>Ga0308164_10000624_pt1 | contig 52678 bp, 46 predicted proteins | sample PhyTR2_FD_201031 | JGI IMG/M metagenome (GOLD analysis project Ga0308164, IMG submission 201031) | Phyllosphere microbial communities from UC Gill Tract Community Farm, Albany, California, United States - DLSLT.R2 | ecosystem: Host-associated > Plants > Phyllosphere > Unclassified | place: USA...
GTTTGTACAAGTTTAGCAAAACCTAAAATATCAACGTATAAGAAAGCACGCTTCATGTATTGTGATATAAAATAAATGGATGTTCATTTAATATAAATTGGTCTTTTACCGAGCTATTTAAATACATTTAATGCCTCAGGTTTAAACTGACCCTTATTTACTAAGTTTTCAATAATTGGTAGAAATTTTTGCAATCCGGTTAGCTTAATACCAGCTGGCACCATCCCAGAATTCAAATAAAATAAAAAATCTCCAACATGGTCCCGATAATAGCCTAGTCCTTCATCATATTCATTTCGTTTAAGTCGCATGTAATGCGCATCCAAATGTTGAACCTCTTTTGTAACTTCCACTATCAGTGTAAGAAAATCAGCATCTTGGTATTTCAAAATGAAATCATTCATATCATACTTCATATAATTGCTTTAGTTATTACGAAAATACCGAAAATGCTTTAACAAAAAACACTTCCCCCGGCCTAATCGTATTTAATTAATCCACTTTTTCGGGAAAAGTCTGTTTTAATCGTTCAATGATTTTCCTTAACACTAAGACATTAGTATCATATTCTCCATCAGACGAGTATCGATATAGAAAATAATCCAAAAATGAATAAAAAACCACCAATGTAAGTTGCGCCGGATCAATGTAAGAGTGCAGATCCAGTTTTTGCCGTGTAATGTCACCAATAATAAGCTTGCCCTCCTTGTCGAAATAGTCGGTCATCGAATTATAGGTCGGATGGACAACACCGCTAGCCCATATGTAGAAAGGTCTATATCGGCTCATTCCGGCATTCAATTCAATATCAAAAAAGTTAACCCGCTTTTTATCATCACCAAATATGAGTTTTGCCCATACATATTCTCCCAAAAAATCATTCCCATATTTCTCCTTTAATTCCGCTGATCGTAATTCAATATCCTGAATAGCTGAATCCGTTAGCGGTGGAAACTTTAGCTCTCCAAAGTGCTTGATGAAGCTATTTTTTTGCTTATCAACATTCTTTTGCCCATGGTCAGCATACCGCTGGTACAATTCTTCAGAATCATGCCGCATTAAAAAAACACCAACCACGGCATATTCGTAAAAAACCCTCCATAAAGATAGTGCCGCCGTTGTTGAACCATTGGTTAGTAAAACGCCTATTTCATCTGCCATCCTGCACAGATTTCCAAGCATACAAAATAAAATGATTTCCTTTATGTCGGCAGTTGTACCAGTCGTTTCTTCTTCAATCCGGCCAAAAATTTTATTAGCAGCGTGAACGAAAATGAAATAATACCGGAAGAAATCGGGAAACTCTTTTACTATTGTCTGCTGGTTTTTCGCTGTTCCTTTTAGCCATGTATGTATATAATCCTGATCGATCTGGTTAAGTACAAAATCAGACAATGTATCATCAATCATCTCGAATATATCCTTGTTTTGTTCGCTAAGCAGCTTCCGGAATTCCTCCTCGCTTAGACCCAACCCGAGTCTAGAGGATTCAAGTGTACCATTGGTAATATCACCGAGCTTATCTATGACCAGGTTATTATATTTTATCATGCCTGCTAGAGTGACTTTTTTAAAAGGTTAATATGCGCATTCGTTTCCTTAAAAAGGTCGCTTATCGAATTTTCAAATATCTTCAAGGCATCCCTGCAGAAATTCTGGTCAATCCAAATCCTGTTACTTATGACTTCAATTCCTCGATATTTTCTTGACACCTCCAGGATTGCATTAACCCGATCAGGGTATTTATGGTCAAGCGCCCCGTTTTGATGAACAAATGCATTCCTAACCTGATAAAGTTTGATCAACTCGTCCCACCATTTTGATTTGATTTTCAAATCAAAATTCTGTTCCAGAGATATTTTGACCTTTTCATAATAAGTCTTCTTATTAATCTTTCTGTTCAACGCTTCACTAGCCAATAATATATCCAGATACCCAATGTATTGGTTAACCAAGTCTTCGGCAATCTGCATTAACATCGAGATATATGAACAACTGAAATAAAAATTATGGTTTACACTCCAAAAATAGTTGTCAGCTTCCATTGAATAGATTTTAGCATCATCTGACAGAAAAGCTGCCTTGTCAACCAGAGCAATTGAATCCAGGAGATATTTATTTAAATAACCACATTCATAACCGAACTCATGGGCCATCATGCTGATATCCTGTTTAAAATCTAGCGCTGCTCTTTTGCTCCTTAATATCATATCTTTACAATTATCCACCGCAAGATAATTATTAAAAAATGGAGTTGGTTATCAGCGATTCCTTAAGTATTTACCAGGGCGGTTACAAAATCAGAAATGCTTTATGATACGTCCAAGTACAGTTGCAGGATATAAGGATCTATTTCCGAATGGGACAAAATCATATTCGGATTTCGTCAAAGACATTCCGTCCGATATCTTAATCTGCGTTTTTATTGCATTGAACAACGAATTAAATTCGCATGAAGAGCGGTTTGAACTTCAGAAAAGGATTTATCTTTCATTCACAAAACGGTTCACGAAGAAACAAAAAAATGAACTTTTCACTACACTTAACAGGTTTAGGGTAAAAACAGGGAACCGTTATGACGGACTTATTTTTGGAAGGCGGTACTTAATTGAGTTTATCATAAAGGAACTGAATAACTATCGGGAATGCCCCGAATATGAAGATCAGCTAATCGACGAGTATAATATTTTTAAAGCCTACTTAAAGGTAATCGATGAGGTCAACTTAAGAGACCACACTTTTATTGATTTTTCCAAGTTAGATAAGACCAGTCCAACATGGATTTATCGAATGCTTTGGCTTCCATTATTGAACCAATGGGAATGGAATGAAAAGACCAATATAATTTTCGAAACCTTCAAATTGCTTTGCTTTCTCAAATTCGTCAAATTAGAATATCCTAAATATTTAAAAGAATATCTAAAAGCCTTCAATTTCAAATCCATAGCACAGCTTTTGGGAAGCTTCAGCCAGGTGAATAAAAGCACCTATATGGATGATGAGCATGCAATGTTAAGAAGGCTGGTCTATATAAACCATCCTGCAACAGTTAACCAACAGCATTTAGTTCAGCAAACCATCAATCAAAAACTGGGAAAACCTATCACCCTAAGCGAATTACGGGTTAACCCCTTATACCTGAAAAGAGACAGGGGATATATGGTCATTGATCAGAGCATGTATTTACGGAAAAATTACCGTGGGCCGTTTTTCGAATTATTCCACAATACCTCACTTAGCAAAAATGAGGCGTTTAATACATACAGTTCAAAGGTTTCTGACGAACTGGAAAGAAGCTGCCTGGTTCCGATATTGACAATTGTGGCACAGTCACATAAATGCCTAGTCCACTTCGATGATAAAACTGAAAATGTACCCGATGGCTATATTAGAATAGGAAATAAGATCTTTCTTTTCGAATATAAGGCTTACTTGTTTCCTGAAAGACTTTCCAGCAACCCCGATTTTGAAGAAATCAAAAAATATATCGATCAGCGTTTCATTTCCAGTGAAAAGTCCAAGGCAAAAGGGATAGGTCAGATCAAAACCCAAGTTGACATCCTGAATGCTGATGGTTTCGAATTCGACAAGACGGTAAATGCTACACAGGGACAGATTGAAATATTCCCGATTTTAATCCACCAGGATTTTCAGTTCAGTTTGCCCGGAGTGAACCACTATCTAAACGATAAGTTTTCCGATTTATTAAAAGAGATGGAAACTGATTTAAAAATTAATCAGGTAACTTTGATTAATCTTGAAGTACTTTTGGACATGGCGGTTTGTAGCAAGGACATCTTTTATCTGGAATCTGCTATCAATGAGTATCACCAATTTATTTCAGACGGCCAGTCAAAATTTAAAATGACAGCAAGGCAAGATGATTTTTTAAATGCCCATTTAAGTTTTGATCAATTATACAATACTCGAATGATTGAAAAACTCGATGATCCGAATCCTACTAAGCCCTTTTTAAACCAACTACTTAAGATCGCTGGTATCTCGTTAAAGGAATTTGAGAAGCACGTATAGCATATTCTAAATATACTTTAAGAACGTAATGCATGCAAGGGCCGCCCGATATTCTGAGAATATTGAGTAGCTTTTTCCGTATTAACTATTTCTATCAATTCAGTGCATTCAGACCAACCTTTACAAAGTCATAGCATAAATCGAAGGTCTCTTTTGTTTTAATACCGTAATGTCCGTATACAATATTGCATTGGTGCTATTTCGATTTGTCGGTAAAAAACCGTAACAAATACGTAACGGAGCAAAATTTTGAGGTTTCAAAAATAGTTCGTAAATTGCTTCTGTAAGTCAGAAAAGCACATTTTGCCTCATATAAGGACGGTTAGGCTAGAACACTCATAATCTTTAGGTCTATGTCTTACGCTAAGTATATTCAACCTCAGTGGACAAGCAACACAAAGCCTAAATTGATATATCTCACACTTCTTACAGTAAGCGCTTCGCAGCGGACGCCCGAGGAAAACTCAAATACCAGCCACTGAATACGTTTTAAGGGACTGATATTAATTTTCTGTAAACACACTGTTACCCTTCTGTGCTGCCTATTTTTTGTCGTAAATCGTTTATTTTTTTTGTATTTTGTATGTTCGTAATTCGCTATGAAACGATACAAACATTACTCTTTCGACCTTTGGCTTACGCTGATCAAGTCTAACCCAGCATTTAAACTGGAAAGGACACGGATATTTGAGCAACGGTACAATCCTCTGAAAAAATCTTTTCAGGAAGTTGCAACAATCTTCCGTCAGGTTGATCTAATGTGCAACAGTATCAATGAAAGAACAGGGAAGAATATCGATGCAGATGAAATGTACCTCATGGTAATCAGTATGTTAAATGGTTTCGATCCAGGTTTTGCAGCTGTGGATACGGAAGCGCTGTACCTGGAAATGGAAGCTTTGCTCTTTAATTATATGCCGGATGTCTATTGCGGGGACACCGCTGAACTGCTCGCAAGCCTGAAAGAACCAGGTGCTGCAACAGTCAGCCTGCTCAGTAATACAGGTTTTATCCGTGGCGTAACCTTGAGAAAAGTATTACATGAACTACAAATCGGCCAGTACTTTGATTTTCAGCTATACTCGGATGAAGTACGTTTATCGAAACCCAACAAAGCTTTCTTTCAGCTGATGCTGGACCAGATAGATCGAAATATTCATAGCGAACTGGAACTACACGAAATCGTACATATCGGAGATAACCCGGTTGCGGATATCCATGGTGCCAATCAACTGGGCATACACAGTGTGCTTATCAATTCAAACCATCAAACAATAAACTGTTTACGATGAATTTACCAAAGTCATATGCCCTGCATCAGATCCATCATCCGGAAGTTTTTGGATTTGATCCCGCTTCGTATTCGAAATTTAAATTCGGGGACGACCGTGTAGCGAAAGAATTCGGAGAACAGCTTGCGGAAGGATTTACCACCGGATACCTGAAAGATAACTTTATTGATAACCAGATTGTGGTGATCTCAAGTCCATACTCGTTTATCCCGACGGCAACCTTCGCCATGAAAAACTACTTTATCCATCAACTGAACCGCTGGTTGGTTGACCATGGGGGACTGGTAGTGCAGGAGGCAAAGGTTCATCGGACGATTACCTATAAGGAGGATTACGGGGCGCTGAGCGCGGAAGAACGGATGAGCCTGATTGGCAATGACTCCTTTCATATCGATAAACATTTCCTGGACCACAAGACACTGCTCTTCCTGGATGATATCCGTATCACGGGAAGCCACGAAAGGATGATCCTGAAAATGGTGGGCGAGTATGAAATGAAAAACGATATCCATTTGTTATACTTTGCAGAACTGTCGAACATGGATATCCATCCGAACATAGAAAACTACTTAAACTATCATCACGTAAAATCGATCTTCGACCTGGATGATATTGTGAAAAGTGGCGCCTTCGCTTTTAATACGCGCATTGTGAAGTATATCCTGAACAGTGCTTTTAATAGTTTTTCTATATTTATTTCAAATCAAACAGAAGACTTTATCAATATGTTATATAATTTGTCGTTAGGAAATGGGTACCATACAATTGATGCCTATGCAACTAACCTCAATTATATAAAAAACCTGATCAATACTAAAAAATATAAATTAATCTAAAATGGCTATAAACTTGCAAAAGGGGCAGCGCGAAAATCTTGATGCCCCAAAATTTATTATCGGACTGGGCTGGGATACCAACAGCTCTTCGACCGGTACAGATTTCGACCTTGATGCTTCTTTGTTCTTATTAGGCGATAATAAAAAGATAGTTTCTGACGATCACTTCGTATTTTATAATAACCTGATCTCTCCGGATGGTGCTGTAGAGCATACTGGTGATAACCTGACCGGCGACGGGGCAGGGGATGATGAGCAGGTAAAAGTAGACCTTTCTAAAATTGATGGTAAGGTTGCTGAGATCTGCATCGTGGTGACTATCCATGAAGCGGAAGCACGCAGACAGAACTTTGGTCAGGTACGGAACTCTTTTATCCGCATTTTTGACGGGGTAACGAATCAGGAAATCCTAAAATATGAATTGGAAGAGGACTTCTCTATTGAAACGGCTGTGGAATTCGGGAGGATTTACAAACGCGAAGGTAAATGGAAATTTGAAGCGGTAGGTGTAGGCATGAAAGGTGGCCTGCAGGATTATTTAAATAAATATCAATAAGATATGGCGATTAATCTTCAAAAGGGACAGCGTATCAGTCTCGAGAAAACAAACGGTACTAAACTGCAACAGGTTTGTGTAGGGATCAACTGGGGAGCTATTGAAAAGAAAGGCCTTTTTGGCTTTGGCTCTTCGAAAGAAGCGGTGGATCTGGATGCTAGCTGTGCGGTATACAATGAGAATAAACAGTTATTGGAAGTAGTCTACTTTGGTAACCTGGCTTCTAAAGACGGTTCGATCAAACATAGTGGCGATGACCGTACAGGTGATACTGGCGGAGACGACGGACTGGACAATGAGGTGATCACGGTGGACCTGTCACGGTTGCCTGCAAGTGCTGCTTATGTGGCTTTTGTGCTGAATAGCTTCCAGGGACAGGATTTTGCAACGATTCCTTTTGCATCAATCAGGATCTATGAGGGTTCTGCAACGCGTGTAAATGAGGTTTTTGCAACTTACGATATCGCGAACGGTTCTAACTTTGCGGGACACGTTTCTATGGTGCTGGGCGTCTTTTATAAAAAGAACGGCGAATGGAAATTTAACGCTATTGGTGAACCTACGAAAGACAAGAAACTTGAGCAAACGGTACAAACCGTTACGCAAAGTTATTTGTAATTTTTTGCCGGTGCTGTTTCAATGAGGCAGCACCGGTTTACGCTCAATCATACAATTATGGAAACAAACCCACTGGATACGCCAGGCAATATGCCTCCATCCAATAACATACCTGCCAATACTACTCCGGATTTCCCGCCATTTGCACCAACGCCTGATTCGGCAAATACACCTGCAAAGCTGGATAGGGACGGAAATGTCGATCTGACGAACCTGACTCCGCAGGAGGTATCTAAATATAAAGATATCAGTAAATCTCTTGAACCTTCTGATGTAAACTCGATCCTGAACTACGGGGCGGATGCAGAGAAGTCGATGGAGAAATACAGTAATGATTTCCTGGCATCGGTACGTACGTATAACAGCGGTGATGTTGGGGGACTGATCAATGAGCTCCTGACAGAACTGAATTACATTGATGTAGATGAGATAGAGAAAAGCGGTGTAAAATCTTTTCTGTCGAAAATCCCTTTCCTGAAAAACCTGGTAGTAGACGTGAAAAAGATCTTCCAGAAATACGATCTGGTAGTGACTAACATTGATAAGATCACGCAAAAAATTAAGGCTGGTCGACTGAACTCATTAAAAGACAACAGTTCGTTGCAAACGATGTTCGAGAACAACGTGAACTACATCCACCAGATGGAGGAACTGATTATCTCTGGTCAGCTGAAGTATGAAGAACTGAGTGTTAAACTGGCGGAAATGGAAGGCCGTCCTGCGGATTACCAGGATTATGAGATCGCTGATTTAAGGGATTTTGTAAGCAGGCTTGACAAAAGGCTGGCTGATATGAAGATTGTCCGTTTTATCATGATGCAGTCGCTCGCGCAGATCCGTCTGGTGCAGAACAACAATACTTCGGTGGCGGAAAAAGCACAGTCGATCATTTCTACTACGATCCCTGTTTGGAAAAACCAGCTGACGATTGCGGTTGCCTTGCAGCGCCAGAAGGCGAATGTGGAGATGCAAAAGAAAATCTCTGACACGACGAACACAATCCTGCAGAAAAATGCAGATATGTTAAAGCAGAACAGTATCGATGTGGCTAAAGAGAATGAAAAAACTGTCGTATCTTTGGATACATTGAAGAAAACTACGGCTTCGCTGATCGAAACGCTGGATGAGGTGAAGAAAATTCACCAGGAAGGTGAGAAGAGCAGAAGGGTACTGGATACGGAACTGAAAAACCTGGAAACGGAATTAAAGAAAAACGTTACGCAGATACAATAGCAGATACAGTTTTCTCATGCAATTGTTAAAGAATAACCCGCGGCAAACATATACGTTTAGACAGGGTTTTAGCGATGCTGATTGTGTGTTGCGAAGATCATCGCGGGGCACATCGGCAGATAAATAGTATAGGTAAAGGATGGATGAGCATGCTGCAGAAATTTTAAGGGACTCGAATCGAATAATCAGCCGGTTACAATTGTTGTCGGTATATTTTCAGGAGGAGGTGGTCTATAAAATATATCTACGCAGTCAGGTCATCCATCAGTTATTTGAAAATAACCCGGAACTATCGATTGATAAACTGGAACTCTTCCACCTGCAGTTTACGCAAAGCGTGGTGGAACTGCTGAAAAAAATCAAGAAGAACAACGAGAAAAACGTAACGCTGATTGATGATGAGATCCGCCTGAACCAGGAGGTGATCGAAAGACTGAACGAAACGCTGGTCAGTGAGGACAGCTTTGTTGCGGGTAAACAGCGCCAGGCATTGAAGATCAATAATTCCCTGAGGAATTTATACGAGGTACTGTCTGACCATACGACAGATTTTCCATTTGTAAAAAACGTGACGCAGTTCAGCGCGCGTTTCGCAAGGGATTTCTACTATACGATTTCGGCGGAACAGCTGGCGGCATTGATTCATTACGATCCTACCGAAGTTTATGTGAACAGTTATGCGACTATAGAACGCAAGCTGATGGGGGTGTTGTGCAAGTACGACTTCAAAACGGAGTTTGTGTATGGGCTGAAGTCGGGCACGCTGATTATCGAGGTGTACAAATTCCTGGAGACAGACAGGTTCTTCCTGTTTTATCCTTCGCGGAACCTGTTTTTGTTTTGTACGCCGGAAGAGACTGCTGGTGCTGATTTCACGAGTACTGCTTCTGAGAAATCAAAGATGATCCAGGAGCTGGCATATAAAAATGATAAATTGAAAAGCCACTCCGCGACTGTGAGAACGCATATCCCTGCGGAGATCGTGCAGTTGCTGGAGGATAACTATACTAAAATATCAGACATCAACTTCCTGAATAACCTGAATAACTTTGATGTTCAGGCGAATATCTTGAAGACGATGCTGAATACGGATATGCTGTAAACAGCAAAAGACCATGACGGCCTTTGCTGAGCGGTTGAATGCCGCTTTAAGTTTATTTTTCTTGAATTAATGCTGCAATAATCTTAATGCCGCACCAATCTTAATGTTAATTCAATTTTAATGTCGCTTCTATCCTAATGCCGCACCTATCTTAATGTTGCTTTAATCTTAATGTTGCGTCAATTTTGCAACGAGCAGTTCTAAAAGTTTTGCGGATACTTTACCAGGCCGACCATCGCCAACGGCTACGCCATCAATTTTAGTCACGGGGAAAATATGTTTGGTGGTACTGGTGATAAAGGCTTCTGATGCTGCGGCCAATTCTTCTAGGTTGAAATCCCGCTCAGTGATACTAAAGTCGGAATCTGCTAAATTCAAAATATGTTTGCGGGTGATGCCCTTTAATACATTGCTCTTTGCAGTAATCACCTCGTTTTCGGCATTGACCATAAAAAAGTTTGCCCGGGGCACTTCTCTTAACATCCCCTCATGGTGGTACAATACATCATCGGCACCATAATTTTTGATAAAAGGTTGTAGCCATATCGCCATGGAATAATCAATGGTTTTGCTTTCGGCAAGTTGACGTTGATAATTATAGGTCATCAGACTCAGGCCTTGCTGGTTTAAGTCCATCGAAAGGGTTAAAGGTTGCTGGGTGATGATGAGGTTGGGACTTGAGGTCAGCAGGTAACCATCGGTAGAATATCCGCCAGTTAATGTCATCCGGATGCCTGAATCAGGTATTTCGTTCCGTTCCATCAGCTCTGCGACGATCGCTTTGAGCTCTGCTCGGGTCTGACTTATTTCTAAATGCATCTTTTGAGCCGACTGGTAAAAGCGGTCGAGGTGGTCTTCTAAAAAAACAGGCCGGTTGCCAATGGTCTTGAAAAAATCAAATATACCATACCCGCGTTGGATGGACAGGTCGGTGATCAGCAGACTGGCTTTGTCTGCAGCAATAAATGTATCATTGATAAAAACGGTATTCGCGCCCATGCAATATTTCTTTATGATACAATTATAACAAAAATCTGCATGTCGCACAGCTGCCAATCACTATATTCGTCGTGCTTATTTAATTGATACCTGTTTACAGCCAGCATAAATTTATCTATTCATACCTTATATATGTATTTCGCGATTGTTCTCCTTTTATTATTTTTTACGCTGAGCTATTATTTAGTGATCAACTCGAGGGTATTCGGTCGTTTGCCCAGAGGGGCTAGGCTGGAAAAAATAAAGCAACTGCCCATTTACGCTGATGGTGCAATCAACAATATCACTTTCACTCCGGTTACATCTGAAGGTTTTGGTTACTGGGATGTGATCAAAGCGATGATCAAAGGTAATCCGAATAATAAACCTCCTGCTGAAATGCCGCATGTGAAGCCTGATTTTACATCGGCAGCAGGAACAAGGATCACTTGGTTTGGGCACTCCTCTTATCTGTTGCAAATTGATCAGCTGAAGGTATTGGTAGATCCAGTATTTAGCCGGAGTACTTCTCCGTTCACCTTTATAGGAAATTCGAGTTATAAAGGAACAGATTTTATTCACGCTGCGGACATGCCTGAAATTGATGTACTGCTGATTTCACACGATCACTACGACCATCTGGATATCCAAACAATAGACGCGCTGAAAAGCAAAGTGAAACATTTTGTGACATCGCTTGGGGTAGGGGAACACCTGGAACGCTGGGGTATTCCAGCGGAAAACATCACGGAACTCAGTTGGGGCGAAAAGGCGCAAGTATCAGGACTTACATTTACCGCTGCAGGTGCAAGGCATTTTAGCGGCAGAAGTTTTAAAAGGAACCAGTCGCTCTGGTCGTCCTTTGTCCTGCAAACACCTCAGCACAGACTCTACCTGGGCGGGGATTCTGGTTATGATACACATTTTGCGGAAATCGGTGAAAAATATGGTCCGTTCGACCTCGCAATCATTGAATGCGGACAGTACAATCAAATGTGGTCGCACATTCACCTCTTCCCTGAAGAAACGGTAAAGGTGGCGAAAGAACTGAAGGCCGACTGGCTGCTTCCGGTGCACTGGGGGAAATTTAGCCTGGCCTTGCACGACTGGGACGATTCTATCCTGAGGGTAACTGCGGAGGCAGCAAAACAAGAGCAAAAAATTACCACCCCATTAATGGGCGAGGCGATCATCCTGGGCAGTCACTATCCGCAAAAGCACTGGTGGCTGGAGGTCAAGAATAAATCAGGGCGCAACTAAACAATAGTTTTGCGCTGGTGTTATACATAAAATTCAAAAAGAACTATGAAGACAGACCTGATAGAAATATTCCAAACGATCAGAGCAGCATTACAGCCCTATACTACACTGGGCTTTAACAACAGGACGAACAGCGAAGAAAAATACGATCTTTGGTCGGACAAAAATATCGAAACTGATGGCGTTAAAAGGACTGAAACCTTTTTTGTTGCGGTCGAGATTAAGGGCGACCATGTAGCGTTTGAACTTTTGCCGGCAGACCTTCCTCATCATGAGCGTACAATGGTGATCAAGGAACTGGACGACCTGACGATGAATTTAATTGAAGACAAGGTGGCCTCGGGCTACAAGATATTTAAAGAACAGGAGTGGGTTTAACAATTGCCGGCTGGCAGCAGGAACTGATTGATACTTTACAGCTGAAAGGGATTGCAACAGCACCATCCCTTTCAGCTGTTTCCGTTACGAACAGTTCAGAACCTGCTACTGAGCCCGGTCCTATTCATGTCAGTTCAAGCCCTGCTTTTCTGCTGCGATTTGTAGAATCTGAAAAGCTAATACTTCACCTGATTCCTATAAATCATCATTTTATACATGCGGACTTGCTGAATTTGCAGGAAGACTTTCAGGCCAAGGGTCAGCAGCTGATCCAGCTCTGGGAAGACGTCTGGCTGAAAAGACCGGCGCAGGTACTTAGCAGGATTGCTGCGATGCTGGGAAAAAACAAAACTGTTCACGGGCGGAAAACAAAAGTAATTACAGTTACACAAGTAGAAGCTGATGGCTTTTTTGGAGAATATCATCTGCAGTTTTCTGCTAAATCCAGGCACAGGTTTGCCCTCACGCTGGATGGGGAAGTGGTGGCGATGGCTTCTTTCAGTGCAAAAAGGAACATGACGAGGAAACGGGAGGGTTACACTTCTGTGGAGCTGATCAGGTTTGCCACGATTGACGGGATAACGGTACAGGGCGGACTGAGTAAACTGATCAGGCATATGATCAAAACCATCGGTCCCGATGACGTGATGACCTATGCAGATCTGGACTGGTCGTACGGAAAAGGTTATACCAAACTGGGGTTTGAACTCACGGCGCAAACGCCGCCAGCGGAGATCTGGATCAATACGGAAACGCTGGTGCGTACTTTCCCTCAGCGACTGTCTGAAGATATCCAGCGATTAATTGCTAATTTAGCACCGCAGGAAGCCTCAATGGTGATGGAGCCCTTGTGTTACCGATTGATATATAATACGGGGAACCTGAAGTATATCTTATACTTATCAGCAGATTAGTTTTAATCATCCGTTGAAAAGATATTAATCTCTTTTATCAATAACCTATTTTGCCACTAACCTATTATATCACTAACCTATTTTATTAATAATCTATACACTTAAATGTCTACAAATCCTTTGCTTATTATCCTAGGTCCAACAGCTTCTGGCAAAACCAGGCTGGCGGTATCGGTTGCGGCTGAACTGAACGGTGAAATCATCAGTGCGGACAGTCGCCAGGTTTTTACGGGAATGGACATTGGTACGGGCAAGGACTTAAAGGAATATACGCTGGATGGAAAACCGATCCCTTATCATTTGATCAATATCAGGGATGCAGGGGGGCAATACAATGTAAACGCTTTTAAGGATGATTTTTACGAAGCTTATGAGCAGATCCGCTTACGCGGTAATTTGCCTATCCTCTGCGGGGGAACGGGAATGTATATCCATAGCATTTTACAAAACCACGAATACACGGCTATCCCGGTGAATGAAGGACTGCGGGCGTCTTTACCTGTTCATGATATTGAATCACTGAGGGAAATACTGCAGGCTTATCCGCCAGAGCTTACCGCGCAGGCAGATCTTTCCTCTGCGAAGAGGCTGGTACGCGCAATAGAAATTGCGGCTTTCCTGCAGGAAAATACGCTGGAGGAAGAACTGCGCCCTGAGTTGGACACGCTGGTGATTGGCTTAACGGGAGACGTGGAACAACGCAGGGAACGTATTCTGAACCGGATGAATGCGCGCTTTGAAGAGGGGATGATTGAGGAAGTGGAACAATTGCTGAAACAAGGGGTAGATCCGGAAATGCTTACTTTTTATGGAATGGAGTATAAATTTGTGACTGACTACCTTCAAAAAAGAGTCAGTTTCTCCGATCTGAAGGAGAAACTATACATTGCGATAAGGCAGTTTGCGAAACGCCAGATGACTTTTTTCAGAAAGATGGAAAAAGACGGTGTGATGATAAACTGGTTGAATACGGATACCGCGTCTGAAGGACTGAAAGATGAGGTGATCAGCCTCTATGAGCAGAAATATAAGGCTTAAAGGCTTGTCTGTGAATATATAGTCGATTTAACAGCTCTGTGCGGTTTGCGGTTAATGCTCGGTAATGCCGTTGTTGCGCATCCCTTCAATAAAATTTGGAAAACAGTTCATACTGCACTTAAACATGTAGATTGAAGGGACCTTTGTCCCGATTGGCATGGGGTTTGTAAAGGTGCCCATAACAGAGTGATTCTGGGTTTTATCAACTAAAAATTAGAAAAATGAACAAGTCTACTAAATTTCTTGCCTCTGCAGTAGCTGCAGTTGCGATTTTCTTTACAACTAATGCAAGTGCACAAAAAATCGGAATAGGAGCGAATCTTGGATTACCAACTGATGACGCATATAGTTTCGCTGCTGGCCTTGATGTCCGTGTACAATTTGATGTAACAAATCAATTATCAGTTCCTGTGGCAACTGGTTATAACCACTTCTTTGCGAAAGATGCAACTTACTTTGCTGGAGAAGTTCCTGATTATGCTTACATCCCTTTGAAAACTGGTTTGAAATATTTCTTTGATCCATCTGGATCAGGTATCTATGCAATGGGTGAAGTTGGTGCAGCTTTCGGTGTATCTGATAACTCTAAAACTACTTTATTATATGCACCTACTTTAGGTTATTCATGGAGCAGTGGTTTAGACATCGGTTTGAAATACGAAAATGCTGGTAAAGGTGATGCTTTACGTTATGTTAGCGACAAAAACCGTACTGGTCAGGTTGCTTTGCGTATCGCTTACGGATTTAAATTATAATCTATCATTAAACAAACCCTTTAGTGGGAATGTTGAGAGCAGCTCTGGTATATACCAGGGCTGCTTTCGTTTTACATGAATTAGCTACGATTATAACATATTGCATAAAGCCAGAAGCCCCGTTTAAAATTTGCAAACAAAAACTTTGTTGAAGGGTTGATTCAAAAATCACACTGAAACATTGATTTAAAAACACTAGTTGCCTGGTTGATCAAACTATAGATAAGTTAAATGAGGAACCGTTGCGGATAGGCTGTGATAATTATGATTAAATGCCGGCTCCACAAGGCAAAATAGGGGAGCTGGAGACAGTCGTATATTTATATTGCAATATTTTTGAAAATGCAGTGTAATTAAACTGTGCAATTTTACTTATTTAGAATTAAAATAGTATTTTGAGCAAAAAACGAAATCGATGAATAAATATATTGGAATAGTGATTTTATCGGCCTTGATGGCCTGTACGAATGCTCCCAAAAAGACTGAAGCAACGGTGGATAGCACAGCCAAAACGGAACCGGCTGTGGCAGCTGGAACAATCCAGCTGGCAGACCCCAAAATTGAAAGTATCTATACAGATTATATTGGCCTGAAAAATTCACTGGTTGCGGGTAACGCTGCCGGATCTTCCCAGACGGCTTTGGATCTTTCAAAAGCACTTTCGGCCTATGCCGGATGTGAAAATACCGCACTGATTGCGGATAAAATTGCAGGTAGCGGCGACCTTAAAATACAGCGCAAAGAATTTACCGCCTTAAGTTCTGATATTATAGCTTTGCTGAAACATGCAGAACTGAAAAAAGGTACGATCTACGTACAACATTGCCCGATGGCAAACAATGGCGACGGAGGAGACTGGCTTTCCTCGGATAAAAATATCCGCAATCCGTACTATGGCGATGAAATGCTGGAATGTGGTGGAGTAGTGGAAGAAATCAAATCTAAGATTTAAGTTTATTTTTAAGTAGTGACGACCAGCGCTTAACAATAATTTAACAGCTTTGTTATACGAGTTGCTATGCGTTTGTCAGTAGAATAGTTATTTTTGTTATTTATAAATTAAAGAATATATGTCAGATATTGCAGAAATTAAGATTGATGGTAAAGTATACGAATTTCCTATTGTAACTGGTACCGAAGGAGAAAAGTCGATAGATATTTCAAAATTAAGGGAATTAACCGGTCACATCACATTAGATTTCGGCTATAAAAACACAGGATCTACAAAAAGTGCAATTACCTTTTTAGACGGTGAAAAAGGAATTTTAAAATACAGGGGTTATTCAATTGAAGAACTCGCTGAAAAATCAACTTTCCTGGAAGTTGCTTATCTGTTGATTTATGGCGACCTTCCTAAAGGAGAGGAACTTAATAACTTCCAGGCGCAAATCACAAAACATACGCTGATCCACGAGGACATGAAAAAGTTCCTGGATGGCTACCCTTCTAAATCTCACCCAATGGCACAACTGGCTTCGCTGGTATGTTCATTGTCGACATTCTACCCTGAGTCGCTTGACGCGAATTCAACCCCGGAAACAATGAACCGTGAGATGATCAAATTGCTGGCTAAATTCCCAACAATTGTATCCTTCATTTATAAAAAATCTTTAGGTCACCCACTGATCTACCCTAAAAATAAATACGATTACGTTAGCAACTACCTGAACATGACTTTCGGTCAGCGTACTGAAGAGATTGAAATTGATCCGGTAGTAGTGAAAGCAATGAATACGTTGCTGATCCTGCATGCTGACCATGAGCAAAACTGTTCTACTTCTACAGTTAGAATGGTAGGTTCGTCCGACTGTAATATCTATGCTTCTGTTTCTGCAGGTATTGCTGCATTATGGGGCCCGCTGCATGGTGGTGCCAACCAGGCGGTAATTGAAATGCTTGAAAAAATCAAGGAAGACGGCGGTGATACTGAGAAGTGGATCAACAAAGCGAAAGACAAAAATGACCCTTTCCGTATGATGGGCTTTGGTCACCGTGTTTACAAAAACTTTGACCCGCGTGCTAAAATTATCAAAAAAGCATGTGATGATATCCTTGAAAAATTAGGTATCAATGATCCGGTACTTGAAATTGCAAAAAAACTGGAAGAAGCTGCATTGAGTGATCCTTATTTTGTAGAGCGTAAATTGTACCCTAACGTAGATTTCTATTCAGGAATCATCTACAGGGCTTTAGGTTTCCCAACTGATATGTTCACGGTATTGTTCGCACTAGGCCGTTTACCGGGATGGATTGCACAATGGAAAGAATTGCACGAAAACAAGGAACCAATCGGACGTCCGCGTCAGGTTTATGTTGGACATACCAACAGGGATTTTGTTGACGTAGAAAACAGATAATTACCTTATTTTACCTAACCATTTATAATTTAAGCCTGTATCATTTATGATGCGGGCTTTTCTTTGTAATGGTTGATGTACAATTGATTACTGGTTCCCGAGGTATTCGGGTTCCTTATTATAGCCTGATTGCTGATGCCTGCTTGATTGATTGCTGATGCCTGCTTGATTGCGATGACTGATTGATTGCTGATGCGATTGCTAATGCGTACCCGATTGCTCATGTCTGATTAAAGCTGTTGCCTGATTGATGAATCATGATTCAGGGTTTAGCTAAAATTATGCTGAAGTACTGTCGTCTGTTTTGCTCTTTGGTTTTGTCCCGCTGTACATAGCGTTTTTAGTAATTTAATTAGTAATTTAGTAACCAAATTAAGCGATTTCAATGGATTTTTTACACACGATTCTCGGAGACGACATACAGGCCGGACTCCTTATTATTTTAAACCTGATAGTTATAGAAAGCTTGTTATCAGTTGATAACGCTGCGGTACTGGCGACTATGGTAATGGATTTGCCAAAAGCGCAACGCGAAAAAGCATTAAAATACGGAATCATTGGTGCCTACGTATTTCGTGGTATCTGTCTGTTCCTGGCTGCATGGCTGGTTCAGATCTGGTGGCTGAAACCATTGGGAGGTTTTTACCTGCTCTACCTGGCTTTTGATTTTTTCATGAAGAAAAACGCGAAGGATAAAGCGGAGGATGAAGAAATTGATAAAAGTAAAAGCTGGATTTATAAGTCGACAGTCGGGCTGGTTGGAAACTTCTGGGCAACGGTTGCTTTGGTTGAGGTAATGGACCTGGCCTTCTCTATTGATAACGTATTTGCGGCGGTAGCTTTTACCAGCCACATCTGGCTAATCTATATTGGTGTGTTCATCGGGATCCTGGCGATGCGGTTTGTAGCACAAGCCTTCGTGAAGCTGATGGAAAAATTCACTTTCCTTGAAACGATAGCCTTTGTGGTAATTGGGGTATTGGGCCTTAAATTGTCATCATCTGTGTTTACACATTTCGCACCTGAATCTGCGATATCACGCGTGATTGAAGGGGAAAGAACGGATCTATTTGTATCGATATTTACGGTAGCCATTTTTGTGCTGCCTGTGCTAAGTTCATTACTGTTTAATTTTCCGAAACAACACAAGGTATCTGAAGATACAGAAAATTTATAGTGTAACACTATCATCAGTATTGCTTCTGTCAATGCTGCATATGAACGCTGAGAATAGCTACTGAAGCAGATTATAACATGAAAAACCTGATCATGGCTTTGAAGTAATCACCCCATGACTTGGTTGCTTTGTTAATGACCAGCAATAAACCTTTTTGATCAGTCGCCTTTCCTTTTATGGGAGGGGCGACTGTTTTGCTTTCTACGGGTGTGTCGGTTACTTTGGTCGCAAACCAGGTCGTGTTATCATGCGGAAGGGCAAGGCCGAGGATCATACCGGGTAGACCTGCAAATGACTCAGGACCGCCTGATACGGGGATCTGCTCTGCATAAAAGGCGACAACATAAACGGAGTCCATGACCACCGCATTGGCCCGCCGGCAGTTAAATCCGGCAATCTCTCTCGTTTCATTGGTGATTTTCCAGTTGATCTTTCTGAGGGTATCTTTCACCAGAAAGAGTTCTTCGAATACAGATTTCTGTGTGATCTGCCCGCCGGCAGTCAGATCAGTATACACAGTATTGATCTGTTTGAGTGTCGGGTCACCTTCAAGCCAGGGCACGGATTTTTCTTCGCCCTGAAGGGGTTTGAACAAGGTTTTGTTATCCGAAAAATACAGTTCGCTTTTTAATACCTTAAACTGTGGCTGATTTTTTTTGACCTGTTCCATTGCCTCGATCACGTAAGAGCTTTTTTCTTTACTGAACCGCTTGGCGATTACAGCGTGTACGTTGATCCGTCGGTCAAATTCGATCATCCCGCTGCGTGTAAACCTGACATTCTGCGCTGCACAGGGAAGTACGGAGTTGAGTAACAGGAGCAGGGAGGGTGTTAAAATGGGCACTGAGTTCATTGACATAAACGAGTTTATTGACATAACTGAATTTTTTGACATAACTACAGCCTTCATTAGCAGACACTTGAGTTTACTTGATTTTTGCATCTTCTTATTTTTTTGTTGACCCGCCCATTTTACTGAAATCCCAGGTGACTGCAGCGGTGAAATATCTCTGTATGGTGGTATAACTATTTTGCGTGATAAAGTTCCCGGAAGCGGTCCTGTCAAAACCTTTGTTTTGGTTGAGCAGGTCGTTGACGTTCAGGCCTATCCGTAGCCCCTGCGACTTCAGGAATTTCTTAGTGATGCTCGCGTTCCAGATCGTCCGCCTGAAATCGGAATCAAAGGATTGTGTTTTTGCCCGGTATTCATAGCTGGCATCGGTGTTGATTTCAAACTTCGCCGGCAGATAAATCCTCAGGTTTCCGCCGCCCTGCAAACCCCATCCGTTATCATTTACCTGTTGCTGTAAGGATGATTCATTTGTAGTGTAAGTTGGGCCTCCATTAAGCCTGATCTCCATTTTCTCTTTCACCGACTTGGCGAGGGTAAAGCTGGCGGAAACGGTACGGGATGTGCCTTTGTTTAATGCCTCGTTGATATAGTTATAGGAGGTATTGCCGTTTATCGATGCCTCGGTACCAACATTGATATCGATGCCATCGATTTTCCTGCTGTAGTAAAAGAATAGCTGGTAATTGCTGGTTGATTTTCCTATGAGATTGAGCGACTGAAATGTACTCTTTCCTGAGGAATCGGTTGTGAGGTTATTGACAATCGGATTGGAGATGAAAGAATAACTTCCCCATAGGTATAGGCTCCTTGAGCTAATGATCTTGTAGGAACTGTAACCAAGCGAGAAGCGGTTGCTGAAAGAAGGTTTCAGTTCCGGGTTCCCTAGTGTGATATTCAATGGGTCTGTATTTACACGCAGGGGCTGGATCTGATCTATTGAGGGCTGGGTGGTATTCCCGTTGTAATCAAAATTGATACTTTGTTGCTGTGAGAATTGATAGCTGTACCTGGCTTGGGGATTCCAATTGATAAAATGTCTTTCAAATAGATTGCTATTGTAAAGGTTTTTTTGTTTGCAATCTACATTGGCGACTTTTGTCCCGAAATTGATCTTTGTTTTGGCGCCGGTAAAATTAAGTATCGCACCGCCCTGGTTGGACAACTGATCGAGCTGATAGTGGTTGCTGAAAAGTGTATCCAGGATGCCGTAATTTCCGTCGGGCGACTGGTTAAAGGATTTCCTGTCGGCACTGCTGTTGTTGATATTGAGCCCGTAGTTGAGTACCAGCGAAAGTTTTTTCGACAAAGGTTCGGTATAGGCAATGTTGGTGTTCAATAACCTGTTTTTCCGGATGCTGGTCTTTAGCTGGTCGACCACCTGGAGGCTGTCGGGCCGGTCCGCAAAGAAAAACCTGTTGGTGGATTTCAGGAATCCACGGCCTTCACTTTCACTCACCGATCCGTTCAGGTTTACCGAAAGTGTCCGTCGCGCTTTTTTAAACTTCTTTGTCCACAAGGCTCTGGCATTAAATATTTTATCATCTGCATCATTATCGAGGCTTCTTTCCGTCTCGTTGATCAGTCGGTCCCCACGTCTGGCACTGGTCATGAAATCGCTGTTCTTTTCACTGCGCTTTTTTGTGCCGTCTACCGTCACCTTTAGGGTAGAAGTAGAGTCGATTTTGACCTGGTAGGTGCCGTCCAGTTTCTGCCGGAACATATAGTTATGAAAGTTCTCATCGGTGTTGGTCACGATGATGCCCGATGGCAGGTTATTCTGACTGATGGTATTTCTGGTTCCTTCCACCTGTAAGGATCCAAGCTTGTAATTTGCATTAACTGACTGTTTGTCCTCGTTCCATTTAGCGTCATAATGAGCACCGCCAGTCCGTGCAAGGGGAATCCCCTGTCCATCGTAGTTGCCGTTCCAGGAATCAAGTCCATCACCTGATCCATCAGAGAAGATGAACATTGTTCCGTCCTCACCAACCTCCATGTTATCCGAGGAGCCGAACTTACTGTTATCCTGCCAGCCAAGACCGGTCCTGCCCGTATTGGCTAGGGTACCATAAACCGCAATCTTTTGTTTTGCCCCGAAGAGGTTGAACATCGCCTGGGTATCATAAAAACCCTTGTTACCTCCGCGGAGGTCGGTCTTGCCAAAGTATCCCTTCTTCTTGTCTTCTTTTAATTTGATATTGATGGTCTTATCTTTTTTGCCATCATCGATGCCTGTGAATGCGGCCTGGTCGCTCTTTTTATCAAACAGCTGAACCTTATCCACCATATCGCCACGGATATTTTTGGTCACCAATGTGGGATCGTCGCCAAAAAATTCTTCCCCGTCCACCAACACCTTACTTACGGCTTTACCCTGGGCGGTTATTTTTCCGTCTTTGTCGACTTCTATACCGGGCAATTGTTTGAGCAGGTCTTCTACCTTGGAATTGGGTTGTATATCATAAGCTGCAGCATCAAATTCTGTGGTGTCTCCCTTGATCCTGACGGCCATGGCTTTTCCTTTGATGATGACCGCTGCCAGTAACGTGGCTTTGAGGATCATTTTGATCTGCCCGAAGTTATGAATGGCAGCACTGCTGTCGGGACTAAACTGCTCTACGTAATCTGCGTAACCAGGGTAGCTGACCAGCAGAAACATTTTTTCTTTAGGAAGTCCGCTGATGTTGAAACTGCCATCTTCCAGTACACGGGTAAATTTGACAAGTGTGGAATCTTTACTGCGCAGCACACTGACGGAAGTATTGACAAGTTTGCTTTTAGATACTGTGTCAATCACCTCACCTTTAATAGTGTAGCGATTTTGGGCCAATGCAGGGAAGCTGCAAAGTAAAAGTAGGAGCACAGCCGGGATCATGCGTTTCATACAGTAGAATTGGTTCCACAATATAAAACTAAAAACATACCGGTAGAAATGTTTTACTTTAAAAATATGTTAAATAATGTTAATGCGTGTTATTTAACAGTTGCGCTACTTTCGACGATGTAAAAGTTAAGGTTAGTATTTTTGATGAATAATAATATCGTTACTTTATTTTCAGCGATCTGGCACAGCAATTTATGCACTGCCTAACTTACTAGTGCATGACGTGAAGAATGAAATAGGTGACCATCCATTTGGTAATACTCACGGCGAAAGCGTACATGAACATTACTGTGATGGTCTTCCGAATGGTTACGCGGCGGGAACGCTGATAAAATAGTTTCAGTCCTGAGTACAGGTACCATACAACGCCCACAAATACCAGTGTATCTACAATCCAGCTCATGGTAGAGCCCAGACCGAAGATATAACGGTTAATGGGTTTGGTAATGATGGAAATGATAAAATACGCCGTCATCCCATGAATGGTAAAAACCAGGTGGTCAATATAATAGATCCTGTTTTTCCTGAAGTTGATCATGATAAACAGCGCCAGCAAAGGCATGAGCAGGAAATACTGTTTGGGCTCGTATTTCTTGAATTCCTCCTTGATGTTTATTTTGCTTTCATCAGTACTTTCCTGTTCGGGTTTCTTCTCACCGTTTTCAAGCGCAAGTTTGATGGTTTTATGCATCCACCAGTTGTCGCGTTCTTTCTTGGGCAAGGATTCCTGCCTGGCTGCGTAGGCGGCATAACTGGTGTCATTTGCCTCTGCGTAGAGTTCTTCAAATTCCTGGATAACAATTGCAAGTGAATCATTTGGCTTAGCTGCCTGTTCTTTTTTGACCTTATTCAGGTATATCCTTTTAGCAGGCAGGCTCAGTTTTTTGAATTTAATGGCAGAGTCGAGTACGATATCAATTTTTCTGCCGGTGCCGGGAATAGCTTTATCAAGTTTATCACGGTTTGCCCTGATTGCCTTGGCTGCTTTTTCCCCTTTTTCTATTTCAGTTTTGGGTTTGCTATCGTCCTTTTCCTCTTTGAGTGTATGGGGTACAATGATGAAATAGACAACCGACACAAAGATATACAAACTTACGGGGTGGATATACCTTGCGCGTTTTCCTGCCAGGTAGTCCAGCGTAAGCTGTCCGGGTTTGGTCAGTAATGGCACCAGCGTCTGGAAAAATTTGGAATCGAAATGAAAATAATGCCCTATACTATGGCCAATGAAGTGCCAGAAGGGTTCTTTTAATTCCAGGTTCGGTTGCCCGCAATGGCTGCAGTAATGTTCTTCAACATGATGTCCGCAGTTGAGACAGTTTTTTTCCTTACGATAGTGTCCTGACATATGATTACATTAAAATACCCGCAATTGAAGCAGAAAGATAAGAGGCAAGCGTACCGCACATGAGTGCTTTTAGTCCCAGTTTGGCCAGATCGGCACGACGCTCTGGCGCTAGTTCCCCAATTCCGCCAATCTGCATCCCCACACTGCTAAAGTTAGCAAATCCGCAGATAGCAATACTGATGATCAGGATACCTTTTTCAGTTACAATCGGAACCGTTTTTGTCGTTAAGTTTTTGAAGGCCAGGAACTCATTTACCGTTAATTTTTGCCCAAGCAGGGTAGCGGCATTGCTTACGTCCACGTCTGGGATGCCCATCGACCAGGCAAAAGGGTAAAATAGCTTACCAAAAATCCAGTCGAGCGACAAATTGAAATCAGGGTTAAAGAGGTGGCCGATATTGATGAAGATATAATCTACCAATGCAATCAGGGCGATAAAACCAATCAGCATGGCAATAACGTTCATCGCAATTTTGAATCCTTCACCGGCACCATGTGAGATGGCATCGATCAGGTTCGTGTATTCACTTTTCACTTCGAGTTTTACTTTGCCCATCGTTTGCGAAACCTCAGTTTCAGGGAAAACGATTTTGGCAATGATCAGTGCACCCGGGGCGGCCATCAGACTGGCCATAATTAGTTTAGGGGCAAGGTTCATACCTGCCTGTGCGCCCATATTGGCATACACAATCAGGATTCCACCGGCGATACAGGCCAGACTACCACTCATGGAGGCGAGCAGCTCACTTTTGGTCATGCCTTTAAGATATGGTTTGATCATCACCTGCGCTTCCACCTGTCCGACAAACGCACTGGCGACGTTACTTAGTGCTTCTGCACCACTCACGCGCATCACGAAGTTCATGCCTTTGGCGATGACCGCAACGATACGCTGCATGATACCGAAATGGTAGAATATGGCAACGAGTACACATACTAGAATAATGGTGGCGGTAACGTTAAATGCAAAAACAAATCCGTCGGGGGCGGCAAAGGCTTTCGGCTGACCGTCGTAACCCATGATGGCGACGCCACCGTATACGAAATCAACGCCTTTTTTTGCAAACTGTTCGATCTTCTGCATGCCCTTACCCAGGAATTCGAAGAAATGCTGTACGGGACTGACCCGTAAAATAAGTACTGCAATAAGAACCTGGAGCGTTAAGCCACTAGCAACGAGCCTGTAATTGATCTTTTTTCTGTTATTAGAAAATAGGTAAGCAAGGCCTAATATAAATAGTATGCCTATAATTCCGTGAAAACGCTCCATAAAAATTGATCAAATAAAACTGGTTAGGTGTTGAAAAAAATAAAGATGTGTATAAACTTGCAATAATTGGTTATTGAGATGAATTTCTTTTGTTCAGCTCGTCACGGATGCGGGCAGCTTTTTCGTACGCTTCTTCAGCGATGGCTTCCTGCAGTTTCTGGTTTAATTCCTCAATGCTCAAGTTACCGAAACCGGTTCCCGGGATGGAGGTATCAATATCTTCCTGTCCCTGTTCCTTGCTCAGGTTGTCCATGTTTTCAAGGAAAACAAAGTCGTTTCCTTCAATCACAATCCCTGCGGAAGAAAGGATAAACTCATAAGTATAAATTGAAGAATTGAAACGTACGGCCAAAGCGATGGCATCAGAAGTACGTGCGTCAATCTCCTGGGTTTTATCTCCGTCGGTACAGATCAGTTTTGCGAAAAACACACCGTCCACCAGGTTGTAGATCAGGATTTCCTTGATCTCAATGTTGTAGGTTTGGGCAAAGGTTTTGAAAAGATCGTGCGTTAATGGCCTGCTGGGGGTCATTTTCTCGATCTCTATCGCGATAGCCTGTGCTTCGAACGCACCAATGATGATCGGTAAACGTCTTCTTCCGTTTACTTCTCCAAGTACCAGTGCGTAGGCTCCGGATTGGGTCTGGCTATAAGATAAGCCAACAATATCTAGTTTTACTTTTTTCATATAAAAGAATACCGGGCAGAAACTTTCGTTTCCGCCCAATATTGTTATGCTTGATGTGCTTTTAAAGCTTCAATTAATTTTGGAACAACTTCAAAGGCATCTCCAACGATCCCGTAATCGGCGACTTTGAAAAATGGCGCTTCCGGATCTTTATTGATGACAACGATTACTTTTGATGAACTTACACCGGCCAAATGCTGAATAGCACCTGAAATACCGATAGCAATATATAAATTAGGACTGATGGCGATACCAGTTTGTCCCACGTGTTCTGAGTGTGGTCTCCAGTCGGCATCGGAAACAGGTTTTGAACAAGCCGTTGCTGCACCCAGCAAACCTGCAAGTTCTTCAATCATTCCCCAGTTTTCTGGTCCTTTTAAGCCTCTTCCTGCAGAAACTACCAGTTCTGCATCAGGTAGAGAAACTTTATTGGTTGCCCTTACAATTTCTTTTACAATAGCTGCCAGGTCTGTCTGCTGAATAGCAGGAGTGAAGGCTTCAATTGCTGGCGTTACAGCTGATTCTTTTACGCCAAAAGCATTTGGGTTCAAGGCAATCACCTTGATAGCGGAAGTCAGTTCAGTTACAGCGAACGCTTTTCCTGAAAAGGCGGTTTTTTTCACGAGGAATTTACCACCGTCAGTTTGTGGCAATTCAGTAGCACCGTCAACAAGACCGGCTTTCAGTTTTACAGCGATACGTGGTGCAAGGCCTTTTCCTGAGAAGGAGTTGGACAATACAATTACATCTGCGCTTTCCTTTTGTGCAGCTTCTGCAATTACTGCAGCATATGCCTGGTTAACAAAATTTTTAAGTTCGTCGTTTGTTACATTCAGTACTTTTTCGGCTCCATATTTACCCAGTTCCTGCAATTCACTTTCAGCTACAGTGCCGATAGATATTGCGGTTAGGCTTGTCCCTGTTTGAGCGGCGATGGCTTTTGCGTAAGAAACTGCTTCAAATACAGATTTCTTAAATTTGCCCTCGACTTGTTCTACGTATACTAAAACTGACATATTTTTTTGCTTAATTTATATAGTTAGGCCGGCAGATTGCAGCCCTGAGGCTGATTTTATTGTTGCGGCTTTACTGCTGTTTAATTGAATAGGTTGGTTTAGGATTAGATAACTTTAGCTTCGGAATGCAAAAGGCCAATCAGGCTGGTTGCATCATCTGCCGGGATTAATTTAACTGCACCACGTGGGGCAGGGGTTTCAAATGATACCACTTTTGATACTTCTTCTATAGCTGAAGCTTCAACAACCTGCAAAGGTTTGCTCCTTGCAGACATGATACCCCTCATATTTGGAATTTTTGGTTCTGCAACACCTTCAGCGCAGCTGGCGACAAATTTACCTGTGATGGTTACAATTTCTTTTCCACCTTCAATTTCACGTTCAAGGGTAGCAGTTGAGCCATCGTAGTCCAGTTTTTTCACGATTGACACCGATGGGATAGACAGGAACTCTCCAATCATGGCTGCTACCTGGTTACCATTGTAATCAATTGATTCGCGGCCGGTTAAAATCATATCAAAATCTGCTGTTTTTGCATATTCAGCGATCTGGAAAGCTGTAAAATACGCATCGCGTGGGGCTGCATTGATCCTTACTGAATCATCTGCACCGATTGCGAGTGCTTTTCTGATGGTAGGGTCCGTTGCGGCTTCGCCAACATTGATGACCGTTACTGTACCTTTACCACCTTCAGCAAGCTCAATCGCCCGCGATAATGCAATCTCATCATAAGGGTTTACAATAAATTGTACGCCTGCAGTATTGAATTGTGTATTATCGTTGGTAAAAGTTATTTTTGTGGTCGTGTCGGGCACATTACTGATACAAACTAATATTTTCATAATTTATAAAGTTGATTTTTTAAAGATGTTGAAGCAATCAAGAGTGTTTAAAATATACAGCTTCGTCAAAATGTCTTTTTGCAAATCTAATTAAAAAAGCAGGGATTTAAAATGCAAAATACCCGATTAAACAAGTTATTGGCGTTTTTAACAACAGACGCCAGCGATCCTTTTATATTATACGCCCTGGCAACGGAATATAACTCGTTAAATGATACTGAACAGGCCTTTCACTATTATCTGAAGCTGGTTGATGAACATCCGTCATACGTAGGTACTTATTATCATTTAGGTAAGTTATATGAAAAACACGGTCAGGCAGATAATGCCGTAGCAATCTATAAGCTGGGCATGTTAAGGGCCAGGGAAAAAGGCAACATGCATGCTTTTTCTGAGCTGCAGGGCGCCTATAACAAGGCTGCAGGACTGGACTATGAAGACGATTAAGCGGTTTTAAATGGCAAAGCGGAACTTATTGTTTATCAGGAACGTGTTTCTTTTTACGTTTACTGCATTTGGCGGCGCACAGGCACATATCTCTTTGTTATTACGGTACTTTGTAAAGGATGTGAAATTCATTTCCGAAGAGGAACTTTTGGAACTGAACGCACTGGCGCAGGTGTTGCCCGGACCGGCTTCTACACAGACACTGGTGGGGATTGCGCATAAGGTAGGCGGACTGAAGCTGGCCCTGATTACCTTTCTGATCTGGATTATACCCTCGGCGGCAGTGATGACCTTCGCCGGGATCAGCTTTGCGCAGCTGGACCAGAAGGAAAGGTTTGTGGTAATTTTGAAATACATTCAGCCGATTGCACTGGGTATCGTGGCTTTTGGCGCCTATAACCTGTCGCGTAAAGTACTGGTTTCGCAAACGGCGGTTTTTCTGGCGGTGGCAGCTGTGATTGTGACTTTGGTATTGAGGAATGCTTATGTATTCCCGCTGGCGATACTGGTAGGGGGCATGATATCCTCCGCACTGGAAACCCCAAAGGAGGAGAGCGAGATCAGGGTGAAATTGTTTGCGAATATTAACCCTAAAAAACTGGCTTATTTTCTTGGCGTATTGCTGGTGATGGCGATGTTGGGTGGGATTATCAACAGGACTTCCCCTTTTAGTTTGCCCATCAGGTTGTTCGAAAACTTTTACAGGAACGGGATCCTGATTTTTGGCGGGGGACAAGTACTGGTGCCACTGATGTTCACGGAGTTTGTGCAGATGAAACATTACCTGAGTTCTTCAGGTTTTTTATCGGGTTTTGCACTGCAGCAGGCTTTACCGGGGCCAACCTTTTCATTTACCAGTTACCTGGGTACGCTGAGCATGAAGAATTTTGGCTATGGTATCTATGGTCAGGTTTTAGGCGGAATGATTGGGGTATTGGGAATTAACCTTCCCGGGCTGATCCTGGTATTGTTTATTGTGCCTTTCTGGGAAGATCTGAAAAAGATTACGCGGATTAAACACTCGTTATCGGGCATTAATGCGGTAAGTGTTGGGTTTATTATTGCTGCGTTTTTTCTGCTGATGAAGCCGATTGGCTTTGATCCTTTGTCGATCGTGGTGATCCTGGTGACGTTCCTGATCCTGAATTTTACGAAGATCAGTCCTCCGTTTATTGTATTAGCGGGTATCCTGCTGGGTTACTTTATGTAAACCGGCGGGATACCCGTTGAGCTTCTTTAAGCTTTATACTCATGCTTTTCTTAGAAAGGCGCATCGTCATCACTGAACTCATCCATACGGGACGGTTTAATGATCACATTTCCTGATGGTTTATCAAAATCAGCCGAAGGCAACATTCCTGCACTCGGACTATCCATTGAGAATGAGTTTGGTGGCATGAAGTCTTCTTCAAGATCCGTGAATTTCACGTATTTACCGATAAACCTTAGTGGCACAATCCCCGTTTCACCATTCCTGTGTTTCGCGATGATAACCTCACCTACACCGGCCTGTGACCTTCCCTGTTCATCTTCCGTGATCCCATAATATTCCGGACGGTAAAGGAAGAGTACCATATCCGCATCCTGCTCGATGGAACCAGATTCCCTCAAATCGGATAGGAGTGGCCTTTTACCATTTACACCTGGTCTCGATTCTACCGCACGACTCAACTGTGAGAGTGCCAGTACCGGGATATTCAATTCTTTGGCTACAGATTTCAATGCCCGGGAGATACTACCGATCTCCTGCTCACGGTTACCGCCACCACTTTGTCCTTCACCCTTACCATGCATCAGCTGCAGGTAATCGATGATGATCATTTGTATATCGTATTGTGATTTTAACCTTCTGCATTTGGCCCTGAACTCAAAGATGTTCAACGCCGGGGTATCATCAATCAGCAATGGTGCTTCGGTCAGCGTTCCGATTTTACTGTGGAGCTGCTGCCATTCCCATTCTGCCAGGTTTCCTTTTCTGATTTTCTCCTGTTCAATTTCGGTTTCACCGGAAATCAAACGATTTACCAACTGTACTGAGGACATCTCCAGGGAGAATACCACTACGGGGCGCTTGAAATCTACCGAGGCGTTTCTGGCGCAGGTAAGTACAAAGGCCGTTTTTCCCATCGCGGGACGTGCCGCAATGATCACTAAATCTGAAGGCTGCCATCCGCCGGTGATCCTGTCCAGTGCCGTAAAGCCTGAAGGCACCCCCGTTAAACCGTCAGATTTTGTACGCAGTTCTTCCAGTGTGGCGAGGGATTGTTTAATGATCTCGTCCATTTTCTGGGTATCCCTGCGGAGGTTGTTCTGGGCGATATCAAAAAGGCCCTTTTCTGCATTGTCCAGCAGGTCGAAAATATCTGTTGTATCCTCATAAGCGTTCTGTATGATCTCTGAAGAGATCCTGATCAGTTCGCGCTGGATATATTTTTGGGAGATAATACGTGCGTGGTATTCAATGTTTGCTGCCGAAGCCACACGGTTGGTTAGGTTGGTAACGTAATATGCGCCGCCTACCATTTCGAGGGTTCCCAGTGTACGCAGTTCTGAAGTTACCGTTAAGATATCTACAGGCTTGGATTTCTGGAAAAGCAGGGCAATAGCTTCAAAGATTTTCTTATGTGCCTCATCATAAAAAACATCAGGTTTAAGGATATCAATTACTGTAGAGAGTGCATCTTTTTCCAGCATCAGCGCGCCGAGTACGGCCTGTTCCAGGTCAAGTGCCTGGGGTGGTATTTTACCCTGCGACATTACTGGCAGGTTCAGTCTGTTCTTTTTAGAAGAGGTGTAATTTTGCCTGTCTTGACCTTGCGATCCGTTATCCATATTCATAGGACAAAAATACTCAAAATTACGCTCCTGTCGGGAATTGTTTTTTAACATTCTGCTTTTCTGCTGAATCCTTTTTGAGACAGATTTTGGGGTTCGCGTTGGTTGTCAACACGATTCTGTTGAAAAGTTGCCGACCGGACTTCAAAAGCACCTGCCTGAGGGCCACATTTAAAATGGATGCCTCAGTTCCCGATTTTTAGGCTATTTTTGCATTAAAATAGAATAAATGGAAAACTTTAGAAGGTCTCCCAGACCTAAAGAAAATAATGAATTTGTGTTTGGTATCCGTGCTGTAATAGAAGCAATTAAAGCAGGGAAAGATATAGAAAGCTTATACATGCAACGGGGCCTAACAGGGGAGATCATTCCTGAGTTAAAAGGGTTATTAAAAGATACAGATATTCCTGTCCACAATGTTCCGGTAGAGAAACTGAACAGGATGACGCAGAAAAATCACCAGGGTGTGATTGCTGTAATTTCATCGATTACCTTCCAGAAAATTGAAGATATTATCCCGCTGATTTACGAAAAAGGAGAGGTTCCTTTGATCCTGATCCTGGACGGGATTACTGATGTAAGGAACATGGGTGCGATTGCCAGAACAGCTGCCTGTACCGGTGTACATGCGATTGTAGTGCCGGCAAAAAACTCTGCACAAATCAATGCCGATGCGATCAAAACCTCGGCCGGTGCACTGTTTACCATCCCGGTTTGCCGTCACCAGAATTTGCACAAGACTGCGCTTTATTTGCAGGAATGCGGATTGCAGATTGTGGCCTGTACGGAAAAAACCAGCGACCTGATTTATGCGCCTGATTACACTGTTCCTACTGCAATTGTAATGGGGGCTGAAGATGAAGGGATATCAAATGATATCATGAGAATGGCGAACCACCTGGCAAAAATCCCAATGTTTGGGGAGATTGGTTCACTGAATGTATCAGTTTCTACAGGAGTGATTTTGTACGAAGCGATCAGACAAAGGACAAACGGTTAGGTCAAGAGTCCAGGGATAATTCAAGAGTAGATGGTTAATTCAATAGCATATAGTTTGATATTTTCAATAGCATATCGTTTGATATTTCCTGATAAACGTGCCAATGATGAATTCGAACACCTGCGTGCAGATACTGATAAGGGCAGATCAGAAAAGTTCAGCAAAAGATTTAACTTCTTCAGCAGGTTTAGCTTTGTTGCATATCTTTTCAGCATAACCCGCAAGGGCGTTAAATACAAAAGGCAGTTACCTTATATTAAAGTAACTGCCTTATAAAAAAATTCTGGCTTAAATAAACTTCAACCCGAAGTTTGATTTTACATCAGCTACGATCTGTTTTACGCTTTGTTCTTCGGTCCTTGGACAAATCAGCAGCGTATTATTTGACTCCACTACAATATAATCATGCAGGCCCTGAAGGATAACCAGTTTATCTTCCGGCACGTTGACCATACAGTTGGACGAATTGAACATCATGACCTGTTCTGAAGGCATTACCGCATTTCCTACATAATCTTTTTCCGCCATATCATAGATGGATGCCCAGGTACCGAGGTCGGACCAGCCGAAATCTGTAGGCAGCACATATACGTTATCTGCTTTTTCTATAATTCCCAGATCAATTGAGATATTGGTGCACTGCAGGTAAGCATTGGCGATAAAACCTTTCTCTTCTGGTGTGTTATAGGCATTGGAACCGATATGGAAGATCTCATACATTTCCGGAAGGTATTTGCTGAATGCTTCAGTTATGGCGCTGACCGACCATACAAAAATCTTTGCGTTCCACAGGAAGTCGCCACTCTGCACAAAAGACTTAGCCAGTTCGAGGTTCGGTTTCTCCGTGATCAGTTTTACCTTATGGATATTGTCATCATGAGGCAGGCTTTTCTCAATAAACTGGATATACCCATAACTTGTATCTGGTCTGCTCGGTTTAATACCCAGCGTAATCAGGCATTCGTTTTCCCGTGCGGCTACCAAAGCCTCTTCCACTGAAGCAATAAAACCATCCAGATCTGCTATCGTGTGATCAGAAGGAGCTACAATAATAGTGGCATCGGGATTGATTTCAGCGATCTTCATCGACCCATAGGCTATGCAGGGTGCTGTATTCCGCATAATCGGCTCTGCCAGGATCTGGTTATCAGATAACTGGGGAAGTTGTTTTTTGACAATATCAGTATAGATCTCGTTCGTGACAACGAATATATTTTCAGGTGGACAGATTTTCAGGAACCTATCGTACGTGCTTTGTATCAGTGTTTTTCCTACACCAAAAAAATCAATGAACTGTTTTGGATGTTCTACTCTGCTCACTGGCCAGAAACGGCTTCCAACACCGCCTGCCATAATCAGGACAAAATTGTTTTTGTTCATAGTTTGGTTAGACATAATTAGATTAAACCCTCATGTAAAAGGTCGTGCAAATGTACAATACCAAAGTAACCTTTGGCGTCTGTAACTAATAATTGTGTAATATTGTATTCACGGATCATTTCAAAAGCTGTAACGGCTAGAGTATCTTTATCAATAGTTTTTGGGTTACCGTTCATAATTTCAATAGCAGTTAGACCACTGAGATCGGAGTGTTTTTCAAGCATTCTTCTGATGTCACCGTCGGTGATTATACCCTTAATCTCGTGAGTCGCCTCTATAACAACCACTGCCCCCAAACGGTTTTTGCTAATTGCAACAATTACATCTTTAACTGATGCTGAGGGTGAAACACTGGGTTTGGCGTTGCGTTCTGCCAGTTCGGATACTTTAAGATATAGTTTTTTGCCAAGCGCGCCACCGGGGTGGAAGCGGGCAAAATCATCTGCATTGAAATCGCGTGCGACAAGGAGGGCTACGGCGAGCGCATCGCCCATGGCCAGCTGTGCAGTGGTGCTGGTGGTAGGGGCCAGGTTATTTGGACAGGCTTCTTTTTCTACAGTTGTATTGAGGATTAAATCGGCCTGTTTGGCAAGATCTGATTCCATTTGGCCCACCATTCCGATCAGCAGGGTGCCGGATTGTTTCAATAATGGTGTAAGTACTTTAATTTCAGGGGTGTTTCCGCTCCTGGATATACAAATGACGATGTCACTTTTCTGTATCATCCCGAGATCTCCATGCACCGCGTCGGACGCGTGCATGTAGCTGGAGGGAGTGCCTGTAGAATTAAAAGTAGCAACAATTTTTTGAGCAATAATAGCGCTTTTACCTATTCCGGTGACAATAACACGTCCTTTACCGGCAATAATACGCTCTACAACGGCCGCAAAATCGTCGTTTATATAGTTAATCAGGCCGAGAATAGCCTCGGCTTCGGCTGCTAAAGTGTTGATCCCCGCGTCAATAATAGATTTTTTACTTTTCAAAGAGAATTTTTTAGTACATTGATGCTTTAATTGGAGCAAAATTATGTTATTTTGAATCAAAAATAGCACTGAATATTTTATACACAAAATGGACGTGAAAAAGTCGTTGTTTGACAACTTACAAACCTTCTTTGGTTTCGACAACTTTAAAGGCGATCAGGAATCAATTATAACTAATGTTCTTGAGCGCAAAAATACCTTTGTAATTATGCCGACGGGTGGAGGGAAATCTATCTGTTATCAACTTCCGGCACTTATGTCTGAGGGAACGGCCATCGTGATTTCACCGCTTATAGCGCTGATGAAAAATCAGGTGGACCAGCTCCGGGCATTTGGGGGCAGTGACAGCATAGCGCACTTTCTGAATTCTTCTTTAAATAAGTCGGAGATCACTCAGGTAAAAAATGATTTACTGAGTGGACAAACCAAGTTATTATACGTAGCACCAGAATCTTTATCCAAAGCGGATAATATTGAATTTCTGAAGCTCATTACTATCTCTTTTGTTGCGGTTGATGAAGCCCATTGTATTTCGGAATGGGGACATGATTTCAGGCCTGAGTACAGGAGAATACGACAGGTAATCAGCGGCCTCGGCCCTGATATCCCAATTATTGCCCTTACGGCCACGGCTACACCTAAGGTACAGCAGGATATTATCAAAAACCTGCAGATGAGTGATGCTACTTTATTTAAATCTTCGTTTAACAGGCCAAACTTATTTTATGAGATCCGCCCCAAAAGGGACGTATTAAAAGAAATTATCCGCTACATCAAAGGTAATACAGGTAAATCTGGTATTATTTACTGCCTGAGCAGGAAAAAGGTAGAGGAAGTTGCGGAAGCACTAAACCTGAACGGCATTAAGGCTTTGCCTTACCATGCTGGACTGGAACCTAAAGTACGTGCTGACACACAGGACAAGTTCCTGATGGAAGACGCGGAGGTGATTGTTGCGACGATTGCCTTTGGTATGGGTATCGATAAACCGGATGTGCGCTTTGTGATCCACCATGACATCCCTAAAAGTATGGAAGGTTACTACCAGGAGACTGGTCGTGCCGGACGTGACGGGGGTGAAGGTGTTTGTATCGCGTTTTACGCACAAAAAGATGTAGATAAACTGGCGAAATTCATGAAGGATAAACCGGTAGCCGAACGTGAGATCGGTACGCAGATCCTGAAAGAAGTGATTGACTACGCTGAATCGGGCGTATGCCGCAGAAAACAGATCCTGCACTATTTTGGTGAAAATTTTAATGAAGCCGGCTGTAACTGCATGTGTGATAACTGCAAAAAACCTAAGCAACTGTTTGAAGCGGAAGAGCAACTGAAAACTTTGCTGCTGCTGATCCGTGATATTGGTGAGAAATTTGATGACGCGCATATCCTGAATGTTTTAATGGGATCTGAAACTGCACAAACGATTGCGTACGAACACAGTAAACTGCCTGAATTTGGGCTGGGTAAGGTGGAAGGTGAAAACCTTTGGAAATCTTTGGTGAGACAAGCGGTGCTGAATAACTTTTTATCAAAAGATATTGATAACTACGGCTTACTGCGACTTACACCATCTGGCGTTGATTTCATTGAGAACCCATATGCATTGAAGTTCATCCTGAATGAACCGATTGAAAGTGCTTCTGATGATGATGAGGATGATGTGAAACATGGCAGCGGCACGCTGGACACGCAATTGCTGCAGCTGCTGAAAGACCTGAGAAAGAAAATAGCGAAACAGAAAAATGTTCCTCCTTTTGTGGTTTTCCAGGATCCTTCGCTGGAAGAAATGTGTACGCACTATCCAATTTCGATGGAAGAGCTGAAACAGATTTCTGGTGTGGGTAATGGTAAGGCACTGAAGTTTGGTTCGCCTTTCCTGGAGCTGATCAAAAAATATGTGAATGATAATGATATTGAAAGGCCGATAGACCTGATCATTAAAACACAAGCGAATAAATCGCAGTTAAAGGTATCGATCATCCAGAACGTGGACAGACAGATCGGACTGGAAGACATCGCGAAATCTAAAGGCATTACGTATTTTGAAATCCTGAAGGAGATTGAAGCGATTGTAAACTCGGGTACAAAACTGAACCTGAACTACTTTGTGGACGAAATCATGGATGACGACCGCCAGGATGAGGTATTCGACTATTTCCGCTCGGCTGAAAATGACTCGATAGACGAGGCATTGAAGGACCTTGGGGAAACGGATTACACACGTGAGGAGATACAGTTGATGCGCATCAAGTTCATGTCGGAACTTGGAAACTAAAAGGTAAGAATGATCAATTTTGAGTTAGAAAAACTAAAATATACTACATCGGGGAACTTCTTTTTAATGGCTGGCCCATGTGCAATTGAAGGTGAGGATATCGCACTTCGAATTGCGGAGAAACTGGTGTTTATCACTGATAAACTGGAAATCCCTTTCATCTTTAAGGGTTCATACAGAAAAGCTAACCGCTCTAAAGGGGATAGCTTCACAGGCATAGGAGATGAAAAAGCACTTAAAATACTGGAAAAAGTGGGCCAAACGTTTGGGGTGCCTACGGTAACTGACATCCATGAGAGTGATGAGGCTGCCATGGCGGCTGCATATGTGGATGTGCTACAGATTCCTGCGTTTTTATGTCGCCAGACAGACCTGCTGATTGCTGCTGCAAAAACAAACAAGGTAGTTAACGTGAAGAAAGGCCAGTTTCTATCTGCTGGTTCTATGAAATTTGCAGTGGAGAAAATCTATGATTCTGGAAATAAACGGGTAATCCTGACCGACCGGGGCAATACATTTGGTTACCAGGACCTAATCGTTGATTACCGGGGTCTTCCTGAAATGCAGGGCTTTGGTGTTCCGGTTGTAATGGATGTTACGCATTCACTGCAACAACCGAATCAAAGTTCGGGTGTAACGGGCGGCAAGCCGCAGTTAATCGAGACGATTGCCAAAGCGGCGATTGCAGTAGGGGCTGACGGTTTGTTCATCGAGACGCATCCGGATCCTGCAAATGCGAAATCTGACGGGGCGAATATGCTGCAAATAGATTTACTTGAAGATTTAATGGTGAAGCTGCTGAGGATTAGACAAGCTGTGATTTAGGATTTGTAATCTTTTGCACGGTTAATCTTTTGCATGGTGCTTAATATCCTTTATGTTGCTTAATCCCTACCTCATGAATTATTAGATTATCTAATGAGGATCTTGGGGGGGATATTGCAAAGTAAAAAAATGGTATAATATTTTTAGGCTGCCAAGCGCGGTATTACGCTTGAAGGCCTAAAAATACTATACCATTTTTTTTACCAGAATATCTTGGGGGTCGACCACAGGAAGATCTTGCAAATTGCAGGGTGTGAATATCAGCGACGAATTACTACTTTGCTTTTATAATCAGCCATAAGTACCTTTTTTATACCACTTATCCCTGAATATCTATTTACATAACCGGCCACAAATACCTTTTAATACCGCTTATACCAAAATATCTATTTAAATAACCGGCCACAAATACCTTTCAATGCCGCTTATACCTAAATATCTATTTACATAATCGGCCATAATTACCTTTTATACCACTTATGACCGATTATAAATTTGCATATCCGGTCGTAACTATCTCTTTATATTACTGTTAGCTAAATTTGGTTCCAGATATAAGTACCTCTTGTTCCAGACATTTTTTGTAGCGATGGAATAGGGTAACCAGGTGGTGGATGCCGGGCTCATCGATATCCTTTAGGTGGAAGTTGGCTTTCTGGCGATCGTACAGCTTTGGATTGCCATATTTGATGATGATCTCTTCGATACCTGCAGGGATGTAAAACTTTGCGCGCTGGCCAAGCGACTTTTTGTATTCACTTAGATAAATATTGATTCCGGCGAAATCAAAGTCGCCATAGTGCAGATAGGAGTTGGGAAGGCCCTGAAGCCACTTTAGCAGGTCCTGGTTTTGGTTCTGCGGATAGCGGCTCACAAATAATGGAAGTATGTCTTGAAACAGAGACTTTTGCCTGGCTATCTGACTAAAATTTTCTGAGTTTTCTACATTAACAATTACTACTTCGGGTGCTGGAATAAAAGTTGCATAATCGTGGATGAACTGGAATGTGCCATTAGGGGGGTGGATGAGCATTTTTTGTCCGTTTAAAACGGTTGGTACTGGCTGATAGCTGTTGACCAGAAAACCTTTGAAAGTTCTTGTACGCCTCAATTTGGAATCGGCCGCATGCCGGGCAAAAACTGCCCTGGATTGCTCTTCCTGATTAAATACCTCCGTGTATGCTGCAAGATCGGCTATCGCGAAGCGGTTGAATAAAAATGCATGCAGGGCAAGGGGATCGGGAACATATAAGGTACTTTGGGTACGTCCTTTACGACTATCGGCAAGAATACCCTCCACCAATAATTCTGCTACGAAGGTAGATTTAAGGCTGCTGGCAGGTAAACGTTCGCCATTGGCGAGTTGAAGTAATTTAACCGCCAGTGCCCTGCTCAATTCCATGGTCGATATGATTAGTAATCAGTCTTTTAATTGTTGTTGTATGTTTGGCATCCTTGGCGAGCAGATATGTGTGTTTGTAATCCACAGCGTTGTATGACGTTGGTGAACTGTTTATAAGCACAATATTCCGGTCGTTTGCAAATTTGAGAATTCCCTTTACATTATTTGGGTGCAGTTTTCCAATTTCATCCATCATGCAATGCAATCTGAAATCCTTGAACCTTTTGGACGCACTTTCTTTAAATACGTTAAGCAGCATAATGTTGATCATTGCCTTGACCAGTACATCGGTTCCTTCAGATCCAACATTTGTAAGTTTTTCGACCCAGCCACTGTCGTTTTCATTTTCAACAATCCTGAATTCCAGCTCAAAGGAATCGGAAAGCGTGACTTCATTTTGTTTTGAGCTGGATATTTCATCCGCAAAGCTTTTCAGATAACTTACAGCGCGTTTGTTGCTTTGCGTTGTATCGTCAGTGCTGAATAAATTGGCTGCACCAAGAGTGGAGGCAAATTCGTTGTTAAATATGCGGATTTCCTGCAACAGGGTAACAATTTTGTTGGCGCTGGGGGATAGGCGCAGGTTGATACTTTTAATTACCCCGGCGAAGTTGCGCTCTTCGAAGTCCCTGTTGATATCATTGATCACCTTGCTAATGATCGCCTCTTTTGAAACCAGTTCGGTCGTTTCTTTACCAACCTGGAAAATAAGGCTTGCAAAATGCTCGTTAGTGCGCTTTTCATATTCGGCAATCTTATTCTCTTCTAAAAATTCGCTGAGACTTTCAGCAAACCTGAGATATTCTTCGTCATCAATCAGGTTAGTTTCAAAGCCGAAAATATTATTAGATGAAAAGTTGCTCAAAAACCTGCTTACTGCACTGTGTAAATCATTCATGCGATATGTAGAATCGCTAACTCTTTCTGCAATGGTACTGATGAGCAGGGTAAGGCGCTTATTAAGGTCTACACTTGTACCCTGAACTATTACCCCGGCGGTTAGCCTCTGAAATGTATCGGTTGTACTGTATTCTTCAAACGCAGCTAAGTCTTCATCAATTTCCCTTAACTTTTCCTGCTGCACCGAAACAGTGTTTGTCCATTTCAAAACCTCTTCCTCAAGAGTGACCTTTGCCGCTTCAAATTTCTGCTGTTCGGCTAAGAGCTTTGTTTCTTCCCGTTTTTTATCTGCTTTGTAGTCGTCGACTTTATCAAATAACTCACGTTTGTCCTTTTTGTATTCCACTACCTTATCGCGGTTCAACTCAATATAATCCAGTTCTGCATCAATATGAAGCAATTCTTTTTCAATACCGGTAATCCTAACCACATCAGCACCTTCAGCTTCAAGGTCTTTTTTGCTTTGGTTATCAATTTCCACTATTCTTTTCTGCACCCTTTCCTTTTCGGTGATAATTTCCGTGTTGATGTTTTGAAGAACCAGAAGGAGTTCTTTGTTTTCTGCGTTAATCTTCGTGTCTTTTTCCTTCCTCTTGTCCTCCGTTTGTTTTTTTATATTTTTATTTATATCAAGCAGTTTATCTTCAGCTTTTTGTCTGTCGTCTTTCGCATTTTCGATATCCTCTTTAATCGTTTTAACTGCTGCTTTTTGTTCGCTTTCTGCTTTTCGTATCCAGTCGTCATGCTCCAGTATGGCCGCCTGACGATCAGTTGTGGCTTTCCCTTCTTCGTAATCCCTGACCGAGATAAGGTCTTTTAACGTTTTGATTTGCGGCTGGTACTTCTTTTTATATTTGTCATTCTCCCTTGCTTGTTCTTTTGACAAAGCTGTGAGGGATAGCTCGTATTCTGCAATGTTTGTATCTAATTGCTGAATTTCATCTTCATAATCTGCTATCGACCTGACTTCTGAAGCTACCGCAGAAAGATCAAGTTCAACGCCGTATAACAGGTTATCCTCTGGAGAGACGATCTTAGGTGATAATCCTGAATTGAATAATACCGATCGCTGATCTACCACCTTTCCAATTGTAGTTTCCCAGCCTGGTTTATTTTCATGGAGCCATTCAAACAGGGAATTTCTGCTACTGGCGATAATATCTTTGTTATAATCAATTTTACCTTTTGCCACAGTCACCTGATCGTTGATTTTACTCCGCTTATTGGCGTAATCTACTTCGCTTTTTGCAACATCCAGTTCCCAATGCTTTTGCAGCGATTCAATTTGTGCTTTACTGGCAGATTTGTCTGATTTCACAGTAGACAACTTGTGATCTGCGTCTGCAATGGCTTTTTTTGCCGCCGCTATTTCAATTTCAAACCATCGCCTTAATTCAATTTCTTTCTTCTTTAATTCAAGTTGATGGATAAAGTCTTTCTTAGTATCAAGGAGGCTTTCAGCATTTGCTTTCACAGCCGAATGCTCATGTTCAATTCCTGCTATTATTTTTGCGTACCTGCTGTTGAGTTCATCCTTTTTAAGATAAGATAATTCTTTGCGGTCGTTTCCGGCTTTGTTTTTTGCATTGGTAAAGTTGTCCAGCTGATTTTGTAACTGGAGAACCAGTGCTTCATATTTGTTTGTGATCTCCTGATAACGGGAGGCCAACAAATTCCGTTCTGCCTGTAAATCAGATTTTTTGTTTTCCCATTCAGACTTTTTGCCAACACGATTAATGATTCCAAGAATATTCAGTCGCTCGTATTCATCCGTTTTGCTTCGTGCTTCTGTTATTTTGGCGTCAAGCAGCGTGATTTCTTTGTTTATTTTTGACTTCTTCTCGAAATATTTCTGATCCGCCATCTGCACCTTTTCCCGTGCTGCAGTCAGTTTCTGGGTATCTGCATCGAGCTTTTTTGTGGCTGCAGGATGTGCCTCTTCCTTTGCCTGATGCGTATCGATCAGCGATTGGACCAGGTGTAACTTTTCCTGTTCCAGGAACCTTACTTCAGTGTACAGTTTGGCTATTTTATCAGCCAGGAGGCGGACAACAATTTCTCCCGAACGGTTTTTTTCGCTCCATTTGGTGATATCAGAAAGTTGCTGCTCGAAGTTCTTCAAATGCAATGCATACTGGTTCAGGTCTATTCTTACGTTCTCTTCATTGAGCGACATAATGATAGTCTGTTTGATAAACTCAGCTTCCAGTTTGGAATTCAGAAAAACGTTTTGGATTGTTCGCGGGAGATTCTGGTATTGTCGGCTTTCAATTAATGCGTATTTACGAAAAAGAAGGGGCAGCCCTTTATTGTTTCCATATAAAATATCCCTGTACTCCTCATACCTTTCAACCTTCCGGCTATAGGAGGAAGTGCCGGCAAAAGTATTTCTAATCTGCTCCCAGGCCATTGCTTTATGTTCTGTACTGATAAAGCTGGCACTGTTATAAGCGCCGTCAATAAACCTGAATGCGACACGGCCCTGTGACCTGTAGGCCATGACGCAAAATATTCCCGTCTCGGTGGCCACCTCATAAACTATGAATGAATTGCCGTGGGGGAAATAGTAGTCGTCAAAAGAACGTTTACCCTTCTCAATGCCTAATTTGAGTTTATCTGCGTTGTAGAAGAAAAGGATAGCACGAAGGATAGTGCTCTTTCCCACGCCCTGGGTACCGATAAAATGTACATTTCCAGCAATACCAATTTCTGCATATGCTATATTGGCACTATTGATAAAAACAATATTATTGAGGTATCTCATGCTGTATTTCTTCAGGTATATTGATGGTCATGATTAACTTTTCAAGGTATGTAAAGGAGGACAGTGTTTTGTATTCCTGAGAGATATCATTTTCGAGTTCTATAAAATTGTCTTTCTCCAGGTGGTCCAGTACTTTCTCAACTATATCGGCGTACTTTTCTTTACCCTGGGTATACTTTTTCAGTCCTTCCAGTTTGTTCTTCAGGTCTGCGTCCACGCTCATGCGAACCAGTATGTCTGCCATACGGAAACGTGTTCCTGAACCGAAGCTGTTGTCATAGGTTTTTAAAAAATCAAGTATATCAATCCATTTCATCGCGGTTTCCAGTTTGCGCTCAAGATCGGCGCGGCTTTCAGAACGAACAAAATGATAAAACTCATCTCCCTCTTCAAGAATCAGGTTGATACCCAAATAGTATCCATAGAAAGCATCAAAATCCTGATTTATAGCTGTGTATAGCTTTCTTATGTTGTCCCTGGTACTGTTTGAACAAATAAATTGTCCTTTGCTCAGTATGTCAAAAACTTCGGCAGTTTGCTTTGGTATTCCGGTCATGCTATAATGGATAAATTAATAAATATTCTGTTCCGTTTTTTTCCTGATATATATCAGTTAGCCTGAAATGTATATCATACTGTGAAATAAGCTGACAATACACTGTGAGGCATTCCTCAAATGATACATCCATGCCAAAGTCGTACGACTGAAGGAAATCAAACAGATTGTTGCTGCCGGCCAGGAAACTGTTTTTCACTTCTTCAAGATTTACCTGAGATACCTGCTGGGCATCTGCTTCAAGGTAGTCCTGCAGATTGGTATCATCAACGGATAGTTTCAGCCTTTTCCCTGACCGCAGACGGGCATTCACCTTTTTAATTAACTCCAGGCTTGCGTCGTCACTTTGCAGCTGGTCGAGTGATAATTTTAATGGATAGGTAGGATTAGGTTCAAATAATAACGCATTTTCTGAGGCAAGAACCTGCAGTATATTTGTTTTACTTTTCAGTTCAAACTGGTCTTTGAGATATTTGAGCTGGCGGATTTTTTCCATCAGCAGGTTTTGGTTCCTCAACCTGTTGAGGTATTCAATGATTTGTTTCTGGATGTCAATCAGGTTGTGGCGACAAACATTCATCTGACCTTTTAATTCCAATATTATCCGCTGTAACTCCTCGTCGGCGGCTATTTTAAAAAAGGTCTGCTCTTCATCTCCTGATATCAGGTTATCCGTGAGGCTAACAAGAGTGGTGATGTCATTGCGCTTAATATCCAGATGTTCAAGCTTCGCTTTCTTTACCTTGTAATTAGGTTCATTTTTAAAAGTGTTGTCGATATTTCTTTTTAGGTCAACCACGTTGCGGATTGCAATGGTGCCGGTTTTTCTCAATGCGCGTTTTACCTGTTTTAGATAATTGTATTTCCGCACCTCACTGTTCTCCTGAAGGTAGTAGAGGATGTTTTGGCGGATACTTTGCAGGTTTTCATTGATATAGGAAACGTTAATTTCCTCATTTACTTCCAATATTTGTTCAAAAAACTGAAGGAACTGGTCGTCTAATTCAAGAAAGGTCCCATTCTCACGCAAAACCGCAAATTCAATAAGAATGCGCAGTTTATCTTCATTGTAATCCAAAACCTCCAGGGCATCGTCAAACTTATATGAAAGGACCTTGCGCTTTTCAAATATCTCGCTAATAAGCTTTTGTTCACGGCTGAGAAGCCCAAGTAACTCCTTTATAGAAGAAAATGTTTTCAAATCGTGGTCAAATATAAATCTAAAATAACAAATATTTACGAAATCATTTAAGATAACATTTAGTAAATAATTCGCCGATATTATAGCGCCAAGGTAACCTATTTTTCAAATATCTGTTGATCTGTTAAGACGATATTACGAGAGTTTATATACGTTGTAATTGTTTCTATCAGTATATATTCATCGCTTATGAAACCATCGTAAGCATTCATTACTATTTGTAAGCTGTATATTTATGATGGCATCCATTGAATTCAGAAACCCTCAAGCCCGCTCTCCTTGCTGTTTGTGAGCTTTGCACTCGTGTTGCTTTAATTTGAATTCATGAAATTGTAAGCTTAGTCTTGTTAATGATTTTGAGCTGTGTACTAGTGGGGCTTACATTGAATATATAAACTCAAATTCTGGTGATCTGAAAAGTAGTCCTTCTGTTTTTCTGACGTCCCTCTTGGCTATCGTTTTTAGCGATTGGGACTGTTGCACCAAATCCCTTGAAACTTAGACGTTCTGGATCGATATTTTTGGCAGTTAGATAATCGTATACCGCTTTAGCCCGCTGGACTGACAGTTTCTGATTGTCGGTTGTGTTTCCAATGTTATCGGTATGGCCCTGTATTTCGATAGCGATGGTTTTGTTGGCTTGTAAGAGCTGGAGCAGGCTGTTGAGTTCGGTGAGGGAACTGGGCAGCAATTCGAATTTATTGGTATCAAAAAAGATGTTCTTTAAAATCACATTGCCTCCGGGTTTCAGCTTTTCGAGGTAGATTTCTAATACGTAGGGTTTTCCTTTTTCGGCAACGGTGGGTTCAAAATTGTCGGAAAAAAAAAGATATCCATCAGCGACGGCGTTGAAGGCGTAGGTACCACCAAGCGGCATGACCGCCAGAAACTCACCATTGGCAGGGGAGGTGTAATCGTTAAATCGGGTCTCTTTGGTTTTGACATTTACAACCTGCACGCGGGATTCGAGGAAATCTCGTGTATTCTTATCTCGTACTATTCCTTTAACGTAAGTGATTGCTAAAGGTTTAGCTGTCGCGGGCATCTCAAAACTGTAGATATCCATATCTCCGAAGCCATCTTTCAGAACGGATGAGAACATACCAAGGTTGCCTTCTGGGTTGACCATTAGTCCGGTTTCTTCGTTGAAGGTATTGATTGGATAGCCCATGTTGATGGGTTTGCCCCATTTTCCGTTTTCCTGTGCGCGACTATAATAGATATCCATATTCCCAAGTCCTGGCCAGCCATTGGACGAGAAGTAGAGGGTTTTGCCATCGGGATGCACAAAAGGAGTATTTTCATCGTAAATGGTATTGATGTCTGGCCCAAGGTTTTCCGGTTTGCCCCATTCGCCTTCCGCATTGAGTGATGTTTTCCAGATATCATATCCGCCGATACCTCCAGGACGGTTGCTGACAAAATATAAAGTGTTACCATCAGGGCTGATTGCCGGCTGTGAATCCCATGAGGATGAATTTACTGCTGCACCCAAATTGAATGGCGCAGCCCATTCGTTCCCGCTTTTATGGCTAAGGTAAAGATCACAGCTTCCAAATCCATCCTCCCGATTACAACCGGTAAAATACAGATACATACCGTCTGGTGAAATCGACTGCGCACCTTCGTTCTGTGGCGTGTTAATTTTATTGCTGAGAGGAACAGCTTCCTGCCATTGTTTGTCTTTCTGGTGTGAGATGTAGAAATCTTCATTACCGTCTACCGTGCGACTGAAGATTAAACTTGAACCATCTGCTGTTAATGCCGGGAAATATTCTCTGTCTTTGGTGTTAATCGCTTTTCCCAAATTAACAGGCTGATATTTTTCTGGGTGCTGAAGCGCGATAACTGAAAATTCACAATCCAGTATATACTTATCTGCTCTCTTCAAAAAATCCTGATCCTTACCCTGATACTGTTCTTTGAACATCCTGAAGTGTTTTCCTGCATTGCTGTAATCGCCAGTATGCAGCTCTGCATCCGCCAGAGAGAAAAAGTTCCGCGCATCCGTTTTTGTACCTGGAATAGCCAGCGCTTTAGTGTAAGTCTCTTTCGCCAACTCAAACGCCTTCCGTAGTTTGTATACATCCGCCAATTGTAGTAAGGCCAACTGGAAAGTTGTGTCTGCCGTCACCGCCTCCTTCAAAAAGCCGATTGCCCCATCGTAATCCCGTTTCTGCAATGATTTCTGTGCATTCTCAAATCCCTGTTGTGCCTTCCTGACTTCGGATTCCTGAGCAAAAGATGATATCGATGAAATGAAAAACAAAGCAATACAGCAAATCAACAATGGGATCCAGCTGCCCAACAAAGTAAACCTTTGAACAATAGAGCTATGTCTAAAGCTCCTAAATATCGAATGTACCATTTTTATCATGCCTGTCAGATCAATCCAATGAATAAACTTAAATAAAACAATGAAAAATACCACTAATTAGATATACGTCACAACAAGACATCAGGTTTAAAATCCCTGACAGGATTACGCGATTGCATTAACACATAATTTGTATATCGCCTTTTGAATAACGGATTATGTATGCGCACCAAAAAAGATTTGGATATGGATCAAGATAGGGGATTATGCTTGCGCACCAAAACAGATTCGGATATTGGATTTTGACAGGGGGATTATGCTTGCACTCCAGAACGGATTCGGATATTGGATTTCGATAAGGGATTATGCCTACGCACCAAAAAAGATTTGGATATGGATCAAGATAGGGGATTATGCTTGCACTCCAGAACGGATTCGGATATTGGATTTTGACAGGGGGATTATGCTTGCGCACCAAAAAAGATTTGGATATTAGATTTGGATAGGGGATTATGCTTGCGCACGAGGACGGATTAGTATATTATATTGGGATAATGGGCTTTCTAATTGGCAACTGCATTTTTATCTGCGGTGGTATTTCCATTATGCAGGTTAGATCATCCAAAGGGTTTGCTGTAAAAAAAATGATATCCTAAACTCCGACATGCATTCCTTAATACCAAGGAATGAGGAGGAGTTAGGGTATTATTTTTTTCAAGTAAGATCAAACCTTAGTATTTAGCATACAGTGATATGAAAACCAAGGAATGAGGAGGAGTTAGGGTATTATTTTTTTCAAGTAAGATCAATCCTAAGAAAATAGGCAAAAGTGTAAGGCAACAAGAATTATGCAAGTACTACTACCCAAATCCTATGGAATATTCAAATACTTATGCGTCTGCAACGAAATCTCCCACTTTGGATTCGCCATTACATATTCTATAATCAGCGGCGTCATTTCCTTCGACTTCGACCACTCTGGTTGCAAATACAGTTTACACGTTGGCGATACCGTTTCAGCATACCTTTCTGCCCATTCAAAATCGCTTTTATTGAACACAATCACCTTTAACTCATTTGCAAAAGGTGTAATGTCCGGACGTGGCGCTTTAAATTTCTTTGGCGACAGACAAATCCAGTCCCAGCTACCAGATAACGGATAAGCCCCAGACGTCTCAATAAACGTAAGAATATTCCTTTCCTGCAACCTTTTCGTCAGGTAATCCATGTTATAGATCAATGGTTCACCACCAGTAATTACCACAGCTTTACCAGGAAAAGTATCCGCTTTAGCTGCAATATCATCAGCAGAAGTTAGCGGGTGCAGTTCCGCGTCCCAGCTTTCCTTTACGTCGCACCAGTGACAACCCACGTCACACCCTCCAAGCCGGATAAAGTAGGCAGCTTTGCCTGTGTTATAACCTTCACCTTGAATTGTGTAGAACTCTTCCATTAAAGGAAGCATTGTGCCGTCTGCGGGAATATTGTGTGCCATATTAATTTTGCGAAGTTAAATAAAATAAGAACGGGAAAAGGGAATATCTGTATATTGGAACTGTAAATGACTAATCTGTGAATAAGCCTGGTGCCCAATGGACAATTTACGCTGGCATAAGATAGAAGAAGATATTCCCGATGGGGACTTTATCAAACAAGTGCATGTCGCTGGTAAAAAGTTATGCCTGATCAGAAATGAAGGTAAAGTGCATCTGGTACAAAACACATGCCCTCATGCCGGTGGGATACTTAGTGGTGGATGGTGCCAAGAGAACGCAATCGTATGTCCAATTCACAGATATTCTTATAGTTTGGAAAATGGGAGGGGTGCAGAAGGGCAGGGCGACTATATCAATGTATATCCCGTGCGCGAAGAATCCGATGGAATCTACGCTGGTTTCAAACAAAGTTTATTCAAAAGGTTCTTTGGTGGAGATTGAAATGATCCTGGTGAGAGTTATTTATTGCATCTGACCGATTGGGTTGTTTCTGATTATTTGACTGCATCCGGACGATTACCCCCTCTCTATAAAAATATCGTAATGTACGACTATAGCGGATAGGGCCTGTTGAATGCTTCCTGTTTTACTTTGAAGTGCTCTGATAGTTTTCTGATAACATCGTTTGATAAACCCTTTCTATAGTTAAGAATATCGAGGACATAAGCTTTACTTACGTTGAGTAAGTCAGCGAGCTTTGTTGCAGTTAACTGATGATCGCTCATGAAAGAATGCAGTAAGGTGATTGGGTCAACAGGTGTAAAAGTGCTGTGTTCCTCATCGTATTTTTCAATCAATAGCGTAAGCAGGTCAATTTCGTCTTCAACGTAATCGTTTTTATGTGGGATGTCAACAAGCGACTCCAGAATGTTGCAGTAAACATAATACTGCCCTTTGGTTTTAATGATAGTATATTTCGATGTTTCCATAACAATATGTATTACATCGAAGTTAATAATTAACTATTTAAAATAAAAAATTAATTTAAAATATTTATTGTTTCGGTGTGAAGGTGAATTTCTGTACAATCATTCTATGTACAATCTGAAATGAACTTATTCAATCGGCAGACAGTTTGTGGTGTCGTATCAATCCTTCCATATAAAGTGTACCAGTGTCAAATACGGTAATTTGAAATTTGAATAAAGCAAGAAAGCCTACAAATTTACATCTGCAGGCTTTCTTGCTTTAATAGTATGATGCTTACGCGTAGATTTCTTTTTTTGCTGAAGCGAGTGTGTTTTTCAGTAAACCAACGATGGTCATTAAGCCAACTCCTCCTGGTACAGGAGTAATCCATGAGGCAAGTGGGGCAACGTTTTCAAAATCAACATCACCATATAATTTATAACCTGATTTTGTAGTTTCAGAGGTTTCCCTGTTGATACCCACATCGATGATAATTGCACCTGGTTTCACCATATCTGCGGTCACGAAGTTCTTTTTACCAATAGCAGCAATCACGATATCGCCCTGCGCTACCATTTCTTTCAGATTTGCGGTGCGACTGTGGGTTAATGTAACCGTGCAGTTTCCTGGATTGGCGTTACGTGCCATCAGGATACTCATCGGACTGCCGACAATATTACTGCGCCCAACAACAACACAGTGTTTACCAGTAGTGTCAATTCCGTATGCCTGTAACATCAACAGGATGCCGTAAGGTGTCGCAGGAATAAAACAAGGCAGGTTACGCATCATTCTACCCAGGTTTACAGGGTGGAAACCGTCTACATCCTTGCGGTAGTCGATAGCTTCAGTAATTTTCTCAGGGTCAATGTGTTTAGGAAGTGGCAGCTGTACAATCATTCCGTCAACACCTGCATCTGCATTGATTTCGTGGATTTTTTGTATCAGTTCTTCTTCAGAAACCGTGTTATCATATCTTACTAAAGAAGATTCAAAACCTACCTTTTCGCAGTTCTTCATCTTGCTGGCCACATAGGTCTCGCTACCGCCATCATTACCAACCAAAATCGCCAGTAAATGAGGTTTACGTCCTGTTGCTGCCAAAAAATCAGCAGCTTCGGCCGCTATCTCTAGTTTTATCTTTTCTGATGCGAATTTTCCGTCCAGTAATTGCATATTAAAAAATGCTGTTTTATTGCTTGATTAATCTAATTTCAATACGGCCATAAATGCGGTCTGCGGAATTTCCACGTTACCTACCTGGCGCATACGTTTCTTACCTTTTTTCTGTTTCTCCAGCAATTTACGCTTACGTGAAATATCACCACCGTAACATTTAGCCGTTACATCTTTACGTAAAGCTTTTACTGTTTCCCTGGCAATGATTTTTGCCCCGATTGAAGCCTGGATGATAATCTCAAACTGCTGACGCGGGATCAGTTCCCTTAGTTTCTCACAGATCCGTTTTCCGAAATCGTATGAATTACTTCTGTGAATCAATGAAGACAGCGCATCAACGGGTTCTGCATTGAGCAGGATGTCCAATCTAACGAGGTCAGATTTCCTGTAACCAATCTGGTGATAATCAAAGGAAGCATATCCCTTAGATATAGTTTTCAGACGATCGTAAAAGTCGAACACAATCTCACCCATCGGGATTTCAAATACAAGCTCTACACGGTCAGACGTTAAGTACGACTGCGCAGCAATGATTCCCCTTTTCTGGATACACAATGACATTACCGGTCCGACAAACTCAGATTTGGTAATGATATTTGCTTTGATATATGGCTCTTCCACGTACTCCATTTTACTTGGATCAGGAAGATCGGAAGGGTTATTTACAATGATCAGTTCGCCTTTAGTAGTCATTGCCTGGTACGATACGTTGGGAACAGTGGTGATCACCGTCATATCGAACTCACGCTCCAGACGCTCCTGGATAATCTCCATGTGCAGCATTCCGAGGAACCCGCAACGGAAACCAAATCCTAAGGCTGCTGACGATTCTGGTTCAAACACGATAGACGCATCGTTCAGCTGCAGTTTGTGCATCGCTTCCCGCAGGTCTTCAAATTCGTCGGTATCTACAGGGTAAATACCAGCGAATACCATTGGTTTAACCTCTTCGAAACCTTTAATTGGTTCCAAACTTGGGCGGTCTTTATGGGTAATTGTATCTCCGACTTTTACTTCCCTGGCTTCTTTGATACCAGAGATAATATAACCAACATCACCGGTTTTGATGACGTCTTTAGGAGATTGTTTCAGTTTCAATGTACCTACTTCCTCAGCAATGTATTCTTTGCCGGTAGCCACAAATTTAACTTTATCTTTTTTGCGGATCTCTCCGTTTAATACTTTAAAATAGGCTACAATACCACGGAACGAATCGAATACCGAGTCAAAGATCAAAGCCTGCAATTCGCCGTCAGGGTTACCCACTGGTGGCGGACAACGTTCAACGATGGCGCGAAGGATATCATGAACCCCTAATCCGGTTTTACCAGATGCAGGAATAATGTCTTCACGTTTACAGCCGATCAGTTCAATAATCTGATCTTTTACCTCTTCCGGCATGGCTCCCGGAAGGTCCATTTTGTTCAGGATCGGGATAATCTCCAGATCATGCTCAAGCGCCAGATATAAGTTAGAAATAGTTTGTGCCTGAATACCTTGTGAGGCATCTACGATTAATAATGCACCTTCACAGGCCGCAATAGAACGGGACACCTCGTAAGAGAAATCCACGTGGCCCGGTGTATCGATCAGGTTTAAGATATAAGGCTGCCCATCCTGAACATAGTCCATTTGGATAGCATGACTTTTAATGGTTATACCCCTCTCACGTTCCAGATCCATATCATCCAGAAGCTGAGCCTGTGACTCCCTCTGGGTGATTGTATTTGTATACTCCAATAAACGGTCGGCCAAAGTGCTCTTCCCGTGGTCAATATGTGCAATTATGCAAAAATTACGTATGTGCTTCATCAGTGCCGCAAATATAGAATATTCGCTTGATTATTCCGCACTGTTTGCCAGTTCCAGTAAATTTTTGACTATTGCTGCATTGGTAAGGGTGGTGCTGTATTCGTCAGAATCGGTACCCATAGTAAGTTCCTGGTTCCTGTACAACATTTCGCTGGGCACTACAGAACGCGCAGAAGCATGAAAAACCTTTGCGCCGCTGATGCTGATTATTTCTGCGATGTTGTGTTCGCTTACCCCGGCACCAGGCATAATACTGATGCGGTCGCCCGCCAGTTTGATGAGTTCTGATAACTTTTCTGCGCCCTCAAGTGCTGTGGCTTTACCGCCTGAAGTTAGGATGCGTACAAAACCCAGTTCAATGATATCTTCCAGTGCTTTTTCCATATCTTCAACCATATCAAAAGCCCTGTGAAAAGCAATCTGCATAGGTTTTGCCAGTTCTACCAGTTCTGCACAACGTTCTATATCTACCTGACCTTCTTTGGTAAGGATACCGGTTACCACGCCTTCGCAGTTGAGCGACTTGCACAACCTGATATCCTCTTTCATCATTTCAAACTCAAGGTCGCTATACAGAAAATCGCCACCCCGGGGCCTGATAATAGGGAATACCTGTATATCCAGCATTTTTTTGGCCATGGCTATCTGCGCATAACTGGGTGTAGTGCCGCCTTCAGTAAGGCTCGCACAAAATTCAACGCGGACGGCTCCTCCAAGCTGTGCTTCAATAGCAGAACTTACAGAGTTTGCGCAAACTTCCATTTCTATCATCTGGTTGATCTTTATATCAAATATTTCTTAGTAATAACTTTTCCCCGGAATCAGCAGGTCCTTGTTTTCTTCATTACAAACTGCATAACTGAATCCTTTTTGTATAGCATAAGCACCGTACTGTCCTTTTTTATTCATTGCCAGGAAACCAACCTGAATCTCTTTAGATTTTGCAGGCTTCTTTTTGATAATC
>Ga0308164_10000625_pt1 | contig 52624 bp, 50 predicted proteins | sample PhyTR2_FD_201031 | JGI IMG/M metagenome (GOLD analysis project Ga0308164, IMG submission 201031) | Phyllosphere microbial communities from UC Gill Tract Community Farm, Albany, California, United States - DLSLT.R2 | ecosystem: Host-associated > Plants > Phyllosphere > Unclassified | place: USA...
GCGACAACGCGATCCTCGAGGGCACCACGGTTCACATCTCTGACGACGCTGCTGCGCTTCTGAACGAGACCTTCGGCACCGACAAGGTCGCCGGCGGAATGCTCGTCGGTGTCGCCAAGATCACCGTCGCCACCAAGTAATTCAGCTCCACCCGTAACACGCACCAGTTTGGGGTCGCCGATTCTCACCCGCTGAGAAACGACGAGAAGGGCCCGACATCTTCGGATGTCGGGCCCTTCGGCGTGTGCCCCGGCATCCGCCCGGCGTCTGTCTCCCCAAAGTGCGCGACAATAGACCTATGAGCATTTCCCCCGGAGACCGGGACCCGCAGGGCGACCTGTCGCCCGCAGCGCCGCAGCCCCCGGCGGCCCAGCCCGATGCCCAGGCGCAGGCCCAGGCGCAGGCCGCCGCGCAGCCGGCACAGGCACCTGCGCCGCAACCCGAGCCTGATTTCGTCGAGACCCTCGAAGACGCCGACGAAGAGATCGTCATCCGCCGGTCGCCGCGCTACCTGAACTTCATCCTGCTCGGGGCCCTGCTCGGCGCCATCGTCGCCTTCGTGCTCACGCTCGTCTTCCCCGAGAACCCCGACTACTCGCGCATCCAGGTCTTCGGATTCCTGCTGCTGGTGTGCGGCGTCATCGGCATCGCGCTGCTGAGCCTCGTCGCCATCCTGCTCGAACGCACAGTCGGCCGTCGTGAGATGCGCGCCCGAGCAGATAAACTGGGTGCACGCATTCCTTCCCACGAACCCGAGGGCAACGCCTGAGCATGAACTCTTCCGTGTCGAACAGCACCGCCCCCGCAACCGCGGCAGACCCAACGGGGTCGGCCAGCTACCGGGAGGCCGGGGTCGACACCGCAGCGGGTGACCTGGCCGTCGAGCTGATGAAGGCCGCTGTGCAGAAAACGCACGGGCCCGAGGTGCAGGGCGGGGTCGGCGGTTTCGCCGGGCTCTTCGATGCATCCGCCCTCGTCGGCATGTCCAAGCCGCTGCTCGCCACGTCGACCGACGGTGTGGGCACGAAGGTCGCCATCGCGCAGGCCATCGACAAGCACGACACCATCGGCCAAGACCTCGTCGGCATGGTCGTCGACGACATCGTGGTCGTGGGCGCAAAGCCGCTCTTCATGACCGACTACATCGCCTGCGGCAAGGTCGTGCCCGCGCGCATCGCCGATATCGTCGCCGGCATCGCGCGCGCCTGCTCCGACACCCGCACGGCCCTCGTCGGCGGCGAGACGGCCGAGCACCCCGGCCTGCTGGGCCCCGACGACTACGACGTCGCCGGCGCGGCAACGGGTGTGGTCGAGGCCGACGACGTGCGCGGCGCCCACCTCGTGGCCGACGGCGACGTAGTGCTCGCCCTTGAGTCCTCGGGCCTCCACTCCAACGGTTTCTCGCTCGTGCGCCACATCCTGGCCCAGCGCGGCATCGGCTTCACCGACCACTCCGACGACTTCGGCGGCATGGTGGGCGAGGCCCTGCTCGAGCCCACGCGGCTCTACACGTCGCCGCTCGTCGACCTGCTGGCCGACGAGACGCTGGGGCGCAGCATCCACTCGCTCTCGCACGTCACGGGCGGCGGCATCGCGGCCAACCTCGCGCGCGTGCTGCCCGTCGGTTCGTGGGTCGAGGTCGACCGCAGCACCTGGTCGCCTGCGCCCGTTTTCCGCATCCTGAGCGACCTCGCGGGCACCTCGCTCGAGAGCGCCGAGGGCACGTGGAACCTCAGCATCGGCTTCTTCGCAGTCGTCAGTGCAGCGGATGCCGCGGCCATCGCCACGCACCTCACCAACACCGGCATCCCCACGTGGCCTGTCGGCACCATCCACATGGGCGAGCGCGACCTCGCCGGCTTCGAGCAGGGCGCCAAGGGTGTCGACGGAGGCGCCGTGCGTCTCGTCGGCTCATACGCCTCCTGATGATTTCTTCCCGTTCTTCCCTCACCTCTCAGCACCCCGGAGCTCACTAAGCATGTGCGGAATCGTCGGCATCGTCTCAACCGAGCCGGTCAACCAGCAGGTCTACGACAGCCTTCTCCTTCTGCAGCACCGCGGCCAGGACTCGACGGGTATCGCCACCGTCGACGGCCGCACCGTGCACATGGTCAAGGCGAAGGGGCAGGTGCGCGAAGCTTTCCGCACGCGCGACATGCGCTCGCTCCTCGGCACCATGGGCCTCGGCCATGTGCGCTACGCCACCAAGGGTGACGCGGCCAACGAGCAGGAGGCGCAGCCGTTCTACGTGAACGCCCCCTACGGCATCGTCCTCGTGCACAACGGCAACCTCACGAACACGCGCGAACTGGCGGATGACCTCTTCCACGTCGACCGTCGCCACGTGAACTCCACGAGCGACACCGAGATGCTGCTCAACGTGCTCGCCACCGAGCTGCAGGGCCAGGTGTCGGGCCTCGAACTCGACCCCGACCAGATCTTCGCGGCCGTCGAGCAGGTGCACGAGCGCGTCGAGGGTTCCTACGCCGTCATCTCGATGATCGCCGGGCAGGGCCTGCTCGCGTTCCGGGACCCCTACGGCATCCGCCCGCTCGTGCTCGGCCGTCGTGCCGTCGGCATGGTCGGGTATGAGTACATCGTGGCTTCCGAGTCGCTCGTGCTCGAATCGGCCGGCTACGAGATGGTGCGCGAGGTGGCGCCCGGCGAGGCCGTCTTCATCACCATCAGCGGTGAGCTCTACTCGCGTCAGTGCGCCAAGAACCCGCGCCTCGTGCCGTGCTCGTTCGAATACGTCTACCTGGCCCGGCCCGACTCCATCATGAACGGCATCTCGGTCTACGAGGCGCGTCTGCGTCTCGGCAACCGTCTCGCCGACACCATCGCCGAATACACGCCCATGGGCGACATCGACGTGGTCATGCCCATCCCCGATTCGGCCCGCCCCGCCGCCATGCAGGTGGCGCAGAAGCTCGGCGTCGAATACCGCGAGGGCTTCTACAAGAACCGCTACGTGGGGCGCACCTTCATCATGCCCGGGCAGGCGCAGCGCAAGAAGAGCGTGCGCCAGAAGCTCAACGCCATGGGCAGCGAGTTCAAGGGCAAGAACATCCTCATCGTCGACGACTCGATCGTGCGCGGCACCACGTCGAAGGAGATCGTCGACATGGCCCGCGCGGCCGGGGCCAACAAGGTCACGTTCACGTCGGCCGCGCCCCCCGTGCGCTACCCGCACGTCTACGGCATCAACATGCCGTCGCGCGGCGAGCTGATCGCGCACGGCAAGAAGATCCCCGAGATCGCCCGCGAACTCGGCGCCGACAACCTGATCTACCAAGAGGTGGCGGACATGAAGAGTGCCATCCTCGAGGGTTCGTCGCTCACCGAGCTGGAGATGAGCTGCTTCACGGGCGAATACGTCACGGGCACCGTGACCCCCGAATACCTCGACTGGGTCGAGCGCACGCAGCTGTCCTAGGTCACGGCCTCATCGTCTCTGCTCCTCCGCGTCAGCGTGGCGTGAAACGGTGCGGTAGCTGAGCGAGACCGGCGGATGGCCTGGGAGGCTCGAGGTTGCCCGTGACTGTGGCTTGAGCATCCGTTAGTTTGGGGCTATGGACGAGCGGCAGCAGCAGATGAGCAGGGATATCGCGATCGGCGAGAGTCCGCGCCAGCCGTTGCGCCAGTTCTTGCGCGCGCTGCGAGCCCACCTCGACAAGTGGCCCTGGGCGCGTGCCGCCTATCGCATCGCCGTCGCCCTCATCGGCGGCACGGTCGTCGTCGTCGGCCTCATCATGGTTCCGCTGCCCGGCCCCGGCTGGCTCGTCGTCTTCCTCGGTTTCGCCATCCTCGGCACCGAATTCGCGTGGGCCAAGAAGGTCGCCGCGTTCGTCAAACGCCAGCTCGCCCGGTTCTGGGCCTGGTACAACGCGCGCCGCGCCCGCAAGCGCGCTGGCGCCGCGGCATAGCTAACCTCGTATCTCGACGGCCCCGAATGACCCCCCAACTGGAGGGGCATGAGCGAGCTGGGCCCGTCGCGCGTTCCCCTATTCTGATTCAGCACACTCGTGCTGAGGGGGAGGGCTGCGGCCACATGTCTATTTTTCGTTCAGGTTTATCGCGCGCAACGGTCGCCGCGGTCGGCCTTGTTGTTGTGGCGAGTTCCGCGTTCGTCGGCGCACCCGCCTACGCGTCGGCAGCATCGGCGCTGCCCCAGAATGCGGCCTCCGGTTCGTTCGCCGCTGTCGCCACTGCGGTCGCGGACCAGGTGAAACCCGAGGTCTCGCGCATCGCGGGTGCCGACCGGTTCGCTAGCGCCGTCGCTGCATCGGGCGCTTGGGCTCCCGGCGTCGATTCGCTGTTCATCGTCAACGGTGTCTCCTACGCCGACGCGCTGTCGGCAGGGCCGGCTGCCGCTCACCAGAACGCTCCGCTTCTGCTGGTCGCGCCCGATTCTGTGCCTGAGGTCGTGATGACGGAAATCAAGCGACTGCGCCCGCACAAGGTCATCATCATCGGCGGGGAGAACGCGGTGAGCCGTTCCGTCGGCTCGCGGATCGGCCGAGAGGCTGCAGTCGCCACCGTCGAGCGTTATTCCGGTGCCGACCGCTTCCGGACTTCTCAGGAGGTGGCTTCTTACATTTGGCGCGACACGCTTGCCACCGAGGCTTTCCTTGCAACCGGGTTCAATTTCCCGGATGCTTTGTCCGCCGGCGCTGCGGGCGCGGCACTCGATGCGCCCGTCATCCTGGTTGACCCTCGGCAGCCCGCGGATTACCCATTGACGGCGACCCTGAACGGGTTGGGAGTCGAATCTGTGCTGGCTGTGGGTGGGCAGAATGCCGTGCCGGACGCCTTCCTGGATTCCGTTGATGAGAAGGTGAACGGTGAGGTCTACCGGATCTCCGGCGACGACCGTTTCCAGACATCCGCCGCGATCGCGGACGCGGTTTTCGAACAGACGGACATCGCATACTTGGCCGTCGGAACGAACTTCCCCGACGCCCTGGCCGGCACGGCCCTCGCAGGAAAGACAGCGTCGCCGCTCTTCACGGTGCGTCAGAACTGTATTCCGGCCGTCGTGAACGATGCTCTTGTTTCACACGGTGTCCGGCGAGTGGTGTTGCTGGGCGGGGAGAATGCCCTGAGTCGCGACGTCGAGGCGCTCACGGTGTGCGCATAAGCGAGGGAATGCTTGAGATGACCGTCTGTCCCCGCGGGGGCGGGCGGTCATTTCTATCATCCGCGCTTCCATCGAGTGCCATCGAGTGACGCAATAAGCGTGCGTCACCCGGCGCATGCGAAACGGCCGCTCACCGTGATAGTGGAGCGGCCGTTTCGAGGTTGTTGCGTGTGCGGAGTGCGCAGCGAACGGGCGGCGGAGCGGGGCTCTACGCGCGCTTGGGTTCGTCGCGATTGACGTCGTCGCCGACGTACTCCGACCACTTCGACAGTTCGTCGTTGTATTCGTCGGATGGGTGCCCTGTGAGCTCTCTCTCGAGAGCGTCATAGTTGACATCAGGACTGAAGGACTTGAGCTCACGTGCGATCTTCGTGTGCTTTGCCTTTTGACGGCCGCGCCCCATGCGAGACCCCCTCACGAATCAGTTGCCGAACGGATGGTGCCGCCCGGAGGTTTCACCAACCAGGGAACGATAAAGACTAAACGCCAGCTTATCATGTGGCGTGAACGCTAACGCCCGGCGGAGACGAGTCCCAGCCGGTATGCAGGAGTGGTGGCGCAGTCTCGGCGCCGACTCCGAGAGCCACGATACCGCAGCTCGGAGGTCGCGTGCCGCGGCATCCGATCGTTCGTTCGAGTGGGACGCTATCGGGACCTCTGCCGGCGGGACACGACGTCCAGCCCGATCGCGAGGGTGAACCAGAACAGCGCGAAGAGAATGCCGATGAAACCGACGTCCTGGCCCGACGCCCAGAGGCCCGCGCCGAGGGCGAAGAATGTCGCCGCCAGTGCGAAGCTCGCGAGAGCGGCTACGGTCCAGGCCGAGAGGCGTCGGTGCTGCGGGGTGCGAATTGCGTCCACGGCACCAGCTTGGATGCCCGAGTGCCCGATGTCGAGCGGATCGCGATGAACATTCGGTGACGGAGCCGGCTCGGTCTTCCCTTTCGCGGCCGAGCGGCGTAACGTACAACCAAATGGTTGCACAAATGACATCTCCGAACTCCCTGAGCGACGACCAGGTCGATCGACTCTTCCACGCGCTTGCCGACGCCACGCGGCGGGACATCGTCACGCGTGTCATGGACGACGAGTTCTCGGTCACCGAATTGGCTGAACGCTATGACATGTCGTTCGCGGCCGTTCAGAAGCATGTCGCAGTACTCGAACAGGCGGCCCTCGTCTCGAAGGAGCGTCGCGGGCGCCAGCAGATCGTGCGCGGCAACGTCGACACCGTGCGTCGAGCCAATGAGCTGCTCGCGGCCTACGAAGAGCTCTGGCATCAGCGCTTCGCGCGCATCGACGACCTGCTCGCCGAAGAACCTGTCACCAGCACCGAATGATCTAGAAAGGAACCTCATCATGAGCAACGTCACGATCGAGAAAGATCTCGAGAACCTCACGCTCGAGATCGCCGCGGAGTTCGACGCCTCGGCCGATCAGGTCTGGCAGATCTGGCAGAACCCGCGCAAGCTCGAGCGGTGGTGGGGTCCGCCCACCTGGCCGGCCACGTTCGAGAAGCTCGAGCTGCACCCCGATGGCGCGGCGGCGTATTACATGACCGGCCCCGATGGGGAGAAGGCCCGCGGCTGGTGGCGCGTCGTGGCGGTCGATCCTCCCACGCGCTTCGAATTCGAGGATGGCTTCGCCGACGAGAACGGCGACCCGGTCGAGTCGCTCGGTTCCACGCGTGCCGTCGTCACGATCACCGAGGCGGGAAGCCGCACGCGCATGAGCATCCTCAGCCGCTTCGAGAGCCTTGAACAGATGGAGGAGATGGTGAAGATGGGCATGGAGGAGGGCATGAGCCAGGCCTTCACGCAGATCGACGCCTTGCTTGAGGCGTAGCGGGGTCGGGAGGGGCGTGCCCAGCCGACGCCCAGTTAGTACAACTGGTCATTCGGCATTGTGATATCTATGAACATCTCACCAGCCGCACAATCGTCCGCCCGTTCGACGCTCCTCCTCATCGCGCGCCTCAGCGTCGGTTTCATGTTTCTCTCGGGGGCATTCGCCAAGATCGGCGGTGTTGTCGGGTTCGGCGAGTTCTTCGCAACGCTCGGTATCCCGGCCCCCGGGTTCGCGGCGTTCATCATCTCCTGGCTCGAACTCATCGCCGGCGCGCTCCTCGTGGTCGGCTTGGCCACCCGGGTGGCCGCCGGGCTCCTCGCCGCAACCATGATCGTGGCATCGGTGCTCGTTACCCTGCCTGCGCTGGTCACGGAACACGCCGAAGCCATGAAGATTGTTTCGAGCTTTTTCTACGCCCCCGAGTGGCTGTTGCTGATCATCCTCGCCGCGTTTGTGCTCGTCGGTGCCGGCCGCTTCAGCCTCGACGCGCTGCTGCAGCCCGCCCTCGTCGCCCGACGCTCGAGCGGCCCGGTGAACTAGCCGGCTCAGTGGTCGGCGGTGACCCAGATGGCGCGGGCCGCGGGCATCCCCAGTTCGCGCTCGACGGTTGAGGCGGGTTCGCCGACGCGCACCGAGACGGTGCCCGCGAAGTCGCGGTTGCGCACGACCGTGACGGGGTGGTCGAGGCCGAGGCCCAGCTCGTCGAAGTAGCGCAGGATGTCGGGGTCGTCGTCCGAGATGCGCACCACCACGCCCGAGGCCCCGTCGGGCAGGTCGCTCAGGCGCACGGCGTCGGGCAGGTGCGGGTCGCCGTCGGCCGACGGGATCGGGTCGCCGTGCGGGTCACGGGTCGGATGCCCGAGCTTCTCGTCGATGCGCTCGATCATGTTGTCGCTCACGGCGTGTTCGAGCACCTCGGCCTCGTCGTGCACCTCGTCCCAGCCGTAGCCGAGCTCGCGCACCAGGAACGTCTCGATCAGCCGATGCCGGCGCACCATCGAGATGGCGTAGCGGCGGCCGCGCTCGGTGAGCTCGATCGACCGGTAGGGCGCATGCGTGATGAGCCCCTGCTCGTCGAGACGCTTCAGCGAATCCGACACGGTCGACACGGCCACGCCCAGCTGCGCGGCGAGTGATTTCACGGTGGCGTGCTGCCCGGGCCATTCCTGGCTCGACCAGATCAGCTTCAGGTAGTCCTGAGCGGTGTTGGAGAGGTCGGAGACTGCCACGTCCCCATCATAGGGAGCTACTTCTTCCTACTTCTTGCTCTTCACGGGTCCGCGCGGCACGGCCTTCTCGGGCCGCACGGGCTCGCCGCGTCGTTCCTGTCCGGGCAGCGGCCGCGACCGGCGCCCGTAGATCAGCTCGGACGAGTCGAGCAGCCACGGCACGATCGTCACCGACACACCGTGCATGAGCAGCAGCTGCTGGCGGATGCGTTTGGCGCGGCGGTTGTGCAGCAGGCTCTCCCACCAGTGCCCCACGATATACATGGGCATGTACACGGTGACGACCTCGGAACCGTGCTCCTCGCGGTGCGCCTTGATGTACTTCAGCACGGGGATGGCGAACTCGCGGTACGGCGATTCGAGCACCGTCAGCGGCACGTGGATATTCATCTCCGACCACTGCTTCTCGAGCTTCTTGGTCGACTCCTCGTCGACCGCGATGTGTACGGCCTCGAGGCTCGCATGGTTGGCCGCAATGGCGTAGTCGAGCGCCTTGAGCGTGGGCTTCTGCATCCGGTTGACCAGCACCATGGCGTGGTCGCCCGAGGCGCCGAAGGTGGTCGTGGGGTCGACCTCGATCTCCTTCTCGACATCCCGGTAGTAGCGGTTCACGCCGAGCATGAGGGTGTAGAGGATGGGCATGAGCACGAAGACCAGCCAGGCGCCGTGCGTGAACTTGGTGATGGTCACGACGATGAGCACGGATGCGGTGAGCAGCGCGCCGAATGCGTTGATGGCGAGCGACGGCCAGATCTCGCGGGGCTTGGCGTCGTGCTGCCTGAGCGCCCGCAGCCAGTGCTTGACCATGCCGATCTGCCCGAGTGTGAACGACACGAACACGCCGATGATGTAGAGCTGGATGAGCTGCGTGAGGTTCGCCTGATAGACGACGAGGATGACGCACGCGGCCAGGCCGAGGATGATCATGCCGTTCGAGAACACGAGGCGGTCGCCGCGCGTGTTGAGCGAGCGGGGAGCGTAGGAGTCGCGGGCCAGCACGGCGCCGAGCAGCGGGAACCCGTTGAACGCCGTGTTGGCGGCCAGCAGCAGCACGCACGCCGTGACGGCCTGGATGAAGAAGAAGGGGATGCTGTTGGCCCCGAACACGGCCGTCGCGACCTGTGCCATGAGGCTCGGCTGCGGGGCCGTCTCGCAGTTCGCGAAGCCCTGCAGGTGGCACGCGTTCTCGGCGTAGTGCACACCCGAGATGAGCGCCAGCGCGGTGAGGCCGGCGAAGAGCACGATGGCGGTTCCGCCCATGAGCACGAGCGTGGTCTGCGCGTTCTTGATCTGGGGGCGGCGGAACGCGGGCACGCCGTTGGAGACGGCCTCGACACCCGTGAGCGCCGAACATCCGCTCGAGAAGGCGCGTAAGAGCAGCAGGATGAAGGCCGCCTGCGTCAGGTTCTCGCCCTGCACGGTGTAGGAGGCGCTTTCGGCCACGGGGGCGTCGCCGAACAGGGTGCGCACGAGGCCGGCCACGATCATGACGAGCACGCTGGCGATGAAGAGGTAGGTGGGGATGGCGAAGGTCTTGCTCGACTCGCGCACGCCGCGCAGGTTCACGGCCATGATGACGAGCACGAAGCCCACGGCGATCTCGATGCGATAGGGGTTCAGCATCGGGATGGCCGAGATGATGTTGTCGACACCCGAGGCCACCGACACCGCCACGGTGAGCACATAGTCGACGAGCAGGGCGGATGCGACGATCAGGCCGGCCTTCTCGCCCAGGTTCTTGTGGGCGACCTCATAGTCACCACCGCCGGACGGGTAGGCCTTGATGAGCTGCCGGTAGCTCGCGACGACGACGAGCAGCAGCACGATGACGGCCACGGCCACCCACGGAGCGAAGCTCAGGAACGCCAAACCGCCGAGCAGCAGGATCATGAGCAGCTCTTGCGGGGCATAAGCCACCGAGGAGAGCGCGTCGCTCGCGAAGATCGGCAGAGCGAGCCGCTTCGGCAGCAGTTGCCCCTCGAGTTTTTCGGTGGGGAGGGGTTCACCGATCAGCCAGCGTTTCGCCGACCGACCCTCTTGTTGCGGCTCGCGCCCGTCTAGTGTCACGAGCGGCGATCCTACTCCTGTGTGGGGCCGCCGCCTAGCCGTCGGAGGTCGGTGTTTACGCGGTGTTCGGCGGCGGTATCGTGAGGCCCCCTCGACCGGGGGTCGGCGGGCGCGCGGCAGTTCGCGGCAGACATGCGGCTGAGCCCCGACCAATGTTCAGTCGGGGCTCAGCGGGCTGTCAGACGCGTGGATGCTCGAGCGTCAGGGTTTCCGCAACCAGATCACCACATCGGCGAGACGTGAGCGCAACTCGCGCACGTCGTCGTTCGACAGCGAGCCGTCCGCGGCGCGGCGCCGCAGCTCTGCCCGGATCTGCTGTCGGGCGTCGTTGAGCGAGAGCTCGGCCTCGCCGAGCGCCAGGCGCGCGGCGACTCGCGGGTCGAGCCCGGGGGTGGGGGTGCTTGACGCGTCGGCCGAGGAGCCGCCCGAGGCGTCGCCCGCGGAATTGCCTGAGGCGTCGCGGGGGGAGTCCGAGCCGGCGCCGGCCGTGCCGTTGTGTGATCCGGTTCCCGCGAACCCCGTTTCAGGCGCGGCGGTGCCTGCCGCGGCGTCTGATCCGGAGGGGGAACCCGTCGTTGGCCCGGAATCCGCCGATCGGCTGTCGTTGTCGTGTCCGGTCGGGCCGCCGCGGGAGTCGGAACGGGAGGCGGCGGTATCGGGCGTGGCACCCGACGCTGCTCCGCCGCGGCCGTTCTCGGGCCGCGCCGAAGCGTCGCCCCACGGGTTGCCGAATCCCCAGTCCGACCACGACTTCTTCTGGCCGTGCGGTTCGGGCTCACGGGCCGCCGAGGCGAGGTCGGCGCGCAGGCTGCGCATGGCGGCGCTGACATCCGATCGCACCTCGTCGGCCAGGCGGCGCACCGAATCGGTCACCTCGTTCTCGATGGACGACAACTGATCGGCCTTGGCGGCCAACTCGGCGCGTCCCGCATCCGTGATCGTGTAGATCGACTTGCGGCCGTCGGTGGTCTTGGTGACGAGCCCCTCCTCTTCCAGCTTGGCGAGCCGCGGGTAGATGGTGCCGGCGCTGGGGGAGTAGGTGCCGCCGAAGCGATCGGAGAGCGCCTGGATGAGCTCGTAGCCATGTTTGGGCGACTCCTGCAGCAGGTGCAGGAGGTAGAGGCGCAGGCTGCCGTGCGCAAAGACGGGGGTCATTCGGCGGGGCTCGCGGGTGCGGAGGGGGCGAAGGGCTCGGCCGGGCGGTCCGACCCGGAGGAACCGGGCGCGGACGAAGAGGGTGTTGACGTGGCTTGCGCCGACGCGGACGCGGCCGAGGGGGTGTGGCCCACGTCATCCCGATCGCGTCGCAGCACCGAGATGTCGCCCGAGACCGAGTTGGCCGCGATGTCGACGTAGAAGCTGTCGTCGGCGCCGATGGTGGTGGTGTTGTAGCCGCGGCCGCGCGTGCTGGTGATGACGTTGCCGTCGAGACGCAGCGCACCCGTGACGGTGTTAGCCACGTAGCGCGCGCCGAGGCCCGGGTCGATGCGGGCGGTCAGGGCGCCCGAGACGGTGTTCGACGAGATCTTGTCGACGTGCCCGCGGATGTCGAGGAACGTGTCGGCCGTAATGCCGTCGGCCGAGAAGCGCTCGATGTGCCCGGTGGCCGTGATGTCACCCGAGACGGTCTGCACGTCGACGCGCCCGGTGTGGTTCTGGATGCTGACCTCGCCGCTCACGCTGTGCACGTCGATGTTGCCCGTGATGCCGTCGAGCTGCAGTTCACCCGAGACGGTGCTGAGCTTGGCGTCGCTCGTGAGGCCCGTGACGAGCGCGCCCGCCGTGACGGTGCCGAATGTCAGGGCGACGGCGCGGGGGACGAGCAGGCTGATGGTGGCCTTGGCCGAGTTGGCCCCGAAGTTGCGGAACACCTCGAGGAAGTTGTTCCAGGCCACCTGGGGGTGGTCGATGTCGAGACGATCGCCGTTGATCTCGATCTTGAGGTCTTTGCCGTGCACCTCGTGCACTTCGATGCGGGCGGTCTCTTCGTCGTGGCCGACGAGGTTGATCTGGCCGCCTGCGAGGGCGACCTTGAGCGAGCGCACGATGCCGAGATCGATGACGCGTTGCTCGCCGGGGCGGACGATCCATTTTTCGAGAGTCATGGTGGGCCTTTCCTGGGCGATGCTCGGTCGAGCTATATCGCGTGTGTGAAGTCACGATATAACGCGTTTCTCGGCGGGGCAAGGCCTCACATCGGACGCGAAGGTTATTTGATCGTTTCGTCCCAGATCTTGACGGGGGACTGCTGCGCAACACACCCTGGGTCGAGAACAAGGAGACCCGATCGTGGCAGAGAACGAGTTCGACGGTTTAGGCGGCCTAGACGGCTTCGGCGGCCGGGCCGACGGCGGTTTCGATTTCGGCGTGCACCGCGAAGAGGTCGAGCGACGGTGGGGTGCGCAGGCTGGCACCGTCCCCATCGCCTGGTGGCAGGGGCTCGGCGACGAGGGTCGTCGTGCGCTGCAGGCCGACACGCAGGCGCTCGACGAGGCGTGGCAGGACGCGGCGGCGCGCGGCATCCCTGTCGGTGGCGACGAAGCCCAGAACCTCGCGGGGCGGCATGTGCGCTGGCTCGAGGCGGCAACGGACGGGCACGAGGTCAGCGCGACGTATCTGAGCGGCCTCGGCGACCTGTATGTGGCCGACGAGCTCTTCTGGCCGAACTATGGGGATGTCGAGGGCGCGGCGTTCGTGCGTGGCGCGCTGGCTGTCTACGCCGAGCGCAACCTGCAGTAGCACCACAAACGCAGCGGCTCCGAAGCGGGCACTCCACGCGGGCCTCGCGGCACGCCGGGGAGTGGAGCGGCAGATGTATTCGTTCGAGGCCCGATCAGTTCGCGGGCGAGTCGATCGTCGGGTGCGACGAGGGTGGCACCGTTCCTTGCAGGGTGGCCTCCCGCTTCTCGGCGCGCGTGGGCGGCACCGGCAGGCGGAAGAGCGGGATCGTGTAGGTGCAGAGCGGCCCGATCAGTGCCGCGAAGAGAACGGTGCCGATGCCCAGGTTGCCGCCGAGCAGCCATCCGATGGTCAGCACGGTCACTTCGACGATGGTGCGACCGACCCAGATCGGCCAGCCCGTGCGCTGATGGATGCCTGTCATGAGGCCGTCTCGCGGACCGGAACCGAAGTGCCCGCCGAGGTAGAGGCCCGTCGCGACCGCGAGAAGCAGCAGGCCGGCGGGGAAGAGCAGAATGCGCATCCACAGGTCGAGGCCCTCGGGGATGAGCCAGAGACCGATGTCGGCGCTCGGCCCGACGAGGAGCACGTTCAGCACGGTGCCGATGCCGGGCTTCTGCTTGAGCGGAATCCAGAGGAGCAGCACGATCGCGCCGACACCGATGGTGATGGTGCCGAACGGCAGGCCGGTCTTGAGTGCGATGCCCTGCGTCAACACGTCCCAGGGCGAGACGCCGACCGCGGCCCGCACGATCAGGGCGATCGCGATTCCATAGAGGAAGAGGCCGAGGAGGAGTTGCAGGATGCGGCGGGTCATGGGTCCATCCAATTGGCAAAGTGGCCTTCCTGCAAGATGCCAATACGGCTAATCTGGCCTCATGACTGTGCGACGGTTGGGGGCCGCATCCCTCGAATCCCTGCTCGGCGAGTGGCGCAACGGCGGAACGGCCAACGAAGACCTGGCCGACCGGTTGCGGTTGCTCATGCTCGACGGGCGCATCCCGGTGGGAACGCGGCTGCCCGCCGAACGTGAGCTGGCCTCGCGTCTATCGGTGAGTCGGACGACCGTCGCCGCGACCTATAAGAGGCTGCGCGAGGACGGCTACGTGGCGAGCCAGCAGGGGTCGGGCAGCGAGGCCCGGTTGCCGAGGCATCCCTTCGCGCGTGCCGACGATGCCTCATCGCCCGTTCTCGACACTATCGACCTCACCAAAGCGGCCATGCCTTGCGCGCCCCAGGTGGGCCCCGCCGTGCTGCGCGCCGCCGAGCAGCTGCCCCGATTCGCCGCCGACTGGGACTACGACGCCGTGGGTCTGCCGCATCTGCGCCAGGCCATCGCCGACCGCTACACCGCGCAGGGCCTGCCGACCGACGCCGACGAGATCCTCGTCACGATCGGCGCCCAGCACGCCATCGGGCTGCTCTCCCGCGTGCTCGTGGCCCGCGGCGACCGCGTCGTTATCGAGACGCCCACCTACCCGCACGCCCAGCGCGCCCTGCTCGAGGCCGGGGCCCGCTTCGTGCCCGTCTCGGTCACGGCCGAAACCGGGTGGGATGCCGAAGCCCTCGAGCATGCCTTCGAACGCACCAGCCCGCAACTCGCCTACGTCATGCCCGATTTCCACAACCCCACGGGCGCGAGCATGTCGCCCGCCGTGCGCGACCGCCTGTTGCGGGCCGCCGCGCGCCAGGGCACCACCGTGCTCGTCGATGAGACCACGGCCGAGCTCGACATCGATCGCGACGGCGCTCGCAGCCGCTTCATCCCCGTCTCGGCGGGCGACACGGGCGCGAGCGTCGTGAACATCGGCTCGATCGGCAAAACCGTGTGGGGCGGGCTGCGCATCGGATGGATCCGTGCCGATCGTCCTCTCATCGCCCGCCTTGTCGCGGCGCGCACGAGCCTCGACCTCGGCACCCCCATCCTCGAGCAGCTGGCGGTCGCCGAACTGCTGCCCGAGCTCGGCGAGATCATCGCCGCCCGCCGTGTTCAGCTGCGCCGTTCGCGCGACCGGGTCGAAGAGCTGCTGGCCGAGCGGTTCCCCTCGTGGCAGGTGCCACACGTGCCGGGCGGCCTGGCCATCTGGGCGGGCCTCGGCCAACCCGTCAGCAGTGCCCTCACCCTGACGGCGCGCACGAATGGCCTCATCATGGCGGCGGGGCCCTGGTTCGGCTCGGATGGCGCGTTCGAGCGATTCCTGCGCGTGCCCATCACCTACCCGGTCGACACGCTCGAGCGGGCGGTCGACCGTTTGCACGCGGCCTGGCTCGCCATCGGCGGCACCCGCCACCAGCCCCGGATGCTCGCCACCACGCTCGTCTGACGCGCTCGGTTCTTGTTCGTCGTGCTCGCGTGACCTGCGCGGCCCGGCTTCGGAACGCTCTCCCCAGCCACATCCGGGCCTGTTTATGCACATTTCCCCACGCTCAGGCCCCCGTTATCAGCCGTGTGACAGAATTCGAGAAGTCAGCGCTGTCTGCGCACACTCACCGCACCAGGAGACAGATGCACTCGCTCGCCGTCCTCAGCATGAAGAACAAGGCGCTCATTGCCCTCGTCACCATCGTCGTCGCCATTTTCGGCGCGCTGGCGCTCACGGGGCTGAAGCAAGAGCTCGTGCCCAGCGTGCAGTTCCCGCAGCTGGCGATCGTCACGAGTTACCCGGGCGCCGCCCCCGAGGTCGTCAGTGAGGATGTCTCGAACCCGATCGAATCGGCCATCCGCGGTGTGCCCGACCTCGAGTCCACGAGCGCCACCTCCAGCACCAACCAGTCGGTCGTCTCGGCCACCTTCACCTACGGCACCAACCTGGCCACGGCCGAGCAGAAGATCGATCAAGCGATCAACCGCATCGAGTCGCAACTGCCCGACGGCGTCGACCCGCAGGTGATCTCGGGCAGCATCGACGACCTCCCCGTCATCCAGATCGCGGTCACGTCCAACGCCGACACCAAAGAGCTGGCCACCCAGATTCGTGAGAACGCGCTCGCCGAGATCGAAGACACCGAGGGTGTGCGCGAGGCGCAGCTCATCGGTGACGTCGGGCAGCGCATCACCATCACGCCCGATCAGGGCAAACTCACCGAGCGTGGCCTCACCACGCAGGCCATCTCTGACACACTCGACGCCAACGGCGTGCTCATCCCCGCGGGCGACGTCACGCAAGACGGTAAGACCTTCTCGGTGCAGACGGGCTCGAAGCTCGGATCGGTCGACGACATCGCCGGCCTGCCCCTGCTGGCTACCGACCCTCAGCCCGGCCAGGCCGTCACCAAGCTCAGCGACGTCGCCACGGTCGCGCTGACCGACGACCCGCAAACCTCCATCTCGCGCGTCAACGGCGAGCCCGCTTTGACGATTGCCGTCACCAAGCTGCCGGCCGCCAACACCGTCGAGGTGTCGAAGGCCGTGCGCGCACTGCTGCCGAGCCTCACCGACTCCATCGGCTCCGACGCCAAGCTCACGATCGTCTTCGACCAGGCGCCCTACATCGAGCAGTCGATCGAGACCCTCACGGTCGAGGGCCTGCTCGGTCTCGTGTTCGCGGTGCTCGTCATCCTGCTCTTCCTGCTCGACATCCGCGCCACCATCGTCACGGCCATCTCCATCCCCACGTCGGTGCTCATCACCTTCATCGGGTTGCAGGCGGCCGACTACACGCTCAACATCCTCACGCTCGGCGCCCTGACGATCGCCATCGGGCGCGTGGTCGACGACTCCATCGTCGTGATCGAGAACATCAAGCGGCACCTGGCCATGGGGTCGCTCAGCGACCGCTCGCCCGAGAAGCGGTCGCGCGCCGTGCTCGAGGGCGTGCGCGAGGTCGCGGGCGCCATCACGGCGTCGACTATCACGACCGTCGCGGTGTTCCTGCCGCTCGCCTTCGTGGGCGATGTCACGGGCGAGCTGTTCCGGCCGTTCGCGCTGACCGTGACGATCGCGCTGCTCGCGTCGCTGCTCGTCGCGCTCACGATCGTGCCCGTTCTGGCTTACTGGTTCCTGCGGGCGCCCAAGGCCAAAAAGGTTGCGGCAACCGATTCGGCATCCGCCACGTCGCCGTCTGAGACCGGCGCCCGTGCAGCCGGCGGCCCCGATTCCGCCTCGCCCACCACGTCGTCCATTCCGCTGCCCGGCTCTCGCCGCGCGCGTCGCCAGAGCGAGGACGACGTCGACGATCTCGACCACCCGACGCGTCTGCAAAAGGGCTACCTGCCGGTCATCCACTGGACGATCAAGCACTCCGTCTCGACGCTGCTCATCGCCGTGTTCGTGCTCGTCGGCACGTTCGCGCTGACACCGTTCATGAAGACCAACTTCCTGGGCGACTCGGGGCAGAACACCCTCACGGTCACGCAGACGCTCGACGTGGGCGCCAGCCTGCAGGCCCAGGACGACGCGGCCTCGGCCGTGGAAGACGAGCTGCGCACCATCGACGGCATCGAGACGGTCCAGCTGTCCATCGGTTCCAGCGGTTCCACCCTGCGCGACGCCTTCTCGGGCGGCGGCGCCGGTGCGATCACCTACTCGATCACCTCCTCGGATGACGTCGACCAGGAGGCGCTGCGCAACACCGTGCGCGACGAGCTCGAGAAGATCGACGGCGCCGGCGAGATCGAGGTCTCCGGTTCGGCCGGCTTCGGCGGCTCGAGCGATGTCGAGATCGACATTGAATCGCCCAACAGCGACGACCTCGCCACCGCGAACGAAACGCTCGTCAAGGCCGTCACGGGTCTCGAGGGTGTCACGCAGGTGGTCAGCAACCTGAGCGAGACGCGCCCCTACATCGGCGTGCAGATCGACCGCGACAAGGCGGCAGAGGCCGGCTACTCCGAGGTCGCCCTCGGCGGTTTCGTCGCCCAGGCAACGCAGCCCACGACCGTCGGCACCGTCGAGATCGACGGCACCACGCTGAACATCTACGTGCAGTCCGACAACCCGCCCACGACCGAGGCCGAACTCGCCGAGCTCACCATCCCCACCGTGACGGGCCCCGTGCGCCTCGACTCGCTCGCGACCGTCGGCCTCGTCGACGGCCCGGCGTCGATCTCCTCCTCCGAGGGCAAGCGCACGGCAACCATCAGCGCCACGCCGGCGAGCGACAACATCGCCGCCGTGAGCGCCGAAGTGCAGACGGCCATCGACGATGCCGACCTGCCCGCCGGTGTGACGGCGTCGCTCGGCGGCGTCTCGTCCAGCCAGTCCGACGCGTTCGGCCAGCTGGGGCTCGCGCTCCTCGCCGCCATCCTGATCGTCTACATCGTCATGGTGGCCACGTTCCGGTCGCTGCGTCAGCCGCTTCTCCTGCTCATCTCGGTGCCGTTCGCGGCGACGGGTGCCATCGCGCTGCAGGTCGTCACGGGCATCCCGCTCGGCGTCGCCTCGCTCATCGGTGTGCTCATGCTCATCGGCATCGTGGTCACCAACGCCATCGTGCTCGTCGACCTGGTCAACCAATACCGCCGACGCGGCATGACGGTGGCGCAGGCGGTCGAGCACGGTTCGGCCCGACGACTGCGCCCGATTCTCATGACGGCGCTGGCCACCATCCTGGCTCTCACGCCCATGGCGCTCGGCATCACGGGGCACGGCGGCTTCATCTCGCAGCCGCTCGCCATCGTGGTGATCGGCGGCCTGCTGTCCTCCACCGTGCTGACGCTCGTCGTGCTGCCCACGCTCTACAACCTCGTCGAGGGTGCCAAGGAGCGCCGCAACGCCAAGCGCGCCGCGCGTGCCGACCAGGTCGCCCGCTCGCGCCCCATGCTGGCGGTCGAAAGCGGCCGTCCGGCTGGTGCCGAGCACGTGCCGGCCCACGCGGCCGGTGTGGTTGCGGGTGCGGGCGCGACTGCCGGCACGGCCGATGCGGCGAGCGGTGCTGACGCCGTGCAGGCCGAGCAGGCTGAGCAGGCTGAGCAGGCCCACCAGGCAGAGCAGGCCGACAACGCCGAGCAGGTCGAGGTTGCCGGTGGCACGGAGCAGGCCGAGACCTCTGCGGACGACGTCGAATCTGAAAACGATGAGGTCGTCGCAACCACGGACGAACATGGTGATAATGCAGCCAGCGGCGTGCGCGAGGAAAAGCCTGCGAGCGACGCTGACGACGTCGAGCGACCTGACGCACCGGCGGAGAACTTCGGCCACGTCGAGGACCTGGAGCATGTCGACCAGACCGAGCACGCGGAGCAGGCGGAGCAGGGCGAGCGGGGCGAGCAGGGCGACCACGCCGAGCAGGGCGAGCAGGGCGACCACGCCGAGCAGGGCGACCACGCCGAGCAGGCCGAGAACGCTGAACACGTCGAGCAAGCCGAGCACGCTGAACACGTCGAGCAAGCCGAGTACGCCGACAATGCCGAGCACGTCGAGCAGGGCGACGGTGCAGAGCGCGTCGACCGGCCCGAGGACGGCGAGCAGGGACACGACGGCGAGCACCGCGAGGGTGACGAGCGGCACGAGCACTAGCGGCTGAGCTGGAGGGCGGCGGAGAGACATCCGCCGCCCTTAGGCTTGTCGCATGGCTACCCCGGACTTCATCCTCGAGCTGCGCGCGAAGATCGGCACCCACCCGCTGTGGCTGTCGGGAATCACGGCGGTCGTGCAGCGCGATAACGGCGACCTGCTGCTCGTGCGCCGGGCCGACAACGGCAACTGGACGCCCGTCACGGGCATCATCGACCCGGGCGAAGAGCCCGCCGTGGCTGCCGAACGCGAAGTCCTCGAAGAGGCCGACATCCGCGCCACCGTCGTCAGGCTCGCCAGCATCCAGACGACGGCCGAACACGTGTACCCGAACGGCGATCGCGCGCAGTACATCGACTTCACGTTCCTTTGCCGCTACGACGGCGGCGAACCCGCCCCCGCCGACGGCGAAAACCTCGAAGCGCGCTGGTTCGGCCGCGACGACCTGCCGCCCATGCCGCCCGAGTTCGCCGAACGTCTCGACGCCGCACTCAGCGGCGAGCAGGCCGCCCGCTTCAAGCGCTAGTTCGGGAGCGAACTAGGCCTCGAGCTGACCGCGCGAACGTGAGGGCGCCTGCAACCAGGGGCGCAGCATCCGCGTCACCCACGGCAGCACCCAGTAGGCCATGATCGGCGTCAAGACGAGAGTCGACACGAGCACGTGCAGCAGCACGCCCCACGTCTCCCACCCGGGCACCAGCCACGTCACGAGGAACGTGAAGACGAGGTTGACGGGGAAGAAACCCAGCCAAATGCTCACGGCCTGCTTCCAGCGCGGGGGCGCCAGCGGCACGGTCACCTGAGTTCCCGTCGCTTCGGGGCCGCCCGGTCCGTGCGCGGCCGAGACGCTCGTGGCGAAGGGGGCGTCGAACCAGCCCTCGATGCCCGTACGTTTCTCGCTGCGGCGATGCTGCATGAAGTCCTTGCCGCTCGACAGCCACCAGGCGCGTTCGGAGGAGTTCTCCCACGCCAGCAACGTCTCGTCGTCGCGGAATCGGTACAGCATGTACCAGATGTCGGATGTCTCGCCGGCCCTGACCCAGCCGGAGCCGAGGAAGCCGGGGTACTTGTTGGCGAGGTTGATGCCAGCCTGTACCCAGATCGTGGCTTCACCGATGCGGGCGGGGTCTACCGTCCGTTCGATGGAAACCGTAATGGGTTCGTGTTCCATGCCTCCAGCATGCCGGATCTCTGTTTCGGCGCGGTAACGGAAGCGTCCCGAGAGCCGACTAGTCGAGCCCGCCTCAACTCACAAGGGGCTGCCCCCGAAAAATGCTCGGCGTAGCGTGGGGTGCACCCCTTCCCATCCGCCCCGCACCACCGAAGCGAAAGGATGCCATGAGCATCGAGATCGGCGACCGCGTGAGCTGGTCGACGCCGCAAGGTCGCACGCAGGGCGTCGTGCGCGAAAAGAAGGATAAGGACTTCACCTTCGACGGCCAGAAGTTCACCGCAACGAGCGATGAACCGGCCTACATCGTCGAATCGGAGAAGTCGGGAAAGAAAGCGGCCCACAAGGGTTCTGCCGTACGCACGTTGAAGAAATCGGAGAAAAGTTCATGAGCCGTGGAGTCGCAGTCGTCACCGGAGGGTCCGCCGGACTCGGTCGCGCCATCGTGCGCGAGTTGGCCGCCCGTGACTGGGATGTCGCCATCCTCGCCCGTGGCCAGGAAGGTCTCGACGGTGCCGTCGCCGACGTCGAAGCGCTCGGGCGCCGCGGTCTCGGAGTGCCCACCGACGTTGCCGACCGTGAGGCCGTCGAAGCAGCGGCCGACCGCGTCGAAGCCGAACTCGGCCCCATCGACCTCTGGGTCAACGACGCCATGGTCGGCGTCTTCGGCGAGTTCGTCAGCACCGATCCCGAAGACTTCGAGCGCGCCTTCGCCGTCAACTTCTTCGGCTTCGTGAACGGAACGCGAGCCGCGCTCGCCCGGATGACGCCGAGGAACGCCGGCCACATCATCCAGATCGGATCGGCGCTCGCGCACCGCGGCATCCCGCTGCAGGCCTCCTACTGTGCTGCCAAGCACGGCATCCAGGGCTTCACCGAGTCGGTCACGGCCGAGCTCACCCACAACAAGTCGAATATCTCGATTTCGACCGTGGACATGCCCGCCATGAACACCATGCAGTTCAGCTGGGTCAAGTCGCAGCTGCCCGACCACCCGCAGCCCGTGCCGCCGATCTCGCAGCCCGAGGTGTGCGCCCGCGTCGTCGCCGACGTGGCCGAGAAGCCGCGTAAGCGCACCTGGGTCGGCGAGGCCACCGTCGGAACCGTGCTCGGCAACCGTTTCGCGGCCGGTTTCATGGACCGCTACCTGGCGAACTCCGCCTACAGCGGCCAGCAGGCGCCCGAGAAGAAGAACCCCATGCTGCCGACGAACCTCTACGAGCCCACACCCGGTGACCACGGCGCGCACGGCATCTTCGACGACAAGGCGCACGGCGAGACCGTTCAGACGTGGGCGATCCGCCACCGTCCGCTGGTCTACTCCGTCGCGGCCGGAGCGGCTGCTGTGCTCGCGGCGACGGTCACAAAGGCGCTGCGCAAGTAATACTTCGCCATCCCGCGGTTCCGAAACCCCGCGACCTCTGATGCTGGGCGCGTGCGCCAGCCTCGCCAGAGGTCAGCGGGGTTTCTGCATGACCCGTCGCGACGATTAGGCCGCGGGCTGGAGTGGCTTCGCCATGCACAGGCTCGAAGCCGCGCCCACGTAGGGGCCGTATTGCGGGATCTCGACGTAACCGCAGCGCGTATAGAGTGCCTGGGCTGCGTTGTGAAGTGTCCCGGTCTCCAGCACGACACGCGTGAAACCGGATGCCGCGGCGTCGGCTTCGAGGCGATCCATCAGGGCCGTCGCGATGCCCTGGCCACGGCCGTCGGGGTGCACGAACATGCGCTTCACCTCGGCTTCGACCTCGCCCGGGGTGCCGGTGCCCGAGGTTGTTCCGGTCAGCGGAACCAGCGCGACCATGCCGAGCGCACGTCCGTTGTCGTCGCGGGCGACGTAGACGATGATGCCCGGCACCTCGAGTTCCTCGACGTCGAGGAGGAAGTTCTCCTCTGGCGGGTACAGGCTGTGCGCATAGGCCGCGCCCGCCTCCATGAGCTCGACGAGTTCGGCCTGGCGTGCGGGTTCTGGAGTGATCGTGATGCTCATGGTCACCAGCATGGCGCAGACATGTTTCGCGGCGGTTTCCGTCGGGGTGATGACATCCGTGCCCCGCTCGTGTAACGTATGTAGGTCGGCTCTAGACACCGCGGTTGTGACGCGGAGAGGGTTTGTAAGTCTGGTGGGCCGGTTTCACTGCGAGAACGCAGATGAATTTCACACGATGTGAACGGTCCCCGGCCACTGATCGCCCGGGTATGAGAGAGATTGCCGCGCTTCACGTATGCGGCTCTTCTTGCTTGCTGTTTTCACGCAAAAAGAGATAACCCGGAAAAGTATCATGCCTAAAAAGAAGCCTGTTGGCGGACGACCCGCCAAGAACTACGACCCCAACTACGCCGCAAAGCGCCCCGCCGGAAAGCCGGGCAGCCGCAGCGAAGGCCACCGCGGATTCCGCGCCGCCGACCCCAACGCCCCCAAGAAGGCCCGCTGGAACGCCGACGAGCGTGCCGCGAAGCACGCCGGCCGCTACTCGGACGAGCCCCGCGCCAAGCGTTCCGACGACGACCGCGCCCCGCGTTCATTCGATCGTGACGACCGCGCGCCCCGCCGCGACACCGACGCCCCGCGCTCGTTCAACCGCGACGACCGCGCCCCTCGCCGCGACAACGACGGCCCCCGCCGTTTCGATCGGGATGACCGCGCCCCGCGCTCGTTCAACCGTGACGACCGCGCGCCCCGTTCCTTCAACCGCGATGACCGTGCGCCCCGTCGCGACAACGACGCGCCTCGCCGTTTCGACCGCGACGACCGTGCTCCGCGTTCGTTCAACCGTGACGACCGTGCTCCCCGTCGTGACAACGACGGCCCGCGTTCGTACAACCGTGACGATCGTGCGCCCCGTTCGTTCAACCGCGACGACCGCGCCCCGCGTTCGGCCGGCCGGGATGACCGCGCTCCGCGTTCGTTCAACCGTGACGATCGTGCGCCCCGCACCTTTAACCGTGATGACCGCGCGCCCCGTCGCGACAACGACGCGCCTCGCCGTTTCGACCGCGATGACCGCGCTCCGCGTTCGTTCAACCGTGACGACCGTGCCCCTCGCCGTGACAACGACGCACCGCGTTCGTTCAACCGCGATGACCGTGCTCCGCGTTCGTTCAACCGCGATGACCGTGCGCCCCGCCGTGACAACGACGGCCCGCGTTCGTTCAACCGTGACGACCGCGCCCCCCGCCGCGACAACGACGGCCCCCGCCGTTTCGACCGCGATTCCAAGCCCGCGTACCGCGACGACAAGCCCGCCTTCCGCGACGCCAAGCCGCCCCGCACCTTCGCGCGCGACGGCCGTCCCGAGAACGAGGGCCGCGCGAGCGACTTCTACCCGAAGCGCGACGCCGCGAACCGCCCCGGCTTCTCCGGTGACGAGGACGTCGTGCTCGAGCGCCTCGAGGCCCAGGCCACGACGGCGACCGACGTCGAGGGTGTGACCTTCCAGGACCTCGGTCTCGGCGGCAACATCTCCGGCGCCCTCGCCGAGCTCGGCGCGGCAAGCCCGTTCCCCATCCAGGCCGCCACGATCCCCGACGTGCTCGCGGGACGCGACGTGCTCGGCCGCGGCCGCACCGGCTCCGGCAAGACCATCGCCTTCGGTGCTCCGTTGGTCGAGAAGCTCATGGAGAACGGCGGCGGCAAGCGACGCGAAATGGGCCGCAAGCCCCGCGCGCTCATCCTGGCCCCCACGCGTGAGCTGGCACTGCAGATCGACCGCACCGTGCAGCCCATAGCCCGCAGCGTCGGCCTGTTCACCACGCAGATCTACGGCGGCGTGCCCCAGGGCCGACAGGTGGGTGCGCTGCAGCGCGGTGTCGACATCATCATCGGAACGCCCGGCCGCATCGAAGACCTCATCGAGCAGGGTCGTCTCGACCTGTCCGAGGTTTCCATCGTCGTGCTCGACGAGGCCGACCACATGTGCGACCTCGGGTTCCTCGAGCCCGTGCAGCGCATCATCCGCGAAACCGCTTCGGGCAACCAGAAGCTGCTCTTCTCGGCCACGCTCGACAAGGGTGTTGCAGCCCTCGTCAACGAGTTCCTCGAGAACCCGGCCGTGCACGAGGTCGCCGGTGAGGACCAGGCCTCCTCGACCATCGACCACCGCGTTCTCGTGGTCGAGCACCGCGACAAGGATCAGCTCATCGAGCAGCTGGCCGACCGCGAGGAGAAGACCCTTATCTTCGCCCGCACCCGCGCCTACGCCGAGCGTCTGACCGACCAGCTCGAGGATGCCGGCATCCCCGCCGTCGCCCTGCACGGTGACCTGAACCAGGCCCGCCGCACGCGCAACCTCGAAAAGGTGACCAGCGGTCGCGTCAAGGTTCTCGTGGCCACGGATGTCGCAGCCCGCGGCATCCACGTCGACGACATCACGCTCGTGGTGCAGGCCGACGCGCCCGACGAGTACAAGACCTACCTGCACCGCTCGGGTCGCACGGGCCGCGCCGGCAAGGAGGGCGTCGTCGTCACCCTGATCCCGCGCAGCCGTCAGCGTCGCATGACCGAGCTTCTCGGACGCGCCGAGATCGAGGCCGATTTCGTCGAAGCCCGTCCGGGCGATGACATCATCGAAGGTCTCGCCGGCCGCATGACCCTCGCGGACATCACGGCGTAACACCTGCGTTTCGCACGAGAACGGGCCGTCCCTCAGGGGGCGGCCCGTTCTTGCGTTAACGAGGCGGTAGCTCAGAACGCGTGCGGCCGAAACGTGCGATGCCCATGCCAATGGCGATACGAGCCCTGTGGCGTGAGTTCAGAACAGGGTGGGTGGCGGCTCTTCGGGATTGGGTTCGAAGCGCGGCCCGCTGGGTGCCGGCGCCCCCACGGTCTTTGCGCCCACCGTCTTGGCGCCCGCAGATGTCGCTGCCGCCGACCACGCCATCTTCGACGGATCGGAGCCGGTCGGGCGTCGTCGACGTTCGCCGTCGCCGCCCGTGTACATGCCGAGCGCGGCCGATCGGATGCCGCCCGTCACGGGGTCTTCTTCGCCGCGCGTGAGCCCGTGGGTGCGCATCAGTGGCCCCATGCGCTCGGACAACCACCGCCGGTACTCCTTCGGCGCATACGACGACTCGGCGTACATCTCGGTGTACGCGGCCACGAGGTGCGGATGATTGCGCTGCAACCAGTGCATGAACCACCCCTTCACGCCCGGCCGCAGGTGCAGAGCCGTGTAGAGCACCGACGTGGCTCCTGCTTCGGCGCACATGCGCAGCGCGTTGTCGAGGTGTTCTCGCGTGTCGGTGAGGTGCGGCAGGATCGGCATCAGGAACACACTGCACGGCAGGCCGGCCTCGCGTGCCGCCGTCACGGTGGCGAGCCGGGCCGTGGCCGACGGGGTGCCCGGCTCGATCGACTGCTGCAGCTCGGGGTCGTAGATGGCGATCGACATCGCCAGATCGACGGGGATGGTTTCGGCCGCCTGGGCCAACAACCCCAGGTCGCGCCGCAGCAGCGTGCCCTTGGTGAGCATCGACAGGGGAGTGCCGCTCGCCGCGAGGGCCTCGATGATGCCGGGCATGAGCTTGTACTTACCCTCGGCGCGTTGGTAGGGGTCGGTGTTGGTGCCGAGGGCCACCGGGTGGTGCCCCCAGCTGGGTTTGGCGAGCTCGGTGCGCAAGACGTCGGCCACGTTGACCTTGACGACGACCTGGTTGTCGAAGTCGGCGCCCGCGTTGAGGTCGAGGTAGGTGTGCGTCGGGCGGGCGAAGCAGTAGACGCACGCGTGCGAGCAGCCGCGGTAGGGGTTGATGGTCCAGCCGAACGGAACACTCGACTGCGAGTGAACTTTGTTGAGCGCGGACTTGGCGAGCACCTCGTGGAAGGTGACGCCGGCGAACTCGGGGGTCTGAACGGTGCGCACGAGGTTGTTGAGCTTGGCGAGGCCGGGAAGCGCGTCGGCGTCTTCCGTGGCGATCGCCTGCGCATTCCATCTCATACGTCTAGTAGAACATATGTTCTATGGAATTGCGCGATGGAAAGAGACGCGAGGCCGAGCGCCTTGCCTGAGTCAAGCAACCTACAGGCCGAGCAGTTTGCCCTTCGCGGCGGCGAACTCCTCGGCGGTAAGCGCGCCCTGCTGGTGCAGGGCCGCGAGCTGTTCGAGTTGCTGCATCAGGTCGGCACCGCCCGCGGCACTGCCACCGGCACCGACGGCATTGCTCCCAGAACCGCCAGCCGGTCCGGGGGCACCGCCCACGGTGCCGGTGAAGCCATCCACACCGGCGTCTCCGCCGGCAGTCGCCGCGCCCGCGGGGTCGTGCTCGGCCGCCTGCGCGGGTGTCGGCAGCGTGCCAGAGGCGGGCTGGCCGTAACCCTGCTGGCCGGAGCCCTGCTCGCCATAGCCCTGCTGACCGTAACCCTGTTCTGCAGAGCCCTGCTGCGCATAGCCCTGTTGCGCATAGCCCTGTTGCGCGTAGCCCTGCGGCGCCTCGTCGTAGCGGTCGCGCTCCTGAAAGCGCCTGATACCGCCCGATACGGCCGTGGCGGTGCCCGCGATGACGGCGGTCCTCGCGGCGGCCTGCAACAGACCCCCGCGTCCGATGCGTCTCAGGAAAGGCATGTTCGTCTCGTTTCGTCAGAGTCCGGATGCTTCGGCGACGATCTCGTTGACCACGGCCGCCGGGATCGTCTCGACGTGACGGATGGCTCCGCCGCCCGCCGAGATGGTCGCCGCCAGTTCTTTGGCCCACAGCATTTCTACGACCAGTATGGCGGCCGACGAGCCCGCCGTCACGAGGGGCGCGAGGTCGGCCACATCCGTTTCGCCGGTGAGTCCGTGGGCGGCGAGGTCGAGGGCGGCCACGATGTCACGGAACGCCTCGAAGTCCTCGGGGGCGTTGTGGTGGAATTCGTCCCATTCGAGGATCGACACCTCGCCTGCATCGGACTTGCTCACGAACACGAGGTCGAGCAGTCGCACCGAGTCGACGTCGGCGAGTTGCGCCACGGCCTGGGCGACGGAGGGCCCCGGCCCCGCGTCGGGGAAGGCGAGGACGAGGACCTCGACGGGACCGTAGTCGTTTGCGGGCACCGATGCGGCGTCGCTGTGCTCGGTCATGGTGTCCCCTTGCTGGCTTCGTCGTGTTGTCGTCCGTTGCTGGGGACTGTAGCACCGCGTCAGCGGCCCCCGCAGACTTTTTTCGGATGCCGGCGCAGTGCGGCGTCGGAGGCGCCGACGTCACCACTCGAAGCGTGAGGATGCGTCGCTTTATCGAGAAGAGAGGACGAAGACAGCTGCCGTCGCGAGCAGCAGGATCACGACGAATACGGTGTCCCGCGCGCGCCACGGAACCGAGTAACGCTCAGTTCTGTGCCGAGAGGCTCCGAACGCTCGAGAATCCATGGCGAAGGACATCCGCTCGGCGTGTCGGATGCCCCCGGCCAGGAGTGGCACGACCATGCCGACGCTGCGCCCCACCCATCCGACGGGCCCTCGCCGAACCACCGAACCGCGCACACGCCGCGCCGCCCGCAGCTGCTCGAGGTCCCGCCCGAAGCGCGGCACGAACCGATAGGCCGCCAGCGCCGTGTAGCCGAAGCGGTAGGGCACCCGCAGATTCTGCACGAGCGACCGCACGAGATCGGGCCCGGCCGTCGTCAGGCCGGCAATCAAAGACAGGGTCAGGATGCTGCACAGCCGCAGCGAGGTGGCCAGCCCGACGCCCAGCGCGGCCACGGTGTAGCGGTAGTCGCCGAGCTGCAGGATCACGGTGTCGGCGGACGCGCCGAACAGGCCCCCGGGCAGGAGGGTCGAGCGCAGGGCGGCCGCCGGGTCGGTCCACGCGCCGAAACCCAGCGCGAAGACGACGATCAGGGCGGGCAGCGCGACACCGAGCAACAGGGCCGTGCGCCTGCCGATGCGAGCCCCCGTCACGAGGACGACGAGGGCGAGCGCGAGGAAGAGTAGCGGGGTCATGATGTCGCGCGTGAAGAGGAGCGCCGCCATGGCGGGCAGCACGGCCACCAGTTTGGAGAGCGGGTTCAAGGCGTACAGATAGTGGCGGGGACGGGCCGATGCAAAGCTGCGGTAGGGGTCGGTCATGGGTCGGCTCTCCGCCCGCTGGCGCCGTGATCGCCAGCACCGTGCCCCGCTGTGCCCGCGATCTGATCCAGCCGCCGCACCTGCCGCCACTCGGGATGCGCCGTCACCGCCTGGAACGCGCGCACGAGCGGCGGCAGACGCAGCCCGTTGCGCTCGAGGACCGCCTCGTCGCCGAGGATCTCGTCGACCGTGCCCGCCTCGACCAGCCGCCCGTCGGCCATGACGGCGAGGTGATCGGCGTGATCGACGGCCAATTGCAGGTCATGCGTCACGACGACGACGGTCGTGCCCGTGCGGTTCAGCGACCGCAGCACGTCAAGGAGTTCGTCGCTACGCTCGCGGTCTTGCCCGAACGTGGGTTCGTCGAGCACCAGGGTGGAGGCCCCCGCGATGAGCGCCGTGCCCACCGACAGTCGCCGCTTCTGCCCGCCCGACAAGAGGAATGGATGCACGTGAGCGGCGTCGGCCAGACCGAAACGCTCGAGCATCCCGGTCACCTGGCGCTCGATGGTCGACTCGTCGACACGCCGCGCCCGCAAACCGTAGGCCAGCTCATCGAAGGCGGTGTGGGCCACGAATTGGTGTTCGGGGTTCTGGAAGACGAACCCGACGTGTTCCGAGAGGCGGCGCGCGTCGGTTCGGGCGGGGTCGAAACCGTGCACGCGCACGCGGCCCGAGGAGGGTGCGGTGATGCCGACCATGGTCTGCACGAGGGATGACTTGCCGGCCCCGTTGACCCCGACGATCGCCCAGAATTCGCCCCGCCCGATCGTCAGCGAGACGTCGTGCACGATGCGGGTGCGGCGGCGCGTGACCGAGACGCGGTCCAGCACGACGGCCGGTTGCGGATGCTCGGGCGCGGCGCTCGTGGCGGCCGTGACCGCTCGTGCCGAAGCTGAAGCTGAAGCCGGAGTCGACGTTCCGGCTGCCGCCGGGGCGGGCAATGACGGCAACGCGCGCTCCCGAGGAACCGCGTCCAGAGCCGCCGTCAGCTCCTCGCCGGTCAGTGGCAACGGCTCGTCCGCATCGAAAACTCCGGCGTGCCGCAACCGCCGCCCCGCCTCGGTCGCGGGCGGCAACCACACGCCCAGCTGGTGCAATTCGTCTGCGCGCCCCGCCAGCACCTCGCGCGGCGTGCCGTCGGCCACCGGATGCCCGTCGCGGTCGATCACGATGACGCGGTCGACGATGCGCACGGCGCGGTCGAGGTCGTGTTCGATGAGCACGATGGTGTGGCGCCCGTCGGCGGCGATCTCGGCGAGGGCGTCGTACACGTCGTCCGCGCCGGCCGCATCGAGGTTGGCGGTCGGTTCGTCGAGCACGATGGTGTCGGAGTCTAGCGCCAGTGCCGCGGCGATCGCGACGCGCTGGCGCCCGCCGCCCGACAGGATGTCGGGGTTGTCGTCGCGCCGCTCCCACAGGCCCACGCGGCGCAGGGCGGCCTCGGCGCGGCGCAGGATCTCTGGCACCGGCAGGCTCAGGTTCTCGGGCCCGAAACACACCTCGTCGAGCACGCTGCCGGTCACGATCTGGGCGTCGGCGTCTTGGAGCACCATGCCGACGCGCTCGCTCAGGGCCGCCACTGACGCATCCCTCGTGTCGATGTCGTCGACCCGCACGCTGCCGTGCATCTCGGCCGGAACGGCGTGCGGCACCAACCCGTTGAGCGCCAGTGCGAGCGTCGACTTGCCCGAACCGCTCGGCCCCATGAGCAGGACGACCTCGCCCGCCCGCAGGGTGAACGTCACGCCGTCGGGGCTGAAGCGGTGCCGTCCGTCGTGGCGGATGCGCAGCCCGTCGACGACGAGCCGCGGCCCGGACGTCTGCGGGACCTCGGGCGCGGGGATGAAGGCATCCGTCACGTGTGAGCCAGGCGGGGGAGGCGCGAACCGGGACCGGAACCCAAGCCCGTACCCGTACCCGTGCCCTTGCCCGTCCCTCTGCCGGACGTCCGCGACGGACGACGATCGATATCGTGCTGCAACCCTCGCGCGGCACCCGTGCGATCAATGCCCGCGGCCACGAGACGCGCCAGCCACGTGACGAGGAGCGGCGTCAGCACCCACACGGCGATCGAGACGATCTCGGCGACGGGCGCGAAGTGGTCGACGCCCAGCGCGATCAGCACCACGCCGCCGAACACGACACCCGCGATGGCGGCCGCGAGGTAGAACACCCACGCCTTCCAGTAGCGGTAGCGCGACAGGGCGAACGGCAGCTCTTGCAGCAAGCCGATGAGCAGCCCCGTGCCGATGTGCCGCCACACGTTGGTGGGGTTGAAGGCCGAGGCGGTGAGCCCCGCGATGACACCGGTGACGACGGCGACGCCCGGCCGGCGCAGCAGCGATTGAGCGACGACCCCGGGGAAGAAGTAGACGCCGATGAGCACGCCATAGACGACGGGGATGGTGGCGAGCACGACGACGTGCAGGTAGCCGGTGACCGCGAACACCAGGCCGCCACCCACGCCGATGGCTGCGCAGGTGAGAAGGAGGCGGGTGTTCATGCTCGTCATGGTGAGTCCTGGTGTCGAGGCGGGGGCGCGTTCATCCAATGTAGTTGAGGCTGTGACTGGAGCGAAGGAGAGGGTCGCGCGCCTGTGGTCTGACCACAGTTTACGCCTATTCATACCGCCCTGCCAGGGCGAGATCAGACGGTGCGGGGCCGGCGGCGGCGCCGCGGAGTCAAACGCACATTCGGCAGCGGCGGCGCCGGAATCCGCGCACCCGCGTGCCCCTCGACCTGCCCGAAACGACCGTCCTGCGCCTCCCAGTCATCGCGGGCGCGCACGATGTCGTCGTGGCTGCGGCCCACGAAGTTCCACCACATGATCAGGTCCTCGGCGAAAGGCTCGCCACCCAACAGGATGAAGCGGGCGTCACCCTCTGCATGCACGGCCACATGCTCGCGGCCCAGCCCGAGATAAAGCATGGGTCCCGAGGTGAGCAGGGCGTCGCCCACCCGCAGCGCGCCCGACAGGACAGCGATGGCGTATTCGAACCAGGGGAGGAGGGGGATGGTGGCGCTCGCCGCATCCGGCAACCGCGCGTCGGCCCCCACGATCGGTGTGTGCGTGGTGGCGGGGGAGCGCACGCCGCCGAGCTCACCGAGGAAGACGGTGGCCCGCAGTGCGCCATCGACGAAGACGGGCAGGTCGGCATGTGTTTCGAACGCGGCATCACCGGCAGCGGCCTCTGGCGGCAACGCCACCCAGAACTGCAAGCCCTCGAGCGGCCCGGCCGTCTCGCCGATCGAGAACTCGGAGTGCGACACCCCGCGCCCACTCGTCATGAGGTTGAGCTCGCCCGGCCGCAGCGTCACATCGCTGCCCACGCTGTCGCGGTGCCGAATGTCGCCCACCAGGGGCCACGTCACGGTCTGCAAACCCGTGTGGGGGTGCGGCAGAACCCGCATGAGCGCTTGTTCGTCGAAACGGTCGAAGAAACACCACGCGCCCACCATAGGCAGCGCGCGCTGCGGCAACAGACGGTGCACCTGGATGCCGCGCACCCCACCCAGCGGAACCTCGCGCGGCTCGAGCAGCAGCATCTCGGGCCCCTCGACGTCGGGGCGCCGGCTCACGCTCTCGGTGTTGTGCCCGTCGAGCCTCGTCATCGCGCCGTGCCCGTCATTGTGTTGCCCGTCATCGCGTGGCGCCCGTCATCGCAGCGTGTCGGGCGAGACCAGGTGCTCGTCGAATTCGTGGTGCTCGGCCACGTAGTCGGCGACGAACGAGCAGCCGGCGACGATCTTCTCGCCGCGCGCCACGGTGTCTTCGAGGGCGGCCTTGACCAGGGTGGAACCCGCCCCGGCGCCCTGGAACTCAGGTCGGATGCCCGTGTGGGTGAAGACCGTCGCGCCACCCATTTCGCGCACATCGGCGACGCCGACCAGGGTGTTGCCGCGCCACAACTCGTAGCGCTCACGCTCGTCGTTGCGCACGACCCGCTCGTCATCGGTGGGCGACTCGGTGTTCGACTCGGCGTCGGCCGCGCTGGTCACCTCCGGGCTCGCTGAGCTGTCGGTCTCGATGCCCGTCTCGTTACCCGCGTCGGGCGATGTTTCGTCTGTCATGGTGCACGCTCCTCCGTGTGCCACAACCTACTCCGTGCGCCGGTTGTTCCGAACGGGTTGCGTCGGGCACCCACCCATCCATGCCATCCGCTCCGAATCAAGCCCGACCCGTCGATGTTCGGCCCGAACCCGCCCTCGACTATCGTTGACGACAGGAACAGGAGGAACGGATGCATTCACGCCCAGCCCGCGTGGCACGTGGCCTCGTCGCCGCATCCGTTTCCACCTTCGCGGCCGCCCTCTCGCACGCGGCCGCCGGGTCTCAGGCCCCGAGCCTCGTGGCCGTAGCGCTCTGCCTCGTGGTGGCGTCATTCGCCTGCATCGCGCTCGCCGGCCACCGCCTCACGCCGTGGCGCACGGCCGTCGCGGTTCTCGTCAGTCAGGCCGTCTATCACGCGCTCTTCACAGCCATTCCGGCGGTGTCGGGCAGCGCCGAATCGGTGTTCGGGATGTCGGGGGCGCACGTTCACGGGCAGGCCCACGCCGCGGCATCCCCGCCGTCGGTTTCGTCGTCGACCGCCGACGCCGCGATGAACATGTCTGCCGCGGGTTCGCACGCGCACGGCGCCGGCCACTCCGACGCACTCATGTGGGCCGCCCACGGTCTCGCGGCCCTCGTCACGGTCGCGGTCGTGTTGCACGGCGAGCGCGTCTTCTGGGGCCTGTTCGACACCCTGCGCCTCACGTTCCTCACCCTCTTCCGTCCCGTCGCGGCGGCCAGCACGCCGTTGTCGGTGTCGGTTCCCGTGGTGGTGCGCCGCATCCTGGCGCCCGTCGCTCCTCCCTTCTTGTCCTCTGTGAAACATCGCGGCCCGCCGCGTGGAGTCTCGGCTGCCTTCGCGGCCTGACCCGCACGTCGCACCATCCCCATTTCACAGTTATCGGTCGTAGGCCCTGCCGCGACCTCCAGACAAGGACTCATTCGCATGAAGAAACGCACCCCCCTGCTCGCCGTCGGCTCCCTCACGGCCGGCGTCGCCCTCGCGCTCGCCGCCCCGCTCGCCGCCAGCGCGCACGTCTCGGTCACCCCGTCCGACACGGCCGCCGGTTCCTACACCGTGCTGAGCTTCGCGGTCGGCCACGGCTGCGACGGTTCGCCCACCACGAAGCTGAGCTTCGACATCCCCGAAGAGATCGTCGCCGTCACGCCGACGGTCAGCCCCAACTGGGACATCGAGAAGCAGATGACCGACCTCAAGGACCCGATCACCGACAGCCACGGCAAGTCGTTGGCCGAGCGTGTGGGAACGGTCGTCTACACGGCCAAGACGCCGCTGGCCGACGGCTACCGCGACACCGTGTCGTTCCAGGTGCAGCTGCCCGAGGATGCCGCCGGCAAGACGCTCAGCTTCCCCGTCGTGCAGACGTGCGAGCAGGGTCAGACCGACTGGACCCAGGTCGCCGAAGACGGCCAGGACCCCGAGGAGCTGGAGTCGCCCGCACCGCAGGTGACCGTCACCGAGGCGTCGGCAGCGGGAGCCCACGGGCACTCCGACGCCGATGGCGATGAGGATGCTTCGGCCGCTTCCGCATCATCTGAAGCTGCTGCCGCCACCACCACCGAAGCCGGCCCGGATGTCGTCGCCCGCACGCTCGGAATCCTCGGAATCGTCGTCGGCGCCGCCGGCATCGTCACGGCCGTCGTCGCCACCCGTCGTCGCACCCAGAAAGGCTGACGTATGACTGTCACCACTCGAAAGAAGTCCGGTCTCGCTCTCGCCGGGGCGCTCGCGCTCGCGGTCGGCACGCTGCTCGGCGTGTCCCCGCTCGGCGGTTCGGCGGCCGAGGCGCACAACTACCTCGTGTCGTCTAGCCCGGCCGCGGGTTCGACCATCACCGAGCAGCCGGGCCAGATCGTCATCACGACGAACGACGCCCTGCTCGATCTCGGCGGCGAGAGCGGGTCGAACCAGCTGCAGCTGAAGGGCCCGGGCGAGACCTTCTATGGTGACGGTTGCACGACGGTCAACGGCCCGGCGCTCACGATGCCCGCGCAGCTCGGCCAGCCGGGGGAGTACACGGTGATCTGGCAGGTCGTCTCGACCGACGGTCACCCGATCTCCAACGAGTTCACGTTCACGTGGGCGCCCGATGCCGCCCAGACGCTCGCCGAGGGCCAGACCAGCGCCCCGGTATGTGGTCAGGCGTCGTCCCCGGCGGCGTCCGAGCCGTCGACGGATGCTGCCACGACGGCGCCTGCGCCCGACGCGACGGATTCGGCGGCCCCGGCCCCCGAGCCCGAGATGACGACGCAGACCGACGCGGCGGCGGGCGAGCAGTCGCAGGCCGCCGGCGACATCCTCTGGATCGGCGGAGCCGTCGCGGTTCTGCTGATTGCGGGTCTGATCGTGCTGCTGGTGCTGCGTCGCCGCAAGCCGGCGGGTGTCGCGGATGCTTCGGGCGCGGCGTCGTCACACCCCGAAGAGCCCGGCGAGCGCTAAGGCTCTGCGGGCGGCTGGTTCCTCTGGCGCCTGGCCGTGCTGGCCGGTTGCCCTGCCGGTCGCCAATCTTCGGCCCGATCGCATTTTGTTCTCCACAAGTGCGATCGGGCCGATCTCTCCACGGATGCGGGGGAACCCACCTCTCGGGGTGAGCTCCCCCGTATTTTCGTCTCACGGGGTGCCGCACGGCGCTCCCGCAGATGAGGAGAACACCATGGGAAGCCCCACCGTTCGAGCGCCGCGACGCGCTTACCCGCGCGTTCTCGATCTCACCGAGCGGCGGCGGTCGGCCGAGGAGCCGACCGGCCCACCCACTGGGTCCCCTGCTCCGCCTCCTGAATCAGTGATGTCGGTGGAAGGAGGTAGCGTTGTGGGCGTGACGCCCGCCCTCGAAGTTCTGCACCGTGTCTTCGGGTACGACGAGTTCCGCGGCGAGCAGGCCGAGATCGTCGAGCAGGTCGCGTCGGGCGGTGACGCCGTCGTGCTCATGCCGACGGGTGGCGGCAAGAGCCTCTGCTATCAAATCCCGGCGCTCCTGCGCGAGGGCACGGGCATCGTCGTCTCGCCGCTCATCGCGCTCATGCAAGACCAGGTCGATGCGCTGACGGCCGTGGGCGTGCAGGCAGCGTTCCTCAACTCTTCGCAAGACGCCGTCGAGCGCGAGCGCGTCGAGCGCGCTTATCTCGACGGCCAGCTCGATCTGCTCTATGTCGCGCCCGAGCGGCTCTCGTCCGAGTCGACCAAGCGGTTCCTCGCCAATGGAAAGGTCGCGCTCTTCGCGATCGACGAGGCGCACTGTGTGTCGCAGTGGGGCCACGACTTCCGCCCCGATTACCTGTCTCTGGGTGACCTCGTGCAGCGGTGGCCCGATGTGCCGCGCATCGCGCTCACGGCCACGGCCACCGATGCCACGCACCGCGAGATCACCGAGCGTCTTCACCTCGAGCGCGCGCAGCACTTCGTGGCCAGCTTCGACCGGCCCAACATCCAATACCGCATCGTGCCGAAGAACGAGCCGCGCAAGCAGCTGCTCGACTTCATCCGGCGCGAGGGTTCCGGCGAGGCCGGCATCGTCTATGCCCTCAGCCGCAACACGGTCGAGAAGACGGCCGAGTTCTTGAAGCAGAACGGCATCGACGCTATGCCCTATCACGCGGGCCTCGACCAGCTCACGCGTGCGCGCACGCAGGCCCGGTTCCTGCGTGAAGACGGTGTGGTCATCGTCGCCACGATCGCCTTCGGCATGGGTATCGACAAACCCGATGTGCGCTTCGTCGCGCACATCGACCTGCCGAAGAGCGTCGAGAGCTACTACCAAGAGACCGGTCGTGCCGGGCGAGACGGCCTGCCGTCCGTGGCCTGGTTGGCCTACGGTCTGCAAGACGTCGTGCAGCAGCGACGCATGATCGAGCAGTCGCCCGGCGACCTCTCGCACCGCCTCAAACTGCAGAAGCACCTCGACTCCATGCTCGCGCTCTGCGAGACCGTCGACTGCCGCCGGCAGAATCTGTTGCGTTACTTCGGCCAAGACGCCGAGCCGTGCGGCAATTGCGACACATGCATCGAGAAGCCCGAGACGTGGGACGGAACGATCCCCGCCCAGAAGCTCCTCTCCACGGTCGTGCGCCTCAAACGCGAGCGCAACCAAGAGTTCGGTGCCGGCCAGATCGTCGACATCCTGCGCGGCAAGCGCACCCCGCGCGTCGAGCAGTTCGGTCACGACCAGATCGCCACCTTCGGCATCGGTCAAGACCTGAGCGACCAGCAGTGGCGTGGCGTCGTGCGTCAGCTGCTCGCCGCCGACCTGCTGGCGGCGCGCGGCGAATACGGCACGCTCGTCATCACGCCGGCGAGTGCCGAGGTGCTGAGCGGCAACCGCGCGGTGCGCATGCGCAACGAGCCCCTCCGCCAGGCCTCCTCGGGCCGGTCGTCGTCGTCCTCCCGCCGAGCGGTCGTCGATCTCGCCGAGGCCGACATCCCGCTGTTCGAGGCGCTGCGCGCCTGGCGGGCAGCCGAGGCCAAGGAGCAGGGTGTCCCGGCCTACATCGTCTTCGGAGACGCCACCCTGCGCGCCGTCGCCGAGTTGCGCCCGCAGTCCCTCTCCGACCTCGACGGCGTCAGCGGCATCGGCGAAAAGAAGCTCGCCGCCTACGGCGAGGGCCTCCTGAGCGTCGTCGCCGAACAGGCCTCCGCCTCGGCCTAGCCTCCGCCTCGGCCTAGCCCCTGCGTCGGCTTCGCACCTGCGTCAGTCTCGCCCCTGCGTCGGCTTCGCGCCTGCGTCAGTCTCGCCCCTGCGTCGGCTTCGCACCTGCGTCAGTCCCGCCCCGGCGTCGGCTTTACACCTACGCTAGTCCCGCCCCGGTGTTGCACTCGCCCCGCGCGGAGGGGTGGCATGCGCTCGTGCGCTCGATCTGCTCACCTCGGTCGCCTCGACAGACTCACTCGCGTCGGTCGACGGGGTTCGGTGCCCTGTAGAAATCGACAGCTACGGCCGCGAGCGGCTCGCGCGCATTTGTGGCAATCCCACGGGTCGCTTCACGGATCGTTAGCGGACTCCTACTATCGACACAGATTTCAGTGTGGAAAGGCAGATCTCAATGAGCAACCGAACCGACGCAACCCCCAACGACCTCGCCGCGGAAGACACCGGCCCCCAGGCATCCGACCGCGCATCGGTCGAGGCGACCGCCACCGGCGCGTCCGAAACCGTCGCCCCCGACGCGCTCGTCGAGCCCGAAACTGTCGCCCACCTCCCCGGCCCCGGCAGCGTCGACGCCGAAACCCCCACGCGTGCCGCGACCGAAGCTCCCGCGCCCGCACGCTCGCGTTCGTCGTCCGCAGCCGATGCCGGTGACGGGCCGCGCGTCGACGTCCCCTCGCTCGCCCACACCCTCCTCGGCAGCTGGCCCGAGGCGCGCCTCGCCTCGCGGGCCCTCGCCGGCCGCCCCGACATGCAGCGCGACGAAAGCCTCGGCATGGTCGAGCACCGTCAGCGTGTCTTCGAGCAGCTGCACAAACTCGTCGAGAACGGCCAAGTGCACCGCGCGTTCCCCACCCGCCTGGGCGGCCACGACGACCACGGCGGCAACATCGCCGGCTTCGAAGAGCTCGTGCTCGCCGACCCGTCGCTGCAGATCAAGTCCGGTGTGCAGTGGGGCCTCTTCGGCGCCGCCATTCTGCACCTCGGCACCGAAAAGCACCACACGGCCTTCCTGCCGGGCGCCATGAGCCTCGAGGTTCCCGGCGCGTTCGCCATGACCGAGACGGGCCACGGGTCGGATGTCTCGAGCATCGCCACCACGGCCACCTACGACCCCGACACCCGCGAGTTCGTCATCCAGACCCCGTTCCGCGCCGCCTGGAAGGACTACCTCGGCAACGCGGCCGTCCACGGCACCGCCGCCACGCTCTTCGCGCAACTCATCACCAACGGGGTCAACCACGGCGTGCACTGCTTCTACGTGCCACTGCGCGACGCCGACGGCTCGTTCCTCCCCGGCGTCGGCGGCGAAGACGACGGCCTGAAGGGCGGCCTCAACGGCATCGACAACGGCCGTCTTCACTTCGACGGCGTGCGCATCCCGCGCGAGAACCTCCTCAACCGCTACGGCGACGTCGCCGAGGACGGCACCTACTCCTCGCCCATCGCGAGCCCCGGCCGCCGCTTCTTCACGATGCTGGGCACCCTGGTGCAGGGGCGCGTGTCGCTCGACGGCGCGGCTACCGCGGCATCCGCCCTCGCCCTGCAGATCGCCATCACGTATGGCAGCGAGCGTCGGCAGTTCAATGCCGGCAGCGACACGCACGAGGAAGTCATCCTCGACTACCAGCGTCACCAGCGACGGCTCCTGCCCCGCCTCGCCACCACCTACGCGCAGATCTTCGCGCACGACGATCTGCTCGTAAAGTTCGACGGCGTCTTCAGCGGGGCCGCCGACACCGACGACGACCGCCAAGACCTCGAAACACTGGCGGCGGCGCTCAAGTCGCTGTCCACGTGGCACGCCCTCGACACCCTGCAGGAGGCACGCGAGGCCTGCGGCGGTGCCGGCTTCCTCGCCGAGAACCGCCTCACGGGCCTGCGCGCCGACCTCGACGTCTACGCCACCTTCGAGGGCGACAACAACGTGCTTCTGCAGCTCGTCGGCAAGCGCCTCCTCGGCGACGTCGCCAAGCGTTTCAAGGGGGCCGACGCCAAGGTTCTCGCCAAGTACGCCGCCGGTCAGGTCGCCGATCGCGCCGTCCACGGCACGGGCCTCCGTTCGCTCGCCCAGACCGTTGCCGACCTCGGCTCGACCGCGCGTTCCGTCGGACACCTCCGTGACACCGATACGCAGCGCGAACTCCTCACGGGCCGCGTCGAGACCATGGTCGAACAACTCGCCGCCAAGCTGCGTCCCGCCGGCAAGCTCGGCCCCGTTGAGGCAGCCGCGCTGTTCAACGACAACCAGAACGAGCTCATCGAGGCGGCGCGAGCGCACGCCGAGCTCCTGCAGTGGGAGGCGTTCACGGCCGGTCTCGACAAGATCACCGACTCCGACACGCGCCAGGTGCTCACCTGGGTGCGCGACCTCTTCGGCCTCGGGCTCGTCGAGAAGCACCTCGCGTGGTACCTCATCGCGGGGCGCCTCTCACCCCAGCGAGCCGGCGCTGTCGGGCCCTACATCGACCGGCTCATCGCGCGCCTGCGACCGCACGCCGCCGACCTGGTCGAAGCATTCGGCTACGGTCCCGAGCACGTGCGCGCTCCCATCGCCACGGGCGCGGAGCAGGCCCGCCAAGAAGAGGCCGCGAGCTACTTCGCACGCAAGCGCGAGGCCGGCGAGCTGCCGATCGACGAGAAGACGCTCAAGGCTGGCGCGAAGAAGATCCAGGTGAGCTGACGTCGTCACGCTCTCGCTCCGGTCGGCCAGACCCCAGCGAGAGCGTGGCGATGAAGCCGAGGGTCAAGAAGCCCGCGGCGGCGAACGCCGAGAACTTCGTTCCCTCGCTGAAAGCCTCGCGTGCGTCAGCCGCAATCGCAGCGGTTTGAGGATTGTCCGCCAGACCGGGCAGGGCTGACCCCGCGCTATCGACCACGGCAGACACCACCTGATCGCGCTGATCGGCGGGCACCCCCGCGTCGTCGAGCTTGTTGCCCAGAATGCCGCCCGTGCTCGTGAACAAGATCGTGCCGAGAATCGCGATGCCGAGAGCCGAACCCACCTGGCGGGCCGTGGACTGCGTGCCCGAGCCCTGACCCGAACGCTCCACCGGCACATCGCGCAACACCACGCCCGTCAGCTGAGCGGTCGCGAGGCCAACGCCGAACCCGTAGACGAACAGGAACGGCACGAGCGCCGCCCACGACGTGTCCACACCGATTACGAACCCGAGCCCCGCGACACCCATGATCTCGGCGGCCAGGCCCACGCGCACGATCGTGACGGCCGCGATCCTGTTGCCGAACGCCCCCGCGAACCCGCTCGCCACGAACGACCCGATGGCCAAGGCGAGCAGCACGAGACCCGTCTGCAAAGCGCTGTACCCGATCACATTCTGCAACCACAGAGGCAGCGACAGGATGATTCCGAACTCGCCCAGCGACACGATCAACGCCGCGATGTTGCCATTACGGAACGACGGGATGCCGAACAGCCCCACGCTCAGCATGGTCGGCTTGCCCGCCCGCTCCTTGCGCCGCTCGCTCCACACGAACAGGAACCCCGCCACGGCGGACACCACGAAGGCCAGCGGAATGGGCGACAGCCAGAACGGCCACACCCAATCTCCGAACGCGAGGCCGTCCTCGGCCTGCCACCACCCGAACGTGCGCCCCTCGATCAAACCGAACACCAGCGCGGCAAACGTGATCACCGACAGCAGCGCGCCCACCAGGTCGACCCGCGTCTGCCCCGAGCCCCGAGACTCCTTCACGGTGACGACGACGCCGATGACGATCAGGATGCCGAGAGGAATGTTGATTCCGAACGCCCACCGCCACGACGCATACGTCGTCAGGTAGCCGCCCAACAGGGGCCCGAGCGCCGTCATGCCGCCGATCGTCGACCCCCACACGGCGAATGCGATCGCGCGCTCCTTGCCGCGGAACGTCGCGTTGATGAGAGACAACGTCGTCGGCAGCACCATGGCGCCGCCCACACCCTGCACCACGCGCGTCGCGATGAGGAAACCTCCGGTCGGTGCCAGGGCTGCGGCAATCGACGCCACCGCGAAGATCGTCACACCGATGAGCAGCATGCGTTTCCGGCCGATGCGGTCGGCGAGCGTGCCGAACACGAGCAGCAGGGATGCGAACACCAGGGTGTACGACTCCTGCACCCACTGCACCTCGGTCGAACTGATTCCGAGGTCGTCGACGATCGACGGGATGGCGACATTGACGATCGTGGAATCGACGATGATGAGCGCGACGGCGATGCTGATGAAAACCAACCCGAACCAGCGGGTGCGCGGAGAACTCACGGTGTGCCTTTCCGGCCGACGGGGCGTCGACGTGAAAATAGTAAGCCTGCTGACTGTTTATTACCAGGAGTACATTAGTCCCATGACGTCCGAGCCGCGCAACACGCCCCAACAGGGCATTGCCGCGGCTTCTACGACGCACAACGCGGCTTCGGCTGCGTCGTCGCCCACGGCATCGCCTTCGTCGTCACCCGCGGCATCGCCCACGCCGCCGCCCAGCGTGAACCCCGAGGGCGGCCCGATGGATGCCTGGCCCACCGGCCGTCTCCTGTCCACGGCCTCGCGCCTCGTGGAACATGCCTGGGCCGAGGCGCTCGAAAGCCACGGACTCACGCATGCGGGCCTCATCGTGCTGCACTTCCTCTCGACCGGCCCCGCCAGCCAGATCGAACTGGCCCGCCGCGCACGCGTGCAGACGCAAACCATGTCGCGCACGCTCGACCGACTCGAGCGCGACGGTTATGTGGAACGCAGCGCCGATGCATCCGACCGCCGTCGCCACGTCGTCGTGATCACGCCAGAGGGTGCGGACGCCTTCCGCCGCGCACACGATCTCGAGGCGACGATCTTCCCGGAGTTGCCGCAGCACGACGTTCTGCGCGAGGCGCTCCTGCACCTCATCGCTGCGACCGAGACCCGGCGCTGGGGCGACCTCGACGACTGAGGCTGCGGCAGCCCGCCTCCCAGCGGTTTCTGAGTCCCTCCTGATTAGATTCGGTGAACGCACAACCGCGTCACCCCGCGCATCCCGCGCCACTTCAGTGAGGAATCCGCAATGAACTGCCCGGTCGACAATGTCCCCCTCGTCATGAGCGAACGCTCAGGAGTCGAGATCGACTACTGCCCCACCTGCCGTGGTGTGTGGCTCGACCGCGGCGAGCTCGACAAGATCCTTGACCGCGCCAGCCGCGAATTCGGCGGCGCTGCGGCTGCCGCTTCGGCCGAGGCCGCATCCGTGCAGCCGGGCCCGGCCAACGGCATGCCCGGCGGCCACACCGATGCCCCCAACCCGTACACGGGCCTTCCGCGCGACGCCGACCGTCCGTTCCCGGGCCGTGGTTCCGACCGCTGGGACGAGGGTGCCCGCGGCTACACCGACGGCCGCGATAACCGCTCGCCGCGCGACCGCGACGATCACCGCCGCCGCGACGACAGCGACGACTTCGGCCGCGGGGGACTGGGCGGCCTGCTCGGTGGCATCACCGGCAACCGCGACAACGGCTACGGCAGCCGCGACAGCGACCGCCGCTACGACGACGACCGCCGCTACAACAACGACAACCGCAACGGCCACGGTCGCAAGCGCAAAGACAACTGGCTCAGCGAGCTCTTCGATTGATCGGCGTCTGCCTCGCGAGACGTCGTTAACGAGAAATCCCCCGGCGCCGCGAGGCGTTCGGGGGATTTCACATTCTGGCGATTTCGCTGTGGTGGCTCCGACGGGCGTCGATCCCGTGACCTCTCGATTTTCAGTCGAACGCTCTACCAACTGAGCTACAGAGCCGAAGGCTGTCGCCTCCATGGTGAAATGCCCCTCCAAAAGGAGAGGCATTCGACCTGGCGACCCTGACGGGACTTGAACCCGCGACCTCCGCCGTGACAGGGCGGCACGCTAACCAACTGCGCTACAGGGCCTCGATATTGTGTTGCTGTGTTTTCGTGCTTTTCGCACCTGACCATTATGCCGTATGTTTCGCTCCGTTTTTTACACGGGCGTTTCGAGCTGGTTTGTGCGGGTGTTGCTGTTCTTCAGTGTAGTAGTACCGTGACCCCAACGGGATTCGAACCCGTGCTGCCGCCGTGAAAGGGCGGTGTCCTAGGCCACTAAACGATGGGGCCGGTGTGCCCGAGGGCACTGAACTACCGACGACCAAGCATACGGATTCGGCGGCACTTTGGCAAAACGTATCCCATGGCACCGTTGACACGGCGGGAGAAACACGGATGCCCCCGCCGCAAACGCGAGCGAGGGCATCCGGGAAGAAAGCCAGCGACTAGTGGCCGCCCTCTTCTTTCAGCTTGGTGAAACCGTCTTGCACGATCTGCTCGGCCTCGGCCGCGTTGCCCCAGCCCTCGATCTTGACCCACTTGCCGGGCTCGAGGTCTTTGTAACGCGTGAAGAAGTGCTCGATCTCGTTGCGCGTCTGCTGCGGAACGTCGTCGATGTCCTGGATGTGGCTCCAGCGCGGGTCTTTCACGGGAACCACGACGACCTTGGCGTCGGAGCCGGCCTCGTCGCTCATGTTGAGCACGCCGACGGGGCGAACCTTCACGCCCACGCCCGGGAACACGGGGTATTCGAGCAGCACGAGCGCGTCGACGGGATCGCCGTCGAGGCCCAGCGTGTTCTCGAAGTAGCCGTAGTCGGTCGGGTAGACGAACGACGTGAACAGCACGCGGTCGAGGTAGACGCGACCGGTCTCGTGGTCGACCTCGTACTTGTTGCGGCTGCCCTTGGGAATTTCTACGACGACGTCGTAACCTGCCATGAGTTTCTCCTTGCTCGTGAAGTCTGGAATAACGTTACTGGATGCCTCCCTCCGCGCGCCCTGAACATCGCCGTCCCCTCGATCCGGCAACGGCCGAGGTGCGCGCGGCCGTGCGGCGTTCGCTCACCGCCCACGTCACCGGCGCTCCTGTCGCCGAGGTCACGGGCGCTCCTGTCGGCGAGGCCACGGGCACGGTCGACGCATCAAACGCACCGGCACGGATGGCCGACGCACACGGTCCTGCGACCGCCGACGATCTCGCCCCCCTCGTCCTCGTCGCGCTGAGCGGCGGCCCCGACTCTCTAGCTCTCGCTGCCGCAGTGGCGTTCGAGGCACCCAAACTCGGCATCCGCGCCGGCGCCGTTATCGTCGATCACGCCCTGCAGTTCGGGTCGGAGGATGTTGCGGCGCGTGCCGCCGAGCAGGCCGCATCGCTCGGTCTCGCGCCCGTCGTCGTCAAACAGGTCATCGTGTCGAGCGGCGCGGGTCCCGAAGAAGCAGCCCGTCGCGCACGGTATGACGCCTTGGCGGAGGTGTTCGCCGAGACGGGGGCGTCCCACATCCTGATTGGCCACACCCTCGACGACCAGGCCGAGACCGTGCTGCTCGGGCTCGCCCGGGGTGCGGGGCCGGCGAGCTTGCGCGGGATGTCCGAGCTCACCGATCGCTATCTGCGACCGCTCCTCGGGGTGCACCGCGAGACCACGCACGCCTCGTGCGATGCCCTGGGCCTCGACGCGTGGACCGACCCCCACAACGACGAACACCGCTTCAGCCGTGTACGGGTGCGCAAGGCCGTGCTACCCGTCCTGGAGCGCGAGCTCGGGCCGGGCGTGGCCGAGGCGCTCGCGCGCACCGCCGACATCCTGCGCGAGGACAGCGAGGCGCTCGACCGCATGGTCGACGAGATCATCGAGGAGATCTGCGAGCCGGCCGAGGCGGGCATTGCCGTCGACGTACGCGCCCTCGCGGTGAACCCTGCGGCACTGCGCAACCGCATCATCCGCGTGGTCGCCGCGGGCGAATTTGGCCAGTACCTGAACCGCGCCCACACTCTCGAGATCGCCCGTCTCGTCACCGACTGGCGCGGCCAGGGCCCCATCGACGTGCCGGGCATCAGCGTCACACGCGAGGGCGCACTCCTCGTCTTCACGGCGCGCGCCCACGACCAGGCCGACGCCGAGCTGCGCCCCGACATCCCCTGAGCCTGAGCCCGAGGCACCCGACCGCGGTGCCGGGGAACACGACGCCCCAGACATCCGTACACTCGAATCATGGAATCGACGGACGTTCAGGGCGACCTCGCCCAAGTTTTGGTGACCGAGGAGCAGATCCACGACAAGCTGCGCGAGCTGGCGCGGCGCATCGAGGCCGACTACGAGGGCGAAGACCTGCTGCTGGTCGGAGTGCTGAAGGGCGCCGTCATGGTGATGGCCGACCTGAGCCGCGAACTGCGCAACCACGTCGAGATCGACTGGATGGCCGTCTCGTCCTACGGCAACAGCACCAAGTCGTCCGGTGTCGTGCAGATTCGCAAGGACCTCGACACCCCGCTCGAGGGCCGCCACGTGCTCATCGTCGAGGACATCATCGACTCCGGGCTCACGTTGTCGTGGCTGCTCGAGAACTTCGCCTCGCGCGGTGCCGCCTCCATCGAGGTGTGCGCACTTCTTCGCAAACCGGATGCCGCCAAGGTCGAGATCGACTGCCGCTACGTCGGTTTCGACATCCCGAACGAATTCGTCGTGGGCTATGGCCTCGACTACGCGGAGCGTTACCGCAACTTGCGCGATGTGGCCGTGCTCGCGCCGCACGTCTACGCCTAATCCGGGCGCTTTACGCCCACGGGGAACACAGAGTGGGCGCTCAGACTGTTAGAGATACCCTGGTGCGACACGGGCGATTGTGGCCCTCTTCGACCCACCTGCAGAAAGGTGACGGGCTGCGGCCCGGAGCAACATGAATTTCAAGCGCATCTTCAAGGGACCGCTTCCCTACATCCTGCTCGCCGTCGTCGTGTTCTTCGTCGGTTCGAGCCTGCTCAACCTCAACGGTTTCAAAGAGGTGTCCACCGAGCACGGTCTGCAGCTCTTGAAGGACGACAAGGTCAAGGAGGTCATCCTCACCGAGGGTGACAACCGAGCCGACCTCACGCTTGCCTCGGCCGATGGCGACAACGGCACGATGGTGCAGTTCTACTACCTCAACGCGCGCGCCGCCGATGTCGTCGATGCCGTCGATTCCGCCGCGCCCGCCGAGGGCTTCAACGACAAGGTGCCCCAGCCCAGCTGGTGGGGCAGCCTGCTGAGCCTGCTCATCCCGCTGCTGCTCATCGGTGTCTTCTTCTGGATCATGCTGTCGAGCATGCAGGGCGGCGGCAACAAGGTCATGCAGTTCGGCAAGTCCAAAGCCAAGCTCGTCTCGAAGGAAGCCCCCAAGGTCACCTTCCAAGACGTGGCCGGCAGCGACGAAGCCATCGAAGAGCTCGAAGAAATCAAAGACTTCCTGAAAGACCCCGCCAAGTTCCAGGCCGTCGGCGCCCGCATCCCCAAGGGTGTGCTGCTCTACGGCCCTCCCGGAACGGGTAAGACCCTGCTCGCCCGCGCCGTTGCCGGCGAGGCCGGTGTGCCGTTCTACTCGATCTCGGGTTCCGACTTCGTCGAGATGTTCGTCGGTGTCGGCGCGAGCCGCGTGCGCGACCTGTTCGAGCAGGCCAAGCAGAATGCCCCCGCCATCATCTTCATCGACGAGATCGATGCCGTCGGCCGTCACCGTGGTGCCGGCATGGGCGGCGGGCACGACGAGCGCGAGCAGACGCTCAACCAGCTGCTCGTCGAGATGGACGGCTTCGACCCCAAGGCCAACGTCATCCTCATCGCGGCGACGAACCGCCCCGACATCCTCGACCCCGCTTTGCTGCGCCCCGGCCGCTTCGACCGCCAGATCGGCGTCGACGCGCCCGACCTGCAGGGCCGCCGCCAGATCCTCGAGGTCCACGGCCGCGGCAAGCCGCTGTCGAAGAACGTCGACCTCGAGGTCGTCGCGCGCAAGACGCCCGGGTTCACGGGTGCCGACCTGGCCAACGTGTTGAACGAGGCCGCGCTTCTCACGGCCCGCTCCAACGCGCAGCTCATCGACAACCGCGCGCTCGACGAGGCCATCGACCGCGTCATCGCCGGCCCGCAGCGTCGCACGCGCATCATGAACGACCGCGAGAAGCTCATCACGGCCTATCACGAGGGTGGCCACGCGCTGGCCGCCGCCTCGATGCGCAACACCGACCCCGTGACCAAGGTCACCATCCTGCCGCGCGGCCGCGCCCTCGGTTACACGATGGTGCTGCCGCTCGAGGACAAGTACTCGGTCACGCGCAACGAACTGCTCGACCAGCTGACCTACGCCATGGGCGGTCGCGTGGCCGAAGAGCTTGTGTTCCACGACCCCACCACGGGTGCGTCGAACGACATCGAGAAGGCCACGGGCATCGCTCGCAAGATGGTCACCGAATACGGCATGACGACTGATGTGGGCGCCGTGAAGCTCGGCCAGTCCTCGGGTGAGATGTTCCTCGGCCGCGACATGGGCCACCAGCGCGACTACTCCGAGTCGATCGCCGAGCGCGTCGACCAGCAGACGCGTCGCCTCATCGAGCAGGCGCACGACGAGGCGTGGCAGGTCATCACCGAGAACCGCGACATCCTCGACCGCCTCGCCGCCGAGCTGATGGAGAAGGAGACGCTCGACCACACCCAGCTGGCCGAGATCTTCACCGACGTCAAGAAGCTGCCCGAGCGCCCGCAGTGGCTGTCGAGCGACAAGCGTCCCGTGTCCGACCGCCCGCCCATCGTGGTGGCCGCGAAGACCAAGATCCCCGTCGACCCCGGTGTGACCGACGGCGGCGTCGAGTCCGAAGAGCGTCCCGACCTGCGGACGAACCCCAACCCGCGTCCCGCGACGGCGTAAACCGCATGACGGGCGTCGACAGGCCCCGGATCGAGGCGGCCGTGCGCGAGCTCCTCGCCGCTATCGGTGAGGATGTCTCGCGCGAGGGTTTGGCCGAAACACCACGTCGCGTGGGCGAGGCGTACGCCGAGTTTTTCGGCGGCCTGCACGTCGACGCCGAGGCGTTTCTCGCTAACACCGTGCCCGTCGGCGACCGCGCCGGTGAAGTCGTTTTGGTGCGCGACATCGCGTTCCGGTCGATCTGCGAACACCACCTGCTGCCGTTCCTCGGCACGGCACATGTGGCCTATGTTCCCGGCGACAACGTGGTGGGGCTCGGCAGCCTGCCGCGCGTCGTTGACGCCATCGCGTCACGCCCGCAAATGCAGGAGCGCCTGACCGAAGAGATCGCCGACACGCTCGAACGCGGGCTCCAGGCGCGCGGCGTGCTCGTGGTACTCGACGCCGTTCACGGCTGCGTCGTGGCGCGCGGGCAGCAGCAGCGCGACAGCTCGACCGTCACGGTCGCGAGCCGCGGAACGCTCAGCGACCCCGCCGCACGGGCCGAGATCTTTGCCCTGATCGGTGCGCGTCCAGCGCCGGATGCCGGGGCGACCCCGTGATGACCTCCGAGACGCCGCACGTGATGGGCGTCGTCAACGTCACGCCCGACTCGTTCAGCGACGGCGGCCAGTTCATCGACGCCGACGCGGCCCTCGCGCACGCGCTGCAGCTCGCCGCCGACGGTGCCGACATCATCGACGTGGGCGGCGAATCGACCCGTCCCGGGGCCGACCGCGTCACACCCGCCGAGGAACAGCGCCGCGTGCTGCCGCTCGTGCGCGCCCTGTCCGGCCGCGACATCGCCGTGAGCGTCGACACCATGAACGCCGAGACGGCGGCCCGGGCCGTGCACGAGGGCGCGGTCATCGTCAACGATGTGTCGGGCGGGCTCGCCGACGCGGGCATGGCCGCCGCTATCGCATCCACGCCGGCGATCTTCGTCATCGGGCACTGGCGCACCCACTCGGCCACCATGAACGCCTTCGCCGACTACGACGACGTCGTCACCGAGGTGCGCGACGAACTCTCGAAGCGGGTCGACGACGCGCGGGCCGCCGGAATCTCGGGCGACCGCATCGTGCTCGACCCGGGCCTCGGGTTCTCGAAGAACGGCGCACACAACTGGCAGCTGCTGGCCCGCCTCGACGAGCTGCTCGAGCTCGGCTACCCGGTGCTCGTGGGCACGAGCCGCAAACGGTTCCTCGGCGCACTGCTGCCGGATGACGCGCCCATGACCGAACGGGACTTGCCGACGGCCGTCACGAGCGTGTTGGCCGCACAGGCCGGGGCGTGGGGGGTGCGCGTGCACGACGCATCCGCCACCCGGCTCGCCCTCGACACGTGGCGCGCGTGGCAGAGTGGTCGACGTGGCTAGCCTCGACACCATCCAGCTGACCGGTCTGCGGGTGCGCGCGCACCACGGCGTCTACGACTTCGAGCGCGAGAACGGGCAAGACTTCGTCATCGACGTGACGGTGTGGCTCGACCTGGCGCGTGCCGCAGCGAGCGACGATGTGGCGACCACCATCCACTATGGCGAGCTGGCCGAGAGCATCGCGCGAGCCGTGGCCGCCGACCCCGTCGACCTCATCGAGACGGTCGCCGAACGTGTGGCGACCCTCGTGTTGAGCTATCCGGCCGCCGAGCGCACGCGCGTCACCGTGCATAAACCCGACGCGCCCATCTCGGTGCCGTTCGCCGATGTCGCGGTGAGCATCGAGCGTGAGCAGGCCCCGCGGTTCGCTCCCGACGACCACGCAACGCGCGACGACAACGCCACGGGCGAGGGCCACGCCACCGACCCACGACCGGGCCGACACGGCTCAGCCGACCGAGCGGATGCCGACGCATGACGCCCATCATCAAGCCACCTGTTCACCCGCCCGTCCGCCGGCCCTCGCAGCTGTCGCTCGGCGTGACGAGCGCCGTCGTGGCCTTCGGCGCCAACCTGGGCGACCGCGAAGAGACCATCCGGCACGCCCTCGCCGACCTCGACGCCACCGACGGCATCACGGTCACGCGCGTGTCGCCGCTGCGCGAATCCGTCGCGGTCAAACCCGACGGCGAAGACCCCGACGCGCCCGGCTACCTCAACGGCGTCGCCCTGCTCTCGACCACCCTCAGCCCTCGGGCCCTGCTCACCGAACTGAACCGGGTCGAACGCGAACACGGCCGCGTGCGCGCCGAGCGGTGGGGTGACCGCACGCTCGACCTCGACATCGTCGCCTTCGGAACATTGACGGTCGACGAACCCGACCTCATCATCCCGCACCCCCGCGCCGCCCAACGCGATTTCGTGCTCGCGCCCTGGCTCGACGTCGACCCGGATGCCGCGCTCCCCGGTCTCGGACGCGCCGACGCCCTGCTCGCCGCCCTGCGAAAGGACCGCCCGTGACCCGCACGCGCGCCACGCCCATCATCGGCCTCGCCATCGTCGGTTTGGCCATCGGCTACCTCATCGAATACGCCTCCGCCGCCGGGGGACGTCCGCTCGTCATCCCGCCGGTCACCTTCTCGGCGACGCTTCTCGCGGTCGCGGCCATCGTGGTCGGTTTCGCCATCCCGATCCGCCGCGCCGTCACGGGCAAGGCGCAGCGCATGATCGACCCGTTCCGGGCCATGCGCGTCGTCGTGCTCGCCAAGGCTTGCAGCCTGGTCGGCGGCCTGCTCATCGGCGTGACGCTCGGGGCTCTCGGCTTCCTCCTCACCCGGCCGGTGATGCCCGCGGTAGGCTCGACGTGGTTGACGATTGCCGCACTCGCAGCATCCGCGATTCTGCTGGCGGCGGCCCTCGTCGCCGAGCACCTCTGCACGCTTCCGAAGGATGATGACGACGATGACACTGCCGGAGCCGCACCCTCACACTGAGCCCGCCTCGAGCGGCGAGTTCGCGCCGCAACCTGCCGGCGGCGCCGTCGACGAGACGGCCCGCGCCGATCTCGCGGCCCACACGCCCGACGACCTCGGCCGCCTCGACCTGCCGCACGAGGGCTGGCAGCGCGTGTCGAAGCGCTACATCGTCGTCGAACTCATCGGCTCGGTCATCACGCTCGCCGTGCTGGCCGCCGCCGCGATCTTCATCGCCGTCATCAGCGAGGCCGTGTGGCAGTGGTGGGTGGCCGGCCCGATCGCCCTCATCACCCTCATCTACATGATCTTCACGCCGCGCCGCGTGCGCTCGATCGGCTATCTACTGCGCGACGACGACCTACTGTTCCGCCGCGGCATCATGTGGCAGCGTTTCGTGGCCGTGCCCTACGGCCGCATGCAGCTAATTGACGTCAACCGCGGGCCCGTGGCGCGCGCCTTCGGGTTGTCCGAACTGAAGTTCGTCACGGCATCCGCCACCACGGGTGTCGTGTTGCCGGGCCTGCCCGCCGACGAAGCCGACCGCCTGCGCGACCACCTCGTCGCGGTCGCCGAGACCCGACGGACCGGCCTGTGACCAACGACATTCCGCCGGGCTCGGCGCCCCAGCCTCAGCCCCCGGCCTGGTCTGGCCAGCCGCAGCACCAGGCGCCTCAGCCGCCGTACCAGTCGCCGCACCAGCCGCAGCCACCCCAGCAGTATCAGCCGCAGCAGCCGACGACCCCCGAGCGCCCGTCTTCCTCGCACATCCTGGCCGACGGCGAATGGCACCGCCTGCACCCCGCAACACCCCTCCTGCGCGGCGGCATCTTCTTCATCGCCGTCGCCGGTTTCGTCATCGCCAACCTGCGCGAGCGCCTCGTCGAACTCTTCCTGCCGCAGTTCGGCGACGAGGAGTACCGCGAATACGGCGACCCCGTCTCGTTCGTCTGGGAGCAGGGCCTCGTCGGCTGGGCGCTCCTCGCCCTCTTGGTGCTCCTCCTGGTCATCATCGGCACGTTCTTCCTCTCCTGGCGCATGCACACGTTCCGCATCACCAACGAGGCCGTCGAGGTGCGCTCGGGCATCGTCTTCCGCACCAACCGCAAGGCCAAACTCGACCGCGTGCAGGGCGTCAACATCAACAAGCCGTTCCTGGCCCGCCTACTGGGCGCCGCCAAGATGGAGGTCAGCGTCGCCGGGCAAGACGCCAACGTCAAGCTCGAATACCTCTACGCGCGTGATGCCGACGGCCTGCGACGGGATGTCCTGACCCTCGCCTCGGGTGCCAAACTCGCCGAGCGGGGCAGCGCTCCGGTCGTGAGCGTGGGCCCGGCGGGCCTCGTGCGCAGCGACGACCCCGCCATCAGCCGCGTCGTCACCGAGCGCGTCAACGACTTCTTGTCGCCCGAGCTCGATCCCGACCAGGCGCCGCCCGAGTCGGTCGTGCGCATTCCCGCCGGCCGCCTCGTCGCCTCTACGATCATCGGATGGCCCACCCTCATCGGTCTGGCCGTCATCGTCGCCGCGGCCATCCAGATCGCCAACGACCAGTTCTTCACCCTCTTCTGGACCATCCCCGCCGTCCTGGGCGTCGCCGGCTACATCTGGTCGACCATCACCAAATCGCTGCGCTACTCGATCGCGGGAACCCCGTCGGGTGTGCGCGTGGG
>Ga0308164_10000627_pt1 | contig 52443 bp, 44 predicted proteins | sample PhyTR2_FD_201031 | JGI IMG/M metagenome (GOLD analysis project Ga0308164, IMG submission 201031) | Phyllosphere microbial communities from UC Gill Tract Community Farm, Albany, California, United States - DLSLT.R2 | ecosystem: Host-associated > Plants > Phyllosphere > Unclassified | place: USA...
GTCTCGTTGTCTCGTTGTCTCGTCGTTTTTCTTCGTCTCGTCGCGCCCGATCACGGGCGCCGGATCGCGCGGTCGATCAGTGGATCTCGGGCTCGCCGCGGCCGCCCTGCCCGGCCGACGCGCCCGATGCGCCCGACGCGCCCGATGCGCCCGGCACGGCGTGGGCCGTCGGCTCGACATAGTCCGGCGCCAGGAAGTCGAAGTCGCAGCCGGTGTCGGCCTGCTGCACGTGCTTCAGGAACATCACGCCATAGCCGCGGCTGAACTTGGGGATCGGCCTGAGCCATTCGGCGCGGCGACGCGCGATCTCGGCATCGTCGACCGCCATGTCGATGCGGCGCGCGTCGACGTCGAGCGTCACCAGGTCGCCATCGCGCACCAGCGCCAGCGGGCCGCCGACATGCGACTCCGGCGTCACGTGCAGCACGCAGGCGCCATAGCTGGTGCCGCTCATGCGGGCATCGCTGATGCGCACCATGTCGCGCACGCCCTCCTTCAGCAGCTTCTGCGGGATCGGCAGCTGGCCCCACTCGGGCATGCCCGGCGCGCCCTGCGGGCCGGCGCTCTGCAGCACGATGACGCTGTCCCGGGTGATGTCGAGCTCGGGCGAATCGATGCGCGCGGCGAGGTCGTCGTAGTTCCTGAACACCACCGCCGGTCCGGTGTGGCGGCGCAGGTGCTGCTCCATCGCGGCGGGCTTGATGACGGCACCGTCGGGCGCCAGGTTGCCGCGCAGCACGGCCAGTCCGCCGCTCTCCAGCAGGGCCTGCTCGCGCGGGCGGATGACATCGGCGTTGTAGACCTCGGCGCCGGCGATGTTCTCGCCCAGCGTCCGGCCGTTGCAGGTCATCTGGGTGCCATCGATGAGCGGGCCCATGCCGGCGAGGAAGGCGCGCAGTCCACCGGCGTAGTAGAAGTCCTCCATCAGGTACTTGCCACCCGGGCGCAGGTTGGCCGTCACGGGCGTCTCGCGCGCCAGCTCGTCGAAGCGCGCCAGGTCCAGCGGCACGCCGGCGCGCCGCGCCATCGCGATCAGGTGGACGATGGCGTTGGTCGAGCCGCCCAGGCCGAGCACCGCCTTGACCGCGTTGTCGAACGAGGCGGGCGTCAGGATGTCGAGCGGCTTGAGGTCCTCCCACACCATCTCGACGATGCGCCGGCCCGACTGCGTGGCCATCATGGCGTGGCGCGAATCGGGCGCCGGGATCGACGAGGCGCCCGGCAGCGTCAGGCCCAGGGTCTCGGTGGCGCTCATCATGGTGCTGGCCGTGCCCATGGTCATGCAGGTGCCGGGCGAGCGCGCGATGCCGTCCTCGACGTCTCGCCAGTCGTCCTCGGTGATGTTGCCGGCGCGCAACTCGGCCCAGTACTTCCAGGTGTCGGAACCGGAGCCGAGGACGCTGCCCTTGTAGTCGCCGCGCAGCATCGGCCCGGCCGGCACGAAGATCGTCGGCAGGTTGTTGGCCAGCGCGCCCATCACCAGGCCCGGCGTGGTCTTGTCGCAGCCGCCCATGAGCACCACGCCATCGGCGGGATAGGAGCGGATCAGCTCCTCGGCCTCCATCGCCAGCAGGTTGCGATAGAGCATGGTGGTCGGCTTCTGGAAGGCCTCGCCCAGGCTCATCGCCGGGATCTCGACCGGGAAGCCACCGGCCTGCCAGACACCGCGCTTGACCTCCTCCACGCGCTGCTTGAAGTGCGTGTGGCAGGAGTTCATGTCGCTCCAGGTGTTGAGGATGGCGATCACCGGCTTGCCGAGGTAGTCGTCGCGGCTGAAGCCCATCTGCGCGGTGCGCGAGCGATGGCCGAAGCTGCGCAGGTCCTTGACGCCGTACCAGCGGTGCGAGCGGAGGTCTTCGGGCTTTTTGCGTGAGGTCATGGATGCGGTGGGGAAGGAAGACCGGCGACGCTTGCGGCAGCCAGTCGATGTTAGCGCTGTCATACGATCTTACGCAGGGTCGCCAGGACCCGCCTAGCGGGTTTTCCAGGGGTCCGGATCGAGGGCCGCCCGGCCCGGCCCCGGGGAGCCATCGACGCTCCGGAACCCAACGTCAAACCGTTAGCAGATTGAAGCCGCCGACGCCGGCCGGCGGACCTCGCGCGGGCTCAGGCGCTGTCGCGCGCGACGACCGAGAAGCCCAGGTCCATCACCTTGGAGGCGACCGCGCGGCCCTCGGCGCGCTCGACGATGCACAGCGCGGCCTGCCGGCCGATGGCCGTGCCATCGATGCGGATGGTGGTGATGGCCGGATGCGCGTCGCGCGCGAAGGCCAGGTCGCCGAAGCCGATCACGCCCAGGTCCTGCGGCACGCGCAATCCGCGCGCCTGGGCCTCGATGATCACGCCGTGGGCCAGCACGTCGGAGCTGCAGGCCAGCGCATCGATCGGGACGCCGGCATCCAGCAGCCGCGCCAGAGCCGAGCGCCCGGCTCCGAGCGTGGTGGGCGCCGGCACGCGATGCACCGGCAGCGACGCTCCCCGGGTCCCCCAGGCCTGCTCGAAGCCGATGCGCCGCAGGTCGGCGCGCCGGTCGTCGCCGGTGACGATGGCCGGCCGGTGATAGCCGCGCTCGCGCAGGAAGCCGGCCATCGCCGCCCCGGCCCGCTCGTGCGAGAAGCCCACCAGCATGTCGATCGGCTCGGGCGTCAGGTCCCAGGTCTCGACCACCGGGATGCCCGAGGCCAGCAGACGGCGCCGTCCCTGGGCCGAATGCATGATGCCCGTGAGCACGATGCCATCGGGCCGGCGCCCGACGATGGCGTCGATCAGCGCGTCCTCGCGCGAGCGGTCGTAGCCGCTCTGGCCCAGCATCAGCTGGTAGCCGCGCCCGGCCAGCGTCTCGGTCAGGGCCTGGATGGTCTCCAGGAACACCGGACCGGCGATGGTCGGCACCAGCGCCGCCACCAGCCGGCTGCGGTTGGATGCCAGGCCGCCGGCCAGCAGGTTGGGCACGTACCCGGTGCGCTCGACGGCCAGCCGCACTTTCTCGCGCGTCTCGGGCGAGACGCGCTCGGGCGTGTTGAGCGCGCGCGAGATCGTGATGGCCGAGACACCGGCGAGCCGCGAGACATCGGCCAGGGTGATGCCGCCGGTGCCCCGGCGGGGCGTGCGCGGGGACGGGATGGCCTTGGTCAACCCCCCTCCCCGCGTGCCACCGGAGGGGCATCGATGAGTTCCTTGATGACCGTGCCCAGCCGCTCGACCGGGAACGGCTTGATCAGCACGTGCATGCCGGCCTCGAGCTGGCCGCTGCCCAGCACGCCATGCTCGGCATAGCCGGTGATGAACAGGACCTTGAGGTCCGGTCGTCGCGCGCGCGCCGCATCCGCCATCTGCCGGCCGTTCATGCCGCCGGGCAGCCCGACATCGGTGACCAGCAGGTCGATGCGGGCGCCGGACTGCAGGATCTTCAGACCCGCCACGCTGTCCTGGGCCTGCAGCGCGGTGTAGCCGAGGTCCTCGAGCACCTCGACCACCAGCATCCGCACCGAGGGCTCGTCGTCCACCACCAGCACCGTCTGGCCGTCCAGGGCACGCCCGGCATCGACGGGCGTCGCCGGCACGGCCTCGCCCTCGACGCCGCCATGGTGGCGCGGCATGTACAGGCGCACGGCGGTGCCCCGGCCGACCTCCGAGTGGATGCGCACCTGCCCGCCGGACTGCTGCGCGAAGCCATGGATCATGGACAGCCCGAGCCCCGTGCCCTGGCCGATCGGCTTGGTCGTGAAGAAGGGCTCGAACACCCGGGCCACCACCTCCGGCGGCATGCCCGTGCCGGTGTCGGTCACGCACAGCGAGAGATACGGTCCCTCGGGCAGGCCATAGGCCGCGGCGGTGGCCGCATCCAGCGACTCGTTGGTGGCCGCGATCGTGATGCGTCCACCATCGGGCATGGCATCGCGCGCGTTGATGCACAGGTTCAGCAGCGCGTTCTCCAGCTGGCCCGGATCGATCAGGGCCGGCCAGAGGTCGTCCGCGGCCACCACCTCCAATGCGATGGCCGGTCCGATGGTGCGGCGCACCAGCTCCTCGATGCCGTCGACCAGCTGGTCGACGCGCGTCGGCTTGGGCGTGAGGGTCTGCTGGCGCGAGAAGGCCAGCAGGCGGTGCGTGAGGCCGGCGGCGCGCCGGGTCGCGCCCTGGGCCACCTGGATGTAGCGCTCGAGCTCGCCGAACTGGCCCTTGCGGATGCGCGCCTGCATCAGTTCCAGCGAGCCGGAGATGCCCGCGAGCAGGTTGTTGAAATCGTGCGCCAGGCCGCCGGTGAGCTGCCCGACCGCTTCCATCTTCTGCGCCTGGCGCAACTGCTCCTCGGTGCGCATGAGTTCGGTGGTGCGCTCGATCACGCGCTGCTCGAGGGTTTCGTTGAGCGCCTGCAGCGCGGCGGCGTTGCGGTCGCGCTCGGCCTGCGCGGCACGGCGCTCCTCGACGTCGAGCAGCACGCCCGGGAAGCTCAGCGGGGTACCGTCGGCGGCGTGGTCGACGCGCCCGTTGGCCTCGATCCAGTAGTAGCGACCATCGGCCCGGCGCACCCGGTACTGGTGCGCATAGGCGCCGCCGCGCCGGATCGCCTCGTCGATGGCGGCCACCAGTCCCGCCTTGTCGTCGGGATGGACGGTGGCCACCACCTCCTCCAGCCTCAGGCCGATGCGGCCGAGCTCGGGATTGAGTCCGAAGGCCGTCGCGAAGGCCTCGTCGACGGTGACGCGGTCGGTCGTCAGGTCCCAGTGCCAGGTGCCGATGATCGCGCCCGCCGCCAGCGCCAGCTGCACGCGCTCGGCGTTCTCGCGCGCGATCTTCTCGCTCGCGCGCAGTCGCTCCTCGGCCTTGCGCCGGTCGGTGACGTCGTTGAAGAAGATGGCGATCTGTCGTTCCTCGGGCTCGCCCACGCGGATGGCGCGCACGTCGAACCAGCGGCCGAAGGCCTCGGCATAGCTCTCGAAGTTCGCCGGCTCCCCGGTCAGGGCGACCCGCCCGTAGGTGTCGAACCAGAAGCGCTCCAGGTCGGGCGCGAACTCGGTCACCCACTTGCCCTGCAGGTCGACGCCGGCCTGGCGCTCGAAGGCGGGATTGGCCTCGATGAAGCGGTAGTCCACCGGCCGGTCGTCGGCGTCGAACTTCACCTCCACGATGGCGAAGGCGGTCTCCACCGTCTCCAGCAGGGTCTCGAAGCGGTCCTTGAACTCGCGCAGCTGCTTGCCGGTCTCGTGCTGGCGCGTGCGGTCGCGCAGGATCTTGACGTAGCCCTGGTGCGTGCCATGCGCGTCGCGCAATGGCATCAGCTCGCCGGAGGCCCAGAACCGGCCGCCGTCGCGCCGCGCGTGCCAGCGCTCGTCGTCGGCCTGGCCATGGGCCAGCGCCAGCCGCATCTCCTCGCGCGGACGGTCGCGGGCCCGGTCCTCGGCGGTGAAGAGCCGGTCGGCCGAGGCGCCCAGCATCTCCTGGCGCGACCAGCCGAAGATCTTGCGCGCTCCCTGATTCCAGTCGGTGACCAGGCCCTCGCGATCCATGACGACGATCGCGAAATCGATGGCGTTTTCGATGACTTGCTGGAGGTGGTGGCGCGCGGGCATGGAACGACGGTCAGGGTGGAGGAACGCGACGGCGGCCGTGGCCACGTGCGGCTCCCGACGTGGACGCGGCGAGCCGGCGCGCCTGGGGTTTTACACCACGCCGCGATCAACTCGCCGACATCGATCCGGCGCCTCTCTCATCGAAACTGATGACGCGAGGACGCACTCTCCAGGCGCGCGACGCGCTGCCAGTCCGCCGCGTCCGGCCGCATCGATCGCACCGGTCGTACCGGTCGCATCAGGCGCGTCGGCCGTCCCTCAGGCGCTCCCCAGCACCCACCCGGCCAGCGCGCCCAGCATCACCACCAGCGCCGGCGACAGTCGCGCATACATCAGCAGCCCGAAGGCCGCCAGCGCCAGCCCGAAGTCGGCGCGCGAATGGATGGCGCTGGTCCACACCGGGTCGTAGAGCGCCGCCGCCAGCACGCCGACCACCGCCGCGTTGACGCCGGCCAGCGCGCGCCGCACGCCGTCGCGCCGGCGCAGCGACTCCCAGTACGGCAGCGCTCCCGCCACCAGCAGGAAGGCCGGCAGGAAGATGACCACGAGCAATGTCAGGCCGCCGGTCCAGCCACCGAACGGGCCGGGCATGACGGCGCCCAGGTAGGCGGCGAAGGTGAACAGCGGCCCCGGCACCGCCTGCGCCGCGCCATAGCCGGCCAGGAAGACATCGTTCGAGACCAGGCCGCCAGGCACGACGACCGCCTGCAGCAGCGGCAGCACCACATGGCCGCCGCCGAACACCAGCGCGCCGATGCGATAGAACGCGGCCACCACGGACAGTCGCTCCCAGCCCGGCACGGCCGCCAGCAGCGGCAGCACCGCCAGCAGCCCCGCGAACAGGACCAGCAGCAGGCCGCCGATCCGGCGCCCGGCCTGCCGCGCGCCGGATGAGGCCGCGACGGCCACGGCGCCGGGCCCGGCCAGCCACCGGCCCGCGAGGCCGCCCAGGACGATGACGGCGAGCTGCCCCATCGCCGTCGGCATCGCCAGCACTCCCAGCGCGGCGGCGATGGCGACGCCCGCGCGCGGCCGGTCGGGGCACAGCGACCGCGCCATGCCCCACACCGCCTGCGCCACCACGGCGACGGCGACGATCTTCAGGCCCTGCACGGCGCCGGACTGCGCCAGCGCCTGCCAGCGCGTGACGCCGGCCGCGAAGCCGATCAGCAGCAGGGCCGATGGCAGCGTGAAGCCGATCCAGGCCGCCAGCGCCCCGCCCCAGCCGGCGCGGCCCAGTCCGAGCGCGATACCGACCTGGCTGCTGGCCGGGCCGGGCAGGAACTGGCACAGCGCCACCAGGTCCGAATAGCGCTGGTCGTCGAGCCAACGCCGGCGCTCGACGAACTCGGTCCGGAAATAGCCCAGGTGCGCCACCGGCCCGCCGAAGGACGTCAGCCCGAGCCGCAGGAAGGCCCACAGGACTTCCAGCACCGTGCCGCGCGGAGCGAGATCGGTGGCCGGCATGACGGGAGTTGCGGGAGTGGCGACGGGCGGGTGGGCGGCGGGAGGCGGCGCGGAATTCATGGCTGGGAATCGGATTCGCGATCCGCTGTGGTTCTCCGACAGGCCGTCATGGCCTTTCCTTCGGACACATTGGATTTCAGATGACAAGGTTTGGTAACGACTTGGCATCACACTCCGCGTGCCTTGCCATCCGGCATCGCGCCATCAATGATCCGTGAAGGTTACCCCATGAACAAAAGCATCCTCGCAGTCGCCGCCGTCGGCATCGCCTTTACGCTCGCCGCCTGTGACGTCAAGAAGACTGCCGAAGGCAACGTCACCATGCCCAAGTACGAGAAGACTCAATCGGGCGATGTCACCCTGCCGAAGTACGACGTCACGGCGCCCAAGGTCGAGGTGACGACGCAGGAGAAGGTCGTCACGGTCCCCACGGTCAAGACCGAGGAGAAGGTCGTCGAGGTGCCCAAGGTCACGGTCACGCCGGCCAAGGACAAGTAAGCCCGCCTCGCCGGCGCGCTGCTCAGGCCGGCGACGGCACGGGAGCCAGGGCGACTTCCCGGCGTTGACGCCGGCCCTTGAGATCGAGGCTGTAGATGATCTGCGAGGGATCGTTCGGATCGCTCCGGTGCTCCAGATCGAGATGCGCGGCGAAACGACGCATCAGTTCGTTGTCGCGCGCATCGCTCGAATGCATGGTCTCGATCCCGCGATCGATGGCATCGTCGATCAGGTGCTGCATCAGCAATGTCCCCAACCCCTTGTTCTGCCACCTGTCGGCCACCGTCACGGCGAATTCGCAATCCAGGCGATCGGCGGTGACGCTGAAGCGGGCCACGCCGATCTGCTCCTCGGTCGATCCGGTGACGGTGACGGCCACATAGGCCATGTCGGTCGCCGGATCGAGCTGGGTCAGCTGCGCCAGCAGGCCGTCGCTGGGTGTGGTCATCGACTCCAGGAAGCGGAAGCGGCGCGAGACCGGCGACAGGTTCTCGATGAAATGCCGCTCCAGTTCGACGTCCTGGGCATGCAGCGGGCGGATGAAGATCCGGTCGCCACCACGGATGACGCGCTCGCTGCCCTCGCCCGCCAAGGGAATCGCATGGATGTGAGTCATGGGGGAAAGTCCTCATGGAAAAGAGTTCAGCTTGCGCGGTCACGAAGTCGAAAGTCTGTGCGTCAACGCACATCCAGGCGCAAATCAGAACATTCCATTCAACGCCGCGCCGCTCGGCCTGCGAGCGTGCCGAGCCGGATGCCACGCGCATCGCTCGACAAGCATCCCGGGATCGTCCACCATGGCTCATGACTTCCTCCCTCCAGGCCATGTATCTCCAGCGGCGGATGTCCGCGACCGACGCGGTCCGCTGCGTGGAGGATGGTGATTTCATCGTCGTGCCCACGGGGGTCGGCGAACCGCCGGCATTGCTGACCGCGCTGTCCGAGCGACGTCTCGAACTCCACGATGTGAAGGTCGGCCAGATCCTGGCGATGCGCAAGTACGCCTACCTCGATCCGGCCACCACCGCCCACGTGCGTCACGTGGCCTTCTTCTTCGGCGGCGCCACCCGCTCCGGTGGCCAGGCCGGCTGGATCGACTTCATCCCCAACTGCTTCTCCGAGATCCCGTCGCAGATCGAGCGCGGCCGCATCGGCGCCGATGTCGTCTTCAGCCTGGCCTCGCCGATGGATGCCGATGGCAATTTCGCGCTCAGCCTGGGGGCCGACTACACCATGGCCGCCGTGGCCAAGGCGCGCGCGGTGGTGCTGGAGGTCAATCCCCACGTCCCCTACGCCTTCGGCGCCTGCCACGTCCACGTCTCCCGGGTCGCGGCCCTGGTGGAGGACGACACCCCGGTGCTGGAGGTCGGCCTGCCACGCATCGGGCCGGTGCAGGAGGCGATCGGCCGGCAGGTCGCCGCCATGATCGAGGATGGCTCGACCCTGCAGATCGGCTATGGCGGCATCCCCGACGCCGTCGTGGTACAGCTCGCCCACAAGCGCGACCTGGGCATCCACACCGAGATGATCGGCGACGGCATCCTGTCGCTGGTGGAGTGCGGCGCGGTCAACAACCGCCGCAAGAACCACCATCCCGACAGGATGGTGGCGACCTTCGCGCTCGGCTCCCGGCGCCTCTACGACTTCATGCATCGCAATCCGATGCTGGAGATGCACCCGGCCAACATCACCAACGATCCGGCGCTGGCCGGCCTCAACGACCGGCTGGTGGCCATCAACGCCACCTTGCAGATCGACCTGCTGGGCCAGTGCGGCTCGGAGAGCCTGGGATCGAAGCCGTTCTCGGGCACCGGCGGACAGTCCGATTTCGTGCGGGCGGCCAACCGCTCGCGCGGCGGCCAGGCCTTCATCGTGCTGCCCTCGACGGCCCGCGACGACACCATCTCGCGCATCGTCCCGGTGCTCGCGCCCGGCACCCACGTCACCACCAGCAAGAACGACGTCGACCACGTGGTGACCGAGTACGGCGTCGCGCAGTTGCGCGGCCGCTCGGCCCGGGAGCGCGCCCGCGCGCTGATCGGCATCGCGCATCCGCACTTCCGCGCCGCGCTCACCGCGCAGGCCGGCGCGCAAGGCCTTCTCTGAGCGCCACGGACGCGCGCACGCGCTCAGCGCGCGACGATGTCCGGCAGCAGGCGGTCGTATTCCTTCTTGACCACCGCATAGCACTCGCAGCTGCGGCGCTCGAGGCCCGGCCGGTCGAGCACCGTGATGCGGCCGCGCGCATTGCGGATCAGCCCGTCGCGCTGGAGCCGGCCGGCGACCATGGTCACGCCCTCGCGCCGCACGCCCAGCATGTTGGCGATCAGCTCCTGCGTCATGAGCAGCTCGCTGCCCGACAGCCGGTCCATGCTCAGCAGCAGCCATCGGCACAGCTGCTGGTCGAGCGAGTGGTAGCGGTTGCACACGGCCGTCTGCGTCATCTGCGTGATCAGCGCCGCGGTGTAGCGCAGCAGCAGGTGCAGCACCGGCAGGCGATCGAACTCGTCCTTCAGGGTCGTCGCGTCGAGCCGGAAGGCGCGTCCCGCACTCTGCACCACGGCGCGGCTGGTGGTCGAACCCGCGCCCATGAAGAGCGAGATGCCGACCACGCCCTCGTTGCCGACGACCGCGATCTCGGCCGAGGACCCGTTCTCCATCACATGGAGCAGCGAGACGATGGCGGTGGTCGGGAAATAGACATGGCTCTGCACCCCGCCCGACTCGGACAGCACGCCGCCCAGCGGCAGGGTGACGGCTTCGAGCCGGGGCCGCCAGCGCTCCCACTCCTCGCGCGGCAGCGCGGCCAGCAGACGGTTCAGCTTCGGGTTGGCGTGCGGCATGGTCTTCCAAGAAACTGGGACTCGTGGGCCATCATGCATGCCAATGCGCGACCGCGCACGGACATTCGCCGCGCGTGCCGTCCGGATCCGGCCTCCGGACGCCGCAGCACCGCCGCCTCCCACCACCCAGGACGCCCATGACGACGACAGCGACGACCACGACCACGGCGATGACGACGGCGACGACGAGGAGGACGGCCGTCTTCAGCGCCCGCCCCTACGACATCCGGTTCCTCGACGAGGCCCTGGCCGGCGATGCCGTCGCGGGTGGCCTCGTCTACGTCCAGGCCACGCTCGGCCCCGACACCGCGGTGCTGGCGCGTGGTTGCGACGCGGTCTGCGTCTTCGTCAACGACCGCCTCGACGCCGACACCCTGGAGGCCCTGCACGCCTTGGGCGTGCGCGCCGTGCTGCTGCGCTGCGCCGGCTTCAACAACGTCGACATGGCCGCCGCCACCCGGCTCGGCTTCTTCGTCGCGCGGGTGCCGGCCTACTCGCCCGAGGCCGTCGCCGAGCACACGCTGGCGCTGATCATGACGCTCAACCGCCACACGCACCGGGCCTACAACCGCGTGCGCGAGGGCAACTTCATGCTCGACGGCCTGCTGGGCAGCACCCTGCATGGCAGGACCGCCGGCGTGGTGGGCACCGGCCGCATCGGCCTGGCCACGGCGCGCATCCTGCACGGCCTGGGCTGCCGGGTGCTCGGCAGCGATCCGGTCCCGGCGCCGGCGTTCGAGGGCCTGGGCCGCCGGGTGCCGCTCGAGGTGCTGCTGGCCGAATCCGACATCGTCTCGCTGCACTGCCCGCTCACCGTGGCGACGCGCCACCTCATCGACGCCCGCGCGCTGGCCTCGATGAAACCCGGCGCGATGCTGGTCAACACCTCGCGCGGCGCCCTGATCGACACCGGCGCCGTCATCGAGGCGCTGAAGTCGCGCCGGCTCGGCCAGCTGGCGATCGACGTCTACGAGCAGGAGAGCGAACTGTTCTTCCAGGACCACTCGGGCGAGATCATCGACGACGAGGTGTTCCAGCGCCTCATGACCTTTCCCAACGTGCTGGTCACCGGCCACCAGGGCTTCTTCACCATCGAGGCCCTGCGCGAGATCGCCGAGGTGACGCGCCACAACCTGCGCTGCTTCGTCGACGGCACCGATGGCGCCCATCTCGTGCCGGCGCCCTGAGGCAGAGCCGGCCCGGGCGCGGACCGCCGGCTGCGCTTATCCTGCGCGCATGACTTCCCTCCCGCGCCCACCCTTCGCCCTCGCCCTCGCCCTCGCCCTCGCACTGGGCGCCGCCGCCGCGCCCGCCGCCGAACTCTCGCCCGCCGCCGCGTCGAGGTTCGCGCAGGGCACGTACCGCGACTACTTCGAGCTGCTCGCCCTGCCCAACGACGCCATCGTGCCGGCCGACGTGCGCACCAATGTCGACTGGCTCGAGGCCGCGTTCGCCAGGCGTGGCTTCACGACCCGCCAGCTCGCCAACGACGGCAAGCCGATGCTGTTCGCCGAGCTGCCCGGCGCCGATCCGGCGCGCCGCACGGTGCTGTTCTACATGCACCTCGACGGCCAGCCGGTGATCCCGGCGCAATGGGCGCAGAAGAGCCCCTGGATGCCGGTGCTCAAGCAGCGCGACGCGCAGGGCCGGTGGGAGCAGATCGACGCCGCGGCCCTGCTCGACGGCAAGGGCGCCTTCGATCCGGAATGGCGGGTCTTCGGTCGCTCGTCGGCCGACGACAAGGCGCCCATCATGATGTTCCTGGCCGCCATCGACGCCCTGAAGGCGAACGGCGCGGCCGCCGGCGTCAATGTCAAGGTGCTGCTCGACAGCGAGGAGGAGAAAGGCTCGCCGACCATCGGCAAGGTGATGCAGGCCCACCTCGACCTGCTGCGCACCGATGCCATCGTCATCCACGACGGCCCCATGCACGCCACCAACCGGCCGACGCTGATCTTCGGCAACCGGGGCGCGGCGGCGGCGCGGCTCACGGTGTATGGCGCCAAGGTGCCCCTGCACAGCGGGCACTACGGCAACTACGCCCCCAACCCGGCGCAGCGGCTGGCGAGCCTGCTGGCCTCGATGAAGGACGACACCGGCCGCGTCACCATCCCCGGCTACTACGACCACGTGAAGCTGGGCGAGGCCGAGCGCCGCATCATGGCCGCCGTGCCCGACGACGAACCCGCGATGCGCCGCCGCCTGGGCATCGCCCGGGCCGACCGCGTCGGCGCCAACTACCAGGAGGCGATGCAGTACCCCTCGCTCAACGTGCGCGGCATGGCCTCGGCGGCGGTGGGCGACAAGGTCGCCAACATCGTGCCCGACCAGGCCGTCGCCGACCTCGACCTGCGCACCACGCCCGACTCCGACGCGAAGTACCTCGGCGGCCTGATCGAGGCCCACCTGCGCCAGCAGGGCTACCACCTGGTGCCGGGCGCGCCGAGCGACGACGACCGCGCGCACCACGACAAGCTGGCCACCTTCACCTACCAGACCGGCGGCGCCGACGCGGCCGGCACGCCGATCGATTCGGCCGTCGGCGCCTGGGCCTATGCCGCGATGACCGAGTCCTTCGGCCGCGCGCCCGAGCCGGTGCGCATCCGCATGATGGGCGGCACGGTGCCGACGGCCGAGATCGTGGAGGCGCTGCGCGTGCCCTTCGCCATCGTGCCGCTGGTCAACGCCGACAACAACCAGCACGCGGCCAACGAGAACATGCGCATGGGCAACTACGTGGATGGCATCCGCACCATCTACGGCCTGCTGACCAGTCCTTTGCGCTGAGCGCGTCTTCGCGGCCGCGTCGGCGTGACGCAACCGCGCACGACAGCAGATACGGGACCGGTGCCCGGTCGTCCCACCGTCCTCCGTGACGCAGCGCAGCGCAGCGCAGCGCCACGACGCGGCCTCACAAGCTTGGCGCCATGTAGCCTCGGCACGCGCCCTGGACGGGTGCTGCCGGCCGCCCTCGCGGTCCTCGGGATCCGGTGGCCGGGCGTCGCGGCTCGAATTGATCGGTCGGCTCGCCATGCCGGCTGGCCGGCCAAGTCGCACGCATGCTTTTTCCATACATGCGCGTGAAATTCCTTTTCAATTGAACTTATTGATTAGCGCAAATCAATAATGCTTCCATAGAGACGACCATTTTCCTAATTGAAGAATTATTCAATTACTGAATATACTCGTCCACCTTGGTTTTCCAGGACCGCATGGCGACAAGGTTCCACCAGGAGGCATCGTTGAATTCGAAGAATTCCTTTCCATCCCGAAGGCCGCATTGGCCATCCAGCATGCGTCGAGGATCGATCTGCTGCCTGTCGCTGTTGTTCATGCCTTTGATGACATGGGCTGCCAAGCCTTTCGAAACACCGTACCAATTGATGGTGTTCTTGAGTGCCGAGGCATTGGTCAAGGCCCAGATTCCCTTCGAAATCATGGCCGCCACCCCCTATGGGATGCTGCCGCTCGGACAACCCTCGTCACCCTTATACATACCGCTCGTCAATCTCGACGCGGGCGATCAATTGCAATTGCCGGACCAGGGCTTCGACAACCTCAGACCCAGCGGCCACTATCAATTCATTCTGGTGGATGCCTCCCGCCCGAAGAAGATCAATTACAACTTCATCATCTCCATCACCGACGAGCGTTGCGCGAACATGATCATTCCATCCAACGGCGTGAAGCTCGAGGCCCAGACTGGCCAATGGCTTGAATTCGCCGTGCTCAAGGTGGAGGAAGGAAGTGCCAGCATTCCCATCGCCTCGCCCACCACGCGCATCTGCACGAATTCGGAGGGCAATTTCAAGTTCGGCATCCCGCGGATCGAGGGCGGGAAATTCAGGGCCGAGCTCACCGCCCTGAACGAGCAGGACCAGCCCTCCGGGTCCTACCCACTGGACATCTTCATCGAGCATCCCTCCGACGCACCGGACGCCGCCCCGAGGAGCGCACGATGAACACGCCCTGGCGGCCGACGAGCACCCGCGTTGCGAAGCGGCCGGCGCCAAGGAGGGCGGGCTTGCTGGCTTGCGCCTTGTCGCTCATCGCGTCGATGGGCGGGCGCGAGGCCGTCGCCGCGCCCTTCCTCAACTGCACCGACGAATCGCTCGTCCTGACGGTCAACGCCGGACCGCTCTTCGTCGGATCGCCCGGGAAATTCGAGATCGCCGGCCATACCCGCGTACCCGCCGCCGCAGGATTGCCGAGCAAATTCAGGCCCATCGCGTTCGACGATCCGGGCGACCGCCTCATGACGCTGCCCAGCGAAGGGCGCGCCGGTTCGCAGGACCATCACTCCATCGAGCTGTTCGACGTCTCGGGGTCCCAGCGCATTCAATACACCTTGCGTTTCGCATTGCTGCCGGGTTCCTGTCCAGCCCTGTCCGCATCGTCCATCGATTCGCGCGTGCTGGTCGAACGCGGTCGCCGTCTCGCGTTCTCGGTATTGCGCAGGCCCATCGGCAATCCGACGGGACCGCAATTGATTTCCAGCCCGAAATCCATCTGCGTGAATCCGCAGGCCGACGTGCGCCTGATATTCAATCCGATGGTCGACCACTTCCTGCCCATCGAACTCGAAACGGTGTTCGGCGATCAGGTCAACCTGACGGAATTGTCCGTTCCACTCTGAGCCCCCGTCCAACGTCTTCGAAGAGGCCAAGCTTGAAAACAGAAGATCTCCTGGATTCCCGCGCCAAGGAATCCCCGCGACGCCGGCATCGGATGGCGAGCGCCGCACGGTTCGCCATCGTCGGCACGCTGGGCATTCTTTGCGCCACGTTCGCCCAGGCGTCGCCGACGGCCGACCCCAGCAAGCGTCAAGTGAGATTGCGCACCGACGCCCTTCGCGAATCACCTTTCGCGGAATACCTCGCCAGCCATTTCGATGGCGACACCACGACGGGCAGGAAAAACGACTTCACGGACTGGAAAAGCCTCCATCACGCGAAGCATTTCCCTTCGATCGAGGGACAGGACTACCACGCGGTGCGTCTGGATCTCATTTCTTCCTCGCAGCACGCCAAGCTCGCCTACCTCATCCTCAACGCCACCGACCGGCAGTGTGCCGTGCCCTACAACTCGCTCGCCACCCAGTCCGCGGCCCGCAACGCCAACGGGCGGGAGTACGAGGTTTTCTCGATCACCAGAATGGATTCGCGAAGCGTTCCCCAGAGAAGTTTTTCACGCGTCTTCTGCGCGCCCGACAAGGCGCATTTCGACGTGGCCTTCAATGCGGCCGGCCCCCGGGCCATGCCCGTGGTCATCTCCACGCTCTCGCCGACCGACAGCACCCAGGTCCTCAATCGCATCGTGTTTTTCCTGGTCCTGTGAAACATGAAGACCCTGATCGCCTCCATCCTTCTCGGACTGACTTGCGTCACGGCATACGCCGTTCCCGCGCTCTTCCGCATCGATACGCGCTCGCCCGATTCGGTGTTCAGGGACGGCTTCACCGCGCCGGGGACCAACCGGAACCTGTTGCAGCACGCGGAGGGGCTGAGTTGCGGCCGTTTCGATGGCAGGCCCGCGGGTGCAGCGCCCGAGGCCGCGGCGGCCGCCGTGCCCCCCACGGCTTATATCGAGCTCAACGGCCGGACCGGGGCGCCGATGGTGATCAGGGCACGCCTGCAGATGATGGCAAGGACACAGCCCAATCCGATCGTGTGGCGCTACGAGCTGACGCCTTCGCGCAATGACTACAACGTGGCCGACACCTTCGCGCAGCGAATCAATCCGACGACCCGCGTCAACCTGAATACCGGGCGCGTCGCGGCGGCGGAGATGCGGGCGCGAGTGCAGGAAACCTGGGTCGCCGCCGCGCCGATCGCCGGCAATCGCGTGATGCATGGCATCGCCTACACGCTCGAGCGTGGCCGTGTCATCGAAGTGCCGGGAATGGTCGCCACCAACGTCAACTGGGTGGTGGCGGTGACGGACCACGCCAACGAGAATCCTTTGCCCATCGACACCGTCGTGAACGGCGCGGCCGAGCCCTCCATCGGGCGACGCATCCTGAACGTGGGAGATGGCCTGGTGTCGGCATGCGCGTGCGGTGGATCGTTCGCCGCGGACCGAAGCGACACGTCGAACGTGATCACGGACGACAGTGCCTGCCGCGCCGGCGCCAGCTCGGTCCGTGAAGTCCCGGAAGAGTCGTCGTTCAGTCAGATCACGACGCCCAGCGGGCTGGATCCCAAGGCGCACGACGACAAGATCGAATCGAGGTAGCCGGGCGCCTGCGCCTGACACTCGGCACGGCGCGGCTCGGGTCTGGCGGAGGCTTCAGCGCCGGGTGGAGGAGTCCCTGCGGAACACCACCACGTGCTGCCACGGCAGGCCCGGCGCCGTGCGTTCCCAGGTCAGCGCCTGGACCTCGGCCTCGCGGCGGATCTGCGCCTCGCTCATCTTGTGCAGCGTCTTGATCGGCACCGCCGGATCCTCGGCGCGATACTCGACGAAGACCACGCGGCCGCCCGGCTTCAGGGCGCGCACCAGGCTCGCGAGCACCTCGTGGGGCCGCGACAGCTCGTGGTAGACGTCGACCATGATCGCCAGGTCGACCGATCCCGGCGGCAGGCGGACATCGGTCTCGGTGCCCAGCGAGGGCTCGATGTTGGCGATGCCCTCGCGCCGCGCCGACCGCTCCAGCAGCGCCACCATCTCCGGCTGCACGTCCACCGCCAACACCCGGCCCGACGGCGCCACCGCGCGCGCCATGCGGCGCGACAGGTAGCCGGTGCCGGCGCCGATGTCGGCCACCACCTGGCCCGGGCGCAGGTCGAGCAGGCGCAGCAGCACGTCGGTGCGCTCCTCCTTCTCGCGCTCCTCGCGCTCCAGCCAGGCCGCGCCCTGCCAGCCCATGACCTGCGAGATCTCGCGCCCCATGTAGCGCCGGCCGATGCCATCGGGGCTCGCCGGCGTCGCGGTGTAGCGCTCGGCCGCCGGGGCAGCCGGGGTCCCGGCGCGGGCCGGGGCCGGCGTCGCCACCGGTTGCTGGGCCGCTGCCAGGGGGACCATGCCACCCAGCAGCGCGGCGGCGATCCAGGCGCGCGACCGCGCGCGATTCGCGGCCATGGCGGCGGTGACGGCGGCGGCGGCGGCGGCGGCGTTCAGGGAACCGCCTTCTTCGCCGGCTCCAGGCCGCTCTTGCGGATCACCGGCTCGGCCGCCGGCGAGGTGAAGTACCGGATCATCTCGCGCGCGGCCTGCGGCTGGCGCGCCGTGGTGGCGATGCCGGCGGAGAACACCGTCATGCGCTGCACCTCGGGCGGCAGCACGCCGATGAAGTCGGCGCCGGCCACCGGCAGCAGCTCGCTCACCTGCTGCAGGCCCAGCGCGGCGTCGCCGCGCGCCACCACGGTGGCCACGCGCTCGCTCAGGATGCGCTGGCTCTTGGGCTTGACCTGCGCCTCCAGGCCGAGCTTCTTCAGCATCTCGGTCTCGTAATAGGTGCCGCTGGCGCTGGCCGAGTAGGCGATCGACGGCGCCGCGAGCAGGGTGCGCTTGAGCGCCTCGACGGTGCTGATGTCGGGCCGGGGCGCGCCCTTCCTCACCGACATGCCGATGAGCGAGTTGACCAGGTCGACCTGGCTGCCCGGCACCACCTTGCCCTGCGCCACCAGCGCATCGAGCGCCGGCCGCGCCAGGATCACGACATCGACCGGCTCGCCGCGCCCCATGCGGCTGGGGATCGAATCGACCGCGCCGCCCATCGACGAGCCATAGGCCGTCTTCACCACCGAGCCGCTCAGGCGCTCGTAGGCCGGGCGCAGCTCGTCGTAGGCGGCGGCGAAACCGCCGGAGGTCATGACGTTGATCTCGGTCGTGACCGGCACCGGGGCGATCGGCGCCGAGGCCGGCTTGTTGCCGACGCCGGCGCAACCGGCCAGCGCGAAGGCGGCGAGCCAGACGGCGGCGCGCCGCGTCACGGGCGCGACGCAGGCGCCGGTGGTGGCACGGGCGGTGGCGGCGATGTCAGCGGTGGTGGAGGCGGAGGGGTCGGAATCACGCATGGATCTGTCTCGTGGTGGAATGGAAGTGCGCCCATGCTAGAGCGCGAGGCTGTCAATCCGCCTTCAGCGGACTCGGGGTTATCACCGATTCGCGATCGCCGCGCCCGGCCCTTCAGTCCGCGGCGGCGCCATCGAATTGCGCCATCAGCTCGTCGACGAAGCGCCGCGAGCCCGTCAGCGTGAGCGTGAGGGCATGCCAGCCATCGGCCTCGACCTGCACCTGCAGATCGTCGTCCCAGTCCAGACCCTCCTCGACCGGGCCGTGGGTGTGCGGGAAGCGGGTGCGGGCCCAGTCGAGCACGCGCTCGACCTCGGCCCGCACGTCGGCGTGCCGGGCGGCATCGGTGGAGGCCATCGCCTCCAGGGCGAGGACGCCATCGGCGTCCTCGTGCAGTTCGAAGGAGAGATAGCGCAGGGCGGGCATGGCCGCCGAGGCTACAGCACGCCGGTGGAGATCACCGGCACGGCGGCGATGACCACCAGGCCGATCAGCAAGGCCGCGAGGTAGGGCCAGATCGCGCCCATCGCCTCGTCGGGCGAGACGTTGCCGATGCGGCAGGCGATGTAGAAGCCCACGCCCACCGGCGGCATCATGAGGCCGATGTTCATCGCCACCACCACCACCATGGCGTAGTGGACGTCGTTGATGTGCAGCGCGCGCGCGATGGGAAACATCAGCGGCGCCATCAGCAGCAGCGCGGGCAGCCCCTCGAGCACGCAGCCCAGCGCCAGGAAGATGACGATGGTGACGGCCATGAAGCCCCAGGCGCCGCCGGGCAGGTTGGTCATGAAGCCGGCGATCTGCTGCGCCACGCCCGATTGCGTGATGGCCCAGGCCATGGCCAGCGCCGTGCCCAGGATCATCAGCACCGCGCCGCTCAACGCGGCCGTCTCCACCAGCATGGCGTAGAAGCGGCGCCATCCGATGCCGCCATAGAGCACGATGCCGATCACCATTGCGTAGAGCACGGCGATGGTCGAGACCTCGGTCGCCGTAGCGACGCCGCTGCCAACCGCGCCGCGGATCAGGAAGGGCAGCACCAGCGCCGGGCCGGCCACCAGCAGGGCCTTGCCGATGACGCCGAGCGAGGCGCGCTGGACGCCGCCCATGTCCTCGTGACGCGCCTTCCAGCGCGCCAGCACGGCCAGTGCCACCAGCAGCACCGCCGCCACGGTCACGCCGGCCTGGAACAATCCGGCGATCGACACCCCGGCGACCGAGCCGAGCACGATCAGCACGATGCTCGGGGGCACCGTGTCGGCCATGGCCGCGCCGGTGGACAGCAGCGCGATCATCTCCTTGGGCTTCTGGCCGCGCCGCTTCATCTCGGGGAACAGCGCCGGCGCCACCGTCGCCATGTCGGAGACCTTGGAGCCGGAAATGCCCGAGACGATGAACAGCGAGCCCAGCAGCACGTACTGCATGCCGCCGCGCACGTGGCCGATCAGGGAGGCCAGGAACTCGATGATGGCCTTGCCCATGCCGGTGGCGTCGAGCACGCAGCCCAGCAGCACGAAGATCGGCACCGACACCAGGATCATGCTGGACATGCCCTCGTCCATGCGGCCGATCATGACGTCGATCGGGATCTGCGTGCTGAAGGCCAGGAAGCACACCGTGCCGATGCCGAAGCAGAACGCGATCGGCACGCCCGCCAGCAGCGCGACGCCGACGAAGCCGATCAGGAACAGTGCGATGCTCAGGTTGCCCAGGTCGCCGATGGCCGGCGCCAGCCACCAGCAGACGCCGCCGATGGCGGCCACCGCCACCGCGGCCACGGCCAGTTCGCCCGCCGTGCAGCGGCGCCAGGCCTGCGCGAGCACGGTCAGCAGCATGGCGCCGATGCCGAAGGCGATTGCCGCGACGCGGAAGCTGTTGGGGATGTCGAGCGCCGGCAGCGACACGATCCATTCGCTCTGCACGTACTCCACGGCCGGGCGCATCAGCGCGCCCAGGAAGGCCGCCACCACCAGCAGCCCGAAGGCGTTGACGTGGCCCTGCGCCCGTGGCGGCAGCTTCTGCAGGAAGATGGTCAGCCGCAGGTGCTCGTTGCGGTGGATGGCGATGACCGAGCCGAGCATGGCCAGCCACAGGAAGCAGATCGACACCACCTCGTCGATCCAGACCACGGAGATGGAGAACACATAGCGCGAGCAGACGCCCGCGAGCATCAGCACCATGATGGCCGCCGCCAGCGCGGCCCCGGCCATCTCCACGGGACGCATGAGCATGCTGCTCGGGGGCAGGACCGGCGCCGCCAGTTCGTCGGGCAGGGTGAAGGCGGCGACCGGGTCGCTGGTTGTCGTCATGATGCGCGGGGAGGAAGGAGACGTGTGGGGCCTTCTCAGGCCAGCTTGCCGGTGTATTTCTCGAGCAGGGCCCAGGCGTCGTCGCCGAACTTCTTCTTCCACTCTTCGTAGAACCTGGCCTCGCGCAGCTTGGCGCGGAACACCTCGGCATTGGTGTCGTTGAACTCCATGCCCTTGCCCTTGAGGTCGGCCGTCAGGCTGTCGTTGAGCTTCCTGACCTCGGCGCGCTGCTTGAGCGCGGCCTCGGCGACGTGGCGGGAGACGATCTCGCGCAGGTCGGCCGGCAGGCGGTCGACGGCGCGCTTGTTGCCCAGGAACCAGAAGCCGTCCCACATGTGGTTGGTGACCGAGCAGTACTTCTGCACCTCGTTGAGCTTGGCCGTGGCCACGATGGCCAGCGGGTTCTCCTGGCCGTCGACGATCTTGGTCTGCAGCGCGGTGTAGACCTCGGCGAAGTTGATGGTGGTGGGCGAGGCGTCGAAGGCCTTGAACATCGAGACCCAGAACGGGCTCGGCGGCACCCGCATCTTCATGCCCTTGAGGTCCTCGGGCCTGGTGATGGGACGCGTGCTGGTGGTCATCTGGCGATAGCCGTTGTCCCAGATCTTGTCGAAGGCCACGATGGCGTTGGTGGCCGCGATCTGCTTGCGCACGTGGGCGCCGAGGTCGCCGTCCATGGCGGCCCAGACCTGGTCGTAGTCCTTGAACGCGAAGCCCACGCCACTGATCTGCGCCGAGGGCACCAGCGTGCCCAGGATCAGCGGCGACAGCGTGAAGAACTCGAGCGCGCCGTTGCGCAGCTGCGAGAGCATGTCGGTGTCGGTGCCCAGCTGGCTGCTGGGGAAGACCTTGATGTCGACCCGGCCCTTGGTGTCGGCCAGGATCTTCGCGACCATCTCGTTGGCCGAGACGTTCAGCGGGTGGGTGATGGGCAGGTTGTTGCCGAACTTCATCGTGAATTCGGCCTTCTGCGCCCGCGCCAGGGGCGCCAGGGTCGGCAGGGCCAGGGCGGCGGTGCCCGCGAGCAGGGTGCGGCGATCGAGTCTCATGGGTCTGTCTCCTCGTTTGAAAATTTCTGGGTGGATGCGCTCAGTCGGCGCGCGGTTCGGCGACGTCGCCGCGCTCGACCAGCAGGCGGCGCACGTCCTTCTTCACGATCTTGCCGTAACCGGACTTGGGCAGCGCGTCCCAGAAGAACACGTGATGCGGCCAGCGATAGCGCGCCAGCCGGCCTTCCAGGTGGGCCAGCAGGGTGGCCGCGTCGAGCGCCGATGCGTCCGGCGCGCGCACCACCACCGCCGCGCCGATCTCGCCCCACTTGGGATCGGGCAGGCCCAGCACGGCGACCTCGGCGACGCCGGGATGCGCCAGCAGCACCTCCTCCACCTCGCGCGGATAGACGTTGGAGCCGCCGGAGATGTACATGTCGGATTCACGTCCGGTGATGTGGAGCAGGCCGCGCTCGTCCATGCGGCCCAGGTCGCCGGTGTGGAACCAGCCGCCGCGCAACGCCTTGGCCGTGGCCTGCGGATCGCCGTGGTAGCCGCCGAACACCGCCGGGCCCCGGCAGCAGATCTCGCCGACCTCGCCGGTGGCCACGGGCCGCATCCGGTCGTCGAGGATCGCGACCTCCATGCCGGTGCGCGGGCGGCCGCAGGCGCCGACGTGGGCATTGGGCGAGGCATCGTCGGCATCGTGCATCTCGCGCGGCAGCACGGTGATGCAGCCGGTCACCTCGCCCAGGCCGAAGTACTGCACCAGCACCGGTCCCAGCGTCTGCAGGGCGCGCTTCTGGTCGGCACGGTACATCGGCGCGCCGGCATAGATCACGTAGCGCAGCGAGCCATGGTCGTGGGCATGGACCGAGGGGTGCTCGACCAGGATCTTGACGATGGTCGGCACGGTGAACAGGTTGGTCACGCGGTGGCGCTCCACCAGCTCCCAGACCACGGCCGGATCGAGCTTCTCCGACGGCAGCAGCACCGTCGCCGCGCCGCGCGCGACGTTGAGCAGCGCATGGATGCCGGCGCCGTGCGACAGCGGCGCCACGGCGATCGAGCAGTCGCGCTCGGTGGTGCCGGGGATCAGGTCGGCCAGGTGGTTGGTGACCACGAAGCCCATCTGGCCGTGGGTCAGCACGCCGGCCTTGGGCTTGCCCGTGGTGCCGGAGGTGTAGAAGAACCACAGCGGGTCGTCGGCACGCACCACGGCCTCGACCGGCCGGCGGCCCAGGTGGCGCGCCACCAGGGCCTCGTAGTCGTGCTCGCCCGCGCGCGGCGTGCCGATGGCGATCACCTCGCGCAGGGCCGGCGCGGCGGCGCGCACGGCATCGACATGGCCGGCGAAGTCGGACTCCGCGATCATCGCCACCGCGCCGCTGGAGGCGCCCAGGTAGGCGACCTCGCCGGGCGTGAGGCGGAAGTTGGTCGGCACCCAGACGCAGCCGATGCGGAAGGCGGCCCAGCCGCATTCGAACAGCTGGCGGTTGTTGCGCGAGTGCACCAGGATGGCGTCGCCCTGGCGCAGGCCCAGCTGCTGCAGGGCGTGGGCGATGGCGTCGACGCGGCGGTCGATCTCGGCCCAGGTCCATTGCCGGTCGCCCTGGATCAGGCCCGGGCGGTCCGGATGCAGGCGCGCGGTCTGGGTCAGCAGCTGCGCCAGGTTGCAGGCATGCGCGCTGCCGGCCGCCGTGATCGCGTCCGTGGCGGTGCCGGTGTCCGCGTCCGGCGTCCCGGTCGCCGCCGTGGCCGCGTCGGCCTCCGGCGCCGCCAGCACCGCGCTCACGCGGTCGCCTCCAGCACGCTCAGGTAGTTGGCGACGGCCGCGCCGCCCATGTTGAAGACGGCGCCCAGGCCGGCGCGCGGCACCTGCATGTCGCCGGCGGTGCCGGAGAGCTGCATCGCGGCCATCACGTGCTGCGACACCCCGGTCGCGCCGATCGGATGGCCGCGCGACTTCAGGCCGCCCGACGGATTGATCGGCAGTCGGCCATCGGCGCGGCTGGTGCCCTCGAGGATCACGCGCGCGCCCTGGCCGTGCGGGGCCAGGCCCATGGCCTCGTATTCGAGCAGCTCGGCGATGGTGAAGCAGTCGTGCGTCTCGACGAAGTGCAGGTCGTCCAGCCGCGCGCCGGCGGCCTCCAGGCCGCGCTGCCAGGCCAGCGCCGCGCCTTCGAAGCGCGTCGGGTCGCGCCGCGACAGCGGCAGGAACTCGTTGACCTGGGTGCGCGAGCGCCAGCGCACGGCCGGCACCCGGGCACCCGCGACCGGCGCCATGGAGATCACCAGCGCGGCCGCGCCATCGGACACCAGCGAGCAGTCCGAGCGCTTGAGCGGCCCGGCCACGAAGGGATTCTTCTCCGAGGGCTGGCGGCAGAACTCGAAGCCCAGGTCGCGCTTCATGTGGGCATAGGGATTGCGCACCCCATTGGCGTGGTTCTTGGCCGAGATCGCCGCCAGTGCGTCGGACTGGTCGCCGAAGCGCTCGAAGTAGGTGCCGGCGATGGTGCCGAACACGCCCGCGAAACCGCCTGGCGTGTCGCCCTCCTCCCGCACGTAGGAGCAGCGCAGCAGCACCTCGCCGATCTGCGCGTTGGGCAGGGTGTTCATCTTCTCGAAGCCGACCACCAGCGCATGCCGCATGCGGCCGCTGGCCACCGCGTCCAGCGCGCCCCAGATCGCGGCCGAGCCGGTGGCGCAGGCGTTCTCCAGCCGCACCGAGGGTGTGTGGCGCAACTCCGGGAAGGCCTGCGCCGCCATCGCGCCGCTGAAGTCCTGGCGCAGGAAGCCGCCATTGAAGTGGCCGACGAAGACGCCATCGATGTCGGCCGGCGCCAGGCCGGCGGTGTCGAGCGCGCCCTGGGCGGCCTCGCGGAACAGGTCCTCGGCTTCCAGGGCGTCATGCTTTCCGAAAGCCGTGTGACCCCAGCCGATGATGTGTGCTTGCGTCATTTTGGTTCACTATATGGACTGAGCGACTTCGAGCCGCCCTGTCCTCTGGTTGCAATGCAGAGGACGATAAAGAGTTTCCAGGGTCTTCCGCCCCCGGACTTTCCTTCAACCGCAGACAAAAAGGTTCACCCCATGGACCAACCGATTCGGGTAACCCCGGAGCCTCTCGATGCCACCGAGCTCACGGCCGGGGCCCGCGCCCTGCGCCGGGGCCTGGCGGTGCTGCGCCTGCTGACGCGCGTCGGCCCCGGGGGCCTGCGCATGGCCGAGATCGTGCGCCGGCTCGACCTGCCCAAGGCGACCGTGGTGCGCCTGACCCGCACCCTGCTCGACGAGGGCTTCGTCATGCACGACCGGGGCTCGGGCGCCTACCGGCTCGGGCCGGAGGCCTTCGCGGTCGGCCTGGCGGCGGAACCCAGCTATGCCTTGCAGCGCCTGGCCGCGCCGATGCTGCGGGCGCTGGCGCTGGAGTCGGGCGACACGGTCTTCTTCGGCGTGCTGCATGGCATCGAGAGCATCTGCCTGTCGCGCGACGAGGGCGACTTCCCGATCCGCAACCAGCTCGTGAAGCCGGGCGACCGCTTCCCGCTGGGCGTCGGCGCGGGCGCCGTGGCCACGCTGGCGGCGCTGTCGGACGAGACGGTGCGCGACATCCTGGCGCGCAATGCCGCGCTGCGGGCCGAGCACTATCCGCGCTGCACCGATGCCGCCCTGCTGGCCCTGGTGGCCGAGACCCGCACCCGGGGCTACTGCGTGAACCCGGGACTGGTGCTGGAGAGCGCCTGGGCCGTCGGGGTGCCGGTCTACGACGCCAACGGCCGCACGGTGGGTTCCATCAGCATCGCCGCCATCGAGCAGCGCCTGGGGCCGGCACGCGCGGCGCAGCTGGGCAACCGCCTGATGCAGGCCAGCCAGGCGCTGACGCGGATGCTGGCCACCGGCGAGGCCCCCTAGAGGCGCGGCAGCAGCTCGACGAAGGCCCGCACCGTGGGGGCGTCGTCGTCGGTGCGCCAGGCGACGCCGGTCTCGATCTCGGCGCGCGGGCCGCCGGCGTCGCGCAGCGGCCGGTAGGCCACGCCCGCGCGCCCGAGCACCTGCACGCAGGACGGCAGCAGCGCCACGCCGATGCCGCCGGCCACCAGGCTGACGATGGTGGGCATCTGCCGCGCCGGGAAGATGCGCGGGCTGAAGCCATGGCGCATGCACACGCTCACCACGGTGTCGAACATGGTCGGGCCGAAGTGCCGCTCGAAGCACAGGAACTGCTCGTCGGCCAGGTCCTTCACCGCCACGCTGCGGCCGCGCGCGTGCCGGTGCGCCGCCGGCAGCGCCGCGATCAGCGGGTCCAGGCAGGTGCCGCGATAGGACAGCATCGCCGGCAGCTCGGGCGAGGCGAAGATGCAGCCGACGTCCAGCGTGCCGGCCTCCAGGTCGCGCAGGATCTGGTCGGTGGTCGACTCGTGCAGCGCCACCCGCACGCCGGGGAAGTCCTGGGTGAAGCGCCGCAGCGCATCGGGCAGGAACGAGCAGGCCGCCAGGCTGATGAAGCCGATCGCCAGGCTGCCGGCCTGGCCCGAGGCGGCATCGCGCGCGTGGGCGCGCAGCGACTCGGTGCGCGCCAGCACCGCGCGGGCATCGCGCAATGCCTGCTCGCCGCCCGGCGTCAGGGCGATGTGGCGCGAACTGCGCTCGAACAGCCGCAGGCCGAGCTCGGTCTCCAGCTCCTTGATGGCCAGACTGACCGGCGGCTGCGACAGCCGCAGGCGCGCGGCGGCGCGGCCGAAGTGCAGCTCCTCGGCGACGGCGATGAAACAGCGCAGGTGACGCATCTCCATGGTTTTGCAAATCGATCCATAGGAATTCCGAACTTCTGCAAATGTAGGGGCCTTCCTAGAATCGCACCGCAAAGCAACGGAGACATCCCATGACATCGAACGACACCCCCTCCTCCGCCCCCGTCGCGGTGATCACCGGCGGCGCGCGCGGCATCGGCCTCGCGGTGGCCGAATGGTTCCTGGAACAGGGCCACCGCATCGCCCTGCTCGACATCGACCGCGCCACGCTGGATGCCACGGCCACCCGCCTGGCCGACCCGGGGCGCGTGCTGGCGGTGGCCTGCGACGTCTCGGATCCCGAGCAGGTCGATGCCGCCGTCGCGCGCGTCGTCACCGCCTTCGGCCGCATCGACGCGCTGGTCAACAACGCCGGCGTGGCGGTCTTCAAGCCGATCGGCGAGACCTCCTTCGCCGAGTGGCGCCAGGTGCTGTCGGTCAACCTCGACGGCGCCTTCCTCTGCTCGCAGGCCTGCGTGCCGCACATGCGCCGCCAGGGCAAGGGCGCGATCGTCAACATCGCCTCCATCTCGGGCCTGCGCGCGAGCACCTTGCGGGTCGCCTATGGCACCAGCAAGGCGGCGCTGATCCAGCTGACCAAGCAGCAGGCGGTGGAGCTGGGCACCGTGGGCATCCGCGTCAACGCCATCGCGCCCGGCCCGGTCGAGACCGAGATGGCCAAGCTGGTCCACAGCGTGGCGATCCGCTCCGACTACCACGATGTCATCCCGCTGGAGCGCTATGGCACCACGCGGGAGATCGCCTCCGCCGTGGGCTTCCTGTGCAGCGATGCCGCCAGCTATGTCAATGGCCAGGTGCTGGCCGTCGACGGCGGCTTCGATGCCGCCGGCGTGGGCCTGCCGACCCTGCGCAAGAACGCGCGCGGCTGAGCGCGCCGGCGCGCTCAGCCCTTACCGGCCGCTCCATGCGAAGCATCCAGCACTTCGGGCCACGCGATGCGCGGCGGCTGCAGGCCGTCGAATGCCGGCTCGACCACGCCATGCTGACCCTGCCCGGCGATGCCGACCTGCTCGGCGCACTGGCCGACGCGGTGGCGCGGCACGCTGCGCGCAGCGCCGTCTGCACCTTGCGGGGCGGCTCGTTCTCGCAGCTGGGCTTCGTCATGCCGGCGCCCTCGCGCGACACGGAGCACGCGGTCTACTACAGCGAGCGCCACCTGCCGGCGGCGCCGGTGACGCTCGAGGCCGGCACCCTCACGGTCGGCCTGCGCGAGGGCCGGCCCTGGTTCCACTGCCATGGCGTCTGGCGCGATGCCGGGGGCCGGCGCCTGGCCGGCCACGTGCTGCCCGACCAGGCCCGCATCGCCGAGCCCATCGAGGCCTCGGCCTGGCTGCTGCGTGGCGCCGACTATGTCGTCGACCGCGACGCCGAGACCCGCTTCGACCTGTTCCAGCCCCGGGCGCGCGGCGGCGCCACCGGCCAGGGCGCCACCGCCTTCGCCCTGCAGGTGCGGCCCAACGAGGACATCGCCCTCGCGCTGGAGGCGCAATGCGCGATGCGCGGCATCCGCCATGCGCGCGTGCGCGGCGGCGTCGGCAGCCTGGTCGGCGCGGCCTTCGACGACGGCCGCGTGGTCGAGCCCTTCATCACCGAGGTGCTGATCCACGAGGGCCGGATCGCGCCCGACGCGGACGGCGCGCCCCGCGCCGCGCTGGACGTCAGCGTGGTCGACCACACCGGCGGCCTCGCGCGCGGCTGGCTGCGCCGCGGGGCGAATCCGGTGCTGGTGACGTTCGAGCTGGTGGTCGAGCCGGCGGCGTCTTGAACTCCGACGCCGGAACCGGCCTGCTCGATGGCCATCGCCAGCAACCGCAGGCTCCAGGTGCGTGGCAGGCGCAGGCTTCTCATGCCGTCGTCGCTTGTTGACGTTTCCTTTGCTCTTATCCTCCCTCCCATGCGCCGCACCCTCGCCACCCTCCTCATCACCCTGGGCGTCCTCGCCGCCCAGGCCCATGCCGACGACATCAAGGTGCTGACCGCCGGCGCCTTCAAGCAGGTCGTGGTCGCGGCGGTGCCGGCATTCGAGGCCCGCACCGGCCATCGCGTCGAGGTGCAGAACGACACCGCCGGCGCGTTGTCCCGGCGCATCGCCGGCGGCGAGCGCTTCGACGTGCTGATGCTGACGCCGGCGCTGCTGCGGCCCTTGGGCGCCAGCGGGCGCGTGGCGGCCGACAGCATCGCGCCGCTGGCCCAGGTCGGCATCGGCGTGGCGGTGAAGGCCGGCGCGCCGTCGCCCCGGATCGCCACGGTGGAGGACTTCAGGCAGGCGCTGCTCGACGCCCGCCGCGTGGCCTACATCGACCCGGCCTCGGGCGGCTCCAGCGGCATCTACCTCGACGGCCTGTTCCAGCGCCTGGGCATCGCCGAGGCCGTCAAGGCCAAGGCCGTGCTGGTGCCCGGCGGCCTGGTCGCCGAGCGGCTGGTCACGGGCGAGGCCGACCTGGCGGTGCACCAGGTCAGCGAGATCCTGCCGGTGGCCGGCGCGACCCTGGTCGGCCCGCTGCCCGAGTCGATCCAGAACTACACCACGTATGCCGGCGCCGTGGCCGCCGACAGCGCCCATGCCGAGGCGGCGCGCGCCTTCCTGGCGGCGATGAGCGCGCCCGAGGCTGCCGCGACGCTGCGCGCCAAGGGCATGCAGCCGGCGCGCTGAGCGACGGCATCGCCTCAGTAGGCGGTCGAGGCGGTCGCGGTCGGCGCGGTCGGCGCGGCCTGGGGGCCGAGGCCGAACTCGCCGGCCAGCCGGCGCGCGGCCTGCACCATCAGCACCAGTTCGATGCCGACGGCGACGAAGCTCGCGCCCAGGTCCAGGTAGCGCCGCGCCAGGGCCGGGTCGCCGGTCAGCGTGCCGGCGGCCTTGCCGCTGGCGACGATGGTGGCGATGGCCCCCTCGATGGCGGCCTGCACCGCCGGATGGCCGGGCGCGCCGCGATGGCCCATCGACGCGGCCAGGTCGGCCGGGCCGATGAAGACGCCATCCACGCCATCGACCTCGCAGATCGCCTGCAGGTGGTCGAGCGCGGTGGTGGTCTCGGCCTGCACCAGCAGGCAGATGCCGTCGTTGGCCACTTCCAGGTAGTCGCGCCGCGCGCCCCAACCCGAGGCCCGCGCCGCCGCCGCGCCCACGCCGCGCACGCCCTGTGGCGGATAGCGCGTGGCGGCGACCAGCGCGCGCGCCTGCGCCGGCGTGTCGACCATCGGCACCAGCAGGTTCCTCACGCCGATGTCGAGCAGCTGCTTGATCAGCGCCGGGTCGCCGGTGACGGCGCGCACCACGGGCTGGCCCGGATGGGGCGCGACGGCCTGCAGTTGCGCCAGCGTGCTGCGCACGTCGTTGGGCGCGTGCTCGCCGTCGATCAGCAGCCACTGGAAGCCGGCCGTGGCGCAGGCCTCGGCGCTGTAGGCATGGGCCATCGAGAGCCACAGGCCGACCTGGGGCGTGCCGGCGGCGAGCGCCCGCTTGAAGGGGTTGTCCATCGGATGCGTGTCCTTCAGTCCAGTCCGCCCTGGCAGACGTACTTGGTGTGGAGGTAGTCGTCGAGGCCGTGCACCGAGCCCTCGCGGCCATAGCCCGATTCCTTGACGCCGCCGAAGGGCGCCGCCTCGGCCGCCAGCGCGCCTTCGTTGATGCCGACGATGCCGGCCTCCAGCGCGTCGGCCAGGCGCCAGATGCGGCGCGCGTCGCGGCTGTAGAAGTACGCCGCCAGACCGAATGGCGTGTCGTTGGCGGCGGCGACCACCTCGGCCTCGTGCTCGAAGCGCGTCAGCGGCACCACCGGCCCGAAGGTCTCCTCGCAGGCGCAGGCCATGGTGGCGTCGGCATCGGCGAGCACGGTGGGCGCGTAGTAGTTGGGCCCCAGCGCGGCCAGCCGCTCGCCACCGACCAGCACGCGGGCGCCGCGCGCGATGGCATCGCGCACGTGGCGCTCGATCTTCTCGATCGCGCGCGCGTTGATCATCGGGCCGATCTGCGAGGCGGGCTCGCTGGCCGGGCCGACCTTCAGCGCGCCGACGCGCGCCACCAGCCGGTCGGCGAAGGCATCGTGGACGGCGGCATGCACGAAGACCCGGTTCGGGCAGACGCAGGTCTGGCCGCCATTCCTGAACTTGGCCGCCATCAGGCCCTCGACGGCGGCATCCAGGTCGGCGTCCTCGAAGACGATGAAGGGCGCGTTGCCGCCGAGTTCGAGCGACAGCTTCTTGAGCGTGTCGGCCGAGCGCCGCGCCAGGTGCTTGCCCACCGGCGTCGAGCCGGTGAAGGTGATCTTGCGCACGCGCGCATCGTCGAGCCAGACATCCACCACCGCCGGCGTGCGCTCGCGCGAGGCCGTCACGATGTTCAGCACGCCCGGCGGCACGCCGGCCTCCTGGGCCAGGAACACCAGCGCCAGCGAGGTCAGCGGCGTGTCCTCGGCCGGCTTGCACACCACCGTGCAGCCCGCGGCCAGCGCCGGCGCGATCTTGCGCGCGATCATGGCGGCCGGGAAGTTCCACGGCGTGATCGCCGCGACCACGCCCACGGGTTCCCTGAGCGCGAACATGCGCCGCCCCGGCACCGGCGCGGGGATCACATCGCCATTGGCGCGCGTGGCCTCCTGGGCGAACCACTCGATGTAGCTGGCGGCATAGGCGACCTCGCCCCGGCCCTCGGCCAGCGGCTTGCCCTGCTCCATCGAGATCAGCGCGCCGAGGTCGTCCTGGTGCGCCAGCACCAGGTCGTTCCAGCGCCGGACGATGCGCGCGCGCTCCTTGGCCGGCACGCGGCGCCAGCCCGCGAAGGCGTCGTGCGCGGCATCGACGGCGGCGCGCGCCGCTTCCGCGCCGCTGTCGGGCACGCGGCCGACCAGGCCGCCGGTGGCGGGATCGGTGACGTCGAGGGTGGCGCCATCGGGCCCGGCGCGCCAGGCGCCGGCGATGAAGTTGGCATCGCGCAGGAGTTCGGTGCGCCGCAGGGCGAGTGACATGGGATTGCTCTCGTGGAAGGAAGGGGAAACGGAGGATCTCAGCTGACGATGCCCAGGTGCCAGGGCACGAACTCGTGGTTGCCCAGTCCGAGCCGTTCGCTCTTGGTCGGCTCGCCCGAGGCCGCGCGCAGGATGTGGCGGAAGATGCGCTCGCCCATCTGCTGGACGTCGACCTCGCCATCGAGCACGGCGCCGCAGTTGACGTCCATGTCCTCCTCCAGCCGCTGGAACATGGCGGTGTTGCTGGCGAGCTTGACCGTCGGCGCCGGCTTGCTGCCGAACATCGAGCCGCGCCCGGTGGTGAAGCAGATCAGGTTGGCGCCGCTGGCGATCTGGCCGGTGGCGGCGACCGGGTCGTAGCCCGGCGAGTCCATGAAGACCAAGCCGGCGGTGTCGATCGGCTCGGCGTACTCGTAGACCGCCTGCAGCGGCGTGGTGCCGCCCTTCATGGCCGAGCCGAGCGACTTCTCGAAGATGTTGGCCAGTCCGCCGGCCTGGTTGCCGGGGCCGACCACGCCATTGAACTGGCCGTTGTGGCCGCGCGTGTAGACCTCCCACCAGGCCAGGCGGTCGAGCAGCTTCTGGCCGACCTCGGGCGTGACGGCGCGGCGCGTGAGCATGAACTCGACGCCGTGGATCTCGGGTGTCTCCGACAGGATGGCGGTGCCGCCGTGGCGCACCAGGATGTCCATGGCCGCGCCCAGCGCCGGATTGGCCGTGATGCCGGAGAAGCCGTCGGAGCCGCCGCATTCGAGGCCGATCTTCAGGTGCGCCGCGCTGACCGGCTGGCGCCGGATGTCGTTGGCCCCGGGCAGCATCGCCTCGACCGCCGCGATGCCCGCGGCGATGGTGGCGCGCGTGCCACCGGTGTCCTGCATCACGAAGGTCCTGACGTGGCTGCCCAATGTCAGGCCCTGCGAGGCGACCAGGTCGGCCACCTGGTTGCGCTCGCAGCCCAGGCCGACGATCAGCACCCCGCCCAGGTTGGGATGGCGCGCGTAGCCGGCGATGGTCCGGCGCAGGACGTCGAAATGCTCGCTGGGCGACGACATGCCGCAGCCACTGGTCTGCGCGAAGGCCACCACGCCATCGATGTTCGGATAGGCCGCCAGGCGCTCGGGCGTGAAGTGCGCGGCGATGTGGTGGATCGCCGTGGCCGAGCAGTTGACCGAGGAGATCAGGCCGATGAAGTTGCGCGTCGCCACGCGGCCGTCGGGTCGCACGATGCCCATGAAGGTGGCGCGCTCGGCCTCGGGCACGTAGTCGACCGGCCGCACGTCCTGGCAGAAGCCCGGGTCGCGCTCGAAGTCGATCAGCGCCAGGTTGTGCGTGTGCACGTGCTCGCCGGCCTCGATGTCGCGCTGCGCCGCGCCGATGACGGTGTCGTACTTGCGCACCGGCTCGCCCGCGGCGATGCGGCGCGCGGCGATCTTGTGGCCGGCGGGCACCTGCGCGCGCAGGCGCAGGCCGAGCTCGGGCAACGCCTGGCCGAGCGCGAGCGGCGCGCGCGCGATCAGCACGTCGTCGTTGGCGTGCAGCCGGATCAGCGACGAGGCGATGGCGACGTCCGGGAGGATGGCGGTGTCGGTGGTCATGGCGGGAAGGGTCCGGTGGGAGGGGTCGGCGATCAATTCTTGCCGATCAGTTCCCTGAGCCCGAGCTTCTCGATCAGCGTCTTCTCCCTGGCATGGCTGGCGGCGACGTACTTCTCGTAGTCGGGCGCGTCCAGGTAGAGCAGCGGCGCGTCGATGCGGGCGCAGGCGGCGGTGAATTCCGGGCTGGCGGCGGCGGCCCTGAAGGCGGTGCGCAGCCGCGCGGTGACATCGGCCGGCAGGTCGCGCGGACCGCCGATGCCGTTGGGCGCGTCGACCACCACGTCGTAGCCGAGCTCGCGCAGCGTGGGGACGTCCTTGAACTCGGCCGTGCGCTGCTCGCCCCAGGTCGCCAGCAGGCGCAGCTTGCCGGACTTGACGTGCGGCGCCCACGAGCTCGAATCGGCCAGCACGTCGACGTGGCCGCCCAGCAGGCCCTGCAGCGCCTCGGCGCCGCCCTTGTACGGGATGGCGTTGAAGCGGGCGCCGGCGGCCAGCGCGAACTCCTCCATGCCGACGTGCGTGGCGCCACCCAGGCCGGCGCTGCCATAGGTGATGCGCCCGGGGTTGGCGCGGGCATCGGCCACCAGGTCCTTGAGCGTCTTCCAGGGCGCCTCGGCGCGCACCGCGATGCCGAAGGTCTGGCCCGAGACGCGGGCGATGTACGACAGGTCCTTGAGCGGGTCGAGCGCGACGGTGCCCAGCTGCGAGAAGCGCGTGACCGAGATCGGGATCTGGCCGATGGTGTAGCCATCGGGCCGGGCCGAGGCCAGCGCCTTCAGGCCGATCATCCCGGAGGCGCCGGCGCGGTTGTCGATCACCACCGGCTGGCCCAGCTCGCGGCTGGCGGCCAGGCACAGCGCGCGCATCGTGACATCGGCCGTGCCGCCGGCCGGCCAGGGGCAGATGAAGGTGATCGGGCGCTCGGGATAGCCGGCGGCGAAGGCGCGCGTGGCGGACAGCGGCAGGGCGGCGGCGGCAAGGCTGCCGAGGACGAAATGGCGGCGGGTGGCTCGCATGTTCTTTGTCTCCTTCATTCGTGGAGCCGCGATTCTTCGTCCTCGCTTCATTGCGATCCAATCAATTCTCGGACATGCTTCTTTCCGTTTTGGTTATGAAGCAGGATCCCCGGATGACCGACATCGATCGCGTGCTGCGCTCCAACCTCAAGCTGCGCCACCTGCAACTGCTGGTGGCGATCGACCAGTTCCGCCATCTCGGCCGGGCCTCGGAATTCCTGTCGGTGACGCAGCCGGCGGTCTCCAAGACGCTGGCCGAGATCGAGCGCATGTTCGGCCAGGCGCTGTTCACGCGCTCCACGCGCGGCACCGAGCCCACCGCCGTCGGCTCGGCCGTGGTGCGCTTCGCGCGCTCGGTGCTGGCCGAATACGGCCGCACTCGCGACGAGATCGCGGCCGTGGCCGGCGGCGCGGCCGGCCGCACCCTGGTCGGCGCGATGGTGGTGGCGGTGCCGACGCTGCTGGTGGCGGCCGTCGACCTGCTCAAGCAGCGTTCGGCCCAGACCACCGTGCTGGTCGAGGAAGGCGACCTGACGCGCCTGCTGCCGCGCCTGCGCGTGGGCGAGCTCGATCTCTTCGTCGGCCGGCTGGAGCCGGGCTATGCCTCGCCCGACCTGGAGACCGAAGCGCTCTACACCGAGCCGATGTGCATCGTCGCGCGTCCCGAGCATCCACTCGCGCGGGCCTCGCGCGTCGGCTGGAGGCAGCTCGCCGAGGTGCCCTGGGTGGTGCCGCCGCCCTGGGCCTCCTCGCGCATCAAGCTCGAGCAGATGTTCTACAAGCACCGGCTGGCGCCGCCCTCGGACATCGTGGAGACGGCGTCGTTCCTGGTCACGCTGAGCTTCGTGCGCGAGCGCCCGGCCATCGGTTTCCTGGCGCGCGGCGTGGCGCTGCATGCGCAGCGCGAGGGCCTGGTGAGGATCCTGCGGCTGGCGGTGCCCATCGAGCTGCCACCGGTGGGCATGATCACGCTGCGCGGCCGCGCCCGCACGCCGGCCACGCTGCAACTGATGGACTGCCTGCGCAGCTGCGCGCCGGCCCTGAGAGACCCGCCCGAGATCCCATGAACACCCTGCCCGACCCCGCATCGCCCACCCCACCACCCGCGCCACCCGCGCCACCGCCGCCGGCCATCGATCCGGGCCGCGCGCGCCTGGTCGCGCTGCTGGTGGCCGCCGCGTTCTTCATGGAGAACCTCGATGCCACCGTCATCACCACCGCGGTGCCGGCGATGGCCCGGAGCTTCGGCGTCGCGCCGGTGGCGCTGTCGGTGGGCATCAGCGCCTACCTGCTGGCGCTGGCGGTGTTCATCCCGGTCAGCGGCTGGGTCGCCGAGCGCTTCGGCGCGCGCCGGGTGTTCGCCGGCGCGGTGCTGCTGTTCACGCTGGCCTCCATCGCCTGCGGGCTGTCGCAGAGCCTGCCGGTGTTCGTCGCCGCGCGCATCGCGCAGGGCATCGGCGGCGCGCTGATGGTGCCGGTGGGCCGGCTGGTGGTGCTGCGCGGCACGCCCAAGGCCGACCTGGTCAAGGCCATCGCCACGCTGACCTGGCCGGGCCTGGCGGCGCCGGTGCTGGGGCCGCCGCTGGGCGGCTGGATCGCCAGCACCTGGAGCTGGCACTGGATCTTCTTCCTCAACGTGCCGCTGGGCATCGTCGCGCTGGTGCTGGCGCTGCGCTGGATCGAGGACGTGCCCGGGAGCCGGCGGCCGTTCGACCTCGTCGGCTTCGCGGCCAGCGGCATCGGGCTGGCGGCGCTGATGTTCGGGCTCGACCTGCTGAGCCACGCGCCGGTCGACCGGCCGCGCGCCCTCGCCTTCACCATCGGCGGCCTGGCCACGCTGGCCTTCGCGCTGTGGCACCTGCGGCGCGCGGCGCATCCGCTGGTCGACCTGTCGGCCTTCGGGGTGCGGACCTTCCGCGTCTCGGTGGTCGGCGGCTCGCTGTTCCGCATCGCGATCAGCACCGCCCCGTTCCTGCTGCCGCTGATGTTCCAGCTCGCCTTCGGCTACGACATGGTGACCTCGGGCTTCCTGATGCTGGCGCTGTTCGCCGGCAACCTGGGCATGAAGCCGGCCACCGGCCTGGTGCTGCGGCGCCTGGGATTCCGCGGCACGCTGCTGGTCAACGGACTGCTGGTGGCGCTGGGCTTCGCGGCCTGCGCCCTGCTCTCGCCGACCACGCCGCTGCCGGCGCTGGTGGCCGTGCTGGTGTTCTGCGGCATGTGTCGCTCGATGCAGTTCACGGCGCTCAACACCCTCGCCTTCAGCGACACCTCGCCAGCGCAGACCGGCGGCGCGACGACGCTCTACAGCATGTTCCAGCAGCTCGGCGCGGGCATCGGCATCGCCTTCGGCGCCATCGCGCTGAACGTCACCGAGCGCTTCACCGGCCACGCCGGCCATCCGGGCGCGCTGGACTTCCGCATCGCGCTGGGCGCGGTCACCGTGGTGGCGCTGCTGGCGCTGATCGACATGGCCCGGCTGCCGCCCGATGCGGGCGACCAGGTCGTCAGGCGGCGCGCGGCGTCGGCGGGATGACGCGCTCGGCCTCCAGCCGCGCGAACAGGTCGTCGAAGGCGTCGGGCGTGCTCTGGTAGCCGGTGAAGCCGGCCTTGCGGCTCTTGCCCATGTCGGCCAGCACCTCCATCGGTCGGCCCAGGTCGGCATCGGTGTGCCACCACGAGGCCAGCTTGCCGAGGTCGGGCTCGCTCAGGCCATGGCGCGCGGCGATGTCCGCCCAGGTGGCGACGCTGTCCTCGCCCATGCGCTCGGCCAGCGGACGCACCACGCCATCGAAGGGCGCGGCCTCGATGCCGAAGCGCTCGGCGATGCGCGGCCACATCCACTGCCAGCGGAAGACGTCGCCATTAACGACGTTGAAATCCTGGTCGCGCGCGGCCTCGCTGGTCGCGGCCCAGGTCAGATGGCGCGCCAGCAGGCGGGCATCGGTCATGTCGGTCAGGCCCTCCCACTGCGCGGCCGAGCCCGGGAAGACGAAGGGCTGGCCGGTCTCGCGGCACAGCGTCGCATAGACCGCCAGCGTAACGCCCATGTTCATCGCGTTGCCGACGGCGTAGCCGATGATGGTGTGCGGGCGATGCACGCTCCAGCTGAAGCCATGGCGCGCGGCGGCGTCGAACAGGCGGTCCTCCTGCTCGTAGTAGAAGTTGTCGACCGCCTGGCGGCCCTGCTCCTCGCGGAACGGCGTGATCGGCACGGCGCCCGTGGCATAGGCCTCGAACGGGCCGAGGTAGTGCTTCAGGCCGGTGACCAATGCCGCATGGCCGCCCTTCAAGGACGGCCCGATGGCGTCGAGCACGTTGCTCACCATGGCGCCGTTGACGCGGATGTTCTCCTTCTCGGTGGCCTGGCGGGCCCAGGCGGTGAAGAAGACGCGGTCGACATCGAGGCCTTCGAGCGCGGCGCGCAGTTCGTCGGGGCGGGTCAGGTCGGCGGTGATGGGCCGGCAGCCTTCGGGCACGGCGGTGCGACCGCGCGAGAGACCATGCACGGTCCAGCCTTGGCTCAACAGATGTTCCGAAAGCGCGCGGCCGATGACGCCGCTGATGCCGATGACGAGGGCTTGGTGGGACATGCGGGAAAACCCTTCCTTTGGATGCAAAGCCGCAGATTAGGCGGTTGGGACCGACCCGTGTCAGGGAGGGGCTTTGAACGCCCCGTTGCTCAGGAGAAGGCCTGCCAGAAGTCAGTGCCGAGAAACCGGGAATTGATGCGGCTGGAAGCGAGTTCGATCGTCTCGAGGTCGGTGACCTCGGCAAGGAGTTTGTGCCTGGAACCGGCGTTGCCGAAGATGGAGGCGCGATCGGCGGCTTCACATACCCGAGTCATCAGTGCGATCGATTGGTGATGACGCTCCATCACCTTCTCGTCATCGACGGGATGTCCGCCTTGCTGCACGCGCCGTCGCACGCGATCGATGTCGATGTCCGGGTTCCTGGCGGAAGGCGCCCCGCCCGTGCGGGTTGCGCATGGGGCTGCCGTGGTGGCGCATGTCCAGGCCATGGTTCTGCAGGCCCTGCTGGCAGTCCCGGCACAGACCGCAGGGCCGGCTCGGGCTGATGGCGACGCGCTCGGCGGCCGCGAATGGCGTGTCGGGCCCGGCCTCGGCGACGACGCCGGCGACCTCGTGGCCCAGCACCATCGGCTCCTGGATGTGCACGGTGCCGAAGCCGCCGGGCTGGTCGCAGTGCAGTGCAGGTCGGAGCCGCAGCGCGCGCGGTGCAGGCCGCCACGTCGATGTGGTTGTGGCCCACGCCGACGCTCCGCGATGTCGGGGAAGGTGGCACGGGTCACCAGGACGGAAGGACGCATCGGGGTTGTCTCCAGGATGTCGAAGGCGGCTACCTCATGAAGCAAGCCGCGCCGGTCTGCGAAGAGGAAATCGATCTGGCGCCATGCGCAATGTCGATGCCCCCCCGCCCGCGGCCCGCGCACTTCGCCAGAATCGCGCATCCGCCCCGCCCCCCACTCCCCTCGCACTCCCCTCGCACGCCGCCCATGACACTCCTCTCCTGCTCCCGTCGCCCTTCCCGCCGCCGGCCCCTGGCGCTGGCCATGGCCGCGCTGCTCGGCCTGGCCTCGCTCGACGCCGCGTCCCAGCCGGCGACGGGCCCCGGGTCCGATGCCGCTTCCGCTTCCACCGCCGCTCCAGGTCCGGGTTCGGGTTCGGGCTATGCGCCGCGCCGTGGCCAGGCCGGCAAGGACGTCATGTGGATCGCGACGCCCGACGCGGCGGTCGACCGCATGCTGCGCATGGCCGAGGTGCGCCCGGCCGACCGCGTGGTGGACCTGGGTTCGGGCGACGGAAAGATCGCCATCGCCGCCGGCCGCGATTTCGCGGCGCGCGCCACCGGGCTGGAATTCAATCCGGAGCTGGTCGCGCTGTCGACATCGCGCGCGCGCGAGGCCGGCGTGTCCGGGCGCGTCGAGTTCCGGCGCGCCGACATCTTCGCCACCGACTTCGGCGATGCCACGGTGGTCACGATGTACCTGCTGCCGGAACTCAATCTGCGGCTGCGGCCGATCCTGTTCCGCATGGCGCCCGGCACGCGCGTGGTGTCGCATTCGTTCGCCATGGGCGACTGGCGGCCGGACGAGACGGCGGCCATCGGCAATGCGATGCTGCACCTGTGGCGGGTGCCGGCCAATGCGTCGGGCGTCTGGCGCGTGCGGACGCCCTCGTCCGCCCCGGCCGCAGTCGCGGGCACCGCCGTGACCGCTACCGTTGCCGCCCCGGCTCCCGTGGAATTCCGCTTCACCCAGCGCTTCCAGCAGGTCGAGGGACAGGCCTCGTTCGGCCCGCTGACGGCGAGCGCGGTACGACCGGTGCTCGCCGGCGACGCGCTGGGCTTCGCCGTGCGCGACGCCAACGGCGCCCTGCTGCAGGTGCGCGCGCGCATCGCGGGCGACCGCATGACCGGCACGCTCAAGCCCGATGGCGGCGCGGCCCTGGCCTTCGACGCCGAACGCGTGGGCGCGGCCCAGCCGATCGAGGGCGTGGAGGCCACCCCGGCCGAGCGCGACGCCGCCGCGCGCGCGCTCAACTAGTGGTTGCGGCGCGCCTCGAGCGCATCGATGAAGGCGCGGCTCCAGCGGCCCTCCTTCATGGCGCGGATGGTCTGGGCCTCGGCGTCGAGATGGGCGCGGGCGCGCACGACGCGGTCGCCGGGGTTGCCGCGCGACGGGCCGTGACGGCCATCATGGCGGTCCCCACACCGAATGCAAGCTCGCGCGCGAGGAGAAGGCCAGCGACGCTGGCGAGCCTGAAGTTCGAGCTGCCGCCCTGAACGTCCTACCACCGCGTCGGGTCGATCGGCGCGGCGCCTTGGCGATCGGGCGTGCGTGGGCATAATTTGAAACCCATTTCCTCCGGCGCACCGCGCTCCCGGCGACCTTCATGAATGCACCGTTGACGCAGGTCGACATCCTTCGCCCCCTGCGGGACGCCAGCGGCGCGCTGCACCACGCGCTCGACACGCAGCTGGCCATCGCGCGCGACGATGCCTCGCTCGACGACTACCTGGGGCACCTGCGCAGTCTGCGGCCGTGGCTGCGCGACATCCGCAGTGCCCTCAGGGCGCCGGGCGACCCGGCGCTCGACCAGGCCGCGCGGCGCATCGACGAGCGGCTGGCGGCGCTGGAGCTGGATCTGGGCACGGCATCGGACGCCGTGGCGGAACCCGCCGCCGGCTCGTTCGTCGAGGAGGCCCGGCGCGAACCCGCCTTCGCCTGGGGCCTGGCCTACGTGGTCGAGGGCTCGCAGCTCGGCGGCGCCGTGATGCACCGCCGCCTCGCCCCGCGCCTGGCGCCCCATCCGCTGCGCTATTTCGTCGTCGACGGCCTGGGGGCGCGCTGGCGCGATTTCGTCGCCCAGCTCGGCATCGCCCTGCGCGACGACCCGGCCGCCGTGGCGGCCGCCCAACGCGGCGCCGTGGCCGCCTTCGAGCGGCTGCTGGCGCGCTGCGGCCTGAGCCCGGCGACGGGGTCCTCACCGGTGACCATTTCGTGAACGTCGCGGCGCCGGACCTGCCTCCGGACACGGTCCCGGTCAGCCTGGCCACCGTCAACCTCGCCAACTGCGACCAGGAGCCGATCCACGTCCCCGGTTTCGTGCAGCCGCATGGCGTGCTGCTGGCGCTCGACATCGAAGGCCGGCTGACGCATGCGAGCCGCAACGCGCGGGAGGTCTTCCCGGACCTGCCGCCGCTCGGCGCCGCGCTGCATCCTGGCCAGCTAGGCGACGACGCCGCCCTGTGGGAGCCGCTTGAACGGGCGCTGGCCGAGGCCGCCGCCGGTGGGGACGAGGTGGCGCCCTTCGCGCTGGAGACGAGCGTCGCCGGTGCCGTCTTCGATGTCGTGATCCACGCCTTCGCCGGGCGCGTGCTGGTCGAATTCGAGCGCCACGATCTCGGCCACGACAAGGTCGCGAGCTTCGCGCTCCTGGCCCATCGCAGCATGGGCCGGCTGCGCAGCCGGCGCGACATCGCCACCATGCTCGACGACGCCGTCGACACGGTGCGCGAGCTGACCGGCTTCGACCGCGTGATGGCCTATCGCTTCCACCACGACGACAGCGGCGAGGTGGTGGCCGAGGCGCGCGTCGAGACGCTCGACCCCTACCTGGCGCGGCGCTTCCCGGCCGCCGACATCCCGGCGCAGGCGCGGCGGCTCTACACCATCAACACGCTGCGCCTGATCGCCGACGTGAGCGACGAGCAGGTGCCGGTCGATGCGATGGCCGGCGACACCGCGCCGGTCGATCTCAGCCATTCGGTGCTGCGCAGCGTCTCGCCGATCCACATCGAGTACCTGAAGAACATCAACGTCGCGGCCTCGATGAGCGTGTCGATCGTCGTCGGCGGCCGGCTCTGGGGCCTGATCGCCTGCCACCACCGCACCGCGCACCGCGTGCCCTATGCCATCCGCATGGCCTGCGACGTGCTGTCGCAGGTGGTGTCGGCGTCGGTGCAGACCGCGCTCGAACGCGCCGGCGCCACGCGCCGCTCGCAGGCGGCCGACGTGCGCTCCAAGCTGGTCGACGTGATCCTGCATGGCGACGACATCGCCGCCAGCATGGGCGAGCTCGGCCAGGGCCTGCGGCAGGCCATCGCCAACGACGGCGTGCTGTTCTCGCACTCGGGCAAGCTGGTGGACGATGGCGCGCTGCCGCGCGAGGCGGCGACGCAGCTCATGCGCTGGCTCGACGAGCAGCGCGACGACCTGGTCACCGTCAGCCACCGCACCGCCTTGCCGGCGGACGTCGGCGATGCGATCCGGCCGTTCTGCGGCGTGCTGGCGCTGCGCTTCGATCCGGTCCACCATGGCCTGTTCGTGTTCCTGCGCCGCGAGCAGGTCGAGACCATCACCTGGAGCGGACCACCCGACAAGGTCGGTCGCGTCGGCCCGCTGGGCACGCGGCTGACGCCGAGCGGCTCGTTCGCCGAATGGCGCCAGACCGTCGAGGGCACCGCCGTGCCGTGGGACGAGAGCGACCTGACCATCGCGCGCCAGCTGCTCGACGAACTCGGGCGCGCCACCTCGGCGCGCGGCGCCGAGATGGAACGCGCCCGCGCCCGGCTGCTGGCCGTGCTGGGCCACGACCTGCGCGATCCGCTGCAGACCATCAGCATGGCCGCGCGCATCATCGCCCACGGCGACCCCGACTCGCGCGTCAGCCAGCGCATCAGCTCCTCGACCGGACGCATGGACCGCATGATCACGCAGGTGCTCGACATGAGCCGCCTGCACGGCGGCCTGGGCCTGGGGCTGCGGCGTGTCGAGCACGACCTGGCGATGCTGGTGCGCGACCTCGTCGAGGATGCCGCCCTCGCCCATCCGCAACTGGTGATCCGCGCGTCGCTGCCGTCGACGCTGAAGGCGACGATCGATCCGGATCGCTTCGCGCAGGTCGTGAGCAACCTGATCGGCAACGCGCGCCACCATGGCGCGCTGGGCGAGCCGATCACCATCGAGCTGGGCCTCGACGGCGACGTGGTGCGCTTCGCCGTCGCCAACCGGTCGGCGCCGATCCCCGAGGACGCCGCGCGGATCCTGTTCCAGCCGTTGAAGGAACGCTCGGTGGGCAACGAGCGCAATCCGAGCGGCCTCGGCCTGGGTCTCTACATCGCCAGCGAGATCGTCAAGGGCCACCAGGGCACCATCGACTATGGCTACCGCGACGAGCAGGTGGTCTTCACGGTGCGCTTCCCGCGGGACCTGGCGGCCACCGGCGCCTGAGGGCGGGGGTGGCGGGCGCACCATCCTCGCGCCCCCACATCCCCGGACCGGATCGAAAAAGGTGCGGCCGCATCGCGCTGACATCGAAACAGCTGGCATGCAACCTGCTAAATACCCTGCCAAGATATCCTTGATATCTCTTTAATATATTTGTGCCGACTGCCTTCATGGACTCCCTCCTCTCCGACGGATCCCTGCAAGGACAGCGCGCATGGACATCACCTCAACGACCACGGCCGCCACCGCCCCTTTTCGCTCCCTCCCTCCCGTCCCCACCCACCTCTCGGAGAACGCATGAAGACTCACACTGGATTGATCCCGCTTCTCGGTCTGATGACACTGGCCTTCGCCGGTGCCGCGAGCGCACAGGAACAGGTCGTGAAGATCGGTCACAGCGGTCCGCTGTCGGGGCCCAATGCCTTCGCCGGCAAGGACAACGAGAACGGCATCCGCCTGGCGATCGATGAACTCAACGGCAGGAAGATCGTCGTCGCCGGCAAGACGCTGAAGTTCGAGCTGGTGTCCGAGGACGATCAGTGCGATGCCAAGACCGGCGTGAGCGTGGCGCAGAAATTCGTCGACGATGGCGTCAAGTTCGTCATGGGTCCGTATTGCTCGGGCGTGGCCATTCCGGCCTCGCGCATCTACAGCGAGGGCGATGTGCTGCTGTCGACCGTGGGCACCAACCCGAAGGTCACGCAGGGCGGCCACAAGAATCTGTTTCGCATCATCGCCAGCGACAACCAGATCGGCGCGGCCATGGCCGTCTACGCGGCCAAGGTGCTCAACGTCAAGAAGGTCGGCGTGATCGACGACCGCACCGCTTTCGGCCAGGGCCTGGCCGAGGAGTTCACCAAGGAAGCCAGGAACCAGGGTCTGACCGTGGTCGGGCAGGAGTTCACCACCGACAAGGCGGTCGATTTCTCGGCCATCCTGACCAACATGAAGGCCAAGGCGCCCGAGGCGATCTTCTTCGGCGGCTATGCCCCTCAGGCCGCGCCCATGGCGCGCCAGATGAAGGCGCTGGGCATGTCCGGCAAGCTGCTCGGCGGCGATACCGTGTGCAGCCCGGTCACCGGCAAGCTCGGCGGCGACGCGGTCAACGACCTGGTGTTCTGCGCGCAGGGCGGCTCGATGCTCGAGAAGGCCGAGAGCGGCCCGGCCTTCAAGGCCAAGTTCAAGCAGCGCTTCAACGTCGACGCCGATGCCTACGCGGCGTCCTACTACGACCAGGTGATGTTCATCGGCCAGTCGATGCAGAAGGCCAACTCGATCGCCCCCGACAAGGTGGGCGCGGAGATCCACAAGACCGCCTACAAGGGCGTTGCCGCCACCTACAGCTACGACGACAAGGGCAACATGAGGCAAGCGCCGATCACGGTGTTCACCTTCAGGAACGCGGTGCCGGTGCCGCTGGCGAGCTACTGAGCGGGAGCGCGCGACATGCGACGCATCGAAGTCATCGACTCGCACACCGGCGGCGAACCCACGCGACTGGTCGTCGGCGGTTTTCCCGACCTGGGCCATGGCAGCATGGCCGAGCGCTGCGCCCTGCTGGCGCGCGAGCACGACGCCTGGCGCTGCGCCACCGTGCTGGAGCCGCGTGGCAGCGATGTCGTCGTCGGCGCCCTGCTGTGCGCGCCGGTCGCGGCCGACGCCGCCGCCGGCGTGATCTTCTTCAACAACAGCGGCTACCTCGGCATGTGCGGCCACGGCACCATCGGCCTGGTCGTCACGCTGGCCCACATGGGGCGCATCGGCCTGGGCGAGCATCGCATCGAGACCCCGGTCGGCACGGTCACCGCCACCCTGCACGAGGACGGCGCGGTGAGCGTGCGCAACGTGCCGGCCCATCGGCATCGCCGGGGGGTGGCGGTCGAGCTGGCGGGCTGCGGCACGGTGTTCGGCGACATCGCCTGGGGCGGCAACTGGTTCTTCCTGGTCAGCGACCACGGCCAGGCCGTCCATGGCGGCAACCTGGCCGCGCTCACGGCCTATGCCGGCGCCCTGCGCGTGGCGCTCGCCGCCCAGGGCATCACGGGCGCCGATGGCGCCGAGATCGACCACATCGAACTGTTCGCGCCGGACGACACGGCCGACAGCCGGAACTTCGTGCTGTGCCCGGGCAATGCCTACGACCGCTCGCCCTGCGGCACCGGCACCAGCGCCAAGATCGCCTGCCTGGCCGCGGATGGCAAGCTCGCGCCCGGCGTGACCTGGCACCAGGCCAGCGTGATCGGCAGCCGCTTCGAGGCGCACTACGAACTGGACGAGGACGGCCGCGTGATTCCGACGATCCGTGGCCGCGCCCATGTCAGCGCCGAGGCCACGCTGCTGATCCAGGCCGACGATCCGTTCGGCTGGGGCATCAGGCCCTGATCCGCATGGATGCGGATGTGCTCATCGTGGGCGCCGGCATCGTCGGCGCCGCCTGCGCCCGGGCGCTGGCACTGGCCGGCCTGGGCGTGCGGGTGCTGGACGACCGGCGCGGCGGCGCCACGGCGGCCGGCATGGGCCATCTGGTGGTGATGGACGACAACCCGGCCGAACTGGCCCTGAGCCTGCATTCGCTGGCGCTGTGGCGCGACATCGCGCCCGCCCTGGCACGCGGCTGCGACTACCGCCACAGCGGCACCCTGTGGATCGCCGCCGACGACGCGGAGATGGCCGAGGCCGAACGCAAGCGCGCCCGCCTGGCCGCGCATGGCGTCGCCAGCGAACTGCTCGACGCGCGGGCCCTGCGCGCGGCCGAGCCCGCCCTTCGCCCCGGCCTGTCCGGTGCGCTGCGCGTGCCCGGCGATGGCGTGGTGTACGCGCCGGCGGCGGCCGAATGGATGCTGGCGCAGGCGGGCACGCGCATCCGGATCGACCGGGCCGAGGTCACGCACCTCGAGGGCACGCGGCTGCGGCTGCGCGACGGCTCGTGGCTCACCGCGCCGCGCATCCTGCTGGCCAACGGCATCCACGCCAACGCGCTGTGCCCGGAGCTGGCGCTGCGGCCCAAGAAGGGCCACCTGCTCATCACCGACCGCTATCCCGGCACCGTGACGCACCAGCTGGTGGAACTGGGCTATGTGACCAGCGCGCATCACAGCGAGGGCGACTCGGTGGCCTTCAACGTGCAGCCGCGTCCGACCGGCCAGCTGCTGGTGGGCTCGTCGCGCCAGTTCGACACCACCGACATGCAGGTCGAGCCGGAGATGCTGGCGCGCATGCTGCGCCGCGCGCTCGACTACCTGCCGGCCCTGGGCGACCTCAACGCGGTGCGCACCTGGACCGGCCTGCGCGCCGCCACGCCCGACGGCCTGCCGCTGCTGGGCGCGCATGCCGGACGGCCGGGCGTCTGGCTGGCGGTCGGCCACGAGGGACTCGGCGTGACGACGGCGCCGGCCAGCGCGCAACTCATCGCCGACCAGATGACGGGCCGCGCGCCAGCCATCGATCCGACGCCCTACCAGCCGCGTCGCCTGATGGAGATCGCATGACGGTCTCCCACGTCCAGCTGATGCTCGATGGCCAGCCGATGCGGGTCGAGGCCGGCGTCTCGGTGGCTGCCGCGCTGCGTCGGGCCAGCGACGGCAGCACCCGCCTGAGCGTGACCGGCCAGGCGCGCGCCCCCCTGTGCGGCATGGGCGTGTGCCAGGAATGCCGCGTCGATGTCGACGGCCGGCGGGTGCTGGCCTGCCAGACCCTCTGCCGCGAGGGCATGCGCGTCACCACCGGCCTGCATGCGCCACGCCAGCCAGCGCCTCCTGACCGATGACCCCACCCCCTGAAGAACATTGCGACCTGTTGATCGTCGGTGCCGGACCGGCGGGCATGGCGGCGGCCGTGGCCGCCGCGCCGAGTGGCGCGCGCATCGTGCTGGTCGACGACAACCCGGCTCCGGGCGGCCAGATCTGGCGCAGCGGACCGCATGCGAAGCCGCCGCCCGAGGCCGCCCGGCTGCGCGCGGCGATGGCGCGCTGCGGCAATGTGCACCTCCGCATCGGCACGCGCGTGGCGGCGGCGCCAGCGGCCGGATGCCTCCTGCTGGAGGATGCCGCCCATGGATGGGTCGTGCGCCATTCGAAGCTGATCCTGTGCACCGGCGCGCGCGAGCTGCTGCTGCCCTTCCCTGGCTGGACGCTGCCCGGCGTGACCGGCGCGGGCGGCCTGCAGGCGCTCATCAAGGCCGGCTTGCCGGTGTCCGGCGAGCGCATCGTGATCGCCGGCAGCGGTCCCCTGCTGCTGGCCGCCGCCGCCACCGCGCGGCGCGCTGGCGCCCGGGTGCTGCGCATCGCCGAACAGGCATCGCTCGCGCGGCTGGCCGGCTTCGGTGCCGGGCTGGGTCGCTGGCCTGGCAAGGCCCTGCAGGCCGCGATGCTCTACCAGTCGGTCTACCGCGCCCACAGCCATGTGCTGGCGGTGACGGGCGATGGCGCGGTCGGATCGGTACGGCTGCGCCGTGGCGGCGGCGAGGCGGTCGAGGACATCGCCTGCGACCGCCTGGCCGTCGGCTTCGGCTTGCGACCCAACACCGAACTGGGGCAACTGCTCGGCTGCCGGGTCGTGCCGTCGCCATGGCACGCATCGGCGCTGGCGGTCGACGAGCGCCAGCGCACCAGCCTGGACGATGTCTATGCGGCGGGCGAGTGCACCGGCGTCGGCGGCAGCGAACGGGCCCTGGTGCAGGGCGAGATCGCCGGCTGCGATGCCGTCGGCCTGACGGCCCGCGCCGAGACCCTGCGCCAGCGCCTGGCGCACTGGGACGCCTTCGCCGCGCACCTGCACCACTGCTTCGCGCTGGACGAGCGCCTGCGCGCGCTGCCGGACCCCGACACGCTGGTCTGCCGGTGCGAGGACGTGCCGCACGCGGCGCTCGTCGGGCGCCACGGCTGGGTCGACGCGAAGCTGCATACGCGCTGCGGCATGGGCGCCTGCCAGGGCCGCATCTGCGGCGCGGCGACGCAATTCCTGTTCGACTGGACCGCGCCGACGCCCCGCCCGCCCCTGTTTCCGGTGCGCGTGAGCACCCTGGCCGTGACCATGCCGCCCGCCACCGCCACCGCCGCGGCGGCCGGTGGATCGGATGCCTGAACCGGCCGCGGGCCGCCCGGGCGCATCGTCTGTGAATTGGCCAAGATACCGCCCATGCCTCCTGTGACCTCCCTCCGGACCCCGCCCCGGCGTCCGCCGCCCAAGCGCCGGGCCGCCGACCTCGCCTACGACGCCATCGAAACGCTGATCTCCACGCTCCAGCTCGAACCCGGCAGCCCGGTGGTCGAGGCCGAGCTGGCCGAGCGCACCGGACTGGGCCGCACGCCAGTGCGCGAGGCGCTGATGCGCATGGTGTCGATCGGCCTGATCGACCAGCAGCCGCGACGCGGCCTGTCGGTCTCGACCATCGACCTGGCCGACCATCTCGACGTGATCCAGACGCGCCGCGCCCTCGAGGGACTGATCGCCGCCTGCGCGGCGCGGCGCGCCACCACGCTGGAGCGCAAGGCCATCCTGCGCTGCGCCGAGAAGATGGTCCGCGCCGCCGCGCGCGGCAGTCTCGAGGACTACATGAGCGCCGACCAGGAACTCGATCAGATCAACCATCAGGCCTGTCGCAACATGTCGGCCGTCAATGCCGTGCTGCCGCTGGCGATCAAGTGCCGCCGCTTCTGGTATGCCTACCAGCACGAGGGCGAGATCGTCGAGGGCGCCGATGCGCACCTGGCGCTGGCGCAGGGCATCTCGACCGGCGACGAGGCCGCCGCCGTCGCCGGCGCCCACCGTCTGATGGACTACCTGGAGCGCTTCGCGCGGCGGGTCATCGACAACTAGGCGTCCGGGCGGGTTTCGAGCATCGGGTCCGGCCTGCCGCGAACGCCTCGCGGCCAGCGGCCCTACAGCGCGACCACGTTCACGTCGGCGCCGAAGACGCGCCGCACCGTCGGCACCAGGTGGTCGTGGTGGCTCAGGAAGATCACCTGGGTCCGCGTCGACAGCTCGGCCAGCGCCCGCAGGCCGGCCTCGGAACGGCCGTCGTCGTAGTTGATGAACAGGTCGTCGGCGATGAAGGGCATGGCGTGGCTCTGGCCCAGGTGCATCTCCAGCGCCGCCAGCCGCAGGGCCAGGTAGAGCTGGTCGCGCGTGCCATCGCTCATGCCACCGATCGGCACCACCTGGCCATCAGCGCGCAGGCCGTGCAGGGTCGGCGGCTGGCTGTCGAAGTCGACCGACAGCTTCTGGAACGAACCGCGCGTGAGGCCGGCGAAGATGACCCCGGCGCGGCCGAGCAGCGGACCCTGGCGCGTCTCGCGATAGCGGTCGATGGCCCACTTCAGCAGGCGCGAGGCGGTGTGCACGCGCACATAGCGCTCGGCCGCGTCGGCCATCTCGGCCAGGGCGTTCTGGCGCTGCGATTCGGCGCGCGCCGCGTCGTCCTGGCCGGCGATGCGCGACAGCGCGGCCTCGGCCTGCGTGATCTGCACGGTGAGCGCGTCCTGCGCCTGGCGCACGTCGGCGAGCTGCGCCCCGAGGTCGGCCATGCGCGCGGGGATCTGCGCGGCATCGATGGCCGCGACCTCGGCCTCCAGCGCCTCGACCGCGAGGCCATCGCCACCCTCCTCCACGGTCCGCAGGGCGGCCTCGATGTCGAGCGCGAGCCGGCGCCGCCGGTCGGAGCGCGCGATCAGGCCGCGCAGCTGCTCGTGCCGCCCGGCATCGGCATCGGCATCGCCGTCCCCGCCGATGTCCTCGCCACGGTCGGCAAGGCCTCCGGCAACGTCCTCGCCACCCGGTCGCGGCCCGGCCAGGCCGGCGCTGCGCAGCAGCGGCGCGAGTCCGGCCCGGGCGCGCTCGACGCTGGCGGCGGCGTCGCGAGCCGCCGCCGCGCGCGCCGCGCCCTCCTCGCGCAGCCGCTCGGCCTCCTTGTGGGCATCGCGCGCCTCGCCCAGCCGCGCCGCCAGCTCGACCGCCGCGGCGCCACGCTCGCGCCCGGCCAGTTCCGGCGCGACGGCGGCCACCACGGCGGCGGTCTCGGCATCGAAATCCGCCAGGTCGCGCCGCATGGCGTCGATGCGATGGTGGCGCAGGTCGCGGATGCTCTCGAGCCGGCTCTCGATGGCGGCGATGGCCTCCAGCGCGCCCTCGGCGCCGGCGACGTCGAGCGGACCGCCCTCGTCCTGCGCCAGTCCGATGCCGCCCAGGGCGAGGCGCCAGTCGGCCCGCCAGGCATCCAGCGCCGCGCCGGCCTGCGCCGCCGCATCGCGCTGGCGCTCGAGCGCGGCGCCCAGCGCGGCATGCTGGCGCGCCAGTTCCTCGGCGCGGGCCCGGGTCTCGGTGGCGCGTTCGACGGCGTCGGCCGCCAGCACGATCGTGACGGCCAGCGGCGCGCCGGCATCGGCGGCGATGCCGGCGCCATCGAGCGCGGACCGCAGGGCGGCACCGGCGGCATCGCGCGCGGCCCGTCCGCTGGCGAGGGTGCGCGCGGCATCGGCGCGAGCGGCATCGGCGCGCAGCACGCGCTCGCGCGCCGCGCGCCAGGTCTCGACATCGCGCAGCGCCAGGTCGCCCAGGCCCAGCGCCCTCGCGGTGTCGCGCCAGTCGGCCGCATCGGCCGCGTGCCGTGCCTGCTGCGCGATGGCGCGCCGGGCGGCTTCGTCGATCTGCAGCCGCAGGCGCTCCAGCCCATCCATGCGGGACTGCAGTTCGCTGGCCTGCTGCGCCTTGTCGTGCCGCTGGTCGGCCAGGGCATCGGCCTGGCGCAGTCCGGCCTCGACCTCGGCGGCGCCCTCGGACGGTCCGATGGCGCCGTCGCGGATGGCGGCCCAGGCGGCGTCGCGCCGACCGCGCGCAGCGTCGAGCTCGGCCTGGCTCACCGGCCGGTGGGCATTGCGGTACTGCGCGATGCCCAGCTGCTCCAGCTCGGCCTGGGCGCGCAGGCCGGCCAGCCGTTCCTCGGTCGCCGCCAGTGCCTGCGCGCCATCGGCCTGGTGTCGCAGGCGCTCGCGGATGTCGGCTTCCGACGGTGGCGTCAGCGCGCCCAGCATCGCGGGCTCGGACGGGCCCGGACCCAGCGCGGCGCGCGCGGCGGCGAGCTCCCGCGCGGCCGCCTGCAGCAGCGCCTCCTCGCGCGCCAGGGTGGCCTCGGTGTCGCCCAGGGCGCGGGCCGCGGCCAGGGCGACGCGCAGCTCCGGCGGCACGCTGGAGACCGACAGCAGGCGGCGCTGCGCCTCGAGCGCGCTGCGCTCGGCCTCCTTGTCGGCCAGGGCCGACGCGGTGGCGGCGCGCGCCTGATCGAGCACCGCGAAGCGCTTGGCCAGCGTGGCGACGGCGGCGCGGCGCGGCAGCGCCGGCAGGCACGCGGCCAGCGCCTCCACATCCGCCGCCGGCCAGCCGAGCTGGCGCGCCCGCGCCGCGGCCTGCTGCCAGTGGACATCGATCTCCAGCAGGCGGCGCTCGATGTCGCGATCGTGGTGGCGCACCTGCTGGTGGCGCGCGGCCAGGGTCTCGATGGCATCGGCCTGGCGCAGCACGCGCTCGTCGAGCCGGATCCGCGCGTGCCGCGCCTGGACCTCGACGGCCTGGGCCTCGAACAGCGTGTGGTCGCGCCGGGCGGCGGCGAGCGCGAGTTCGGCGCGCGCCAGCTGCGCGGCGGCATCGGCCGGCAGCTCGACGACCGCGCCGAGCGCGGCCAGGTCGGCCCCGGTCTCGCGCCACTGGCGCAGCGCGGCGGCGACGCGCCGCACGCGCTCCAGGCGCATGCGCTCGGTCTCCAGGTCGCGATGGCGCTGGCGCAGGATGTCGCGCCGGCCGCCCAGGTCGTCGAGGGCGCGCTGGCCGTCGACCCAGTCCTTGGTGCGCACCGTCGTCTGCTTGAGCGCGGCATCGGCCTGCGCCAGGCGGTCGGCGGCGACGTAATAGGCACGGCCGCCGGACTTGCGCACGCCCCACAGGCCGTCGGCCTCGCTCTCCAGCTGCTCGCGCACGGCGCCCAGGCCCATGATGCCGGCGGCCGACTGGAACAGGATCTGGCCGATGTCGTTGGCGCTGTCGAGGATGTCCTGTCCGCCCTTGACCAGGCGCGGGTGGTCGAGGCCGAACATCTGGTCGAAGAAGCCGCGCTCGGTGCCGCCGAGGAAGGTGGCCCAGGTCGCGTCGGCGAGCGGCTGGCCGCCCGGCCCCAGCAGCGAGCGGGTGCGCGCCTTGGTGCGGACGACCTCGAGCGCCTCGCCGGCGTGGACCAGCGTGGCGCCCAGCCGCATCTCGGCCTTGGCATGCAGGAAGTCGTAGCTGGAGCGGGTCTCGATGCCGTAGAGCAGATCGAGGATGGCGCTGCGGGTGGTGGACTTGCCGGCCTCGTTGACGCCGACGACCAGATGGAAGTCGTGCGCCGCCGCCGGGAAGGCGAGCCGGCGGTCGGTGAACTTGCCGTAACGCAGGAGATCGAGGTGCTGGATGCGCATGGGGACGGGAATTCGTGGGTCAGGCGGAACGGGTGCCGCCGCTCACGGCGTCTGCGCCAGGCGCGCGAGCAGCCCGGGCGTCACCGAGCGCACCAGCGCGGCGACATCGCCGGCGCGGATGGCCTCGAAGTCCGGCACCGCCTCGGCCAGCTCGGCCGGCG
>Ga0308164_10000628_pt1 | contig 52306 bp, 54 predicted proteins | sample PhyTR2_FD_201031 | JGI IMG/M metagenome (GOLD analysis project Ga0308164, IMG submission 201031) | Phyllosphere microbial communities from UC Gill Tract Community Farm, Albany, California, United States - DLSLT.R2 | ecosystem: Host-associated > Plants > Phyllosphere > Unclassified | place: USA...
ATCGGCACCTTTAACATTGGGCAGAAACTTGCCACAACGCATAGTATTATGCCTAACCAGGCTCTGAATTTATTGAGAATTAACATTTTAATTTAAGATTTAATTTTTTCCTGCGGGTTGATTACTTGCTTTGAAGATCCCACAGATTTTAATAATTGAATTTGCCATTAGATCATATCTTAGCACTAATTTGTTTCGCATTCTCTAATGACTAATTACTAATTACTGCCCTTCAACAATCCCCATCTTTTCAGCGAAGTGCGCACAGTAATCGCGTAAATCTTCTACAATTAAAGTTTCGTTTGTCGCCTTTAAAAAACTATCGCCCATTGTTTGCAAAGTTTCATAGAAGAAACGTTTCATTTCATCAACAGGCATATCTTTTGTCCAAAGGTCTATTTTCAACGTATTTTTATAGTTATGGTCCCAAACTGATAAAAACATTGCCTTTGCGGGCACTTTATCGGCATTTCCTGAGTCTGTACTTTCCCAAAGAATATTATCCGGATTGTTGGCTTCGTCTAGCTCAACTGTTAATTTAATTTCTGCTGTCTTCATTTTTTAAAATTGATTCCACCGATAAAAGACCAAACAGACTTATCGATTTATTTTACGGTTGCAAAGATGCTGATTTTTTGATTTGATTACACAGATGATTTTATTACACAAATTTTTTTACCCTTGAATTACGCTAGCCTTTGAATTATGACCATTAAAAATATCGTTATCACGATGAAAATTGATTCTACGATCCAAATCCTTTTCAAATCTTTTAATGTAAAACGGAATATCAAATCAGTAATAAAAGTTACCAAAATTAGGCAGCCCAGGATGAGTAAATAAAAGCCGCTCATATCAATATGCCTTGGCGTGCTATCCTTCGGACTTAAAATATTAAACGCCGCCAAGCCCAAACCAACAGCGCCGATTATATTCAAAGGCGTAATCCTTAACTTCATTACTTTTTCTTATCGAAACGTTTACCTTTTTTAAAACTCTTTACTTCTTTTCCCGCTTTAGCTTTCGCCTTTTCTCTAACCTTTTTTTCGATTGCAGCAGCATGTTTTTTCTCGTGAAAAGCACCTTTAAAATCAGGATCTTCCTTGCGTTTTTGCATATCAATCTCTTTGGCGATATACTGACGCTCCTCGTAAGGCGTTTCATCAATGTAAACACCTTCAGGGATTTCAGCAACGGGAATGTATTGGCGAATTAACTTTTCAATCTTGCGGATGTAGTATTTCTCAGCATCCGTAGCAAAAGTAATGGCATCGCCTTTTGCAAAAGCCCTACCCGTACGGCCAATTCTGTGTACATAATCTTCAATAATGATAGGTACATCGAAGTTAATTACATGGCTTACATCACTCACATCAATTCCCCTACTGGCTACATCAGTGGCAACCAGTACGCGGATATTGCCTTCCTTGAAACTATTTATAGAGTTAATTCTTGTATTCTGACCCTTATTTGCATGGATTACACGAACATTTTCGGCACCATATCTCCGTTCAATAAAACTGAAAATATTGTCGGCAACCGTTTTCGTTTTACAAAAAATGATTAAACGGTTAAAAGTTTCATCATTTTTAAGCAAATGCTGTAATAAGTTAATTTTCGTTTTGAAATTAGGAACGTAATATAAAGTCTGCGTTACGTTTGCTGCAGGCGTAGCCTGTGCCGATGCTTCGATAACCAGCGGATTATTCAAGAAATCGCCTGCAATTTTTTGCACCAACTCACTCATTGTTGCAGAAAATAATAGGTTTTGACGCTTACGAGGAACGATCTCCAAAATCCTGTGAATTGAGCCAATGAAACCCATATCCATCATCTTATCAGCCTCATCGAGCACCAAAAACTTCAAACTTTGCGTGTTAATATCGCCCGCTAAATATAGATCCAGAAATCTTCCCGGCGTAGCAATTAAAATATCAACGCCTTTTGCGATTTGTTCCTTCTGCGTTTTCGGACCAATTCCACCAAAAATAACAAGAGAGCGTAAATCGGTATAAACCGAAAACAGCTTCACTTGTTCGGCAATCTGCATAGCCAATTCTCGTGTTGGCGATAAAATCAAAGCCCTCGGATTTTCACCCTGAGCATATTTCAATTGCATTAAAATGGGCAAAACAAAAGCTGCAGTTTTTCCTGTTCCCGTCTCGGCAATACCGAAAATATCTTGTCCGGATAACACCGGCGCAATTGCTTTCTCTTGTATTGGCGTGGCAACGGTGTAACCTGCATCGGCAACTGCATTTAAAATTTGCCTGTTTAACTTAAATTCTTCGAACGATTTTGCCATAGCGCACAAAGATAGCGATTAAGGTTGAGGGTTTGAAAGCGTAAGGTATAAGGTTTTAACCCATTCGTAAATTTAATGTCCGCTTTAAGGGATTTTATGGGAAAGGAATTTCAGCGATTCTTCGGCTAGGGAAGTCCTACTATCGTTTCTCCCGACGAAAAATCGGGATCCACTTTATCAGGTTTATTTAACTCAAAACATTACTAAAAACTCACTTGCCGCCTTTCATCTGCCCAATCTCGTTACTTTATACTTTTTACGTGATACTTTCGACTTTATACTTTCTACTAAAACACTACCTTTGAAACCATGAATTCTTACCTGATAAAAGCCGCGACAATTGTAAACGAAGGACAGCAAATTATTGCCGACGTATTAATTAAAGATGGATTTATAGAGAAAATCGGTCAAAATTTATCTGCACCTAATGCAACCGAAATTAATGCCGAAGGGCAGTTTCTTTTACCGGGAATGATAGATGACCAAGTTCACTTTCGTGAACCGGGTTTAACACACAAGGCCGATATATTTACAGAAAGTATGGCTGCCGTTGCCGGTGGAATCACTTCCTTTATGGAAATGCCAAACACGGTTCCAAATACTTTAACGCAAGATTTACTTGCTGATAAATACGCTATTGCCGCAGAAACCTCCTTAGCCAATTATTCATTTTATATGGGTGCTAGCAATGACAACATTGAAGAGGTTTTAAAAACAGATCCGAAAAATGTGTGTGGCATAAAAGTTTTCATGGGTTCGTCAACAGGTAATATGTTGGTAGATAATGAAAAAACCTTGGAAAACATTTTTAGCAAAGCACCGATTTTAGTAGCTACGCATTGCGAAGATGAGGCCACAATCCGCCATAATTTAGCCGAATTCAAGGCAAAATACGGCGATGATTTAACCATAGAAATGCATCCCTTAATTCGTAGCGCTGAAGCTTGTTACAAATCTTCGTCCTTAGCGGTTGAATTGGCAAAAGCCTACCAAACGCGTTTGCACATTCTTCATATTTCAACGGCGAAGGAAATTGCGCTTTTCGATAACAGCATCCCATTGAAAGATAAAAAAATAACTGCTGAGGCTTGCGTTCATCACCTTTGGTTCAATGATCAGGATTACGCCACTAAGGGAAACTTCATCAAATGGAATCCTGCTGTTAAAACCAAAGAGGATCAGAGTGGTATTCTTCAGGGCGTTTTAAATGATAATATTGATGTGATTGCCACCGACCATGCGCCACATACCTTGGAAGAAAAACAACAGCCTTATTCACAAGCGCCATCAGGCGGACCATTAGTTCAACATGCTCTGCCCGCTTTATTGGAAATGCATTTGCAAGGCAAAATTTCATTAGAAAAAATAGTGGAGAAAACAGCGCATAACCTGGCCATTTGTTTTGATATTGAAAAACGTGGATTTATTCGTGAAGGCTATTGGGCAGATTTAGTTTTAGTTGATTTGAAAGACTCCTGGAAAGTAACCAAGTTGAATAATTTCTACAAATGTGGCTGGAGTCCTTTTGATGGAGATACTTTCCAAGCCAGCGTTACACATACTTTTGTATCAGGAAATTTGGCTTATCAAAAAGGTAGATTTACTACCGACCAGATTGGCAAGCGACTAACTTTTGCGAGGTAGATTTGTTATATTTGTTACAATTCAAAGTTTTAATGATGACGGACATACAACTATATTCAGAAATTTCATCGCTACCTTCCGACTTAAAACAGGAAGTTTCTGACTTTGTAGCTTTTTTAAAACAGAAATCTAAAAAGCAATCAAAATTAAATTCTGAAAAGTTGGAAGAGCCGTTTACCGTTTACAAGTCTAAACTTTCCGATATTTTACTAAAAGGTCCTGTCTTCTCAGAAGATCAAATTCAAAATATAGATAAAGCTAGAAAATCTATTAATGAATGGCGAACGAAATAATCATGGTTGATACCTCTATATTAATAGAGTATTTTCGAAAAAAAGATAAATCAAAAACGAAGCTATTCGCATTATCACAGAAATATGAAAATATCTGCATTTCTTCAATAACAGAGTTTGAGATATATGTTGGAGCTACAAAAGGTCAAAATAGTTTTTGGGAAATTATCTTATCTAATTTTGTAGTTTTTCCTTTTGATAGCAATGCTGCTTTAGTTGCCGCAGAAATTAGAAATAAATTAAAAAAAAGACGAAAATCTAACGATGCTGCAGACTTATTTATAGCAGCAACAGCATTAGCACAAGGTTTAAAATTTGTTACATTAAATCAAAAGCATTTCGAAAATATTGAGGATTTGGAATTGATTGAATCATGAATGAATTAATTCCACCTATAAAAGAACGCACATCTAAGCATCTTTTGAATATAGCTGCTTCACCTGAGGGCTGGCGTGAAGATGCAGCTGCCCAAGCGTTAGAAGAGTTGAAATCTAGAAATATCCTGGAAGTTAAAATAAATCAAGCAAGACATTCATCTAAACAAAAAATAGAACTTGGAAAGGCGAAAGAATCATATTCAATTTTAGATTTTCTTTATAATCCGCTAGCTACTTTCTTCGAAATAGTGATTTCTTGGGAATTAAGAAAAGATGGTTTCGAAAGAAAAGCGAATCAACAACTATGGCTAAGACCAATATTTTTATTAGTTATTATTATTGCAATTATTTATTTAGCTAATAATTAATGCAAAAATATAAATCAATATATCTCATTACTTCAATAATAATCAGTCTAGCTACTCTGATTTTCCTTTGCGGCTTATTCCCAAGCCTTGTTCAAAAGTATTATTCGACGGGTATTTATCCCTACATTTCTTCGTCACTAAGGTTTGTATCCTCTGTTTTTCCTTTTGCCATTGGTGATATTGTTTACGCATTAATTATTGGTTTCATCGTTTACAGAATCATCCGGTTTTTCAAGAAAAGAAAATCTTTAAAGAGAGGACACAGAATTATTGTACCGCTACAGGTTTTAAACTTTTGTTTAATTCTTTACATTATTTTCAAACTGGTTTGGGGCTTAAACTACAGTCGGCCAAGTGTGAGCGACGAACTAGGTATTGGAAACGAAAAGTATAGCGTAAAAGAGTTGGTTTTACTGGGAGAATATTTTGTTAAAAAAACAAATGATTTAAAGTTAAAGCAGACGGGGATTCCCGCTTATGCGATCAAGGACTTGGAAATCGGCTCATCAAAAGCTTATAACTTAATGGAGAAAAGGAATCGATTATTCCGATATAAAAACCCTTGTTTAAAATCTGTTTTAAGTCCTTATTTGGTGAGCAAAGCTGGAATAGAAGGCTATTATGCGCCATTGACAGGCGAGGCAAACATGAATATGGCTTTGCCTGATTTTGTAAAACCTTATGTTTCTTGCCATGAAATTGCACATCAACTGGGAATTTCATATGAAGACGAAGCTAATTTGCTAGGTTATTTAACTGCTAGCAACAGCCCCGATGTGAATTACCAATATTCGGCCAATTATGAAATGTTAAGGTACATTTTGTTCGAAATCAGAATGAAATCTCCTGTTGATTACAAAATACTTCACGATAAATTATCTGAAAAAGTTTTAGCAGATTTTAAAATGGAGAAAGAGTTCTGGCGAAAATACAATGGTGACATGTTTGGATACATGGATGCCGCTTTCGATAGTTTCTTAAAGCTCAATAACCAGCCAAAGGGAATCGATAGTTATCAGGATATCGTGATTTGGCTGTGGAACATACATAAAAAGGATCTAAGGGTTAAAAGTTGAAAGTCCAGATCGAATGTTAGAGTTACCACCAGAAAGTACACCTTTTAACTTCTATCCATGTATCGCCTCTCTCGTTCCGAAGCTTTGGATTAACTCGCCTTCGAATTCCAGCCACTCTTTCCAGCGTTTATCTACATCAACATCGGTAGCATATTTACGGGCAAAGTTTAAAAAAGTGGTATAATGACCAGCCTCCGAAACCATAAGCTCATGGTAAAACCTGGCTAATTCATCATCTTTTATATTAAGAGAAAGTACCCGGAAACGTTCGCAACTTCTAGCCTCAATCATTGCGGCAAATAAAAGTCTGTCGATAAAAGCTTGATTTCTGCTACCGTCTTTTTTACTGAATTTAACTAAACGGCCAACGTAATCATCTTTCCTTTCTCTGCTTAAAGTGTAACCGCATTGTTTAATAATTTCAATTACCATTTGAAAATGCTGCATTTCTTCAATCGCAATGGCGGTTAATTCATCAACTAAATCCTGGTGCTCAGAATTCTGAGTAATTAAAGTAATGGCGTTTGATGCTGCTTTTTGTTCGCACCAGGCATGGTCAGATAAAATTTCTTCTAAATTCGATTCCGCAATATTTGCCCAACGTGGGTCTGTCAACAATTTTAATCCTAACATGTGGTGGTGTAATTGAGGTGCAAAATTAAGAATTTCCCGCAGATCGACGCAGACTTAAAACCGCAGATTGAAATAGATTCCTAAGTTCTATTCTAAATCCGCGACCATCTGCGAACCTTATCGTCTTAAATCTGCGGAAAATTAATTCAACCCAAATAAAAAACCTTTATTTTACAGAAATTTTAAATCATGAGTGCAAAAAAAATATTGATCATTGGACTAGTTTGGCCTGAGCCCACTTCATCGGCAGCTGGAACAAGAATGATTCAATTGGTTGATTTGTTTTTGCAGAAAGGTTACCAGGTCACTTTTGCCTCGGCAGCATCGAAAAGTGAATTCAGTTATAACTTCTCAAAAACTTTAGTAGTTGAGGAGCCGATAAAGCTAAATGATGAGCGCTTTAATTTATTTCTTAAAAACTTAAACCCGGATATTGTAATGTTCGACCGCTTTATGGTTGAGGAACAATATGGCTGGAGAGTTCAACGGGAATGCCCCAATGCGATTAGAATTTTAGATACTGAAGATTTACATTTACTACGAAGCGCCCGTCAGCAAAGCAATAAAAAGCAAACTGGGATTGATTTCTTTTCTGATACCGCAAAACGGGAAATCGCATCTATTTTGCGTTGCGATTTAGCTTTAATTATCTCCGAAGTAGAAATGAAGATTTTGGAAGAAAATTTCAAAATTGATCCGTCGTTACTCTGCTATCTCCCCTTTTTGGAAGATGAGATTACAGAAGAAATCATTGAAAACTGGATGCCCTTTGAAGAACGGGCTGATTTTGTTTTCATTGGTAATTTTCTACACGAACCAAATTGGAACACCGTCCAGGTTTTGAAAACTAAAATTTGGCCCACATTGAGAAAAAAATTACCCGCAGTAAACTTAAATATTTATGGTTCCTATGCTTCACAAAAGGTGCTGCAACTGGATAATAAAAATGAAAATTTTTTTATACGTGGGAGAGCAAATGATGCGCAGCAGACAATCTCGAGACACAGAATTTTACTCGCTCCTATCCTGTTTGGTGCAGGTGTAAAAGGAAAATTTATTGATGCCATGCAGGTTGGAACGCCTTCCGTTACAACTTCAGTTGGTGCAGAGGCCATGAATGGTTCACTGGATTGGGGTGGTTTTATCGAAGATGATTTTGAGAATTTTATTGAGAAAGCAGTTTTGCTTTACAATGATAAGGCGGCTTGGTCCTTAGCTCAACAAAATGGAACTAAGATCATTAATGAGCGATATTCGTCTTCCCATTTTGCTGAGTCATTCATAAATATTTTGGAAAATCTGGATATCGAAAAACATCGCCGGCAAAATTTTATTGGTCAGATTTTGAATCATCATTCTGTACAAAGCACAAAGTTTATGTCGTTGTGGATTGAAGAAAAAAACAGGAAGTAATCCGAAGTCTGGAGTCGGAAAATATTGTTTGTTTTAGCAATTTTATTTGTTAGGTCAATCTGCCCATAAAATTCTAGATTAGGGTCTATTTTACTTGAAAGCTGAGGCTGTCTCAAAAGGGAAAATGGTCACTATAGGATCAGAACAAAAATTTCGCTTTGACATCCACTCCTTAACCTCCCCCAATGAAAGTTTGTGCTTTCCGGGCGGACATTCACCCCTCTCCTTGAAGAGAGGGAGACGAAAGACTGTGGTTTGATCCTATTGATTTTAGCCGCCGTCCAATAATCCCTCGTTTCAAGGAGAGGGATTGCACAACAGAAGTTAAAGCAAAAACGCTCATAGGATGAAGTATAAAAAAGCAATAAAACTTAATTTGATATAACGCTCTAAAATTTGACTTACGATACAGCCTCATGACGATAGCATAATTTAGAAAAAAGTAATCGAAAAGTTAACGTGGTTTGCTTCCCAAAAGCATTTTACTTCTGTTTATAAGCCTGATTGCCGGGGAAAGCCCAAACTTTTTCTGTTTGGCTTGTACCAAAAGCAGGGCTGCTTTCCACGAAGCATTACAGAACCGTTCATTTCCAATCAGGATTTAAGAATTTTCAGGGTCAGAAAAGATTACGGACTACATTTTTAGGATTGAAAGATGAAACAGAACTTGCGGCTTTAATTTTCAGAATTCCGCCCCGGGCTTATGGGTTTTCTTTACAACATTAAAACATTTCAATCTCTAAACATTGCAACAATCTCCGTAAATTCGCCACATGGCAAAAATATCGATTAACCTTGCTACAGGTTCGTTTCAAAAGGAAGAAATTATCGTTGGAATCGATTTAGGCACTACAAATAGTCTGGTCGCTTTCATCAATCCCGATAAAAATCCGCAGGTAATTAACGATTCCGGTAAAGGAATTTTGGTTCCTTCAGTAGTATATTTCAACAGCCAAAACGAAGCAATTGTGGGTAACGAGGCGAAAGAATTCTTAACCACCGACCCATCGAATACCATATTTTCTGTAAAACGATTGTTGGGTCGCTCTTATAAAGATGTTGCCGAGCATAAAGACATTTTTTCTTACAAAATTATTGACGATGATACGGATGCCTTGGTGAAAATACATGCCGGCGACCGTTTCTACACCCCAATTGAACTATCGGCAGAGATTTTAAAAGAACTTAAGGCGAGGGCCGAACATGCTTTAAAAACACCTGTAAACAGGGCGGTTATTACCGTTCCTGCGTATTTTAATGATAGCCAACGCCAGGCGACAAGAGATGCAGGGAAACTTGCGGGCTTGGATGTAATGCGTATTGTGAATGAGCCCACTGCGGCAAGTTTGGCTTACGGGATTGGTTTAGACCCGTCGCAACAGAAAACCATTGCCGTTTACGATTTAGGAGGCGGCACTTTCGATGTTTCTATTCTTCAAATTCAAAACGGAATTTTCGAAGTTTTGGCAACAAATGGTAATACTTATTTAGGTGGCGATGATTTTGACCGTGCCATTCTAAACTATTGGATTGAAAAAAATAATCTTGATTTAGCAGTTGTTGCAGCCGACCATATTTTAATGCAAACCTTGCGTTTGCAAGCTGAGGCTGCAAAAAAAGCACTTTCTACGCAAAACTTATATAACGAACAGGTTGGCGAAATTTGGTGTACTTTGGATAAACAAACTTTCGAGCAATTGATTAGTGCAAAGGTTGAAGAAACCATTACCGCTTGTAAAAATGCCTTGAATGATGCTGATTTAACCGCAGCAGATATAGACGAAGTGATTTTGGTTGGTGGTTCTACCCGCACCCCTTTTGTAAAACAAGCCGTAGAAAATTTCTTTGGTAAAAAGCCACAAGATAATATTAATCCTGACGAGGTTGTTGCCCTTGGTGCCGCCATTCAGGCTGATGTTTTGGCCGGAAACCGTTCTGATATTTTATTACTTGATGTTACGCCGCTTTCACTCGGCATTGAAACCATGGGTGGCTTGATGGATGTAATTATCGCCCGAAACAGCAAAGTACCAACGAAGGCAGGTCGCCAATACACCACTTCAATTGATGGTCAGGTGAACATGAAAATTTCTGTTTACCAGGGAGAACGCGATTTGGTTAAAGAAAATCGGAAGCTTGCTGAGTTTGATTTAAAAGGAATTCCTGCGATGCCTGCCGGTTTACCGAAAGTAGATATCAACTTTTTGCTAAACGCCGATGGCATTTTAACCGTTCAGGCAATTGAATTGCGTTCGGGCGTAAAACAGGAAATTGAAATTACGCCGAGCTACGGCTTAAGTGATGATACTGTTGAGAAAATGCTCTTAGATAGCATTGAACATGCCAAAAGTGATGTAGAGCAACGCATGCTGATCGAGGCCCGAAGTGAGGGAGAACAATTGCTTTACACCGCAGAGCGGTTTATCGAAAAACATGCTGAGCATTTAACAGAAGAAGAAATCGCGGAAACAAAAGTTCATATCGATGCTTTGAAAACAGCTTTAGCGACTCAAGAAAAGGATACGATTTTGAAAAAAGCCGATGAGCTTAATGAATTTACCCGCCCGTTTGCAGAACGAGTAATGGATGCCGCAATTTCGACCGCAATGAAAGGGAAAAAGATAGAGTAAATTTTGCCGTCATTGCGAGGCACGAAGCAATCTTACAACTATAGCTGAAATTCAAATTTCCAAGCATTAAGATTGCTTCGTACCTCGCAATGACGACCGTTGAACGAGAGTTACAAAATTTATTTCCCTTTGCTTCTCTGTTGAATCTTTGCACTCTGGCAAACTTTCTTACCATACATCAAAGATTGTTTGCTCCTATCCTATTAACTTTACCTCATAAATTTTAGCAATTATGGAATTAGGTATCGGCATGTTCGGCGATTTGCAAATCAATGCAAAAGGTGAAATTCAACCCGCTCAGCAAAGACTACAGGAAATTATAGAAGAAATTAAATTGATGGATGAAGTAGGACTAGATTTCTACGGCATCGGCGAACACCATCGTCCTGACTATGCGGTTTCAAGTCCCGAAATTATTTTGGCTGCAGCAGCCACGGTTACTAAAAACATTAAATTGAGCAGCGCCGTTTCGGTTTTAAGTTCATCAGATCCTGTAAAACTTTACCAAAATTTTGCTACGGTAGACTTAATTTCAAACGGAAGAGCAGAGTTAATGGCCGGCCGCGGGAGTTTCATCGAATCTTTCCCGTTATTTGGTTACAATCTTGAAGATTACGATGAGCTTTATGAAGAAAAACTAGAATTGCTGTTGAAAATCAATAGGGAACCAAAGATAACGTGGAAAGGAAAATTCCGTCCAGAATTGGTTAATCAAGAGGTTTTGCCAAGAGCAGTTAACGATAGTTTAAAAATTTGGGTAGCTGTTGGCGGTACACCCGAATCTGTTGAAAGAGCAGGAAGATTAGGTTTACCTGTAATGTTTGCGATCATCGGCGGTCAGCCGGCTCAATTCAAACCACTTTTCGACTATTACAAAAAAGTTTATCAGGCTTATGGGCACGATATGAATAAATTCGAAGTTGGCGTTCACATGCACTCCCTATTTGGCGAGGATAGTCGGGAGACTGCAGATTATTATTACCCATTATACTCAGCTCAAATGAATAGGGTAGGAAAAAGCCGCGGTTGGCCTCCGTTTCAAAGAAACCAATTTGAAGCTGGCAGAAGTGCTAACGGCGCTTTGATTATTGGTGATGCCGCAGAATCTGTCGATAAAATTCTTGCTATGGAAGAAACCTTTGGTTTAACCCGTTTCTCAGCACATATGGATGTTGGCGGACCATCACACGCGGCGATGATGAAATCGATAGAAATCTTCGGAACCAAAATCGCCCCGGAAGTGAGAAAAGCATTGAATAAATAGTCTCAGAGCGTCCTTTCGAAATGAGCTTTTCGCGATTGAGAAATCTTTGAAATGGCAAACATGGTTTTTAAGAATTCTTCGCTTGGCTCAAAAAAAGCCTGTAATAAACGCTTACTATTTATTGCCTTTCGAAATCAGATTGACGAAAGTATAAATATAACATCCTACGCAAACGCCAAATAAGCTTTCGAGTACTGCAAACATGACCATTATCGAAGTAAGAATTAAGGTTGCGGTAGAAAAGCTAAAAAGAAATGTTGCGGTAATCAGAAGGCAGAAGACAAAGCCCATGGTTGCCGCAAATTTTTTAGGTGCTAAATCTGTCATTGTTGGCTTCAAATTCAAAGCGTTCGAGATATTCAGGGCAATCACTTTAAGCAAACTAAACTTTCCGTTTGTAAAAGCCCTTGCTGCAAAATCTAAAGCTAATAGGCTTATTGCCCAATAATTTGATGAAAGAATGCAGCAGATCGCAGTAATGGCAGCCATAAGGGCTACAATTCTTACTACTTTTTCATTTACTCGTTCAGCTGATATCGGGCAGGATAATTCCATTAAATCTAAATTTGTGGTGAATGTAGAAAACTCATCCGACAATTAAAACAATTTAATATTTTTACATTACTCCAAACAGCACATATTAAATTGGCATCAGAATATGCGATATAAAAATCTTCTTGCATTTGCGCTTATCACATCGGTTTCCGTAATTTCTTCTTGCCAAAATCGTGAACAAGAAATTGCCCAGGTTATAAAAAGTCAATTTAACAAATCAATAATCGCTGATTTACCTGCCTATAAAAGATTAAACGACCTAATTATAGCTAATATGGATACGATTATTAGTTTCAGAAAGGCACAACTCGATCATCCTGAAAGCGCTGAAAGGTTTGATTTTCTCCATGATGACGAAGGAAAAAATAGTTTTATTCAAGATGAATTTAATTTCAGTAACATGCCGGCCTTTATTCTCCCAAAAATGGATAGCGCATTTTTCGCCATCAAGAATGGAAAAATAAAGGGCTTTAGCATCAGTACAAATAGAATGATTGACATGTCAGTTGAACACACTTTTGATGAAAAAACCAACTGCGACACATATGGAAGTCTCGTTTGGCATATGCCCGAGAACCTACCGATTGATTTTACTGCAAAGGATACGGTGCTTACTAACGAATGCAGATATATTGTTCAAGTGATGAAACGGGGAAACCCATAGTGCCAATTTTTTTCAAAAAAAAAACAGGTATTTCTAAGCGAATAAGATATTTTGATTAACCTTGTAAAATCCTCCCTATATTTAATAAGTAAGTTACGCATCAAAATATAGAATGGATAATTCCGATCAGTTAAACCTGCTTTTGATTAAGCTGGAAAATTTATTACTCAGACAACAAGGTTTCGAAGCCGAAATTGAAGCCTTAAAACAGCAAGTTAAATCCCTGCAATCCGGAACGAGTCACATTTCACAAGCGGAAAAAGTGCCGCCGATTGTCATTGCACCTCCGCCAAGAAACACGCCTCCTAGTGTTGCTGGTCAAAACCATGCACCTCAAAACCCTGACCCCAATCCGTTCCAGGCACAAAATAACCAACCGCAAAGCAATTTTGCAGATAAGTTTAAACGTGAAAACATGGTTAAATCGGACTTTGAGAAGTTCGTCGGAGAAAACCTGATCAGCAAAATTGGTATTCTCATATTAATTCTTGGTGTATGCATCGGGGCAAAATACGCTATAGATCATGATATGATCAGCCCACTCACCCGGATTGTTTTAGGCTATGCAGTTGGTGCCGGATTAATGGCTTTCGCAATTAAACTGAAACAGAGATACGAAAACTTTTCGGCGGTGTTAGTCAGTGGTGCCATCGCCATCATGTATTTTATTACCTACGCAGCCTATGATTTTTATTCGCTTATTCCGCAGGCCTTAGCATTCCTGTTGATGGTTGTCTTCACTTCTTTTACTGTTGTAGCTGCCATAAAATACAATAAGCAGGTTATTGCCCATATTGGTTTAGTTGGTGCTTATGCTGTTCCATTTTTACTCAGTGATGGTTCAGGAAAAGTTGGCGTAATTTTTACTTATATGGCCATTATTAACATCGGAATCCTGATTTTAAGCTTTAGGAAATACTGGAAGCCATTATTTTACGCATCCTTTGGATTAACCTGGATCATTTTTGTTTCGTGGCGAATGGACTTAGGTGCCGACAATAAATTCTTTGGATTATCATTACTCTTTTCAACCATATTCTTTCTCACGTTTTACATCACCAACCTTGCCTACAAAGTAACCAAAAAAGAACTTTTTGGCTTCGGCGATGTAGCTATTCTACTTTTAAATTCCTTTATTTATTACGGAATCGGTTATTTCATCCTTGCAGAAAACAAGAATAGTGTAGAGTTATTAGGCCTGTTTACGCTTGCCAATGCAGTAATTCACTTTGTGGTAAGTCTTATTATCTATAAAAAAGAACTTGCCGATAGAAATCTTTTCTACCTGATTTTAGGTATGGTGATTACTTTTATTACTATCGCCGTTCCTGTTCAACTGAATGGCGGTTGGGTAACTATTTTCTGGACGGTTGAGGCAGCTGTGTTATTTTACTTGGCTCGGGTTAAGAACATTTCTATTTACGAAAAACTATCTTTTCCATTGATATTCTTAGCTTTTTTCAGCTTGCTACAAGATTGGTCCAGCTACTTTGATTACTATAGCAACGATTCAGCGATCAAACCAATATTAAATGTTGGCTTTTTAACCGCATGTATTTTCATCGGGAGTTTCACCTGGATGTTCAGCGTGAGCAAAAAGGAAACTGAAAAGCCTGCCGAATGGCCTTGGATGAGGCAAATTTTGGGTTATGCGCTTCCATCGATCTTGCTTTTAACAATTTACGTAACGTTTAGATTAGAGATTGCTAAATACTTCGATAATTTGATACAATCGACAAGAATTACAATGCATCAGAGAATTGGTACCGATGACCCAAATTATGAGTTCAACTATGATTACGAAACGCTTAAAACTGCCTGGGTTTACATTTACACGTTATTTTTTGCTTCAGTACTGACCTATTTCAACATTAAAAAACTGAAGAACAGCGAGCTCGCAGTTACAAATTTGATTATCAATTTATTGGTTGTTGTACTATTTTTAACCCACGGACTTTATACTTTTAGCGAGCTTAGAGATAATTATTTATTTCCGGAGAGCAAATATTTCAGCATCAGCTCTTTCAACATCGGCATGAGATATATTTCAATAACTTTTTTTGTATTGTTAATTGTCCAATGTTATCAACTCCAAAAATCTGCATTGCTTAAAAAAGATTTCAAAACCATGTTCGATTATCTGCTTTACATTTCCATTTTATGGATTATCAGCAGCGAACTAATAAATATTTTAGAGCTATCAGGCAACCGGGAAAGTTATAAATTAGGCTTGAGTATCCTTTGGGGCGTTTATTCATTGTTCTTGATCGGAATGGGATTAGCGAAAAACAAAAAACACCTTCGAATTGGTGCAATGGCTTTGTTTGGGATCACGTTAATTAAACTCTTTTTTTACGACATTTATTCTTTGGGTACCATCGCGAAAACGGTTGTTTTTGTATCATTAGGTGTGCTTTTGCTCATCATTTCATTCCTTTACAATAAGTATAAACATTTAATAATTGATGATGTTAAAGTTGAAGATTAACGTGATTTTATTGCTTTTAATAAGCACAGTTGCTGCGAGCGCACAAACCAATAGCTACAAATTTAAACGAGATATAACTGGCATAAATTCGATTTGGCATAGTATGAAACTGCCCGACCAGATGTATAAAAATGCAAATGCAGGTTTTGATGACCTGAGAATTTTCGGCATTAATGGAAAAGACACTATTGAGGTTCCTTATCTCTTAAAGCAGCGTGCTGATCGAATTATTTCCACCAAAATAGGTTTTAAATCAGTTAATGAAAGTGCAAATGCAAATGGCTACTATTTCACCTTTCAACTGAATAGTGTAACCACTATTAACCAAATTAACCTGGCTTTCAAAGAAACTAACTTCAATTGGCTCGTTACCCTTGAGGGGAGTAATTCTAACAAAGAATGGTTTACTGTTTTAAAAGATTATCGCATTTTATCAATCAAGAACGATGATACCGATTATCAATTTACTAAGCTGAGTTTTCCCGATTCGAAATACCAATATTATAGATTGATGATTAAGAGCACCGAAAAGCCAGGTATTTTAGAGGCATTAATCAATAAAACAGATACTATAAAAGGAACCTATCAGGATGTAAAATATAAATCTTTTGAATTAAAAAATAACGCTGTAGATAAAGAAACAATTATCAATGTTGCTTTAGAAAATCCTGTGCCACTCTCCTATCTAAAATTGAAAGCTCAAAGCGATTTCGATTTTTATCGTTCAATTAAAATTGAGTATGTAACCGCTAGTTTTAAAACCGATAAAGGCATTCAATACAATTACGCAGATCTTTATGAAGGTACCATAAGCTCGTTGGAAAAGGCTGAATATCATTTTGACAACACAATTACTTCGAGATTAAAAATTACCATTCTAAATAATGACAACAGACCTTTACGCTTAAGCGACCTAGAATTAAAAGGAAATATTTTTGAGATTGTTGCCCGGTTTGATAATCCGAAACTAAATTATGCACTCTACTATGGAAATGAAAAAGCGACTTCGCCAAGTTACGACCTGGAAAAATTTGAAAGTAAAATACCCAGCAATTTAACTACTGTATCTGCTGGTGATGAACAAAAAAATTCTGCATATTCTATCATAACTGAAAAACCATTATTCGAGAACAAAGCATGGTTATGGGTTTTAATGGCAATTATTATAGCATTGTTGGGCTGGTTTTCATTTAAAATGTTAAGGAATTAAACTATAATCAAAATAAAAATATGAAAAACATTTTCCAGCCTGAAGTAACCGAACAGGTAATCGCCAGAATTAATAAGTTAACGTCTGCTTCTCCTCAACTTTGGGGCAAAATGAACGTTTCTCAAATGCTGGCACATTGCAATGTAAGCTATGAATTGGTTTATGACAATAACCATCCGAAACCTAATGCTCTTACGAAATTCATAATGAAAGCGCTCATAAAGAACACAGTAGTAAGCGAGAAACCTTATAAAAAAAATAGCCAGACTGCGCCGTCATTTGTAATTACGGATGAAAAGGAATTTGAAAGAGAAAAAAATCGTTTGATAGAATATATTACCAAAACACAAGAATTAGGCGAAAATCATTTCGATGGGAAAGAATCTCATTCCTTTGGAAAACTCACAAAAACTGAGTGGAGTAATATGTTTTACAAACATTTAGATCATCATTTAAATCAATTTGGAGCTTAATGAGCATGATTAAAAAAGTTTTAAGTGTTGTTGTTGGGTATGCCATTTTTGTGGTATCATCACTCTTGCTTTTTAAAGTTTCGGGGCAAAACCCTCATGCTGACGCTACCAATATCTTCATTATTTTCACGGCAATTTATGGTGCCCTATTTTCAATTATCGGTGGATATTTTACTCAGCGCATATCACAAGCAAAAAATCTGAATGTGAATTATATTCTTGCTTTAATTATTGCGGGTTTTGCAACTTTTTCACTCTCCAAATCTGAAGGCAACCATTGGACGCAAATTTTAGCGATAGTCATCTTTGCTCCAATTTCAATTTTAGGTGGAATGTTGGGTAAAAGTAGAATAAAACAGATTCCGAATATTTAACGTTTTAAACTTAGCAGTCAGCGAAGCATAAGCCAAAGCGATATAATGCATTGCAAGTTATGGAAGTGGCATAGCACGTCCTTTTTAAGAGATTAAGTAGATCCCAAAATTTTGGCATCAAACCATCCGGGGGATTAGATACAATCATACTCAGGTTAATAAATGAAAACAACAGTTTAAAATGTTTCGCAGATGAAAAATACCATTTATTACTTTATGATAGTTTTTATGTCTTTAAGTATTTCTTGCACAAGAATTAAACAGAAGATAAAGGATAAGTCGGGTGATGCAAAAGAGATTATCATCAATTTTATTAAGGAACCTGCAATAAAAAAAGCTGTTTTATTCGATAAGTACCCTGCTTTAAAAGCTAAAAAATATAACGTTGTTTTAGATGATGGGCTGGAATGTGATTTTATTCCTTCTTTCTACAAATACTATTTCAGATATACCGGAAATAAGGCTGAAATTTTAAATTTTATAGCAAATATTAAACCTAATTCTACAGAGGTTGAGTCTGATACGATATGTAATAGAATAGACCTAAATCAATTTAAAACTAAAACCAAACCATTAACAGTTTATGAAAAAAGAGCAGCATCATTTTTTTTTGATTACTTAAAGGTTGAATCAAACAATCTTGAGTTTTATAGTTGTCTTAAAGCACCTGAAGTTCATTACCTGGCGATTGATACAAAAACAAAAGATGTTTATCACATGATAGATAATTTCTGGGAATAATATTCCCTATCTTCCATTATGAAAAGATTAACGATTTTAATTGCGTTAATCATCCCGCTCTTTCTTTGTAGCTCATGGGGATTCTTTGCACACCAAAGAATCAACAATCTCGCTATTTTCACTTTGCCAACAGGTATGATCGGATTCTATAAAAAGAATATCAAATACATTACCGAACACGCCGTCGACCCTGATAAACGGCGTTATGCTGATACACTTGAAGCGCCGCGGCATTATCTTGATGTAGAAAACTATGAAAAAAATATCGACAGCATTCCTGAAAAATATAACGATGCCTTAGCTAAATATGGTTTAAAGCATTTAAATGCTAACGGCACTGTTCCATGGCAAATTCAGCGAACTTATTACAGCCTGGTTAAAGCTTTCAAAACTCGTGATTCAATTAAAATTTTAAAGTATTCAGCAGATTTAGGGCATTACATTGGCGATGCCCATGTTCCGCTGCATACTACAAGTAATCATAACGGGCAATTAACCAATCAGGTTGGCATTCACGCCTTTTGGGAAAGTCGTTTGCCTGAATTATTTTCATCCAATTATAACTTCATCGTTGGCAAAGCTAACTACATCGAAAATCCATTAAAAGAAGCTTGGAAAATCCTCAAACACACGCATAGTTTAGTTGATACGGTTTTAACTTTTGAGGCGCAGTTAGCAATCTCTTTTCCATCAGATAAAAAATATAGTTTTAGCGAGCGAAATAATACTATACTTAAACAATATTCTACAACATATTCAAAAGCTTATCATGATAAACTGGCGCACATGGTGGAGAAGCAAATGCGTTCTGCTATTTTAGAAATTGGCTCGTTCTGGTATTCGGCTTGGGTAGATGCAGGTCAGCCTGAACTAAAAAACCTTATTAAAATAGATTTGGAACCTGACGAGAAAAAAATGGATAACGATGCGGAGCAAAAATATCAAAAAGGTATTGCGATTGGACGAGAATTGTAACCAAAAAAGGCGAGCATAAATCTCGCCTTCATATTTTTATTTAGAGTTTTCTCCCTCAATAATTTCTTCGATTTTCTTCGGTTGCATTCTGCTTTTAACTGCCGCCCATATAGCAGGAACAAACGTAACAACGGCTATAGTTAAGATAACAATTTCAAAGTTATTCTTAATTATCGGAATTTGACCCAACAAATATCCGCCTACTAATAATGCAAAAATCCAGGTTACACCACCAATGATGTTGTAATACGTAAAACGACCGAATGGCATTTCAGCAATTCCTGCTACAAATGGCGCAATGGTTCTGAATATTGGTAAGAACCGACTCAGCATGATTGCTTTGCCACCGTGTTTCTCAAAAAATTCATGAGACTGGTGGTAATATTTGAGCTTTAGAATTTTATTATCCTCTTTAAAAACACCTGATCCAAGAACAGTACCAAGCTTATAATTAAGCGTATTTCCTGCGATTGCTGCTACAATTAAGATGAGTAACATCAGCCAAATATTTAAGCCGGTATTTCCGCCGGCGATTAATGCACCCGCGGCGAATAGCAAAGAATCGCCTGGTAAAAACGGCGTAACAACAAAGCCTGTTTCAGCAAAAATAATTAAGAATAGAATAAGGTAAGTCCAAGTCTGGTAATCGCGAATGATTTCTGCTAAGTGAACATCTATGTGGGCAATAAAATCCCAAAGTTGCTGTAGTAATTCCAAAGTTTCTGATTTTAGGCAAAAGTAGGAATATCAAATTGATAAAAAGACTATTCCTTATTTATTAGTAGGATTTAATTAATTATTGACAATTAAACGTTCTTTAAGTTTTCCCTTGCTTGCACCCTTATTTACCCCATCGATAACTATGGTGTAGGTTTTGCCTTTATAAAAGTTTGTGTAAGAAATGGTGTCTACCACGTTCGTAGAGTCGGCAAGATTAAGGTAGATTTTCGAATTTTTACCTGTTGGAAGCACAATGTACCCCGATGTTTCACCATTTCCTAAGGTCTTTGTAAAACTTGATGTTTCATTTCTGATGCTAACCCTCGAGCCTAACGTATAACCGACGTTTATGAAAAACAACCTGGATTGTGATGTATCGGGTCTTAGATCATCTTCATAAACTTTCAAAACAGAATCTGTTGCAGATGCTTTTGCATAAAAAACCGAATAGTTTTTCCCGATGCTAAAAGTTTGACTAATAGAATCGCTTGTTATCTTTGTTCCTGTATTTTTTGACAAAACATTATAAGTTTTATCGCCTTCAAAAACGGTGTATTCGGTGTTACGGTCGTAAAGCACCCCCGTTGACACCCGCTGCCCGTCTAAATAAAAGTCTTGAGCTAACTCATCAACTGTATTAAAAAAACGAATTTTTGTATCACCTTTTATTATATTCTCATTTTTTATACAAGATGTTATCAAGCAAATAACAAGCAAGAAAAAAGAAATTTTTAATGATGCGGTGAAATTTGTTTTCATAAGGTGTTGCAGTTACAAATGCAAAGATAGCTTTTGTAATTCAAATTGATAATTGCCCAAGTTAAAACTAATTATCTGCAATAACATGAGCGGTAAGGGTTGCTGCAGTTAACCCGCTAAACCAAATGGAATAGATTTTTCCCGGAATTAATTGTGAAGCAGAAACAATTTTAATGCTTCCCGAACCAACTACATTACATCTTAAATCCGCCCCTGCCTCAAGGTTAAAATAATTCGAAGCTTCCTTAAACAAAAGAGCGTTTACAAACGGGGAACCCGATTGTATGCTAATATTTATCCCTGTGGTAAAATTTGGTGTCAGATTTAATATACGGATTTTTGCCGTAGACATATCCGCGTTACTCAAGTTATCTTCATAACTAATAATTTCACGGTTGCCGTTTCTGTCTGCTACCAGAAAAGTGCTGTAAGTTATAGACGGCGTAAAACTCAGATTACCGTTTGTATTGGTGTTATTTGTTCCAACATAGCTTAAACTCCTATTTCCCGATGGAATTTTTACGTAGTCACTTGCTTCTCCGAATGCCAATGCACTTGTTGTTAATCGCTCATTATCAATGAAGACATCTTGCTTCGTCTCCGTTTGAACTGCATTAACGACTTTAAGTTTCGACTGACCTTGGACGATAACATCGGGATCGGTTTTACTGCATGAAAATAAGATAGTTGATGTGGCGATGAAAAGAAATAAATAGTAAGAGGAGACGCGTTTTGTAAAGATTTTCATAGATGGTTGTATTTGGTAGTAAACAAAAATGGCTTGGTCAAAAACCAAGCCATTTTCCTGTAAAATCCGAGTAACTGTCTGATTAATAACTATTATTTAGCATAACCGGCATTACCAACATCAAAACATCTTCGTTTTCATCGTTTGTTTGCGGTATTAAAAGTCCTGCTCTGTTAGGCGTAGATAGCTCCAACGTAACTTCATCCCCGCTTAAATTACTAAGCATCTCAATCAAGAAACGAGCATTAAAGCCGATCTCTAAGTCCTCACCATCATATTGGCAACTTAATCGCTCATGTGCCTCATTAGCAAAATCTAAATCTTCTGATGAAATATTCAACTCGCTGCCATTAATTTTCAGGCGAACCTGATGCGTAGTTTTATTTGCAAAAATTACCACGCGACGAAGTGTATTTAAAAACAAACTTCTGTCGATAACTAATTTATTAGGATTATTTTGAGGAATAACTGCTTCATAATCAGGATAGCGTTCGTCTATTAAACGACACACTAAATTTATATTCTCGAACTTAAAAAAAGCACTGGTTGCATTATAGTCAACTGAAACATTAATATCATTCGAAGGTAATGCTGCCTTCAAAAGCGTCAGCGCCTTTTTAGGAAGGATAAATGATGTTGCTTTATCAGCTTTGCTATCCATGCGGCGATAACGTACCAGCTTATGTGCATCGGTAGCCACAAAAGTAATGTGCTGTGGCGATAACTGACAATAAACACCTGTCATCGCAGGTCGCAACTCATCATTACTAACTGCAAATATGGTTTTAGTAATTGCCTCTGTTAATACCGATGCCGGCAAATTTACCGACGATGCATTTTCTACAACGGGAATTTTTGGAAAATCATCACCGTTTTCACCGCTCAATTTATATTTACCATCACCTGCACTTATCTCAATAGCAAAAGTCGCATCATCAATATTAAAAGCAATTGGTTGATCGGGAAGCGTTTTGAGTGTATCTAAAAGAATTTTAGAAGGTACAGCCACTTTTCCTTCTTCTTTTGATTCAACCGCCAAAGCCGTGGTCATACTGGTTTGCAAATCGGTAGCTGAGATGGTTAAATTGCCATCTTTAATTTCGAACAGAAAATTTTCTAGTATAGGTAAAACTGTACTGCTGCTTGATGCACCATTTACAGTTTGCAGGTGTTTTAATAAAGTTGATGTGGATACAATAAATCTCATAATATCAATTAGTCTTCTTCAAAAATAGAAAAATTATTTAGCGTACTTGTACTTGCGGTAATAATGTTGAAAAATCGCAAAGAATATTAACAATAGCAAGGGTACAACAATATTTACGATTTGCCACTTAGTCTTTTCTATTTTAACTTTGGCCTTGTCTAATAACCTGATTTTTACATCCTTACTCCTCAAAAGAATAAGATTATCATCATCTGTAAAGTAATCGGCAATATTTAGAAGCAACGCTTTATTTCCGTAAGTGCGTTGAGTAAAGCGATCAAAACCCAGCGGCAGCGGTGAGTTGTCTTTCGCTACAACTTGGTTAGTGAACAAATCTCCGTCGCCTATCACAACCATTTTAGATGGCTTACTAACATGAGCGGCTGTAAATGATGACGTTATCCCAACGGGGAGCGGCCGGCCCGCAAACACTGAAGGAAAATTACCTTCGAGCAATACACCTGCACTTTGTAGCGGATTTTGGAAAGTTTTAGGATCCGGCTGCTCTGCAACCATTTGTAATGAAAATAATTTTGGGACATTAAATACCTTATTGAAGTTAGACGTAGTTAATATATAGGTTTTCTTTACCCCTTTAGAACCTATCGTATCTACCGTAGCAGGAAACTCTGCTTTAATCCCATCTAAATTTTTAACGAGGCTTGCAGAAGTATCAGGTAATAAAATCGGGTAATAAATCCATGGAACAAGCTGAATTTGAGGTTGGCCGCCAACATTTCCTGTTGATACGGGGATTTCAGCCGAATTCTTATCGGCAATAATATTGTAATTGATTCTGGCGCCATACATGAAAAGCAGGTCGTCTAAATTCAAATTCTTATTAAAGACCATCTGACTTCCCCTGCCTCTCAAACTATCTAATTCTGCCGAAACCTGATCTAAACTCCAAAGCACACGACCTCCATTCATTACAAAATAATTTATCTTGTATTTTTCATTTTCAGAGAAAGCTGTTTGCGGTTTTACGATAACCATCATTTTCAACTTATCCAGGCCTGTTTTATCGATCGTATTTAAATTGACCCGGCCCACTTCGTAGCTGCTCGCAAGTGTGTGCATGGCATCGTAAAGTCGTAAATCGGATGGTTCGCCGTTCGATTCTGTAAAACCAATTCGTGGATTATTGCCACTCATTACTTTTTTAATGGCTGACGTAAACGTGTATTCCAGGTTTTCAATTGAGCGGTTAATGTTATCTTCATAACTTCCGCCTGCATCCAGATTTTGCAAAAGTTTAACAGGCATCTGTTTACCATCACTTTCTATCATGGCCATCGGGAAGACAAGCTTTTGCGTTAAACCGCTTTCCGTTTTAACACTCAGATTAGTAGCTTCAATGCCCTGTTGATAAAGGTTATTAATTACCGTATCCTGATCTGCTGCGCTTAAACCCGCCAAAGGGTCGACAAAAACTACATTAAAGCCAGCTTTTGAGTAAGCCTTATAATCTGTTAATAAATCTTTTACCGATGCCTGCAACCTCTTGAATGCAGCAGGCAGCTCGCCATTTAAAAACACGGTAACGATTACAGGTTTTTGGGTATGTTCGAGGATTTTTTTAGTTTTATCGTTTAAGGTAAATCGTTTATCTGAAGTGAAATCAAACCGATGAAAGATATATTGCCCGCCAATATTGATTAATATCAACGCAACTAAGACAAGAACAAGGTTAAGCCATTTACTCTTCATCATCGCTTCTCTCCCATTGCAAACTTTGTAAATAATAAGAACATAGCAGAAAAGCTCACAAAATAAATCAAATCGCGTGTATCTAAAACACCTCTGCTAATCGACTGATAATGTTCATTTATTCCCAGTGAAGATATTGTAGTTTCTAAGTTTTGCATTGCAAAAATTTGACTTGTGTAATCAAATCCCAAAAAAGCAAAGGCACATATAGCTGCAGATACAGCGAAAGCAATAACCTGATTTTTAGTAAGCGCCGAAGCAAAAATGCCTGTTGAAATAAACGCAGAACCCAATAAAAACAAGCCAACATACGAGCCTGTAACTGCGCCTGAATCTATATTACCTTGCGGATAACCTAATTTCGATATCGAATAGTAATAAATTAATGTTGGAATAAGTGCAAGAAGAACAATTACCAGGCAAGCTAAATATTTAGCAAAAACAATTTGCCAAAGCGTAATTGGCTTGGTAATCAGCAATTCGTAAGTGCCTTCTCTTCGCTCTTCAGCGAAAGAGCGCATGGTTATCGCCGGAATCAAAAACATAAAGAGGTATGGAACGAGACTGAAAAATCCATTGAGTTCTGCATAACCGTAATCAAGCACAGACGTATCAGGGAAGAACCAAAGTAAAAGACCGGAAACAGACAAAAAAATACCAATGGTTATATAGGCAACCATCGAACTTAAGAAACTGAATAATTCGCGTTTAAATACTGCGTACATACTATTTTAAATGCCGAAGATAATTAAATAATCGGGCAAAATTAAATTGACTCTGCAGTTAACAGACTTTTAATAAGTGTAAACAGGTGCTATAAGTAAAGTCCAAATCCGAAAGATAACACCTTATTTTTCTCCTGAAAGAAATTAATGTTCCCTCCGGTAATTGTCTTCAAGCCAATGCCATAACCCATATGAACATTTAAGCCATTATTGAGTTTATAACCAAGTAATAAATTCAAACCAATATCTGTTCTCAAGTAATCTTCATCCTTACCAAATCGAACTTGATATTTATTTGACCCCGAATTACTGCTTTTTGTATGCCCGTCCACAGCAAAGGCGTAATATGGTCCGCCGCCGAAAAAGAATTCACCTTTGCCCGATTCTACATAGAAAATCCCGTTAATGGGTATTTCAACATATGTTAAATTTAATTTTCCAGTAAATGAATCTACATTAACATTATACCTGTTTACAAAAGCATATTTAGCGCCCTTATTTACCAGCAATAAACCCGGTTGGATTGCAAAGATTTTTGAGATTGGCCAATCAACTACGCCGCCAACGTAGAACGATGTATTCATTTTATAATCAAGCGGCTCCGGACCATCATAAGCTGATGCGCCCCCTACGGCTGAAATGGAAGGCAATGTTACGCCCGCTTTGATTCCTAACCTAATTTGTTTTGTTTGAGCAAGTGTAATTATTCCAAATGTTAAAAATAGAGCAGTAATTAGTATTGTTTTCATTAGGCATTTTTCGGTTGAGAAAAATACGAATTAGATTTAGAAACTAAGAAGGTTTTAGTTGATTTATTATAAATTTAACAAAAAAAAGCCTCCGGTTAAGGAGGCTTTAACAAGAACTAATTTTAACACCTTACAAGCCGAAAGCCCAAGCAGCACGAATACCCACGAATGAGGAAGTAACGCTTTCTCTTGACCAAGCCTCGTAACGAATACCTAAATCGATGCTCGATTTATCAGAAACTGAAAATGATGCACCTAAAGTCGGCGCATAAGTAAGGGAAGTTCCGCCACCATTCTCTGTGCTGAATACTGCTCCCACTTCGCCTGCGCCATAAAAGTTACCACCAAAATAATACTTCGCACCTGCTTTAACAGGTACAACACCCGAATTTTTAAATCCGAAATCTTTCAGTTCTTTAATCGGAGCAATAGAAATGTAACCTGCAGAAGCAGTCAAATTTAGTGATTTTGCCACATTAAATTCGCCCATAACAGAGCCTCCAAAACCTAAACTTACCGCACTTGAATTATCACCTATCGGTAATAGAAAATCGGGATCAACACTAATTTTGTTAACTGCACCTTCTGTTTGAGCCGAAGCCATAAACCCGAAACCTGCAACCATTAATAAAGATAGTAACACTTTTTTCATTTGATTTTTGTTAATTGTTGAATGTTATATTTTCGTGCAATTGGCAAGAGCCATGCCTCAAATAAGATTACACGGCAGAAAAGAGTATAACAAATTGATTACCAGAACAAAAACAAAAGAGGTTTAGTTATTAGCGAAGGTTTCGGATTCGTAAACGGCGTTGACCTCCAGCGTACTGTGGCACTAAATCAACAAAGTGAGAAAAAACGACCCCGCTTCTTTTACCTATAAAGAAAAAACATAAGCAAATCTTAATGCAACAAAGCCTTTGTTAGTCGAGGCATTTAAAAAAGTGGAACCCGGGTTTTCACCTGTCCACCCTTCATACCTAAAACCAACGTCGAGCACATTCCCGCTTCTTAATTTAAACAAATTACCTAATCCCGGAGACCATACAAAAAGCCTTGTCTGGCCTGTATTTAGTGGAAATGCTGCCCCCAGTTGTGCTTCGGCATAAAGTCCCTCGTTCAAATGGTACTTCAGCCCCGCCTTTATAGGTATATAAGCTAAATCCTGAATGTTGATCAGCTTGTTTTTCTTTCCAAAAAAGTTCATAAAGCCTGCATTCAGCGTTAAAGAAAATTCAGTAGCTACCGGAAAATCAGCTTTCACAGATGCGCCTAATCCTAATCCGGAAATATTGGTAAAATTTCCCGAGGGAAGACCAAATTCGGCGCCGAAACTCATGCTTGGTGTTGTTTGCGCACTTGCACTTATAAAAAGTGAACCCAGCATAAAGAACGATAAACTAAAAACTTTTAACATACACTAAGCGGTAAGTTTTCTAAAAATTGCCTCCAAAGAGTCTTGATTATTTTCATTTTTAATCCCTTCAAGCGTATTATTAGCTACAATTTTCCCATTATTAATGATAATGATGTCGTCGCAAATGGCTTCGACCTCCTGCATAATGTGGGTAGAGATTACCACGGTTTTATTTTTCCCTAATTCTTTTATCAATGCCCTTATCTCCACTAATTGGTTTGGATCCAAACCCGATGTTGGCTCATCTAAAATTAAAACTGCAGGATTATGAATAATGGCTTGTGCCAAACCAACTCTTTGGCGGTAACCTTTCGATAACATGCCGATTTTTTTGTGTTGCTCGGGTGTTAAACCAACCATCTTTATAACTTCTTCTACTCTGGCAATTGTGTTCTTCAATTCATAGGTTTGGCTCACAAAGCTGAGAAATTCCTTTACATACATGTCGGTATAAAGCGGCGTATTTTCGGGTAAATAACCGATAAGCTTCTTCGCGTCAATTGAATGTTTCGAAATGCTTTTGCCCGAAATTTCAGCATCACCTGAAGTTGGCTCTAAATAACCCGTTAGCATACGCATGGTGGTCGATTTACCTGCACCATTCGGACCCAGAAAACCTAAAATACGACCGGGTTTGGCTTCGAAACTTATTGAATCGACCGCTTTTTGCTTATCGTAATGTTTAGAAAGATCTTTTACTAAAATACTCATTTTGTTATATTTAACTACAGATTACACGAAGCTATTCGCAAGTACTCAGTTTTAACCTGTTCTTTATCGCGAGACAGAAAGCAAGCCACAACAATAACGCTTGATAAGGAAATCTAAAATCGCTTCCTATCTCGCAAGGACGACTTTGCATTTAATTAATGTAAGCCGAACTCAACTTTTTATTGTACCTAAATTTATCCAGCTCTTCTGCTGCCTGCTGTAAGTTATCTCCCGATAAAATATCGGCACCGTTATTTACCAAATGGTAATAAACATTTCTGGCTGGGCTGGCAGTTGCACTTTTATCAATATTACCCATTGTTCCTAAAATGGTTGTTATGCCTTTATCGTGAAGAAATTTGTAAAACTTTTTATCGGGTGCGCTTACGCCAACAAAAGCCACAATTCTATTGTTCGGGATACCTAAACTGTTCAATCTTTTCAGCTCTGATTTTTTTTGCACAGATGCTGAAATCATTAAATCGGGCGCTAATTGATGAACTTCTTGTGCCTGATTTGCCGTATAAGTTATGATGATTGAATTACTTTCTACTTTATATTGTCGTACTTTTTCAATCACTTTCGCATAAGAAACGCCCTTCTTTAAATCGATGGTTAACAAAACCTTTCCTTTGCTCCAACTTAGAACGCTATCTAAAGTGGGAATTTTAAATCTTGTTTCTTTGCCTTCGTTATCCTTTAAATTAAAGGCTTTTAACTGTTCGTAATTATAATCGCCAATATTACCTTTTCCTGTTGAAGTCCTATCCAATTTGTCATCATGCATAACTACTAAAACAGAATCTTTACTGTAAGCAATATCGAATTCAACGATTACCGGATTAAACGTTGTGGCATTTTCGAAAGTTTCAATACAGTTTTCGGGGAAGCCGGGCATTGGTCCGCCGCGGTGGGCACTAATTAATGGGAAACGATTTTCCGGTGACCATTTTAAAAATTGATGTAATTCTTCAATCTTATTAAACTTAATATAATGATGAGCCTTTTCTTCTTGTTTACACGAAGCGAAAACAATTGTTAGTGCGAAGAGAAGTAAATATTGGAATTTCATGGCTCAAAAATAGAAAAAAATGGATGATGTAAGCGGTAAAATGGAATTGTTGGCGTTCTATATTAAATACAATAATAGATTTACGATTTTAGCCAACCTAAACCCGATTGCAGCGAGCACGTAGTGTAACGAAGTAAAGCGCAAAGCGGGACTGAAATAAACCGAGAAGCACTGTATTTGCTTTTCGAAAAAATTTTAAACATTTAAGGCATTTAAGAACATCAAAGCAGGGGTTTTTACTTTAATCTTTCAGCTTTAGTCTTTCAGCTCAAAATAATTATCTTTGCCTGCATTATGGCTCAAAAGAATAACGACGAACAATTTAAAAATGTAATATCACACGCTAAAGAATACGGCTTCGTGTTCCAAAGCAGCGAAATATATGATGGCTTAAGTGCTGTTTACGATTACGGCCAACTGGGTGCCGAATTGAAGAATAACATTAAAACCTATTGGTGGAAGGCCATGGTGCAAATGCATGAAAACATTGTAGGAATCGATTCTGCGATTTTTATGCACCCCAAAGTTTGGAAAGCAAGCGGACACGTTGATGGTTTTAACGATCCGATGATTGACAATAAGGATTCGAAAAAACGTTATCGTGCAGATCAATTATTAGAAAATAAAATTGATGAGCTGTATGCTGAATTGACTAATTTTAGCGCTGAGAACAAAGCGAAATTCGAGGAGTTTCAACAAGAAATTTTAGGATTAAGCGATGAAGGTCAGGCTGCTTGGATTCCGAGTTTTAAAGATGAAGAAGGAATTCTAGACAACAGCAAATATCCTTTCGTTAATGAAGCAAGCTGGAGGTTTGTAAAAAAAGGATTAGCGCTTGAGGTTGAAATGAATCTAGCACTTAAATCGGAAAACTTAGCACAGCTGAAAGATTTAATTGTTGATTATAAGGTTATTTGCCCGATTTCTAAAACATCAAACTGGACAGATGTTCGCCAGTTTAACCTGATGTTCAGCACTCAGTTTGGTGCGATGGCTGAAGGCAGCGATGAAGTTTACCTTCGCCCAGAAACAGCACAGGGTATTTTTGTAAACTTTTTGAATGTTCAAAAATCGGGAAGAATGAAAATTCCTTTCGGTATCGCACAGATTGGTAAGGCTTTCAGAAATGAAGTTATTGCCCGTCAGTTCATTATGCGTATGCGTGAGTTTGAACAGATGGAAATGCAATTCTTTGTACGCCCGGGTGAAGACAAAAAATGGTTCGAATACTGGAAAGAAGCACGCCTAAAATGGCACATGGCTTTAGGAACTTCTGCGGAGAAATATCGTTATCACGACCATGTTAAGTTGGCACACTATGCTAATGCCGCCACAGATATTGAATTTGAATTCCCTTTCGGATTTAAAGAAGTTGAAGGTATTCATAGCCGTACTGATTTTGATCTAAAACAACATGAACAATTTTCGGGCAAAAAATTGCAGTACTTTGATAACGATTTAAACGACGAAGGTAAACCTTTCGGGAATTATGTTCCTTACGTTATTGAAACTTCAATCGGTTTAGATCGTATGTTTTTGTTAACAATGATTAACGCTTTCGAAGAGCAGGATTTAAGCACTGAAGATAAACAAGACAGCCGTACTTTATTGCGCCTACACCCTGCTTTGGCGCCTTACAAAGTTGCCGTTTTCCCTTTAACCAAGAAAGACGGCTTACCTGAAAAAGCCCGTGAAATTATGGATGCCTTGAAATTCGATTTCAATTGTATTTATGAGGAAAAAGATGCAATCGGTAAGCGTTACCGCCGCCAAGATGCTGTAGGTACACCTTTCTGTATTACTGTCGACCACCAAAGTTTGGAAGATAATACGGTTACCATTCGCCATCGCGATAGCATGGAACAGGAACGGGTTGCAATTGCAGATTTAGCTGATCTTGTTGGTAAAGCGGTAAGCTGGAAAACACTTTTGGCATAATTAAATTGTCATGCTGAATTTTTTCAGCATCTCAAAACGATACCGAGTCGCAGGCTTTGCCTGCGACTTTTTTATTTTATCAATCGATTGAAATATCGTTGATTGACAAATTTTATGCATTCTTACCTTACAAAGTGGTAACTGCAAACCTTTTGATTAATTTAGATAATTCAAACTAACCAAATGAAGAAGAAAGTTGCCGCTATTTTAATCTTACTTTTTTTTACGAATTTAACGTACGCCCAATCCAAAAAAACGAAATTTAAAGTCATCGCCTTTTATACAGGCAAAAATGATCAGGCGCACATTTGTTTCGTAAATGAAGCCAACAAATGGTTCCCTGATATGTCGAATAAGTACAACTTCAGCTACGAATCTACATCGAATTGGGATAATTTAAACTCAGAATATCTTTCAAAATACCAGGTTGTTTTATTTTTAGATACACGGCCGGAAAAGCCTGAACAACGAGAAGCGTTTAAGTCCTACATGCAAAATGGCGGCAGCTGGATGGGCTTTCATTTCTCTGCCTTTGCTTTAGAAAAATCCGCTTTCGACATGAATTGGGATTGGTACCATAACACCTTTTTAGGCTCAGGTGGTTACGGCAGTAATACCTGGCGACCAACATCTGCCATCCTAAAAGTTGAAGATAGCAAGCATCCTGTTACAAAAAATTTGCCGAGAACTTTTAAATCCCAGCCTAATGAATGGTATCGCTGGCAAAATGACTTGAGAAAAAACCCCGACATAAACATTTTACTTGCCATTGATTCTACAAGTTTTCCGTTGGGAACCGGACCAAAGGCACATGAAATTTGGCACAGCGGCTATTATCCTGTTGTTTGGGCGAACAAAAACTATAAAATGGTTTATGTAAATATGGGCCATAACGATATGGATTACGAACATAAATACGACAACACGAACAAGACTTTATCTTTTACGTTCGATAACGAAATTCAAAACAAAATGATTTTGAATAGTTTGATTTGGTTGGGTACAGGTAAAAAAGCAAAGTAATAAATGCTAAAGAGCCGTTCTGTATTATATTTGATCATAAATTTATTGGAATGAAATTACCGCAGAAATTCTTTGCCCGCCGACATGAAATAGCCGCAGATTATTTAAAGGAGCTCGATAAACATTTGGATGATATTTTATCAGGTAGGGCGACGGAGATGTTTGAAGTTAGAGATTTTGCCAATTTGCTTTGTGTTCATCCAACACATTTCAGCAATACTATAAAAGAAGCGACGGGAAATTCGCCTTGCTACTTTTTTGAGGAACGTTTAATGGAGATTTCAAAGGCTATGCTTCATAATGTGAGTATGACGATTTCTGAAATTGCAAGAATTTTAACTTACGACCCGTCTAACTTTACAAAGTTTTTTAAACATTTCGCCGGTCAAACGCCTAAGCAGTATCGCGAGGCCTATTTCCGATCTTTGGCAGAAAATAAGGAAATTGTCACCATATAAAACTTAAGTAGTCACCATTTTTACTTAAGCAATCACCATTTTTAAAGTCGGTTTCCATTTAACTTTGTTTATAAAATTTAAAGAAAATGGGAACACAAAATAAAATTGCCTTAGTAACCGGCGGGAGCCGTGGCTTAGGAAAGAATGCGGCATTAAAAATCGCGGCAAGAGGTATTGATGTTATTGTAACTTATCAATCGAAGAAAGAAGATGCGGAAAACACGGTTGAAGAAATTAAACAACTCGGCGTTAATGCGGCTGCTTTAAAACTGGATGTTGCAGATTCGAAATCTTTTGATAATTTTTTTACAGAGGTTAAAGCTATTCTGAGCTCAGTTTTCAGTGCTCAAAAAATCGACTTTTTAGTAAATAATGCCGGTATTGGCATTCATGCTTCATTTGCAGAAACAACAGAAGAACAATTTGACACCTTATTAAATATTCATTTTAAAGGTGTTTTCTTTTTAACTCAAAAAGCACTGAATTTACTGAACGACGGAGGTGCAATAATAAATGTATCGACCGGCTTGGCTCGTTTTGCTTTGCCTGGCTACGCAGCCTATGCATCAATGAAAGGCGCAATTGAAACCCTTACAAAATACCAGGCTAAAGAATTGGGTGCAAGAGGCATCCGTTCGAATATTGTTGCTCCGGGTGCTATTGAAACTGATTTTGGCGGTGGCGTAGTGCGTGACAATGAGCAAATGAATGCAGGAATTGCTTCACAGACAGCGCTTGGCCGCGTTGGCATGCCTGATGATATTGGTGGCGTTGTTGCATTTCTATGTACTGATGATGCTAAATGGATTAATGCACAACGCATTGAAGTTTCAGGTGGTATGTTCTTGTAAAAATGTTGTATCGAGTTTGTCGAAACGTATTTTAGTTTCGACAAACTCTTTTAATTTATTTTCCCATACCATTCATGTTGGTTAACCCGGGTAATTTCTAGTTTTCCTATTTCTGTTAAAAACCTTCTGGCGCTAACTAAAGTTTTACTTTGATGCGCATCGTAATTTGAGGCAGTTGGTACCAAACTGCTAATTTTTACCATTCCCGCTGCTTGAATAAATTCGCCCTTTCCCATATAAATTGCTGTATGGGTAACACGGCCACCCGCAACACCTAGCCTTTTAGCTGCTGAGAAAAACAATAAGTCACCCGGCTCTAGGTTTTTGAGGCACTTTTCTACACTTATAGAATCAGCATCCAAAACATCAATTGCAGCGCCAACCAACGCTTGTTGTGAAGCATCTCTCGGTATAATAATTCCATTTAAAAAATAGCTTGTTTTGGTAAAACCACTGCAATCTACACCTTTTATCGAAGTACCTCCCCACAAATACGGTACACCGATTAAAGTTTTGGCAGTTTCGAGAATGGCACCAGCATTCGGGTTTGGGCTCTTCTCCCATTCCGAAAAGCCTTTAGCATCTACTTTTTTAACAAAACCCACTCTTTTATCAGGAAAAAGCACTTTATAGTAATTTTTTTGCTCGGCTAAAACCTCCAGAATATTGCCTTTAACCAAATCAGAAACTCTGGTCGAATTCACATCAGGCTGGGAAAATGCATGACCAAAATCCTGCATATAAATTATTCTCTTCGATTTCTTCCATGCCTCAAAATCATCTTTATTCATTAAACTAACCGCGGTACCATCTGTGTAAGATAAATAACCATCGGGCGTTTTAACCAGGTAGTAACCGCCAACCTTTTTCAAAACTTGCACCGGTGTACCTAAAATCATTTGCGTAAGCATCTCTGCCGCATTTTGTGGTGCTGAACGATTATTACAAACCGACAGATTTGCTAACCCATACTCCATGCCTTTTAAACTTTTCGCGGGCAGTAAAGAATTTACCTTAACGAAGCCTTGTATTTCCTTTACTTGCTTATCTAATGCGGCCAAAGCATTCTCAGATGTACTTTCGACCAAGATGGTATCGCCTTTAATTTGATAGTTAAAATAAACCGAACGCTTATCGGGTGCAAATTCTTTCTTTACCTCATTTGAAATTGTTCTGAAAGCTGCAGTATCTGTTTGGGCTTTTATTGAAACTGAAATCCCGAGGCAACAAAAAAGAATGATTAGTCTTTTCATAATTAGCTAAAATTACTGATTAAAAAATTTTCGCATAACTAAAAGGTGTAACTAATTGCTTACCGAATGATATTGCTATTAAATTTCAAAACCTGAGAAATAAATAGATTTTATTGGCGTTATTCAAGAAAACTCCTTAATGAATCGCCTTTTTTATATTCTAATTACCTTTGTTTTACTGGGCGGCAAAGCAGGTGCTCAATCATGGTCTGATGCAGAATTTAGAAGGGCAAATACCGCAGCTAATGCAAATTACCTAACCAGCGAAGAAAAAAATATTATCCTTTACATGAATCTTATTCGCATAGATGGTGAGAAGTTTTACTACACGTTTCTAGAAGATTACATTAACAACTATAACGCGAAAGTTAAGAAATACAGAAACTACAATGAGCTGAAATTAGCTAAAAACAATACCTATTACTTATCACTTCTTAAACACATTAAGGTTAAAAACCTGCCTTTGTTCTATCCCGATGAAAGGCTGAGTGCAGTAAGTCGTGATCATGCTGTAGATTTAAACAGAAATAACTTAGATACACACGAAAGCAGCAACGGCGATAAATTTAGCCAGCGATTATCAAAATATTTCCCCAAAAAGCCAATGAGCGAAAACATCGATTTCGGCTATTCCAACAGTTTAGATATTGTGTGCCACCTGTTGTTAGATTGTGGTGTTCCTTCACTCGGCCACAGGTTTAATTTACTAGATCAAAAATACAAGTTAAATACAGTTGGTGTCAGTATTCAACCTCATCCGTCTTACACTTGGTGTGCTGTCATCGATTTTGTAGCCCAGCCAAATTTTTACGCCAATAATCAGTAACATCTGAAATTTTAGTTTCTCAGCGATTAAAAGTTACCAGCATTATTTATACCGGCGAAGCTTTTTTTTATTTGAAGCCTGTTCATTATCAACAAACAGTTAGTAACGTGACAATAACATTCAGCCAAAATTACCTGGCCTTTTCTCGAGTATCACCTCCAAAGTATCTCAAAAAAATTATCTTTGCAAGCAACATTAATAACAGCTGCATAAACAGGCTTTAAACCCTTTCAGATCTACAAACCACTTCACCCCAATGCGCAAAGCGATTTTAGCCTTTATCGATTTTTTCTACCCGCCTTTTAAGGGATTCATTTCTGAGCATAATTTCAGGTATTTGGCAACCGGTGGCAGCACCTGGCTTTTGGGTAACGTGGTTTACTACCTGGCTTTTCACTATCTTTTTCATACGGAAAACGTAAGTTTCCTGCTTTTCACTTTAAAAAGGGAAACCGCAGCCTTGGCTGTAGATTTTTTAGTTGTTGTTCCATACAGTTTTTTGCTGAATCGATATGTCATTTTTACGCACAGCGAAGTGAAAGGGCACATCCAGCTATTGCGGTTCTTAAACCTTAATCTGGTTAATATTCTTTTAACATTTGCGCTACAGAAATTTTTTATCGAAATATTGAACATTTATCCAACAATTTCTAAGGTGGTAGTTTCGGTATTAATCGCGGGTTTCAGCTATCTTTATCAGCATTATTTCACCTTCAGTGTTAAAAAAATTAAGCGTAAATAATTTTAGGAAAGCAATTTAAATGCTCTTCAGTTATCTCAGTCCCGCTTTGCGCTTTACTTCGTAATCAGCCGAAAAGGCTTCAACTTCGTGTTCGCTGCAATCGGGTTTAAGTGGCAACAACAAACGTAGTATTTAAGTTTCTGGCGAAATGCCAAACCGTAACGATGGTGCAGAATTTTGAGGTAAATAAACGGGATGGCAGCGGTATCCCCCGATTTTTCATCGGGGATTTAGAGAACAGCCCGACAACATGTTCCGATGAAAAGCAGCAGTACCTTTCTCTAAAAAAAATCTTTGGGCAATTAATCGTCACGGCCAAACGAAACTTTATTTACCTCTTGCTGTTAATTTATCGAACGGCTTTCTTGCTTGGGTAAACTCAACAACCTAACTTAGCCTGACTAACTTTTTATAATACCTAATGAGCGATTTTAATGATTTTAACAATGCGCAGGTAGCAAAACTACCAAAGCATTTGAAGCAGTTTATCGTTGACCAGAACTACGAAAAATACACATCTATTGATCAGGCTGTTTGGCGATATGTAATGCGTCAGAATTACAGCTACTTAAAAAATGTTGCTTATTACCCGTATATAAAAGGCCTGCAAAGAGCCGGATTAAGTATAGAATATATACCCAATTTGCAGACAATGAATGATAACCTTGGCAAAATTGGTTGGGGTGCGGTAACCGTTGATGGCTTTATACCACCTGCTGCATTTATGGAATACCAGGCTTATCGGGTTCTGGTAATCGCGGCAGACATCAGACAAATAAATCATATCGAATACACACCGGCGCCAGACATAATACATGAAAGCGCCGGTCATGCGCCGATTATTGCCGATATAGATTACAACAATTACCTAAGTTATTTTGGTTCAATCGGTGCGAAAGCGATGTTTTCGGCAAAGGATTTTGAACTTTATGAAGCCATCAGAAGACTTTCGATTTTAAAGGAAGCTATTGATACTGACGAGGCTGAAATTGCGAAAGCGGAGAAGGAACTGCGTTACATAAATGAAAATATGGGCGAGCCTTCTGAAATGGCATTGTTAGGTCGTTTGCATTGGTGGACGGTTGAATACGGCTTGATTGGAACATTGGAAAACCCTAAAATATATGGTGCAGGTTTGCTCTCATCAATTGGCGAAAGCGCTTCTTGTATGCAAAAAGATGTAAAAAAGCTTTGGTACAATATAGACACGCTAAATTATGCTTATGACATTACCAAAACGCAACCGCAGCTTTTTGTTACTGAAACCTTTCAAAATTTGATTGATGTTTTAGAACAATTTGCCGACACAATGGCATTCAGACGCGGTGGAACGGAAAGTGTAATGAAGGCCATTGCCTGTAAAAATGTTGCGACCGCAGTTTATAGTTCAGGCTTGCAAGTTAGCGGCGTTTTTACAGATATTGGCGTAAGCATAGATAATGAGGTTACGTTTATAAAAACAACGGGTCCCTCTGCCTTGGCTTTTAATGGTAAGCAACTGCAAAATCATGGAAAAGATTACCATGCCGACGGATTTTCATCACCTGTAGGAACTTTGAAAGGTGCTGACAGGTTATTGGAAGATTACAGCGATGAAGAAATCAAAACTTCAGGTGATACTTCCGGACACAGAACACAAATGATTTTTGATAGCGGAATCAAAGTTGACGGAAGAATAACCGACATTCTTAGAAAAGATGCGAAAGCGATTTTAATAACTTTTGCAGATTGTACAGTTACGGAAAGCAACGGCAACATTCTTTTTAAACCTGAATGGGGCAATTACGACATGGCTGTAGGGGCAAAAATTGTTTCAGTTTTTAATGGTGCCGCCGATAAAGATGCCTACGAGGAGCGTACTTTTGTGAGTAAAGCGAAAACACACCAAGTAATTTACGATGAGAAAACCATTCAGTTACACAACCTGTATAAACAAGTTAGAGAGATAAGAGAGAGCGGAAATGCCATGGAACAGCTACCCGACATTTTTAACCTGCTAAAAGTCAATCATCGAAAAGACTGGCTTTGTGCTTTGGAAATTTTAGAGTTGGTGTATCATAAAAAGATTTACCATCAACTTGAAAAGGAAGTTTTAATATACCTCGAAATTAAAGCAGGAAGAGAAGCCGACCACACTAAACTTATAAATGATGGTTTGCATGTAATCAAGAATCCGGTTAGTCAGTTAATTACAGAATAGTTAAATTTGCGGAAAATTAAGTAAAATGAACATCATAATTACAGGTGCGAGCAGTGGTATCGGCTTTGAAACTGCTTTGGAACTGATCTTGCAAAACAACAATAAGATCGTTGCTATAGCTCGTTCAGCAGATAAATTGCGCAAGCTTTTAGAAATTGCAAAAAGCATTAACCCTGATTGTACACTTCTACCTGTAGAGTTTGACATTGTAAATGATGATTATGCAGCACTGATTCCTTTTTTAAAAGAGCGTTTAGGAACGATCGACATTTTGATAAACAATGCCGGTACGTTAATAAACAAGCCTTTTTTAGAAACAACGGAAGCAGATTTGGCCGAAATGCTGCAAAGTAATGTTATCTCGCATTTCAAAATGATTCAAAATACCATCCCGATGATGCAATCAGGAAGCCACATTGTTAACATTGGCAGCATGGGCGGGTTTCAAGGCAGCGTAAAGTTTCCGGGCTTAGCCGCCTATTCAGCGAGTAAAGCTGCATTACACACTTTAACCGAATGTTTGGCTTTTGAATTGGCAGAAACAGGGATTAAGGTTAATTGCCTTGCTCTCGGCTCTGCCCAAACAGAAATGCTTGAGGCTGCTTTCCCCGGTTATCAAAGTCCGGTAATGGCTTTCGAGATGGGAAAATATGTTGCAGATTTTGCTAAAACAGGCCACAAGTTTTTTAACGGCAAAATACTCCCTGTTGCAGTTACAACTCCTTAACGTAAAAAGTTAACTGATTTACAATAGGTCAACATGAAAACAATCTTCTACTAACAACTTTATTTCTCAATCCCGGATATTCTTTCTTACTTCGCAGCACGTTCCCTATTTTAAAATCCAAAAAACTAAATTTTAATATATGGGAACAAATAACAACTTCACAAGAACAGACGATGGCAAAGCTGCGTCAATCATTAGCTATTTCGGAATTCTTTGGCTAGTTGCATATTTTGCAATGTATGAAGACAAAAAAACTGACTTAAGTACTTATCAACTCAGACAATCATTATTGATAAATATATTGTATGTAATAGTCGGTATTGCAGGAAATATTATCTTAAAAATAATTCCTTCAGAGGCGTTAAGTTATTTCTTTATTGCGCTTTATTTTGTACTTGCCATTATTTGGGTTGTTGGTTTGTACGGCGCTATTCAAGGTCAGAAAAAACCTATGCCATTAATTGGTGAAAGGGCACAAATGATGTTTCCGGGAATTTAACTATCCATTATCAAAAATGCATTTGAAGGGCCTCAGCAAAAGTTGAGGCTTTTTAATTACAACTCATTTTCAACACTTTAAGCAGGTTTAAAAAATTTTTCTATCTTTGGCACCAACATATGAAGAAAATATTAGTCCCGATTTTGTTTTTCATTTTGTCTGCAACTGCAGGAAAAGCCCAAACAACGTTACCTGTTCAATATCAGGAATTAGTTAAAAAGCTTACAGCAAGTCTTCCTAAAATTTCAGAAGAGCCTGTTAAAGAAAGAAACACTACAAACTCTACAAGCCTTATTGATTTTGCAAAAAGCATGTTGGGGATCCCTTATCGCTATGCCACCAGCAATCCAAAAGTTGGATTCGATTGCTCAGGCTTTGTAAGTTACGTTTTCAGTAATTTCGGTTTTAAAGTACCTCGCTCTTCAAGAGAGTTTAGCGCCGCCGGCAAAGAGACAACTATTGAAAATGCAAAGGTTGGTGACGTTTTAATATTCACCGGCAGTAACTCAAAAATCAGACGAATTGGTCACGTTGGTATCGTTTATTCAATTGATGATTCAGGGATTAAGTTTATTCATGCTTCATCAGGCAAATCTCATGGTGTAACCATTACTGAATTTAACGGGCATTATAAAAATCGCTTTATGAAAATTGTGAGCATTTTATAGCTTACTTTTTATACTTCCACATTCTCGTTTTTCCTTCAGCAATCCATGCTACCGCAGTTTCGATTCTCTTTAATCTCGTGGCCTCGGTTTTAGCTTCAACTAGCCATTGCACATATTCTTTCTTATTGGAGTTACTGAAATTTTGAAAGGTTGCTAATGCCGACGGGTCTTCCTGAAGTGCATCGATAAAATATGCAGGTATTTCGAGTTCCTTTGGTGCAGATTTGGTTTTACGAGGCAGGTTTATTCCATCTTCATTAAGTTTAATAGCCTGCTGAATGTACGCCACCAAGACGTCATCATCAGGCAAATCATTAAAAGATTTTATCTGTCCGAGCCAGCCCATGGATTCAGATCTGTCTTTAAAAATTTTATACTCGTCATCCATTAGAGACGCTTTCCAGAAACCAAAGGCACAATGATTTTTAAAAGCAGCCATATGGCAAACCGTTCCTTTGAAATCGAAAAAAGGCATGCTCCACTTAATTTTTTCCTCAATTCTGGCATCAGCCCGGTGAACCAGATTCCTTAAATGCTCTAAAATCGGAATTGCAAATTCTGCTGAACTCGCGATATATTGGTCTACACCTACAATCTTATGCATAATAACGTTTTGTTATAACTGAAATTAAAGTAAAACAATTTTCAAGGCAATTTCAACATCTCCTTGTAGTAAAAAATTCTGAGCCAGCTCATGGAGTTCCCGCTCTCTGTTTGCGGAATCGCCAATTGTAGCATCCAAAATTTCTTTAACTTCAGGCAATTGGCTTACTAAGTCAATTTCTTCATCAAAAGGAAGTTTTTCTACATTTCCCAGCATCCCTAAATCGTTACCTGTTAATACTTTAGATAAGCGAACCGATTTTGGCAAACTGTCGACCCCAATACCCAATTTGGATAATGGCTTCGTTACTTTAAACAAGTTATCCTTTGTTACCCGGCAATACCAATCACCACCTAAACGAGCCACTAAATCTATTTTCTGCTGATCAATTTTACCATTTTCATCTAATAGCTCTTCCTTAATATGAATAAGTTTCACCTCTGCCAAAATTAAGTTACCTGCGCCATGACTATCGCCAAGAGGGATTACCTGATTTACAACACATTCAAATTGAACGGGCGCCTCGGCAACCCTGGGCGGTGCAACTAAATCTGATTTCAACATTGTAAAACCGGACTTATCAAATTCGTTAATGCCTTTAGCATATTCAGTGCTTGCTAAACTCATTTGCTGCACCATATCGTAATTAACAATATTGATTACACATTCCTTCACCTGAAGAACATTTTCCAAAGTATGTTTTGTGGTATTGTCGCGAACACGCCTTGCTGGAGAGAAAACACAAATCGGCGGTTTTGTGCTAAACATATTGAAAAAGCTGAACGGACTCAAATTTACGTTTCCTTCAGCATCAATTGTTGATGCAAAGCAAATGGGACGAGGCGCAATTGCATACTGCAAATAATCCTGCAACTGAACAGCCGACAAATCTTCTGTTTTTATCTTCAACATGCCTATTTTTTCAATGCTAAAATAGAGAAATCTGTAGGTGCTTTTGTGATTGTGTTTGTTAAAGCACCCAAGCCTGTAATTTCCATTTCTACAACATCACCGGGTTGCAGCCATTGAGTTTTATAATTAGGGTCATTTAACAAACCAGTTCCGTTTAACTCTAAAAAGCACCCTGTTCCTACTGTTCCAGAACCAATTACATCGCCCGGCAGAATATCGACACCATAAGCACAACGTTCAATAATTTCAGCGAAAGTCCAATCCATGTCTGCCGCATTACCTTTCGATACTTCAACTCCATTAACCCGACAAGTCATTTTCAGATTATAGGCATTACCAGTATGGCCATCCTTTGGCGCAACTTTATACTGTTCAAGCTCTTCGGGAGTTACCAACCAGGGGCCAATCACTGTAGAGAAGTCTTTTCCTTTTGCAGGGCCAAGATTTAAAAGCATCTCTTCCATTTGCAAGGTTCTGGCGCTCATATCATTCATCACCATATAGCCTGCAATATATTCATCTGCTTCAGCAGCCTTTATATTTCTTCCTTTTTTACCAATAACAATTGCAAGTTCCAATTCGAAATCAAGTTTTTCAAAATGGTCGGGCATGCATTCAATGTCGCCTGTTCCCTGAATTGCATTGTGATTTGTAAAATAGAAAATTGGATATTCGTCAAACTGGGGAATCATTTCTACCCTTCGGTTTCTACGGGCCGCAGCCACATGCTGCCTGAAAGCATAACCGTCTCTACAACTAGCCGGGTGAGGAACTGGCGCCAAGATTTCATAAAAAATTTCTTCTTTTGCCTCAAGTTCTCCGTTTTTAATAAGTACATCAACCGTTTTTGCCCTTTCCATTAAGACTTCGCCACCTTGCAAAAACTCATTCATATTATCAGGAAGCAATTTATCACAGCTGTTTAAATTATAAATATGGCCATTTATGTAAACGCCAAGATGCTCTCTGTCTTCGGTTTTGTAGGATACTAATTTCATATAATTTGGTTAAAATACGGGGTAAAGCTAATGATTTAGGGTAGCAATTTAAAAGGCAAAAAAAATATTTAAGCGCAGTAGATTTCCAGTTTTGTAGTAAAAAAAATATGAAAGAAAATCAGTAACGATAATAAAGCTTAGTGCTAACGTTATACTTAAAGATAAAGAAATTTTATGTTCAAAATAAAATCATTACTTTAGCGGCTTCAAAACCATGATTTTAAAAGCATTACATATTAACCTTGTAAACGATGCAATTGCTGCACGCCGTTACAAAATGCTATCGAAATTAATCATGGCTCAATATTCTCTTTAATCTTTCTGCATTTTGATTAATCGAAAACGCATTAGCGTTTTGATTGTTTATTCTTAAGATTTTTCTTTTCTAACCACAAAAATAAATAATATGCCTGTTTATCACAAATTAGGGCAAATTCCTGCAAAGCGACACACGGTTTTTCGCAAACCTGATGGCAATTTGTATGCAGAGGAATTGGTTTCTACTGAAGGTTTTTCGAGCCTCTACTCTTTGGTTTACCATTGCCACCCGCCAACAATTGTGAAACATTTGGGTGAACCATATAATGTTGAGCCAAAAATTGCAAGAGAAAAGCACCTTAAACACACAAGTTTAATTGGTTTTAAAATTAAACCTGAGGACGATTACTTAAAAAGCCGTAAACCTGTTTTGGTAAACAGCGATTTGCACATCGTTTTAGCTGCACCGAAAAAATCGATGACGGATTATTTCTACAAAAACAGTCAGGCTGATGAGATGATTTTTGTTCATGAAGGTTCTGGTAAACTGAAAACCGGATTCGGCGAAATAAAATTTGCTTATGGCGATTATCTGATTATTCCAAGAGGTACAATTTACCAAATGGAGTTTGATAGCGAAGATAACCGATTGTTTATTGTTGAAAGTTTTAGTCCGCTAAGGCCGCCCAAAAGGTATCTGAATCAATACGGACAATTAATGGAGCATTCACCTTATTGCGAACGCGACTTAAGATTGCCCGAAAATTTGAAAACTAACGATGAGTACGGCGATTTTAAAGTATTGATAAAGAAACAAGGTTTAATTTATCCATACACTTACGGCACACACCCTTTTGATTATGTTGGTTGGGATGGCTACCATTATCCTTATGCATTTTCTATCCACGATTTCGAACCGATAACAGGTCGATTGCATCAACCGCCTCCTGTTCATCAAACCTTTGAGGGGCATAATTTCGTAGTTTGCTCTTTCGTGCCCCGTAAATATGATTACCACCCCGATTCTATTCCCGCACCCTATAACCACAGTAATGTTGATAGCGACGAAGTTTTGTACTATGTGGACGGTGATTTCATGAGCAGAAAAAGTGTAGTAAAAGGTCAGATTACCTTACATCCGGGCGGCATTCCGCATGGCCCGCACCCGGGTACCGTTGAGAAATCCATCGGCAAAGAAAAAACTGACGAGTTAGCGGTGATGATCGACCCGTTTAAGCCTTTAATGCTTACGCAGGATGCCTTGGATATTGAGGATGAAAATTACCATAAAAGCTGGCAAATAAACATAGAATAGCTAGTTAATGGTCGCAAAGCATAATGCTGATATTAAACGGATTAACATGCTAACTAAGACCGAGCACAGACTTTAAAACTTAATCTTTGAACATCCGCCTTCGGAGTTCGTACTAAAAAATGAATATGGAAACACAAACTTTTGCAGAAAAAATATCAAAAGCACAGGATTTTCTGCCAATTAACGGAACTGATTATATAGAATTTTACGTTGGTAATGCCAAGCAAGCCGCTCATTACTACAAAACGGCATTTGGCTTTCAAAGTTTGGCCTATGCCGGGCCAGAAACGGGCGTCAGAGATCGGGCCTCCTATGTTTTACAGCAAGGAAAAATAAGGCTGATCTTAACAACGGCGCTAAAATCAGACCACCCGATTTCAGAGCACGTAAAAAAGCACGGTGATGGTGTAAAAGTATTGGCACTTTGGGTTGATGATGCCTACAGTGCATTCGAGGAGACAACAAAACGCGGCGCCAAGCCATACATGGAACCTAAAACCCTCACGGATGAGCATGGCGAGGTAAAACTGAGCGGCATTTATACCTATGGAGAAACCATTCATATGTTTGTTGAAAGGAAAAATTACAATGGTACTTTTATGCCGGGTTTTCGCGATTGGGAAAGTGATTACAAGCCAACCGATGCAGGTCTTCTTTACATCGACCACTGTGTGGGCAATGTTGGCTGGAACCGCATGAACGAGGCAGTAAAATGGTATGAGGATGTTATGGGCTTTGTAAATATTTTATCTTTTGATGATAAACAAATCAACACAGAATATTCTGCTTTGATGAGCAAAGTAATGAGTAACGGAAACGGATTTTCAAAATTCCCGATTAATGAACCTGCAGAGGGTAAAAAGAAATCGCAGATTGAGGAATACCTGGAGTATTATGAAGGTGAAGGTGTACAGCATATCGCAGTCGCAACAAAGGATATTGTAAGCACGGTGAAGGAATTGAAATCTCGTGGCGTGGAGTTTTTAAGCGCCCCACCCGAGGCATATTATGATATGATGCCGCAACGCGTGGGTCAAATTGATGAAGAAATAACGATTCTTGAAGACTTGGGAATTCTTGTTGATTGCGATGAAGAAGGCTACCTGCTACAGATTTTTACTAAACCTATAGAAGATAGACCGACCTTATTTTTTGAGATTATTCAGCGTAAGGGTGCCCAAAGTTTTGGTGCAGGAAACTTTAAGGCCTTGTTCGAATCTTTAGAACGTGAGCAGGAACTGAGGGGAAATTTGTAATTAGTTATTTGTTTAAATACAAAAGCTCGTTATCTCGATCGCAGCGGAGAAATCCTTGAACTCAAAGTTTGAAGATTTCTCCATTACGTTGCAATTGAGTCGAGATGACGAGTTTTCTTTTAACTAGAGCACCTCTCCAAAATGTTTATAATTTGATTTGATTGTATCGAAAACTTCCGACATTTTTCCACCCAACATCAATTTAGCCATCGACTCAGTCATACCTTTTACTTGTGCCCATTCAATTTTCGGCGGCATAGCAAGGGCATTTGGATTAGTTAAAATGTTTAACAAAACCGGTCCTTCTGTGGTAAAAGCATTAGCGATGGCGTTTTCAACTTCTTCAGGCTTAGATACCGTAATTCCTTTAAAGCCCATTGCTTGTGCAACCAAAGTAAAATCCGGATTGATCATATCGGTTTCGCTATCCGGCAAACCATCTACTTCCATTTCCAATTTAACCATCCCTAAAGCACGATTATTGAAAACAACCAGTTTAATCGGTAAGTTATATTGTTTAATTGTCGCCAAATCGCCCAGGAGCATAGATAATCCACCATCGCCACATAAAGCGACTACTTGTTTTTCCGGATGAGATAAGGCTGCACCAATAGCCATCGGCATTGCGTTTGCCATGGAGCCATGGTTAAATGAACCCAGCATTTTACGTTCGCCCGTGCCGTCGATAAATCTTGCGCCCCAAACGCAGCACATTCCGGTATCGACAGTAAAAATTGCATCGGTTTTGGCCAACCTGTTTATGGTATCGGCAACAAACTCCGGCTGTATTCTATTCTCTTCACCTTTATCATTAACATAAACCTGCTGGTTTTCTTTAACTTTTTCGTAAAACTCTAACTGAGATTTTAGAAAGCCATCATCTTTCTTATCGTCCAGCAGAGGTAATAACGCTTTAATGGAATCGGCAATGTTTCCGCACAAACCTTGCGTAAGCTTTGCTCGCCTACCCAAACGCTCCGGACTTTCATCAATCTGAACGATTTTATTTTTAACAGGCATGAAGTTCACATAAGGAAAATCAGTGCCTAAAAGCAAAACGATGTCCGCTTCATGCATAGCGTGATAACCCGATGGCTGTCCCAATAAACCGGTCATTCCAATTGCGTATGGATTATTGTGCTGAATGCCCATTTTGCCCCGGAACGAAAAGCCAACGGGCGCTTTCAATCTTGATGCAAGTTCAACAACTTCATCGTGTGCCTCAGCGGCACCAATACCACAGTAAAGCATTATCTTTTTTTCGGAGTTCAACAATCCGGCTAATTCAGAAAGCTCTGCATCCGAAGGACGAATAACAGGTTTATTTCTGAAAATCTGCATGGAGGTTGCACTTTCAACAGCGTCCATTTCGGCAACATCTCCCGGCAATCCAAAAACGGCCACACCTTTCTTATGAATTGCGTGTTGGATTGCAGTCTGGAACATTCTAGGCGCCTGCTCGGCAGTTGTTGCAACCTGATTATAATAACTGCAATCATCAAACAGTTTAATGGTGTTGGTTTCCTGAAAAAAATCCGTTCCAAATTCTTTAGTCGGAATGGTAGATGCAATAGCAATTACCGGCACATGAGAACGATGCGCATCATACAAACCATTTATCAGGTGTACATGACCCGGACCGCAACTTCCTGCGCAACATGCAATTCCATCGAGTTCACTTTCGGCAGCTGCAGCAAAAGCGCCTGCTTCCTCATTTCTGACATGAATCCACTTTATCTTGCCGTTTCTTCTAACCGCATCATTAAAATAATTAAGGCTATCGCCTGTAACGGCATAAATTCTTTTTACGCCAACTTCAACCAGCATCTCTACCAATTGCTCTGCTACATTCTTACTCATGAAAATATTTTTAAAATGATTTTTAATTGGGACGCTTAAAACGACACCTTATAAATAAAAGATCGACTGATATTGTTTCAACCAATCTTCGAATAATTAAAGGTTTGCAGATTCCTGACCTGAAAAAGACTAACCTTACTAAATCCGGGATTAAAAAATGAAAATGAATCTTTCTTCACTAAAACTTCATAATTGAAGTGCACCTTTGAGATAACGAAACACAAGAAGCGATTTCCGTTTTGTTAAATTCTAAAAACTCATAATTAGTTTTTTTAGTTTTCCGGTTACCCTTATCTGATACCTCATGTATTGAAAAATACATGAGGTTTTTTTTGTTATTCGGCACTTTCTTTTAACATTTGGTACAAATCCATTACACCTCCATCGAACTTTGTTCCATTTACATAAAAAGATGGAGTGCCGTTTACACCGCTCCTGATACCGCTTTCGAAATCATCTTCAATTTTTTGTTGCGTTTTATCGGCTTCAGAATCTTCTGTAAATCTATCTAAGTCTAAACCAATTGTTTCGGCCAATTCTACAAAAAGTTCTTCACTGAGCCGATATTGGTTCTCATAAATGGCACCATGCATTTCCCAAAATCTTCCCTGCAGAGCGGCGGCTTCAGCCGCCAAGGCTGCGGGAAATGCAAGCGGATGAGCCTCCTTAAGCGGGAAGTTTCGAAATACAAACTTAATCTGGTTGCTAAAAGTTTCTTCAATTTCCTTTACAATCGGATAGGCATCGCCACAGTGCGGGCATTCATAATCGCCAAACTCAACAATCTCAATTGCTGCTGACAGGCCACCCTGAACATGGTCTTTTTCTGATATTTGTGGTTTTAAAGTACTCATAACATTTACTATTTCTTTGTAAGTTCTTCTAATGCATCTAAAATCCCATCGGCGCCAGGGTTAACTGCCATTGGCGATAGATAGCTCCAGGCAATGTTACCCTCTTTATCGATTACAAAAAGAGCCCTTTTGCTCTCTCCAACTTCATCATCATAAGCCCCATAAGCTTTTGAAACACTTCCTTTTGGTTCAAAATCTGCCAATAACGGGAAATGAAGTTTTCTATCGCCCGAAAAAGCCAGATGACACCAAACACTGTCTACCGAAATTCCAAATATCTGGGCATCGTACTTACTAAAATATTTAAGCATTTCATTATAAAGTGCCATTTGATCACTGCAAACTGGACTCCAATCGGCAGGATAAAAAGCCAGAATAACATTTTTACCTTTAAAATCTTTTAGCTTTATCTTTTGGTCCGGTGTCGCATTCAATTCAAAATCCGGTGCCGGTGCGCCTTTTTCTAACATAGTTTTGAGTTTAAAATTTTAAATCATTCGTTGTTTAACAGCTTGCGATTGTACTTGTTTCAAATTGATTTTACAGGCTAGCCAAGTTTTTGTCTTTTGATCAGATAAGATTGAAGGATGGGGTAAAACCCCTCGTTAATATCAGCATCTATCAAATCTATTTTGTATTGAGCACATTTCAAAGAAATTTGCTGCCGGTATGAAGAAACCGCATTAACATAATTTTCTTTAACCTGCCCGGTATTAACTTTTACCGCCTCGCCGGTTTCCATATCTACAAATTGATAAGGTCGGTTTTCGTAGTCGAAATTTACCTCTTTCGATTTATCTACAACATTAAAAACCACCACTTCATGCTTATTGAATTTCAGGTGTTGGAGTGCATCAAAAAAATCGTCGGTTTTGTCGGCGCTGTTTTGTGTGTTAAACAAATCGCTGAAAATAATAACCAACGACCTTTTGTGAATTAACTCAGCAACCTGATGCAATGCTTCGCTCAAATTGGTCCTGGCATTTATTTTAGGCCTTAAAAGTAATTCTTCGAGTTGGGTGAAAAGATATTTTTGGTGTACTGTAGTTGATTTAGCATGTGAGTTTAGGAGAATCTCATCCGTAAATAAACTCAATCCGAAGGCATCTCGTTGTTTTTTTAACAAATACATTAACGATGCTGTCGCCTGGATAGAAAAGGTAAGTTTATTATTCTTTGGTTGAGGAAAATACATAGACGAGGAAACATCTATTACAAATTGGCACCTGAGGTTGGTTTCTTCCTCAAACCTTTTGCTGTATAATTTATCGGTTTTAGCAAATAATTTCCAGTCGATATTTTTCACATTATCACCATTGTTGTATTGGCGATGCTCTGCAAATTCTACCGAAAAACCATGAAAAGGACTTTTATGCAAACCGGTTATAAAACCTTCAACAACTTGTTGTGCGAGCAACTCCAGGTTTCCATAGCTTGTTTCGTTTTCGTAATTTACTGCCTGCATATCGTAAAGCTAATAAAAGATTTATCAAAAATCTGCAGTTGATATAAGTTTGTATCAACAGTGAAAACTAAAAAAAGCACCCTTATTCGTTGCGTTCTTCGTCATTCTCAAGCGGGCGGGAATCTCAAGCGATAAAAATCTTGAGGATTCCTAATTATATTGAGAATGACGAATTGAAACGACTTTATTTCTTTGCTATTTTATACAACTTACCATTATCAGTAACCGCATAAAGTGCGCCATCTTTTTCTACCATATCGCGAAAGCGTTCGCCCATGCCTTCAAGCAATCTTTCTTCTCCGACAACCTTATTATCTTTAATTACCAAACGAATGATGTGCGAACCGCCTAAACCACCAACAAATAAATTCCCTTTCCACTCTGGAATTGCAGTGCCATTATAAAAAGCAATACAGCCAGGAGAAATACTCGGATTCCAAAAATAAACTGGTTGCTCCATTCCATCCTTCTGCTGAATACCATCGCCCACCTTTTGCCCGCTATACTCTGTTCCATAAGTGATTACAGGCCAGCCGTAGTTTTTACCGGGCTTAATAATGTTAACTTCATCGCCACCTCTTGGCCCAAATTCGGCTTCCCATAAATCACCTGTTTGCGGGTTAATTGCCAAGCCATCGGGATTGCGCAAACCTAAGGCGTAAATTTCAGGCCTTGCATCTGCTTTACCCGCAAACGGACCATTTGGTACAGGCTTTCCATCTTTGGTAAGATGAAGAATTTTCCCTAAAGATGAATTTAAATATTGCGCCTGAATTCTGATATCGCTGCCAGAACGCTCACCTGTGCTTACAAAAAGATCACCGTTTTTGTCAAAAACAATTCTTGAGCCGTATTGTAGCTTGCCTGTATATGATGGCGTAGCACGATAAATTACCGTTTGAGCCTCAAGTGCCGTTTCGTCGGCAGATAACTTTCCCTTTGCTACAGCTAATAGAACACCTTTATCCTGAGGTTCAGAATAAGCATAGTAAACCATCCTGTTCTTCGAAAAATCAGGATCTAAAGTTACATCAAGCAAACCACCCTGACCGGATGGATCAACTTTAGGCAGTCCTGTTATTGTTTTGCTCAGCTTCCCATCGGCACCGAGAATAACCATTGTGCCTCTTTTTTGAGTAATTAAAAAGCCGCCGTTTGGTAACACTGAAATAGCCCATGGATTTTCAAGCTTATCGTTTAAAACGGAAACATCAATGGCTGTTTTAGATTTTACGCCGGCAATTCTGGTTTGCCCTTCAAATGCAGGCTTATAATCGGCAGAAGGTTTATTTGTTTCAACAGGATTTTGAGCAACAGCCGAGTTAACGAGCATTAGACTCAATGTTAACCCCGCCAATGACGCACCTAATGTTTTGTTATTTAATAGGTTCATAAGGGAAATGACTAATTTTTTAAATAAAGGAACAAAATTAATTTCGCATAAAAAAACCCGTATCAAAGATTTGAATCCGGGTTTTAAATATGTTACAAGCCAGTTGGCTTTACGTTTTTATGAGGTTTAAACTAAGCTAATTGCTTGTTCAATTTATCTGCCAATACAGATTTCGGAACCGCACCAACTTGTTTATCAACAACCTGTCCGTCTTTGAAATATAACAAAGCAGGGATGTTACGAATACCAAATTGCATCGAAATTTGAGGATTATTATCTACGTTAACCTTACCAACGATAGCTTTACCATCATATTCTTTTGCGATTTCTTCTACTACAGGACCAACCATGCGACAAGGGCCACACCATTCTGCCCAAAAATCTACTAATACGGGTTTATCTGATTTTAATACAAGCTCCTCGAAGTTTGCATCTGTGATTTCTAATGCCATAATTATTTTTTTTATGTTCAAATATAGGTATTCAATTGTAATGCCAACTATAGTGTAATGTCAATTTGACATTGTTGTGGTTTGTTTCATTTAACGCTTATTAAGAGCAAGTAAACAATCTTTCTAATCTAGATTTTTACTCTTAATCTCAAGAAACTTAGTTTAACTTATAGTTTACAACATTGAGCCCGACCAATTGTTCTAAGAACTTATTGTTAGGATTGATTTTCAAATTCTTCGAAGGCAGATCCAACATAATTTGCTTCTCGGTATCGAAAACAGCGAAGTTAAGTTGGCAGTTTTGCTGCTCTGAATTTGCCTTATTGTCTGCTAAAATGAGTTCAATTTCTCGCATCAATTCTTCATTCACACGTTCAATCGGTACTTGTATGGTTAAACTCTTAGCTAGCTTATCCCTTAATTCAGACATTAAATTGATGGCCGTTATTTTAA
>Ga0308164_10000629_pt1 | contig 52283 bp, 42 predicted proteins | sample PhyTR2_FD_201031 | JGI IMG/M metagenome (GOLD analysis project Ga0308164, IMG submission 201031) | Phyllosphere microbial communities from UC Gill Tract Community Farm, Albany, California, United States - DLSLT.R2 | ecosystem: Host-associated > Plants > Phyllosphere > Unclassified | place: USA...
GCATACCCTGGAAAACATCATGTGTATAAATCACAAAAACATAAAGGACCTATATCCGCAGAACTTTAAGAATATAATCCGTTAATCAAATATGTAGTTCGTAGGGCGGATACGTCTATCCGTATCTTTTCGGCTGGTTTACTGAATTCTTCATGCAACAAAAAGATTTTTTCCATGAAAGTCCGGACAGGGGTTACTGTCAATATACTAAATGGCTCACCAGAAGTCTTTGTATCACCAAGTGTTTCGCTAATAATGGAATTAACTATTCTCTGTTCTGATGGCTCTCTTAAAGATCGTGCCCCAATTTCAATAAGTACAGCTTCTTTAAGATAAGTTCCCTTTTCTAAGGACGATATATAGTAAAGCTCCAGTATTTGCGGATCCCTGTCTGATTCAGTTGTATCAGCAACCTTGAGTCTAAACATGTCTTTTGGCACACCAATAGTCAGTAATTCATTTTCAAGTGTGTCCCTAAATATTCCTGATGTAAATGCACAGGATGCTTTCCTCAGCTCCTTGACCTTGCTTTTGCTCAGTTCTTCTCCAAAACCTAATACAGAACGGTCTATGACTAGATCAATATCTTCACTAAAACGTTCAATCAAGCCCCAGGATTTACTAAGCGACGTCCCCCCCTTAAATACAATATTATCCTTCCATTCAGTTCTAAAGATTGCATACAGAGCTAATGTTACCCACCAGTCTTTTTCTATAGCATAAGCTGGTAATCCTGTACGTCTACTTACCAATCCTAAAATATCGTTTCTTTCTTCAGCTGTTAATTTAAGCCAATTAATCATTCCTTTATTCAGTTAGTTCATTTAGCAATTTTGCAATCCAGGCAGGTGCAAGTTTTGCATCGTGTTTAATCAGTTTTGGATCTTCAGTAGCCAAGATTGATTTTAATTGTTCTTTTATTTTATCGTCAACTCCTTTTTGACCCAATTCCTGCAATGCTTGTATTGCAAGGGTACTGATTTTTCCCTTTGTTGCAAATTTCCTAGCAACAGCAGCCTTAAAGGTTATTTTTTGTTTGCCCACTTTGATTTTTCTTGGTGCTCCATCAGTAAGATATACCATATTCATGGGTATTTGTGTAGTCAACCTTAGTTTATGCAGTGCTGCCGATCCTGTAGGGATTAGATGTGCATGATCTCTCCGTGCGATTTGCTCAGCAATTTCTTCTGTTGAAGGATATAAGTTGCCGTAAACAGGATGTTGTTTAGGATACAGGTAAATGCCTTGGGCTAACCTTTCGAGCACTTTCTCTTTTTCAAGTTTAGAAAGACTTTTCCTGATAGATTCGTCACTACCTAATCCAATAAAATCTTTCGGAAAAAACAACTTTCCGCGTTTATTCTTTTTTATCTTATTAAATACATGATAATCAACTGATTTCATAGGACACAACACCTTTATTTTTTCACAAATTTATTAAATATTCGTGAAATATTACTTAGTATTATAAGCTTATTTTTTATAGTACATGAAGTGGGTATCAATTATGCCCTCGTAGTACAGAATCTTTTGGAAAGTAGTAGAGTGAGAAAAAGTTCAAACAGTGATAGCTTACTCTTGGTCGGTTTTAGAAAAGGTGCATTATATGAGGCCGTAACGATTTTTGAAGCCTCTAACGATTTGGATTATTTAAAACGACGTGTGATTACAGCTATTCGGAAATTTCAGCAATATTATCTAATAACTTTGTTGATTTTTCACTTAGTGATCGAACTGTTCGGGATAAAAAAACCTTCAAACGTCTTGAAGACTATAAGATAATCATGCGCTAACCTCGCCAATAAAAATCAAGAGTTCAAATGATTTAATAACCATTAAAATTTTTGTTCCATCTAATATCACCAAACAAACGCTCACAAGAATTAATATAGCTTTTAGGAAGAGAATAACGATATGCCATATCCTTAAAAACATTAAAGTATTTAGGAACTTTTCCTTTTGGTGTTATTCCCAGACAGAATGACAATGGCAAACCAATATTAATTGTATATTCAAAGGAAGGTGCATTTATTAATTCGGGCATAGATTTTATAAACGAATCTATCTCCGCAATGATTTTATCTGATTTCTGAAACTCATCATTATTAATCAGTTCTTGTAATTGTTCTGTCGTCTCTCTATAGCCCTTAAACTTTTGACGATATTCATAGGCATAAGAAAATATTTCTTCAAAATTTTGTGATTTTTCATAGATCAAAGCAGGTAAAAAGGGCAGTTTCATAACATCCCATACAATTTTCTCGCTATTAATATCATTACGGGTATCTCTCACGTAACTTTTATTGGTGAGTCCTTGAATGCCTTCTAATATAAGCCGATAATTCGTATCATTTAATTGAGCAGGTACTTTTAGTCCATAGGCATATCCTACTAGATTAATAAAATAGTTTCGTATTTCATGACACACCAAGTTCATATTATTTTTATTCGCTATTTCAATATAATTTAAAGTACGATAACAAAGTAGAACAATATCTATGTGGTCAATATTTGCAGCGTTATAATCCCATCCCCATATGTTTTTCAATCCATTTTCAATCTCGATATATATATCAATACCATTACCCATTTCACCATCGGCAGCAGAATAATTACCAAATGAAATACCAGTGTAGCTGAGAAAATCTTCATAGTAGTGAAGTTTTTTCGATGAATCACAAAAGATATTAAGAATATAAAACACCATTTCTGACTTCAAAAAATCTTCAAGCTTAATCTCATCAGTAATATTGAATATAAGAGGTACAACAACCTCATTAAAATAAGATCGTGAATTACTAGGAATTATTTTTAAAAAAGACGCCCAGAATTTTTCATCGACATAAAGAGTCTCATTTAGAATATAAGCTTCCAAAAAGGAATCCAAACTTTGAATATTAATTTCCCTGGCGATATATTCAGAATCCTGCAGAGCAAATAAACGAGTAGCAGAATTTAAAGTAGCATTATCAATGAGTGCATTTATCATGATTATATGTTTTTCGAATATACATTTATATAATTAAATACAAATTTACATCAAACAGTAATTCATAATACTTTTCATTAAGATAAAAACTGGTGACGTATAGGTGACGAGTTGTCGTCATGGGACTGTTTATCTTGCGGAAAATCTGTGACGTATTGTTGACGAGTTCTCGGGAAATTCAACATATTTCCCTGCTGAACTTGATACAGGCATTGCTAAGAAACTATAGAAGAGGAGTAAGGAAAAATCGCATAGAAACAAAAAAACGCCTTTTTTCATAGAAAAAAGACGTTTTTTAAAGCTCCCTCTGCTGGGCTCGAACCAGCGACCCTCTGATTAACAGTCAGATGCTCTAACCAGCTGAGCTAAGAAGGAGTGCTGGTTATTTTAAATAAGCTTGCGCTCAGTTAAAATGGTAAAGCGTTATTAAAGTACATAACAAAAGGCAAGGCCCTCTATATAACAGAAAAAGTCTTTCAGCTTACACTGAAAGACTTTAAATCTGCTCCCTCTGCTGGGCTCGAACCAGCGACCCTCTGATTAACAGTCAGATGCTCTAACCAGCTGAGCTAAGAAGGAGTACTCTGGTTATCCCAAAAACCGCTTTAAACTTTAATTAAGAACATAAAGTCTCGTTCGTTTTGGGAATGCAATATTAGGGCTTTTAAATTATTTATGCAATATTTGTAGACAAAAATATTGAAAATAATTTAAAATAAAACATATGAGCCTGATAATCATAGGGACTGTAGCATTCGATGCTATTGAAACTCCCTTCGGAAAGACTGATAAAATCGTTGGTGGCGCTGCTACCTATGCCAGCTTAGCTGCATCTTACTTCTACAACAAGGTAAAAATAGTAGGTGTGGTTGGTGATGATTTCCATCAGGATGACATCGATACCTTCACAAAACATGGTATTGATACAGAAGGCTTACAAATAAAAGCAGGTGAAAAGTCGTTCTTCTGGTCTGGAAAATACCACAATGATATGAATAGCCGCGACACGCTGATCACGGAATTAAATGTATTGGCAGATTTCGACCCTATTATTCCTGAGAGCTACCAGGACTGCGAATTTCTGATGTTAGGTAACCTAACCCCGCAAATACAGCAAACGGTGATCAAGAGGCTTAAAAATAAGCCTAAACTGATCGTACTGGACACTATGAACTTCTGGATGGACGTTGCAATGGACGATTTACTGGAAACTTTAAAATTAGTGGACGTACTAACGATCAACGACGAGGAGGCCAGACAGCTATCAGGCGAGTATTCATTGGTTAAGGCTTCTAAAAAAATCCTGACTATGGGCCCGAAATACCTGATCATCAAAAAAGGTGAGCACGGCGCCCTGCTTTTCCACGAAGACAAAATTTTCTCTACTCCTGCCCTTCCACTTGCAGAAGTATTTGATCCAACCGGTGCAGGTGATACTTTTGCCGGCGGATTTATTGGATACCTGGCTAAAGTTGGTACAGTGAATTTCAATAACATGAAAAATGCAATCGTGTACGGCTCGGCCCTGGCATCTTTCTGCGTAGAGAAATTTGGTACAGAAAAGATCATCAACCTCACGGAAGAAGACGTTGCAGAACGTGTTCGTGAATTTGTTAACCTGAGCGCCTTTACAATAGAAGCTTAAAATTATAAGGCAACAGGCTTTCAAATGCCCTGTTGCCTTATAATTTTAATTTACCTACAGGTGTGAACTTCTCAAATACACTGTGCGTATGTGGCGCATCGGCAAGTTCTTCAGTTAAGTCTTGCCCCGCCCAATGTTCGTAATGTTTTCCGTTCTTCCACAACCTGCTTTCCCCCACGTCATAGATCATCCCCAGATAGGCAACCCATACCTGAGGCTTGTCCTGCCCATTCCTTAAAGCCAGTTGCTGTTTTGTATATTCAGGTAAATCCATTATCTGGCCGCCCTGCTTTTGAAAAGTTCAAACAAATAGATACTGAGCAGCAACATCGCCATAAAATAGAAATGACTCTCAAACGGTATATGAAACAAATTGAAATTAAGCGTTTCCGCACTGTTATACTGCACAACCGGAACTGAAGTCAGCACCCCATAAACAATATAAAAAAGGATAAGCGAAACCAGGTAAGCCCGGTAGAACCGGTACATAAACCTGATTTTACCAACATATTCAATAAATACAAGGAAGGCCATCAACAGGGCAAATGTAAATACTGTATACAATTTCTGGTGGCCGAAATACAGCATTGCTATACATACCCCAAGCATAATATTGCTAACAGCAAGACTGTATTTTTCGGGTTTGTTATCGGGATAACGTGCGTTGAGAAAAGAATAAACGGCCAAACCGGCTCCTGGCAGAAGAAAATAAAGCAGCAGCTCTTCTGCAGGCAATTCCCAAAGCGTCAGGCCCGTTAAATACGGTGGATTAAAGACAATCACTTTTAGTTGTGTCAGAAATTCGGTAGGCACCGAAAAAACAAAAACATTGATTAAAACTGAAAGTATCAGGAATTTGCTGTCTTTAGCAAAATTTAAATCTTTCAAAGAAAACAACAGACCTGAGAATATTAATAGTCCCAGATCAATTAAAATATAAGTATAACCCATTGATGTTGATATGCTGACCTCAAAAATAACCTTTTGATCCTAATTAGAAGAAATAGCATTGCGCTTTCAGCAATACATCAATTTCTTAACCAGTAAAAAAGATCAGCAGCAGAGCTGTTTTTGATCCCAGGTTTGTCAGCAGAGCTTTCGGCTAACATACTGACAAACGTGTATCTTGAACAAAAAAAACGCCCGTCATCATTATTCATGAGGCGGGCGTCCGTTTAGAAAAGAAAAAGTTTCTTAAACGATTTCAGTTCCTAAAATTTCTTTTGAATATGTTTTCAGATATTTTTTCAATATCTGTCTGGCCACATGGATCCTGGTTTTAACCGTACCGATTGGAATTTCAAGCATATCCGCAATCTCGTGGTATTTGTACCCTTCAAAGTATTTAACAAAAGGCACATAATATTCAGGCTGCAATGTAGCCAGTGCTTTATTGATATCACCAATTACAAACTTACTGTCAATTGTATTTTTAGTAGCACTGTAATGCAGGTTTGCCGATGATATATCTTCCGATTTGGTAATCAATGCATTCGTCTTAACCAAACGTCTGTAATTGTTGATAAAAGTATTTTTCATGATGGTAAACAACCATCCCTTAAGATTAGTACCATCCTTGAATTTACTGTAATAAGTAACCGCTTTCAACATTGTATCCTGAACAAGGTCGTTAGCGTCTTCAATATCTTTAGTAAAATTTAAAGCGAATGACTGCAAAGAAACCGAATGGTTGTGGAGCTGAAGGTTAAATTCATTTTTTGTCATAATGTCTTTAGTTTTAAGGTTAAAGACCAAACAAACAGGGTTATCAGAGTGGCGTCGTCAAGTTTGTTTAATCTTGTATGCTAACCTTAATACAACATATGTACCAAAAAACGCATTCAGGGACCCAAAGAAAATTTTATAGGTTTAACTTTAAAATTAAGTTGTTTGTCACAAGATATTTACCTCGCGTTCCAGTGTTACCCCAAATTTTGCCTGTACAGTGTCTATTATTTTTTCTGAAAAACTATACACTTCCTCTCCTGTGGCCCCGCCATGATTGACTAACACCAGAGCCTGGTTTTTCCAGGTTCCTGTATGACCATCTACAATGCCTTTGAAACCACATTGTTCTATTAACCATCCTGCAGCAAGTTTCATCTTATTTGCACCTGCAGGATAACTGATCAGATCAGGAAACTTCTGTTTCAATCCATCAAATACCGACCGTTCAACAACGGGGTTTTTAAAAAAACTTCCAGCGTTTCCGATTGTAGAGGGATCAGGCAATTTACTCACCCTGATTTCGGAAACTATAGCGGATATATCAGCAATTGTTGGCCGGCTGATCCGTCTTTCGGCAAGAACAGATTGTATGGCTCCGTACTGTGAATTGATTTTAGCATCAGTGTCTAAGATAAAGTTAACACCGGTGATGATATACTGTCCTTTTAGCTCAGTCTTAAAGATACTGTCCCGGTAAGCAAACCGACAGGCATCGTAATCAAATTCCCTTATTTCGCCTGTGGCAATTTCAAATGCGGTACAAGATTCAAACACATCTTTGAGTTCCACTCCGTACGCGCCTATATTTTGTATCGGCGATGCACCAACAGTACCTGGTATCAGGCTGAGATTTTCCATTCCGGCAAAATCCTGTTCTACACAATACTTAACCAAATCGTTCCACACCACCCCTGCACCGGCAGTAACTTTCACCTGACCTTCATCATATCTTGAAGCTGTTATTCCGGGAATACTGATTTTCAGCACCAGCCCTTCAAAATCACTGGTAAAAAGCATATTACTGCCTCCTCCGAGCACAAGCAACCTGTTTTCCTTAAAAACCGGCAGCCTAAAAAGTTCTGTTAAGTCGGCGGTACTGCTGATCTCAGCAAAAAAACGCGCTTTAACGTCGATACCAAAAGTGTTATAGGGTTTAAGGGATATATTTTCCTTCAATGAATACATAGATGAATACTGGTCTGATTTTAGGCAAATGTAAAGAATGTGATTACATATTAGGCGCGGATCTTACAAAAGTACCAAAAGTGCTCATACGTAGCACATTTGCAAAAAACACATCGCTTGTTTATATCACTTAACATTTTTAAGTCATGTAATAAATATGTTCAATACAATATTTAATAATTTTGCATATTTTACGTTCGATTATCACCGTATTTAAGCCGACACCGCAACTGCCAAAAAGCAAGCTGATTCAAAATGGAAAATCAAGACAAAAAAAGACTATTAATCATAGATGCAGCATTAAAACGTTTTGCTCACTATGGGCTCGCAAAAACGACAATGACAGAAATTGCGAAAGATATTTCTTTTTCAAAAGCCTTACTTTATTACTATTTTCCAGACAAGCTAAGTCTTTATGTGAGTGTTATAGAAAATATGATGCACACGCTTAGCAGGGACCTGATCAAGTCGGTTGAAAAAACGTCGACCGCAACTGAAGGTATCCTGATTCTTTTGCAAAAAAGACAAACATTCATTCAGAAATATTATAAACTGATTGAGTATACACAAATGATTGGCCCCGAATTACCGGAAGCGCTGTATGAGAAATTTACCCGGGCCAGGGCATTTGAACTGAAGATCATAACCGAGCTCCTCAATAAAGGTAATTTGTCCGGTGAACTTTACGTAGAAGATGTTGCCTTTACTACCGAAATTTTTGTTGAAGCTGTATCGGGAATTCATTTTAATATCCTGAAAAGAGCCAAATTAATGTTCCCGGGAAAAGAAGAATTCAAATTGATCTTTTTAAAAGAAAAGCGCTTTGCAGAAATCTTCCTAGCTGGTTTAAAGCCTGTTAAATAAGTCATAGAATTGTCATTTATGTTTACATCTCACCCTATTTGGGGATAGGATTTCTTAATACAGCATACATCCTATACTTTTGACTATTAAAAAAATAAAGTCAAAAAGTAAAAAGGTAAAATGTTGGAAACTGATAAGAAGAGAGAGTTAATTATAGAGGGTGCAATCAAACGTTTTATGCATTTTGGCATTAACAAAACAACAATGAACGAGATTGCTGATGATCTTTCGGTGTCAAAGCCATCGTTGTATTATTATTTCCCTGATAAATTTAGCCTCGTACTTGGGGTAGTTGAAAAAATCTTCAATGATTATTTTGACGTATTAAATAAAGATCAAAAGCACGACGCAGGTATAGAGGCCAGTCTGCTGAATATCATTGAAATTAAACATAAATTCTTCCTGCGCTATTACATGCTGCATTTGTCGTACGGCAATCCAGATTCATCACTCAGCTCAGTTGAATTGAAAGCCTACCTTGACACCATGATGGCAAAAAACCTGAAATTTCATGAAGCCGTATTTGAACGAGCGGTGCTCAATAAGGAGATCCTGCCGCAGGAAGACATACCAAAACTTGCTGAACTTTATTTGTCCTGCCAGTCTGGCCTGACTTCACTTTGTATTATGCATGGAAACAAAGAACTTTTTCCTGGCAAAAAAGAATTGAAACTAATGAAGGAAAAACAGGTAAGCTTATCAAAAATATTTATTAAAGGACTAAAAAACTAATCAGCCTCAATACATTTACCAAATACCAAATTATGATTAAACCGGTAAAATCAATTCCCATCTTATGGCTATGCATGTTGGTCTCCACCATCGTGAACGCCCAACAGCCGCTTACGCTTAAAGATGCGCTGAATTTTGCGATCGAAAATAATGCCACTGCAAAGAAATCGCGTTTAGATATCGATGGCGGCCTGTTTAAGACCCAGGAAATAAGAGCACAGGCACTTCCTCAGATTACAGGAAATGCATCACTTACTTACAATGCGATTATTGGTCAGCTGGTTTTTGGCGATCAGGCATTCCAATTGGGAAGGGCATGGAACGATAATGCCGGTGTGCAGTTAAGCCAGCAGTTGTTTAACCAGACAGTCTTTACAGGCTTAAAAGCTGCGAAAACAAGTGAAGCCTATTATAACCTTAATGCTAGTTTTACGGAAGAACAAATCATAGAACTGGTAGCCAATAATTATTACCAGGTACTGGTAAGCAGGCAGCAACTGAACGTAATTGATACCAACATCAAGAATATTAAGGTGGTTGAAAAGATCATTTCTAACCAATATAGCAATGGCCTGGCAAAAAAGATTGATGTAGACCGCATTCAGGTAAATCTTACCAATTTACAGACAAGGCGCGAACAAACAATCAATGCTGTGGTGCAACTGGAAAATCAGTTAAAATTCTCAATGGGAATGCCGGTAAACACAGCGATAGTTGTACCACCAGATGAACTTAAAACAGTAGAAGCGCTGCCTGAACTGGCCGATACCATCAACACAGCCGGGAGAATAGAAATGAGGTTGCTAAACATCCAAAAAGAACTATATCAGCTGCAACGCAAATCCTATCTGGCGGAATATTATCCTTCCTTGTCACTTACAGCTAATATATCAACCACTGGGCAAAGTGATAAATTTGACCTTTTCAACAGGCATGGAACCGCATTTTATTATGATGCATCAGCAATTGGTATTACTTTGAAAGTACCTATTTTTAATGGTTTTGCTACCCGTTCAAGAGTACGCCAGGCAAATGTTGACCTGAAAAAAGCGGATGAAGACATCAGGGAAAGAGGCAACTCTCTTAACCTGGCTTATGAAAATGCGAAAATTCAATTGAGAAACAACATTAATACTATTAAAGCCCAACGCCAGAATGTTACGCTTGCACAAGAAATTTATAACAGTACCCAAAACAACTATAATAACGGCCTTGCAGCATTAACCGACCTTCTGGACACTGAAAATGCTTTAACAGAAGCGCAGAACAGCTATACACAGGCACTCTTAAACTATAAAATTGCCGAAATACAACTAATCAAATCTAACGGAAATATAAAATCACTATTAAAATGAAAAGAGGAATTATAACAGTTGTTCTAATTATAGTTGTCATTGGCGTTATTGCCTGGGTACTTAACGGCAATAAAAAGAAAAATGACGAACAAACAGCATTGGTTGCTCAGGGAAGTGGTGCAGTGAGTGTCCGTGTAGCTGCAGTGAAAAAAGAAGCCGTAGATTTGGATTTTACCGCAAACGGCAACTTTGCCCCTCAGCAGGAACTGAATTTCCTATCAGAGAACGCCGGCCGGGTTAACGCTATCTATGTAAAAGAGGGTGATCGTGTTAAAAAAGGACAGGTAATTGCCCGTATTGACGCAGAAATTATTAATACCGACAGGGAAACCGCACAAGCTACTTTAGACAATGCCATTAAAGACGAAGCAAGATATGCGAGCTCATTCAAAACCGGCGGGGTTACACAACAACAGCTTGACCAGGCTAAATTAGCTACCAGAAATGCAAAGTTGAGACTGCAAAGCTCTGCCCGCAGGGTAAGTGACGCAAATATCAAATCGCCTATAAACGGTATCGTCAACAAAAAATATATAGAAGTAGGTGCCTTTCTTACTGCACAGGGCACCCAAATGTTTGAACTTGTTGACGTTTCTAAACTCAAACTTAAAGTAAACGTTAATGAAAGCCAGGTTGCAAACCTCAAAGTAGGCAACGAGGTGCAGATCAAATCGAACGTCTTCCCTGCTGATAATTTCTCAGGCAAAATCACCTTTATTGCGGCTAAAGCCGATGCGACACTGAATTTCCCTATAGAAATTGAAGTGACCAACAACCATGCAAATACCATCAAAGCTGGTATGTACGGCACGGCAGTATTCAAATTCCCTGCGCAGGCGCCTACGATTACTATTCCAAGGGGATCGTTTGTGGGTAGTGTAAGCAGTAACCAGATTTTTGTACTGGAGAACGGTAATACCGCAAAAATCCGTAAGGTTATTGCAGGCCGGACAATTAACGATCAGGTAGAAATTATTGAAGGATTAAAAGAAGGCGAAACTGTAATTATCAGCGGACAAATCAACCTGGTTGATGGAAGCGCTGTAGCTCCCATCAAATAGCTATGGCCCGCGTCAAATAATTATCAAGTTCAGTCAACCAAACATTTAAATCTATTATAGATGAAATTAACAGAAATATCCATCAAAAGACCATCACTCGTCATTGTGGTTTTCACGGTACTCACATTGATGGGATTGCTGAGCTACTTCTCGTTGAGTTATGAGTTGTTGCCCAAATTCTCAAACAATGTGGTATCAATTTCCACCATATATCCCGGTGCATCACCCAGTGAGGTGGAAAATACGGTCACCAAAAAAATTGAGGATGCAGTGTCTTCAATGGAGAACATCAAAAAACTGAATGCAGTATCATATGAAAGTCTGTCCGTTGTTACGATTACGCTGAATGATAAGGCCAACATCGATCTTTCACTCAATGAGGCACAGCGTAAGGTTAACTCGATCCTTGCTGATCTGCCAACTGACGTAAAACCGCCATCGCTGAATAAATTCTCACTGGACGACCTTCCGGTGATTACGATGTCTGCTTCGGCAAAAATGGACGATGCTACATTTTATGACCTCATTGATAAACGTATCGCCCCTATTATTTCAAGGGTTACAGGTGTTGCACAGGTTAACCTTGTTGGGGGACAGGAGAGAGAAATTGAAGTATCACTCGATGCAAATAAAATGCAGGGGTACGGACTTTCGGTACCTCAGGTACAACAATCTATCCTTACTTCCAATCTGGATTTCCCGACAGGTAGTGTAAAAACGCAGGACCAGGACATCCTGATCCGTCTGTCAGGTAAATACAAAAACGTAGATGAACTGCGCAACCTTGTAGTTAGTACAGGAAAAGACGGTGCGCAAATTCGTTTGGGAGACATAGCAGACGTTAGGGATGCACAAAAAGAAGTAGAAAAACTGGCGCGAATAGACCGCAAAGGTGCAATTGCTATCCAGATCATCAAACAGTCTGACGCCAATGCGGTTGAAGTAAGTAAAGGTGTGCATAAAGCTATTGATAAGCTAATGCAGGATTATCGTACCAATGAGCTTAAAATTATCATTGCAAATGACAGCTCTATATTTACCCTCGAATCCGCGGATGCAGTAATCCACGATTTGGTTCTGGCAATTATTCTGGTAGCCTTCGTTATGCTTTTCTTCCTGCATAGTATCAGGAACGCACTTATCGTAATGGTATCTATTCCGGCATCACTGATTGCCACATTTATTGGAATGAGCTTGCTGGGTTATACCTTAAACCTGATGTCCTTACTGGGATTATCACTGGTTGTTGGTATTTTGGTGGATGACGCGATTGTGGTATTGGAAAATATCTACCGCCACATGGAAATGGGTAAAAACAAAGTCCGTGCAGCATACGATGCAACAAGCGAAATTGGTTTTACGGTAGTTTCCATTACGCTGGTAATTGTGGTAGTGTTTTTCCCTATTGCAATCAGTACAGGATTGGTATCAAATATCCTGCGCCAGTTCTGCGTGGTGGTTATTATTGCAACGATGCTTTCGCTGTTCTCTTCATTTACTATTGTACCCCTGCTCTCGTCACGTTTTGGTAAGCTGGAAAAAATAGAAGGCAAAAATATATTCGGAAAATTCATCCTGTGGTTTGAAGGACAGTTACGCCGCTTTACTATCTGGATCACGAGTATCCTTACCTGGTCGCTGGCCAATAAGGGTAAAACAATTCTCCTGGTGTTAGTAATGTTTTTTGGTTCATGCGGATTAATTCCGGCAGGTTACATCGGAACTGAATTCTTCCCTAAAAGTGACAAAGGTGAGTTCCTGGTACAAATCGAGCTGCCAAAAGATGCTTCGATTGAGGCTACCAACCTGATCACCCAAAAAGCTGAAGCTTTCCTAACCAAAAAACCGGAAATCATCCAAACGATTACTACCGTAGGACAATCCAGTGGCGACTTTGGAGGAACACAGGCTACAGCCTATAAATCTGAGATCAACGTAAAACTGGTTGAGCGCGACAAACGTGCGGATAACTCGAGCATCTATGCCACAAAGGTGAGCCGTGAACTGGCCAAATACCTGGTAGGTGCCAAAGTAAAAACTGTTCCAATCAGTATTCTGGGTATTGCAGAAAACGCACCTATTGAGCTGGTGGTAATGGGATCCGATCTGGACAGCGCAATGAAATATGCAGAAGGCGCAAAAGCAGTCCTTGCAAAAATTAAAGGGTCTGCAGAGCTTAAACTTTCGGTTGAAGGCGGTAGCCCCGAAATTAATGTACAGGTAGACCGGGATAAAATGGCTGCATTAGGCTTAACCCTGCAAACGGTAGGTGCTACGATGCAAACTGCGTATAGTGGTAATACAGACGGCAAATTCCGTAAGGGAGAATATGAATACGACATCAACATCCGTTACCAGGATTTTAACCGTCAGAACATAGACGACGTACGGAACCTGATCTTTGTAAATGCCGAAGGCAAACAAATCAAATTATCGCAGTTTGCCGAGATTAAAGAGGGATCTGGCCCAAGTCAGCTGGAGAGACGGGATAAAAGCACATCGGTTTCTGTGAAAGCACAATCCATCGGACGTCCAACCGGAACCATTGTTGCAGAGTTCCAGCAGCAGCTGGAGGACCTGGAAAAATCAGGAAAACTCAAAAAACCTGTAGGCGTAAGTTATGTTTGGGCAGGTGATGCAGAAAACCAGGGAGATGGTTTTGGAACGCTGGGTATCGCCCTGATGGCATCAATTATATTGGTATACCTGATTATGGTGGCACTGTATGACAGTTTCGTTTATCCTTTTGTGGTAATGTTCTCGATTCCGTTGTCGGTTATCGGCGCCTTGCTTGCATTGGCGCTTACCAATAATGCCCTGAACATTTTCACCATTTTAGGATTGATTATGCTTATCGGTCTGGTAGCTAAAAATGCGATTATCCTGGTCGATTTTACCAATCAGATGAAAGCCGAAGGTAAGACAACCCATGAAGCACTGATTCTGGCAAATCATGCGCGTTTACGACCTATTTTGATGACAACCATTGCCATGGTGATAGGTATGATGCCTATAGCCCTGGCAGGTGGCGCCGGTGCAGAGTGGAAGAATGGTCTGGCCTGGGTAATCATCGGGGGACTATTGAGTTCACTTTTCCTTACTTTGATTGTGGTACCGGTAATGTATCAGCTCTTTGATGGCTTGCTTGAACGCTTAGGATTCAATAAAAAGGGTATTACCATTGACGAATTGATGGTACAGCCTTATGATCACAAAGAGGTTAAAGAATACGATCTGGACCATCAGCACTAAATGATCTAACATATATTATTTAAAGGAACCCATTGTGGTTCCTTTTTTGCTTTAAAACCACTAAATTGAGGCAGTATGAAGATCTTTAGCTATTTACCTTTCCTATTTTTGATGGTTTTCACATTGGAATCAAGAGCCCAGCACCCACCAGTCTTTGACGGTATGAAAACTGACAGCACCTCTATTGTATTGGGAGACCTCAATGTAAATCTAGTCAAATACAGCTATAGTCAGCCCAACATCAACTTCCTCACTATCCATGACAATGAAGATACGGGCGTTAAAGCCGCTTTCAGGTTTTTAAACGAAATAGGTGGAACCATTATAGACTGCCAGTATGGTGGGGTTAGAAATTTCAAATTCACCTATGAAGATGAAATTTACCAAACGGATCCAAACAGTATATATACTAAAAGAGGCATCAGATTAGGGCAGGTAAAACGATCCTTAATACCTATAACCCAAAAACAACCGGCTATATATTTACTTTACACAACAATGCCGACAGCGGATTTGGAATCAGCAGTTATCTGCCCGGGTATGAACTGGCGAGTACTGCGGATTCTGTACATATCAACTTTGAGATGGATAATGACGATTTGCTTTTGGTGACAGAAATACCCCTGTACAACTATCTAAAAAAAGCAAACGTAAATGTGGTATTGCAGTCCAAATATGCAACGGATGATGGCTCCCTTTCAATTTATGCCATGCAGAATAACATTCCTTACCTCAATGCAGAAGTACAACACGGACATATTGATGAGCATTACCGCCTGATTGCAATTGGTACAGAGGCGCTGGCAGACGCTTATCCCCAGCTGAAGATCCCAAAAAACCCTAATTATTGAGGCACAAAAAAACCTGTCTTTTCAGGATCTTCATCGCCTTCGCGATAAGGAAGCCCTGGGAAAAGACAGGTCTTAACAGGCAAACCAAAATACCGGTTGCCAGGTATTTCTAAATATGTATAGCCCTGTTTGCAGTAGCCGCCATTGCCGCTTCTTTCAGTGCTTCAGTATAAGTTGGGTGTGCATGACAGATTCTTGCGATGTCTTCCGCAGATGCACGGTACTCCATAGCAACAACCGCTTCAGCGATCATATCAGCAGCACGCGGGCCAATCATATGAATGCCCAGAATTTCATCTGTAACCTCATCGGCAAGCACCTTTACAAAACCATCAGTATCCATACTTGCTTTAGCACGTCCACTCGCTTTGAAAGGGAATGAGCCAACTTTATATTTCGCTCCTTTTTCTTTCAGCTGCTCTTCAGTGGCACCTACAGAGGCAACTTCCGGCCATGTGTAAACAACACCCGGGATCAGGTTGTAATTGATGTGTGGTTTCTGTCCGGCAATTAACTCAGCAACATAAACGCCTTCATCTTCTGCTTTGTGTGCAAGCATAGCACCTTTGATTACATCACCAATTGCATATACTCCAGGAACTGTAGTTTCTAAATGATCGTTTACCGGAACTTTATTGCCACGATCTTCAGTTTTGATTCCGATATTCTCTAAACCAAGTTCTGCAGTATAGGCAGTACGTCCAACCGCAACAATACAGTAGTCCGCTTCCAGTTTTACATCTTCACCTTTGGCGTTCTGTGCCGTAACGGTTACGATTTCGCCATCAACACTTGCGCCGGTTACTTTATGTCCCATAAAGAATTCCATTCCAAGTGATTTTTTCAGTACACGTTGCAGCTCTTTACCTAAACCTGCATCCATCGTAGCGATAAGCGAAGGTAAAAATTCAACTACAGATACTTTAGTACCCAAACGTGCATAAACAGAACCTAACTCTAAACCGATAACACCACCACCAATAACAACCATTGTTTTTGGTACTTCAGTGATATTGAGTGCTTCTGTAGAAGTAATGATACGTTTTTTATCGATTGGCAAAAACGGTAAGGCAGTAGGCTTAGAGCCTGTGGCAATCACCACATTCTTTGCTGTAACATTCTCGGTAGTTCCGTCAGTTTTGGTCACCTTAATTGTGTTTTTGTCCACAAATGAACCTACACCTTCAAAACTATCAATTTTGTTCTTTTTAAACAGGTAAGTGATACCTGCAGTATTTTGTGCAACTACATCATTTTTACGCGCTATCATCTGAGGCATGTTTACCTTCAGCTGTTCAAGTTCTATCCCATGAGTAGTAAATGTATGAGCAGCATTATGATAATGCTCAGAGGAGTCCAACAATGCTTTGGAAGGAATACAACCAACATTTAAGCAGGTACCTCCAAAGGTTTTATACTTTTCTATAACCGCAGTTTTTAAGCCTAATTGTGCACATCTGATTGCGCTAACATAACCACCAGGACCAGAACCAATAATAACGACGTCGTATTGCATAATGATAAAATTTTGTGTGCAAAGTTAATAAACCCCGAAAGAAATAACGCATAAAAAGGGTTTATTCTGAATCTCTTAGTTGACCAGTATAACCTGGGTTTCAGAGACTGCAGCTTTACGTGTTGCCTTGTTCAAAAACTTACCATTTAACCGGCTGATCCGGAAACTATCAAAGCTTTTCAAGGGTTTAAAATGAACACCCTGTGCGGAGAATTTGTCTACCAGCTCCTTTTCAGCATACAATAAATAGGGCTTTTTGGGAAGCAGGTTTTCCTCCCCTTCCCTGTAAAAATAAAGGGGGGCATTGGCATAAAAATCGAGTCCATAACCAAAACCAATACGGGTTTGTACGATAGGTAGATTTTCAGGATTATGTTTGTTGATCCAAAACGCAGCCTCGCTGTCTGCCTGATATTTTAATAACTGGGGATAATATGCCAGGTTAAAGTAGAGGTTTACTAAAAATACTACTGCGCAGCACTGAAAAAACACTTTGAAACGGCCAGTCTCAGAAGTTCTGCTAGCAACAACAAACAGCAGTACAGCAGCCAGCAGTAACACAAAGGTTATCACACTAATATTTGAAGGACGGAAAAAATACTGAAGCACAAACACTAAAATGATCATGACTGACGCTACGAATAGCTGGGCAATACGGATAGCCTTCACCGAGCTTTCGAGCCTGATGCCGGTTATGTATTGTGCACAGATGATGGAAAAAAAAGGAAAAACAATAACAATATAAAAAGGCAGCTGGAATTTCGATAAAGAAAAAATAAGCAGGGTAACCAACGACCCGGATACACAATACCATTCGGCAAGCCCGGTTTTTTTGACATTCCGGCGGAAAAACTGAAACATGGCAGCATACAATACCAGGCACCAGGGAAGATATGCCCAAAGAATAGTGTGCAGGAAAAAACTTGGGTCGCCTTTAGTTTTTACAATCGGCCCGTTGTTAAAAAACCGTCCAAACTGGCTGTCCCAAAAGAAAAATCTTATTCCCGAAACGTTGGTGTTGCCAAACACAATTTTTTCAGGATGGAGGTCAAACTGAATATACAGCGTGTAAATTTCAGGCAGGATAAACAGAAGAACCAGGATAACTGCCAGTAACCAGCGGAAATTGAACACCATCTTCCAATTCTTTTTAATCAGCAACTCCCCTGCAACAGCACCGCCTATCGGGATCAATGCAAATATACCTTTGGTCATTACAGCGCATGCGGCAAAAAGGGAGGCGACCAGCAAATGAAGGAACCACCTCCTGCCCATCGACTTGTAAAAATGATATACACTGGCCATGATGAGACCTGTCAGATAGGGCTCAGCCCGTACGTCCATCGTGCAAATCAATATGTGTTGTGCAGTAAGAAGGATCAATGCCGCCCATAAGCCGACAGTTTTGGAATAGAGTTCCTTTCCAAACTGATAAGTGTAAAATGCAGCCAGTAGTATAAAAAGAATTCCGGGTAATTTGTAGGCCCATGTACTGAGACCAAACACTTTGAAAAAAACAGCAGTAACCCAAAAAGGGAAATGTGGTTTATCCAGCCAGTCTTTACCCTGTACAAACAACGATGAAAAATCATTATCTGCAGCCATTTTTTTTGCAATGGAACCGTATAACGCACCATCCGGCCCCATTACCGGAACAAAGATCCCTGTAAAATTCAATAGGACTGCAAATGCTATAAACAGGTATAACCATTTTATCAGCTGATCATTGGATGGGTTTAGTGGGCTATTCTCTTGCAGCATATTCTATTCTGTGTGCGATAAAGGTACAATCATTTTTTATTGGCTGGTGTGTAGTAAATAAACAAACCACATGTGTTATATTTAAAGTTTTAAATTTTAATAATGAAACAAATACTTTACAGCATCTTCATTCTATTTATTTCCCTCACCAATGCCAGTGCACAGCTGCTGGACGGAAAAGATACCTTCACCCGGGCAGATACGCTGCGGGGCATGCTTACACCTCTGCGCACTTGTTATGATATCAATTATTACCACCTGAGCCTTAAAATAGATATTGACAAAAAATACATCAGCGGAAGCAACGAGTTCAATTTTACCGCAGCAGCGGATTTTACTAAATTACAGTTTGACCTTTTTGATAATTTAAGGGTTGACAAGGTTGTATATCAGGGCAATGAACTTCCGTTTACGAGGGAATTTAATGCTGTTTTTATCACCTTCCCGGAAGCTATAAAGAAAGGTAGCAAGGATAAATTTATGGTTTATTATTCGGGCAATCCGGTGATTGCACGCAGGCCACCCTGGGATGGCGGATTTATTTTTACAAAAGACCGCAGCGGGAACCCATGGGTATCCGTAGCCTGTCAGGGTTTTGGCGCAAGTTCATGGTGGCCAAACAAAGATCACCAGAGCGATGAGGTAGACAGCCTGCTGATCAGTATCAGTGTTCCAAAAGGACTGAAGGAAATCTCTAACGGGCGACTGCGCAATATTGTAGAAAAGCCCGATGGATATCAGGAATACAACTGGTTTGTAAGTAACCCGATCAACAATTACGATGTAACTTTTTATATCGGAAATTATTCACACTGGACGGATTCTTACCCCGGTGAGAAGGGTAAACTTAGTATTGATTTCTGGTCTCTAAAAGAAGACAGCACAGCCGCAAAGCCACATTGGGACGCGGATGTAAAACCGATGCTTAAATCTTTTGAATACTGGTTTGGCCCCTACCCGTTTTATGAAGATGGTTACAAACTGGTTCAGGCACCTCATCTGGGTATGGAACACCAGAGTGCTGTGGCCTATGGGAACCAATTCAAGAAAGGTTATCTTGGCAGGGACCTTTCGGGCACCGGCTGGGGATTAAAGTTCGATTTTATTACGGTTCATGAGAGCGGACACGAATGGTTCGGCAATAACATTACCGCAAAAGACATCGCAGATATGTGGATTCATGAGAGCTTTACCAACTATTCGGAATCTTTATTCCTTGAGTCACAGTACGGGAAAGAGGCGTCTACAGCATATGTTGAGGGAATACGGAAAGGTTTTAAAAATGATATACCTGTCATTGGCCCTTATAATGTGAACAAAGAGGGTTCAGGAGATATGTATCCTAAGGGGGCAAACATGATCCATAACATTAGGCAATTGATTCAGGACGACGAAAAATTCAGACAAATCCTAAGGGGACTGAACAAGACTTTTTATCACCAAACAGTAACTACAGCACAAATAGAAAATTATATCGCGAAAGAAAGCGGATTGAAGCTGAACAAAATATTTGACCAGTACCTGAGGACAATAAAAATCCCAACCCTCGAATACCATGTACAGGGAGAAATGCTTTCATACCGTTGGGTAAACACCGTAGATGGTTTTGACATGCCGGTTAAAGTCAATTTAAGCCCCGGCAGCTTCCAATTCATACAGCCCACGGCGAACTGGAAGAAAGTAAAAATAAAGGGCATCAATGATGAAAACTTCAAGGCCGATCCAAATTTCTGCATTCTGATAAAAAAACAATAATTTGATGCAACTAATATGAAGTAACAACGTCCTATCACTATAACCTAAATTGATGAAAAAAATAACCAATCTACTGCTGCTGGCTTTATTAGTATTTAGCTACCAGGCCAACGCTTATCCAAATAATAACCGGTCCAAAACTGTAACACAGGAAGAACGAATGGTAGGCAGCTTCAGAGGTATCGCCTCTGGTGGTTCGCTCACTATTAAGGTGACCATGGGCAATAAAGAATCCGTCAGGTTTGAAGGCGACAAAGATGCGATAGCGGAGTTAATTACTGAAGTAGATGGTGGTACTTTGGGTATCAAGCCCAAGACCAAGTGGAGTGAATGGTCAAGGAGATACAACAGGCCCGAGATCACAGTTTATATCACAGCTAAAAAGCTGAACACCTTAACACTTAGTGGATCTGGAAGTATAACCGTCACAAATGCTATTACTGGTCCGGACCTTACAACTACCCTCAGCGGATCTGGCAGCATTACCACCAATGCGAGTGTCGGTACATTCACGGGAGTAATTAGTGGTTCAGGAACAGTAACGGTAAGCGGAAAAGCAGATAATTCAACGCTTACGTTAAGTGGATCAGGAAATTTCCGCGGAAAAAACTTGTCAACCAATAAAGTGTCAGTACAGATCAGCGGATCTGCTGATGTCTATATCAGGGCATCCCAGAAAATTGATGCAGTAGTTAGTGGATCCGGCAATATTTATTATAGCGGTGAGGCCAGCGTTACTAAAACTATTATAGGTTCTGGGAATATATCCAAGATCTAAATAAATCCTGCAACTAAAAAAATCCATCAACCGGAAATGCCTAAGGTTTTCCGGTTGATGGATAACACGTTTCCCTTATCAAAACTGATAGCCAAGTATCCAGAGGTTCTCGATATAATTGATCTTCTGGCTTGCTTTATCGACATCATCACGACCTGTAGTATGTATATTTTTCAGGTTTGTGGCACCAAGCTTGGTTGTATTTTGAAGGTACAGGAATTTTGTAATATAAAATTTCAAGCCAGCTTTAACAGAGAAACCATATCCGGAAACGTTCCAGTGATTGTTCCTTCCCTGCGTAAACAAACGCACGTCAGATCTTGGAACCATCATTCCAACGCCAACACCCGTTTCCAGGGTAAGTGACGTTTCCCTTGAAGGGGCTACCCAGATATCATCGTAACGTTCAATCTCCACATTGGCATAATTAAAACCATCTGTATGTTCAAAAGTGAGCATCTCTGGAGTAACATTGATCATTTCTCCGTTGTAGGTACCTGCGTAGGCACCAGTAGGCACTCCCGGCTCGGAAATCGTATTGCCGATTGTTCCGGTTATCGCCACCGATTGAGGGACATCCATTACATATTTCATATGGTCCCAGGCTACTGAAACACTATAGTTATCAGCAAAGAAATACCCAAACCTGATATTGTACTGTGGTACGCTGATGAGTGACGGATTTAAGTAGTTCCATTTTAAAGGTGATTGCCTGTCATGGGCAACTACATCCTTTAATGTAAAGTCGTATCCGGGACCAGTAAATTTGATATCACTCTTTCCATACCAGGAGTGATTGTACCCCCAGTGGAAATAGAAATCCCCCTTACGGGAGAAATTACGTTTGATCTCATTTGAAAAAAGGCTTTTACCTATAACTGCCGATCCATCTGATTGAATTATATTTTCCTGTGCATTAATATTTTTTACCAGAAAAAATAAGAGCAGCAATAAGTAGCTTTTTTTCACGGCGTAAAAGTAATGATTTACATCCACTATCAGATGTTCAAACATTAAATGACAGCCAAATTACGAATGCCGAAAACGACCGTGCAGAATAAAAAAAAGGCCTGATGCTCAATCGCACCAGGCCCCTTTACCTTAAGAATAAGTATTAAACACCCAACAGCAAGCGTGCCGGATCTTCTAACAATTGTTTAACTCTAACTAAGAAACCTACAGATTCCCTGCCATCAACAATACGGTGATCGTAAGATAACGCAAGGTACATCATCGGACGAACAACAACTTCGCCTTTTTCAGCAATAGGGCGCTCAATAATATTGTGCATACCCAGGATTGCAGATTGTGGTGCATTGATAATTGGAGTAGACATCATTGAACCAAAAACACCACCATTTGTGATGGTAAAAGTTCCGCCGGTCATTTCCTCAATAGTCAATTTACTATCACGTGCTTTTGTTGCCAGTTCGATCACAGATTTTTCTATCTGTGCAAGGCTCATACTTTCTGCATTTCTGATGATTGGCACAACCAATCCTTTAGGTGCAGAAACAGCAATTGAAACATCAACAAAGTCGTTGAAAATAACAGCATCGCCATCTATACGGGCATTTACTGCAGGAAAATCTTTCATTGCCTCACAAACTGCCTTGGTGAAGAAACTCATGAAACCAAGTCCAACTCCATATTTCTCTTTAAATAGGTCTTTATATTTACCACGCAGGTCCATGATTGGTTTCATGTTCACCTCATTGAAGGTAGTCAACATGGCCGTTTCATTTTTCACAGCTACAAGACGTTTTGCAATCGTCTTACGCAATGGCGTCATTTTCTCTCTGCGTTCATTTCTGGAACCCGCTACAATTGGTGCGGCTGCAACCGGCGCAGGTTTTTCAGGAGCTTTTGCAGCAGCTGGTTTTTCTGCTTTAAGCGCATCTTCCTTAGTAATTCTTCCATCAACACCAGAGCCATTTACTGCTGTAGTTTCGATGCCCTTTTCGGCAAGGATTTTACCAGCAGCAGGAGAAGGTGTACCAGTGGCATAACTTTCGCCCGATTTTTCTGCAACCGGTGAATTGGATGCCTGTTTATCTTCAGCAACAGCCACTTTTTCTTCAGCTGGTGCAGGCGCAGCAGCTTTAGGTGCAGCTCCACCGTCTTCAATACTACAAACTACAGCTCCGATGGCTAATGTATCGCCTTCACTCGCTACTATTTTCAAAGTTCCGGCTTGTTCAGCAGTTAACTCAAAAGTTGCTTTATCAGACTCTAATTCGGCTATCACTTCATCCATTTCAACTGCATCACCATCATTTTTCACCCAACGGGACAGTACAACTTCGGTAATTGACTCCCCTACTGGCGGAACTTTTATTTCTAGACTCATAATCGATGTATTATATTTTTAATCTACGTTATATACTTTGTTTACTGACTTTTTAGCGATTTTCTGATCTGCCACTGTAACTGGTGTTTCAAAAGCTTTTGCCAGGATGTATGCCTGTTGATCAGCATGTTGTTTTGCAAATCCCGATGCAGTACTGCTGCTTTCTTTTCTTGAAATTACTTCAATGTCTGCAAACACAGTTTTTCTTGTTTTACGCAACAGGTAAGGCCATGCTCCCATGTTCTCAGGCTCTTCCTGAACCCAGATAGCCTCTTTGGCATTTTTATACCCTTTATAGATAGCTTCCATTTGTGCCAGCGGCGTTGGGTACAATTGCTCAACACGCACAATCGCAACATTTTTTATGCCATCTTTCTGTTGTTTTTCAAGCAACTCATAATAGATTTTACCACTGCAGTACAATACTCTTTTTACATCATTGGCTTTTACATTGGTATCGTCTATTACTTCTTTAAATTTACCATCTGTAAAATCAGCCAAAGGAGATACACACATAGGATGACGTAACAAACTTTTCGGTGTAAACACTATCAAAGGTTTCCTGAAATCACGTTTAAACTGACGGCGTATTGCATGGAAAAAGTTAGCAGGTGTAGTACAGTTTGTTACCTGCATATTATAGTCCGCACAAAGTTCCATAAAACGCTCAATCCTTGCAGAAGAGTGTTCAGGTCCCTGACCTTCATAACCATGTGGCAATAACAATACCAGTCCGTTTTCACGTTGCCATTTCGTTTCCGCACTGGCAATATACTGGTCGACTACAATCTGCGCACCATTAAAGAAATCACCAAACTGGGCTTCCCAAATCGTTAAAGCATTTGGATTAGCCATCGCATAGCCATATTCAAATCCTAAAACGCCATATTCAGATAAATGTGAATTGTAAATATCAAAAGGCGCCTGCTGATCAGATAAATTAGCTAATGGGATGTACTCTTCTTCAGAATCTTCAAGCGTTAGTACTGCATGCCTGTGAGAGAACGTACCACGCTCAACATCCTGACCGCTTAAACGAACGCGTTTACCTTCAGTAAGTAATGTTGCATAAGCCATTTGCTCGCCCATAGCCCAGTCAAAAACAAAACTTGAAGTAGCCATCTTGTTCCGCTCGGCAAAAAGCTTTTCGATCTTTTTGAAGAACTTTTTATCGCCCGGCAGGGTACTGATCCTTTTTGCGATTTCAAGCAATGTTGTTTTTTTAACAGAAGTATCCGGAGACACTACAAAGTCTTCGGCACTGGCAATACGCATATCTGCCCATGCACCGGCAAATTTAACAGCCTGGTAAGTGGATGTTATTTCTTTAGCCTCATTTAACCTTTCCTGCAGAATACCACGGAATTCAACTTCCATTTCTTTTGCTAGGCTGGCTTCCATTTTGCCTTCAGTAATCAGTTGCTGAATATAGATGTCCCTTGGATTTGCATGCTGCTCGATTGTTTTATACAATAAAGGCTGTGTAAATTTAGGTTCATCAGATTCGTTATGTCCAAAACGACGGTAACATAGAATGTCAATAAATACGTCGTTTTTATATTTCTGACGGTATTCCATAGCCAGGTTTATGGCATATACCAAAGCTTCCACATCATCTCCGTTTACGTGAAACACAGGTGATAAAGTTACTTTGGCAATATCTGTACAGTATGTACTGGTACGTCCGTCTTTATAATTTGTGGTAAATCCAATCTGGTTATTAATCACAAGATGTATAGTTCCACCAGTTTTATAACCATCCAAACCTGCCATTTGTATGACTTCATATACAATTCCCTGGCCTGCAACAGATGCATCACCGTGAATTAGTATAGGGGCAATACGTGAATTGTCTCCATCGTATTTGAAATCTATTTTAGACCGTGTCATCCCTTCAACCACACCGTTTACTGTTTCCAGGTGGGAAGGGTTGGGGCACAAACTCAGGTGGACATTTTTACCATCATTGGTAGTTACATCAGTTGAGTATCCAAGGTGATATTTAACATCACCCCCAAAAGGAGATTCCGCACTATATCCTTTACCTTCAAACTCAGCAAATATGTCCTTGTACGTTTTCTGCATGATATTGGCGAGTACGTTTAAACGTCCCCTGTGGGCCATACCAATTACAAACTCTTCAATGCCAAGATCGGCACCTTTTTCGATCACCGAATCAAGCGCCGGGATCAATGCCTCAGCACCTTCAAGTGAAAATCTTTTCTGGCCCAAAAATTTGGTACCAAGGAAGTTTTCAAAACTTACGGCTTCATTCAGTTTTTTAAGAATTCTTCTTTTTTCATCAATAGAAAAGCTTGGCGTATTCTGCACGCTTTCCATTTTATTTTCGATCCATCCCAACACCTCAGGTGTACGGACAAATTTATATTCAGCGCCAATAGATCCGCAATAGGTTTTCCGCAGGAATGCAACAATATCTTTCAATTTCGCAGTACCAATACCCAGCTCAACACCAGAATTGAAAGGGGTTTCAAGATCAGCTTCACTCAGACCAAAATTCTCAATATCCAATGTTGGCAGGTGGGCACGTCTTTCCCTTACAGGGTTAGTGTGGGTAAAAAGGTGTCCGCGCTGACGGTAGCCATTGATCAGGTTAAGTACATTAACCTCCTTTAAAAATTGTTCCGGTGCAACTTCAGCAACCTGGCCTCCTTCTGCTCCGCGTCCAAAATCGAACCCTTCAAAAAATTTCTGCCAGCCAAATTCAACTGACCCAGGATCCACTTTATAAGCTTGGTATATAGAATCGACGTATTCGGCATTTTCGCCGTTGAGATAAGATAAATTATCCATTGTTTAAGAATTGATATAAGTACGGCAAAATTAGGATTTTACCTTATAAAACAGTTATAATTCTTCAAGAAAATCTGTGATATCACAAACGTTCTTGAGTGGTGTAAGGTGATTTTGGACAAGGATGTCAAATTCGGAGATTAAACTACCGGCAACCAATAGCGGAACATCCAGATGATCCATCACTTTTCCAATAATTTTATTCACATCTTTTCCAAGATTCAGTGAAGTTAACACAATAAAAGCGTAATCTGGCTTATACGATGCGATCACCTTTTTCACATCTGTATAAGGAATTTCCTGTCCCAGGTATAGTGTGTCCATACCACAGCTTTTCAAGAGATAACGCGCAAACAGTAATCCTGTTTCATGCATTTCTGCTTCGGGCAAAAAAAGAAGAAAACGTTTTACATTTTTTCTGACAGGTTTTTCAATTTTATCAATTTCAACTATGATCCTGTCACGGATTAAATTGGAAGCAAAATGCTCATGAGAAGGGTCAATTGCACCGGTTTGCCACAGCATTCCGACTTTCTTCATGAATGGAAAAAGAACCAGGTCCATTGTTTTGGTCAGGCCCATTTCATCAATACAACCTGAAAGGATTTCAGCGAATGCAAGTTCATCATAACTTAGCGCCGCGTCAGACAGGCGAAGTACCTGCACAGTATCATCGTTCCAGTCTGCCTGAAATTGAACTACCATCTCAGAAATCTGCTGTTTCGTCATTTTGGCGATCCGGCTGATTTTATATCCTTTCTCGTTTAATGTAACAATATTAAGAAGCTGCTTCAGGTCATCTTCATCATAAAACCTGATATTTGTAGGTGTTCTTTTAGACGGCACCAGATTGTACCTGGCTTCCCAGGCCCTAATCGTATGTGCTTTAATACCTATAAGGCCCTCTATGTCACTGATTGAGAATTTTTTCACGTAGTTTCTTAACAAAAATTAAACAAAATTGTTCTGGGTTTATTTTTTGTCGAACTTAACAAAAATACTTTCAATTTGCATCAGGAACAGCAAACACATTACATAGATGAAGCATGAACTTCCAGATCCAGTAATTTCATTTGCTTATCCAGATCAAATATATTTTTAGAACGGGGATCTTTTCCTCCCATAGCTACATTGGCCCAGTTACCCCAGTTACTGGCCGGAGAGTAGTCTAATAATTTCTGCTCAAAATAACTTGCACCATCATGCCAGCTTAATTTTAATACATAAATCAAAAACGTTGCTACAAGCAGTCTGCCTGCGTGGGTAATGAAACCTGAATGGTTCAGTTCTGTCATGTACCTGTCCACGCCCTGGTGCCCGGTATTGCCATCCTTCCATTGCTGCAAGTGGACTGCATTTTGATCGGGCGCAGAATTATCCTCCACGTCACTGTTTACAGCTGTAAAATAATGAAGGGTATGTTTTTTAAACATGAACCTGAAATAGTCCCGCCAAAGCAGACCAAGTATCACGTGATTAAAATTATTGTTAGAGCCGAACTTCCGTTCCGCTTCTTTTACAGCCCAGTAAACTTTTCTCGGCGAGAGGCAGCCCAGTGCAAGCCATGGGGATAATTTCGATGAAAAGACCTGTTTATCTGCATTGGACCTGCTGCTTGTTTTTGTGTAAATTTCTGAGCCCTGCTCAAATAATTCATTCAAATGTTTTATACCTCCATCTTCCCCACCCGCTGGGTTTCCAGGAATAAATCCATATGCAGGCAGTTCGCCCCATTCCTCTGCCTCTACCAGATTAACATGCTCAGGGGATAGAAAACATTCTTTTACAATGGCATCACGTTCCGTTTTCTTTTTGAACTGCGAAAATACATCAGGAATATCTTTAATTGGAAACGGAAGATCTTCCTTATTATAGAGTGTATGACCAATAAAATGCTTGAGGTTGATTTTCAGTTTCCAAAGCAAATCCTCAACATTTGAAGATACTGTTGTTTCTGCTGTGGCAACTTCTCTGTGGTGGTAAACTTCTGCTATATCATACTGTTCCACCAATACAGGCATATGATCTTCGGGACTACCATTGATAATAAGCAGGTTGCCTCCAATTTTTTTCAACGATTCACGCAGCTCTGCAACGCTTTCAATCAGAAATTGCACCCTGCTGTTTCCTGCTTCAATTTCACCTTCGGCATTATACTGATAATGTCCGGGATCAAAAAAATATACCGGCAGAATACTGTCTGACTTGGCGATTGCCTCCACTAACATCTCATTGTCGTGTAAACGCAAATCATTTCTAAACCAAACGAGTATTTTCCTAGATTTCATTTAATTACTACTAAATTTCAGTGTATCAATCAAAAATATGGCATTTTTATGCTAAGAACTAATAGGACAGGTAATATTTACATAAGCAAAACAAATACCGGACAATAATCAGGGTTAAAAACTAAATGTTACATTTTACGGTTATCAAATGATGAATCAGCACATTCTTATTACAGGTGCCACAGGTATGCTTGGCAAACATCTGACCGATACACTGTTGAAACAGGGCCATAAAGTTTCTGTTCTGGCCAGAAAACCAACAGCTATCAGCAATGTTAATGTCTATTTGTGGGACGTGAACAAAGGACAGATTGATCCCAGTTGCCTGAATGGCGTTGACACAATCATGCATCTCGCAGGTGAGAATATTGCTAAGGAACGATGGACAGAAAAGCGGAAACAGGAAATTATCGACAGCAGGGTACTTTCTGTCAGGTTATTGTTTAAAACGCTTGCGACTCATAAAAACGAGGTGAAAAACTTTATTTCGGCTGCTGCAGTGGGGTTTTATGGCGACCGTGGGGATGAATTACTTACTGAAGACAGTGCCCCGGGGGAAGGATTTATGGCCGACTGTTGCGTGAAATGGGAAAATGCCATCGACGAAGGTAAAAAGCCTGGGATTCGTATTGTTAAAATCAGGACCGGAGTGGTGCTGGCAAAAGATGATGGCGCATTGCCTCAAATGGCCCAGCCAATTAATTTGTTTGTTGGTGCGCCACTCGGAAGCGGTAATCAATGGATTCCCTGGATTCACTACAAAGATATGACTGCAGTTTATACACATGTACTGGAAAACGATACTTTAGAAGGCGTTTACAATGCCTGTGCGCCCTTCCCTGTCACAAACAAAACGCTCACAAAAGCGATTGCCAAACAACTTCACAGGCCTGTCTGGCCTTTTGGAGTTCCAGAAAAAGTAATGAAACTGATATTGGGCGAGATGAGTGCAGTTGTGCTCAGCAGCACAAACACTTCTGCCCAAAAGTTACTTTCTACAGATTTCATCTTCCAATATACCCATCTTGATGATGCATTAACCAACATTTACAATTCATGAAACAAAAAGTTAACATTTGCTGGTTAAGAAGAGATTTAAGGATAGAAGACAATGCCGCATTATATCATGCCCTGAAAGGTGACTGTCCGGTTCTGCTGGTTTTTATATTTGATACGAACATACTTGCCGACCTCAATGATAAAAAAGATGCACGCGTAACTTTTATCTACCAGCAATTACAAAGAATTGAGGATGAATTACAGAATAAAGGATCTTCCATCCTGATTAAGTATGGGAGTCCGGAAAAAGCATGGGCCGAAATACTCAGCGAATACGCTGTAATGAATGTATATACCAATCATGATTATGAGCCATATGCAGCAGAACGCGACGATACATTGGCAGAGTATTTACGCTCAGAATCCATCGTTTTCCACACCTTTAAAGATCAGGTAATCTTTGAAAAAAACGAGATAGTAAAACCTGATGGAAAACCCTATTCTATTTTCACCCCTTATTTCCGGCAGTGGCATAAAAAACTAAACAGCTTTTATCTCAAACCTTACCTGGTAGAAAAATATATCAAAAACCTGTTTCAAACAGCACCATTTGCTTTCCCGGACCTGTCTGCACTGGGTTTCGAAAAGTCTTCACAGGAATTCCCGTCAGCAAACTTCGAACACAAGCTCGCTGCTTATGAAAAACGAAGGGATTTCCCTTTTGATGATGCAACAAGCCGCATTGGGCTGCACTTAAGGTTTGGAACAGTGAGCATCAGACATGCCGCATCAACAGCAATTGATGCAAAAGCAGAAAAATGGCTATCAGAACTGGCATGGAGGGATTTTTATATGATGATCCTCTGGCATTTTCCTGAGACTGCAACACATTCATTTAAACCTGCCTATGACCGGATTAAATGGCTGAATAATGAAAAAGACTTTGATGCATGGAAAAATGGTAAAACAGGTTACCCTATTGTGGATGCAGGCATGAACCAGCTCAACCAGTCAGGATATATGCACAACAGGGTGCGAATGATTGTCGGCAGTTTTTTAACCAAACACCTGCTGATCGACTGGCGTTGGGGAGAAGCCTATTTCGCAGAAAAGTTGCTTGACTATGAAATGGCCAGCAATGTAGGCGGCTGGCAATGGGCCTGCGGTTGCGGCAATGACGCGGCTCCGTACTTCAGGGTATTTAATCCGGAGCTCCAGGCCAAAAAATTTGACCCTGACAATAAGTATATTTATAAGTGGGCACCTGAATATAAACAACAAAAGCATGTTCAGCCAATAGTTGAACATGCTTTTGCAAGAGAACGAATTCTCAAAGTATTTAAGGAGGCCTTAGCAGGCTGATCTTATTGTGTTACAGTGGTAATTTCTATATCGAAATCCAAAATTGCATTCGGCGATATTGTACCGCTTCCTGTAGTACCATAACCGAGGCCAGAAGGAATCAGGATACGGATTTTACCGCCCTCACGTACTTTTCCTGGCAGCGATTTATACCAGCCTTGTATATTCTGGTTAAGTACGCTACTATAACTTGTATTGGAATCGAACACAGTTCCGTCAGTTAAGCGACCAGTATATGAGGCAGTTACCGTAGCTGTTTCAGTAATAGGGTAAGTACCTGACCCTGGGGCTGTAACGGTATAATAAACGCCCGAAGGATCCCTAACCATGCCGGTTAGTCCTTTTGAAGCGATAAATTCTTTGATCAACCTTTCATCAAGCAGTGCCTGGTTTGCTTCTGGATACGTTGAAATGGTCAAATCAATATTTTCATTTGAAGGGATATCGTTCAGTCCGTTTCTGCCATAGGCAAGATAAGAAGGCAACAAAATTCTTGCAGTACCCCCACGGCTCATTTTCAGCAAAACCTCACGGATAGCAGGAATCGAAATAGAATTCAGTACGTTAGTATATCCCACAAAAGTTCCCAGATTTGCATAGGTTGGGGTACTTAGATATACTGTACCGTTTTCCATCGATTTAACAGAACCATTGTACAGGATAGAATCTGTATTTTTGAGTAAGGCTCCTGTGCCCGGTGTAACGATCTGGTAATAATATCCTGTTTTTGCAGGATCTTCTACCATTGCAGTAAGATTGTTTTTAGCAATAAAATCCGAAATTTTCTTTGAATCTATATTTTGTATAGACTCATATTCCTTCTTACATGAGGCAAAAATAACGGTTAGGCCAATTAAGGCGAGGATAGATCCTGATAACTTTTTAAGCATTATATTTTGTTGTGACTTATTTTGTTGTTGGAGTTATTACTTTTATTAATCTTACATCGAAATCCAAAATTGAATTTGCCAATACGACCGTACTTACCTGCCTGTTCTCATAAGCCAGCGTAGAAGGAAGGATCAACCTGATGCGTCCACCTGCTTTGATTAACGGAATTCCTTGCTGCCAGCCCACAATTACGTCTTTCAACAGGAATTTTGTGGCATCTTTATCAATATTTGTAGCAGTTGAATCAAATAATGTCTGCTTTTGAAAAAGCCTGCCCACATAATGCACCTGAACAGTATCAGTCAGCGCGGCAGTTGCCCCGGTTCCAGGATCAAGCACCTGATAATATAAACCTGTAGCGGTTTTTGAAGCCGTTTCGCCGTTAGCTTCAAGTTGTTTATTAATAATATCCTCATCAATTGCGAGTTGTGCAGCTTTATCATAAGCCGGATCTGATTTGCAGGCAGCGAAAAAACATGCAGCCAATATAACCAGCAGTAAAATTTTACTTTTTAACATATTGCACAAAAATAGTCTTTTATTGGGTATGGCACAATATTTAACCAATTTTAACAATTACAAAAAAACGCACCTGGAAACCAGATGCGTTTTTCATAGATCAGCTTTACACTAATAACAATATTTATTTGCAGCAATGAGCTGCTGGGCAACCAACTGCCGCGAGTTTTTCACATTAAAGGGTTCCATCTTTGTAAACCTTTTCAGTCCTATCAGCATCATCCGCAATTCATCGCCCTCAGCAAATGCCCATAAAGCTTCTTTGCCAGCTTTATGCAATGCATCAACAGCCTCTACAAAATAGATCTTCATCATGTTCAACTGACCTTCACATGCTTCAGCACCTCTCAAACTCACCAGCTTTTCAGTCCTCAACATGGTTGATTCAGCAACATATACATAACCTGCCATGTCAGCAATATTCATCAGAATTTCCTGCTCTTTAGATAAACTCATCATTAATTTCTGCACAGCGGCACCGGCAACCATTAATGTTGCCTTTTTCAGGTTTTGCAGTATTTTCTTCTCAGCAGCGAACAGCGTTTCGTCTTCTTCACCAAAATCAGGAATCGACATCAGCTCGGCTGCGACGGCTGTAGCAGGGGTCATCAGGTCAAGCTCACCTTTCATCGCCCGCTTTAACATCATGTCAACTGTCAGCAGCCGGTTAATTTCATTTGTTCCCTCAAATATCCTGTTGATCCTGGAATCGCGGTAGGCCCTGTCCATTGGTGCATCTGCAGAGAAACCCATTCCCCCGTAAATCTGAACACCCTCGTCTACGGTATAGTCAAGGGCCTCAGAACCCCAAACTTTTAGTATAGCGCATTCCACCGCAAATTGTTCTGTTGATTTCAGCTTAGCCTTACTCTTATCCATTCCAGCAGCAACAAGCTCGTCATACGCATCATCAATATTCTGTCCTGCGCGGTATGTGGCAGATTCAATTGCATATGCCTTGGTGGCCATTTCCGCCAGCTTATAACGAATGGCCCCATATTTGGAGATCGGCCTGTCGAACTGGATACGCTCATTTGAATAATTAATAGCAGTATTTATCACGCTTCTTGATGCACCAAGCGCTGAGGCCGCAAGTTTAATTCTGCCAATGTTCAGGATATTAACCGCAATCTTGAAACCATTCTGACGGTCAGAAAGCATATTTTCAACAGGTACCGGACAATCATTAAAAAACACCTGCCTGGTAGAGGAGCCCTTAATACCCATTTTATGTTCTTCAGGATTCATGGTAATGCCGCCAAATTCGCGCTCTACAATAAAAGCAGTCAGGTTGGCGTCGTCTTCAATTTTTGCAAACACCACAAAAATATCTGCAAAACCACCGTTAGTGATCCACATTTTCTGACCAGTGATCAAATAATGTTTACCGTCTTCAGACAGTGTTGCTTTTGTTTTGCCTGAATTTGCATCCGAACCAGAATTCGGTTCTGTCAGGCAATACGCGGCCTTCCATTCTCCAGTGCCTAGTTTAGGGATATATTTTGCTTTTTGTTCTTCATTGCCGTAATACAGGATCGGTAGTGTACCGATGCCCGAATGCGCTGAGAATGCAACCGCAAAAGAATGCCCTGCACCCACAATTTCTGCAACCAGCATTGAGGTATTAAAATTCTTTCCGAAACCACCATATTCTTCAGGGATAGATACGCCAAGCATCCCAAGTTCACCGGATTTATCCATTAATGCGGGCATCAGGCCTTCCTCCTGACTGTCAATACGATCCAGATTTGGCCACACTTCTGCTGCAAGAAAATCACGGCAGGTTTGCGCAATCATTTGCTGTTCTTCATCAAATTCCTCAGGAATAAATACATCCTGAAAAGACGTTTCCTTAATCAGGAATTCCCCGCCCTTTACCTTTGTTTTGTCTGTAGTTTCCATATTTTGTCCCCTGCCGGAATGAACCGGCCGTTTATATTAGGTTAGAATTATAACATTTCAAAAATACCAGCGGCCCCCTGACCACTTCCTACGCACATGGTTACCATTCCATATTTCCCTTCTCTGCGCTTCAGTTCATTGAACAGTTGTACCGTGAGTTTCGCACCCGTGCAACCCAGGGGATGTCCCAATGCAATAGCACCGCCGTTGACATTTAATTTTTCGGTGTCCAGTCCCAATGTCCTGATGACGGCCAGCGATTGCGAAGCAAATGCTTCATTCAGCTCAATCAGATCCAGTTGATCTAACTTCAGACCAGCATTTTTTAGCGCCAGGGGGATTGCATCAACAGGTCCGATTCCCATAATCCGGGGCGGAACGCCCACTAATCCGTAGCCAACTAACCTCGCAATCGGATCTACCCCCAGCTCTTTCAATTTTTTCTCAGAAACCACCAATACAAAGGCTGCTCCGTCTGATGTTTGCGAAGAATTGCCTGCCGTTACACTTCCACCGGCAGCAAATACAGGTTTAAGTTTGGCAAGTTTATCCGGACTGGTGTCTGCACGTGGTCCTTCATCCGTATCTACAACATAGGTGCGGGTCTTTTTCTTCATCTGGTCGTCCAGGTAGTTTTCAGTAACCGTGATCGGCGCAACACCTGCTTTAAGGTGACCATTTTGAATTGCGGCGATGGCTTTCAGGTGAGACTGATAGGAAAATTCATCCTGATCTTCCCTGTTAATATTGTATTCACCCGCTACTGCTTCAGCAGTAAGTCCCATTCCCCAATACCAGTCAGGATTCTTCTTTGCAACATCAGCATTGGGTACAACCTTCCAGCCGCCGAAGGGCATTCCAGACATTACCTCTACCCCGCCGGCAATGATACAATCGGCCATTCCGCTTTTTATTCTCGCTACTGCCGTAGCAATCGTATCCAGTCCTGATGCACAATACCTGTTTAGCGTTACTCCGGGAACTTTATCCGTGTCTAAGCCCATCAGTGAGATCATCCTGCCAATATTCAATCCCTGTTCTGCCTCTGGTGTAGCATTTCCTACAATTACATCGTCTATCTGTTCTTTATCGAGATTAGGTATCTGGGCAACTAATTGCCTGATCACCTCAGCAGCCAGATCGTCGGCCCTGGTAAAACGGAATACGCCACGTGGTGCTTTCCCAACGGCTGTACGTAAACCTGCTATGATATATGCTTCCTGCATGATTGTTCTTTTAAGATTTAAGATTTAGTTGCGTAATGGTTTACCCTTGGTTACAATACTCTGGATTCTTTCCAGCGTCTTCCGCTCGCCACAGAGTGAAAGAAAAACTTCCCTCTCCAGATCAAGCAGATATTGCTCTGTTACCTCTGTCGGTGAGGAAAGATCTCCGCCACACATCACATAACCCAATTTTTCAGATATTTTTTTGTCGTGCTCCGATATGTAATGTCCCGAATACATGGTGTTGGCACCTGCATAGACGATACCCAATCCCTGTTTACCCAATACGCGTATATTTTTTCTTTGAACCGGTTTGGTATATCCTGCATCAGCCAGTTCAATCGCTTTTGCTTTAGCATCCGCAATAAGCCTGCTCCTGTTCATTGATATCGCATACTTATCTTTTTGCAGGTACCCCATTTCAAAGGCTTCTACTGCGGAGGTCGAAACTTTGGCCATGGCAACTGTTAAAAAGCGGTCTTTAAGAACGTTTTGAACAATTTGGTCTTCTTTATATTCATCAGATGCACGGAGGGCAAATTCTTTAGATCCACCTCCGCCCGGAATTAGTCCTACGCCAAATTCAACCAGTCCCATATAGGTCTCGGCATTTAGCTGTACGTGGTCGGCATGCAGACTAAACTCACAGCCACCGCCTAAAGCAAGGTTGTGGGGTGCAACTACAACAGGTATAGAAGAATACCTGATACGCATTGAGGTATTCTGAAACGCCCTCACGGCCATATTCAATTCATCCCAATCCTGTTCTATTGCCATCATGAAAATCATTCCCACGTTAGCACCTGCAGAAAAATTGGCTCCATCATTTCCAATCACCACTCCGCGGTAATCCTTCTCAGCAAGGTCAATCGCTTTATTAATAGCCTGAAGCGTATCCCCTCCAATTGTGTTCATTTTAGAATGAAACTCAACATTCAGTATGCCATCCCCAAGATCTATTATTGATGCTCCTGAATTTTTCCAGACTGTTTTAGCAGACCTGATATTATCAAGGATAATAAATTCATCCGTCCCTGGCAGTGCCTGATAACTTTTAGAAGGTATGTCATAAAATTTCCTGATCCCATTTTCCACTTTGTAAAAAGAAGTATATCCGGCCTCAAGCATTTCATGCACCCATGCCGCAGCCTCATGGCCATATTTTTTCATTCCCTCCAGCGATTCCTTCAGCCCCACTGCATCCCAGGTTTCAAAAGGACCTAAATCCCATCCAAATCCAACCCTCATTGCATCATCAATCCGGTAAAGTTCATTTGAAATTTCAGGAATACGGTCCGAAACATACTCAAAAAGCCCGAAAAAAGATGCCCGGTATACCTCAGCGGCCTTATCTTTTCCCGTAACAAAAACCTTCAACCTGTCTTTTACATTTTCTATGGGTTTAGTAAGTTCCAGTGTGGCTGATTTAACTTTTACCTGCGGCCTGTACTCAAGGGTTTTCAAGTCGAGGGCCAATATTTCGGTTTTGCCATCCGCAATTTTTGTTTTTTTATAAAAACCTTGTGCGGTCTTATCACCCAACCACTTATTCTCTTCCATTTTTACCACATAGGCTGGAAGTTTAAATAACTTATGTGCTTTATCATCCGGACAATTGTCATACAAGCCTTTCGCTACTTTAATCATGGTATCCAGCCCTACTACATCAGAAGTACGGAAGGTAGCAGATTTGGGTCTTCCCAGCACCGGGCCGGTAAACTTGTCCACCTCTTCAACGGTCAGGTCTAATTTCTCTACCAGGTGAAGCATCGCCATGATGGCGTAAACTCCTACCCTGTTAGCAATAAACGCAGGTGTATCTTTACATAAAACGGTAGTTTTACCTAAAAATTTGTCTCCATAATGCATCAAAAAATCCACAACTGACTGTTGCGTATATGGAGTAGGGATCACTTCAAGCAAGCGCAGATAACGTGGCGGATTAAAGAAGTGTGTTCCGCAAAAGTTTGCATTAAAATCTTCGCTTCGTCCCTCCGCCATCAGGTGGATAGGTATGCCTGAAGTGTTGGAAGTAACCAATGTTCCGGGTTTGCGGAACTTTTCAACCAGGTCAAATACCTTTTTTTTGATATCCAGATTTTCAACAACTACCTCAATGATCCAGTCTGCACCAGCAATTTTAGACATGTCATCATCAAAATTTCCAGTGCTGATTTTGCTGATTACATCTTTAGAGTAAACAGGTGAAGGGTTAGTTTTAACTGCATTCTGCAATGCTGCGTTCACTATGCGGTTTTTTACTGCCGGATGATCAAGCGATAGTCCTTTTGCCTGTTCCTCCGGCAGAAGGTCTTTTGGTGCGATATCCAGCAAAAACACTTCTACTCCTATATTCGCAAAGTGACAAGCAATGCGTGAGCCCATTATTCCGGAACCCAATACCGCTACCTTATTTATCTTTTTGTTCATCATTTTTTGTAGTTACTGTATATGCTAAAGTGAGTTGATTCAATTTCTGCAATGAAGCTACCAGGTTCGTTTTTTCCTGGACAGACAGGTTATTCCCAAGATATTCGTTAAAAGAGCGGACAACCCCTTTCGCCAGTTGCCTCTTTTCCCTTCCAAAGTCGGTGAGAAAAACTTTTACCGATCGTTTATCAGCAGATGCCGCTTCCCGGTAAATCAACCCGCTTTCCTCCATAGTATTTAGAATGCGTGACAGACTTGTGGCCTTAACACCCAGCATCCCCGCGAGCTGTGATACTGCAGTCCCTTCTCTGTCAATGCTAATCAGCACATAACCAATTGCCTGAGTAATACCAAAGCCGGAAGCAATCTGGTTATAGGTGTTGGACATATTCTGCCAAACCACCTTCAATAAATAATCTATAGTTTCCTGTTGGTTCATTAAATACTATGCTTGCATAACAAAGCTACGAAAATATATAACTAGAATGCAAAAAAAAATGAAGCAAAAAAAAGCCGCCTGGTTTGTTCCAGGCGGCTGTATTAATGGGTTAAAAGACTAGTATAAAGTAAATTCTACACGTCTGTTTTTCTGACGTCCGGCAGCAGTCTTGTTTGTGGCAATTGGCTGATTTTTACCATATCCAGTTGCTTCAACTCTTGATGCATTTACTCCTTGGGCTACAAGGTAAGATTTTACCGATTCAGCCCTGTCTTTAGACAATCTCATGTTCAGATCAGCAGAACCAGTGTTATCTGTATGTCCTGCCAGTTTCAGGCTAAAGTTTTTGTTTACCAACAGGTTGGCAACACGGTTCAATGTTGGGAAAGATTTAGCTCTTATTGTAGCTTTTCCTAAGTCGAACTCTAAGTTTTTAATTGCGTCCCTTACTACACGACGATCTTCTTCAGTGATGATCACTTTTTCAATCGGCTTAGGTGTTACTAATGGACAACCTGCTCCATCAACTACAGTTCCGGATGGGGTATCAGGACATTTGTCCAGTTTATCTGCAACACCGTCACCGTCAGTATCTTTCAGGATATCATTCATTTCAGATCTCAGTTTAGCATTTTCTGCTTTCTGATTATCTAAATCACTTTTCAGTGAGCTTGCCAGATTTTTAGCTGCTACAGCCTCATCATAACTTGCTGCTACCGGATTGTAATAAGCTAACTGCGGACCTTTACCTAAAGCAAATTCAAGACCTGCATGTGCATAATTGAATTTATCATTGGTAGTGTTACGGTAAGTACCGTCAAGGTTGTCACCATCAACAAAGTAAACAGACCAGCCTAAATCAAAATTGATGTTTTCAGATACCCTGAACTTAGCACCAAGTCCAACAGGGATCACCAGTTCACTAATGGTTTTATCATCAGCTGTGTAAGGCTGTAAAGTTGTACCTGTACCAGTAGTGATGGATGGTTTATAACCAGCCAAACCGGCTCCCGCACTTACATACAATTGAAGAACATCCTGCTTTTTAAACAGGTCGATGTTAAACATGTTCACTTGCGCGCTTAGCGTACCTGCGTAAGAAAGATCTGTTTCAAATGCGGTATTTCCACCATTGATTGTTGCTCCGCCGTTAAAAGCCTCAGAATTGTCAGCTTTCAGTTTACCTCTGATCCCGTCTAATTTTAGGGAGAAATAAGGAGTAAATTGTTTCTTTATCGAAAGACCATAGCCAAAGCTCGATTTCCAGTTTGAAAAATCATTCTTTCCTCCCAGTGGAGAAATTGGAGAAAGTACACCGGCGTTAACACCAACAGACCATGTACTGAATTGTTGCGTCGCCGTAGTTGGCGTTACCTGCGCTTGTGCAGCACCGCCAATAAATAGGGCAGCCAAAGCTACCGGCAGACTTTTGAATAGTTTTTGTTTCATAATATGAATTTAATGTTTATTTGGTAAACAGACTTATACAATATCTATACCAAGTTGGACCCATATATTTATAAAACGCGGACAAACTGCATCTAACACATATAGGCATGTATCAAAAACAGATATTCAATAGGAATTGCCCCGAATCACAGAGAGGCAATTGTAGTACATCTACACTTTATGCTGCACAGATTTATAATCTTCGGCGTCTTTGTATAGTTTTTCAATAACCTCTTTGTTCTTTTCCAGGATCACTTTTCGCTTCAAACTCAGTTTGGGCGTAAACTCACCGCCTTCTATACTCCATTCCTTATTGAGCAATGCGAAGCGCTTAACCTGCTCCCATTTACCAAAACCCGCAGATCCTGTTATTACCTCCTGATCAAATTTCTCAATCACCTGCGGATTTTTCAGCATCTCTTCATTAGTGGTGTAAGGAATTTCTTTTCGCTGGCACCATGTTTTTAAGGTGGTAAAATTTGGAACAATGAGCGCTGCAGGAAATTTCCTGTTTTCTCCCAATACCATAATCTGTTCAATAAAAATTGACTCCTTATACTTGTTCTCAAGCATTTGAGGGGCAACATATTTTCCACCCGCCGTTTTGAAAATCTCTTTTTTCCGGTCGGTAATTTTTAAAAAGCCTTCGCCCACAATTTCACCAATATCGCCAGTGTGGAACCAGCCTTCCGCATCAATTGTCTCTGCGGTCAGATCCTCACGCTGATAATATCCTTTCATAATATGGTGGCCTCTAGTGAGCACCTCCCCATCTTCCGCAATTTTGATCTGAACACCATCCAGCGGCCGCCCAACTGTTCCGAACATCGCATTTTCAAAATAATTGACGGTAATAACCGGAGAAGTTTCTGTAAGTCCATACCCTTCAAATATAGGCATACCTGCAGCCCAGAAAATGCGCGACAGTCTTGGGTTTAACGCCGCACCGCCTGACACGATTACAATGATTTCACCCCCAAGGGCTTCCTGCCATTTTTTAAACACGAGCTTTCGTGCGATGTTCAGTTTAAGATTATATAACCAGCTGTTTTTAACTTCGAATCGTTCTGCGAGCTGCAGCGACCAAAAGAAAATCCCCCTTTTAATTCCGGTCAGGGCTTTACCTTTTTCCATGATCTTATCATAAACTTTTTCCAGTAAACGCGGAACGGTACAGAACACGTTTGGTTTTACAAACTGGATATCCGCTACAATTGTATCCATACTTTCCGCATAATATATTGACACATCAGTATAGATATATAGGTAAATGATCATTCTTTCATACACATGGGACAAGGGCAGAAAACTTAAACCACGTTTAACGCCTTCAGGCAGTAATTTTGCCGAGTGCTTAAAGTTTTGGATCAGGTTGTGATGTGTTAACATTACGCCTTTTGGAGTACCTGTAGTACCAGCGGTGTATATTAGCGTAAGCACGTCTTCAGGGCTTACAGCGTCGCGGTAAGCATTGAGATCTATCCCGGTATTTGCTGCACCACTGTCCGCAAGGTCCATCCAGTTTAAAACACCTGCCACCTTTTCAAAACTATAAATCTTAATATCAGGGTTTACTGCATCACACGCAGGTTTTAGCTTGGCGTACAGTGTTTCATCAGATACAAAAACAATACTTACAGCTGCATTTGCCAAAATAAAACGCAGGTCGGCTTCAGCAGCAGTAGGGTATAAAGGTATCTGGTAAGCACCGATCTGACTAATTGCAAAATCTGTGATGTTCCATTCCGGCCGGTTTGCAGACATGACTGCAATCCGTGAGGTTTTGCCCATCCCCAGCTGAATCAGACCCCGGCTTAAATGGTCCGCCATATCAGCAACCTCTTGGGTGCTGTACTTTTTCCAAACGCCGTTGATCTTGCCGCTGATGAATTCATCTTTCGGGAATTCCTCTAAGTTGTATTTGATCAGATCAAATACCCTCGTTATTTTTTCGGACATAAATTCAGATTTATTTTCGGTTATCTTCAGCTAAAATCAACAGCAAACCTCCTGAAAAAGTTTCCTGCTGACCTGCGCTTTTCTCAAATCTAACAAATTATTTTTTCTAAAAAAATGATATTGGCCGCTATAGATTTTCTTTTTGAAAATTTAATAATGGCACCTGAATGCCTGTTCACAAACATTTATTTAATTGATAAACATTATTTTTATTAATTAAATATTGATCCGAAGTCCATATGGGCATAATAATTGTTAAGCGTTAATCTTATCAATAAACTTATCAAATCATATGAGAAAAGTATTTACTATTCTTTGTTTAACAATGATCGCTACAGTGGCGATCCAGTTTTCATCAAAAGCCCAGGGTTACGATAATGCAATCGGCGGAAGGTTTGGCGCTGCCAATGGTATCACCTTCAAAACAACCCTTGGAGAAAACAAAATGCTGGACCTGATTGCCAACTTCAGATCCAATAATAACTACAAATATTTCAGGGTTACTGGTTTATATGAGGTTTATCTTCCTATCCCTGAAGCAAGGGGCCTGAACTGGTATTATGGTGGAGGTGCGAGTATAGGATCTGTTACCCGCAAATGGGATGATTCAAGCGACCTTTATCTATCGCTTGATGGTGTGCTGGGTCTGGACTATAAATTTGCTGATGCGCCTATCAACCTTTCCCTCGACTGGAAACCGGCTATTCAATTAACCCCAGACACTGATTTTGATGCTTCTGGCGTAGGACTTTCATTACGTTTTACATTCTAAAAGAAACATCCAAAAAAAACAGTTTTGCTGTTAAAGTATAAAGGAACTAATCCCCGTTTACTGTAATAACAAAACTGTTTTTATAAATGACGGTTTATAAATGATGGTTTATAAAAAATGGCTGGTTATATTCCCATCCATTTTTTAAGTACCTGACGCTGCTCGGCGCTAATACTGGCATCCATCGAAGGAACCAGGCTCACATTCGGATTCGCCTTTAGGGTAACTTTGATTTCCTGATCGATAGCATCCCTCTTTATTTTTACAACAACTACATCTCCTACTTTTTTACCTTGTAATTCAGGCAGCTTATCGATCACTGGTTCACCGCCGATGCTGATCACCTCATCCCCTACGTTTAATCCATCAACCCAGGCAGCCGAATTCCGTGAAACCGCAGTAATGCTCAGATGACCTTCAGGACCACGAAGTGCAATACCCAGGTAAGGAATATTTGTGCCTGCATTTCCGTCCTTAACGTTAATACCCGCATAATCGAAGTATTTTGCATATTCAATTGGATAAACTCCGTTTACGTATTTGATCCAGAAATCTGAAAGGCTTATGCCGCTGATTTTTTCGGCCATCGCTTTAAACTCCGCATCAGTATATCCCTTTCCAGTACTTTTACATTGCAGGTACATGGCCTTCATCACATCATCAAGGCTTTTTGCTCCTTTCGTAGCCTGAGAAATTTCCAGGTCCAGCAGCAATCCTACAACCTCACCTTTGCTATAGTAAGAAACCGAAGTATTGTTTGAATTCTCATTTGGACGGTAGTATTTAATCCAGGCGTCAAAACTGGCTTCAGCGGCAGACTGTACTTTAGCACCAGGTGTATTGATCACACCAGAAACGGCAAACAATAACTTACCAGCAAATTCTTCAGGGCTTTCAAAACCGCCACGCAGCATAAATTTATTTTCATAATATGCAGTAAAACCCTCTGCTATCCACAGATTGGTAGTGTAGTTTTCGTTTTCATAATCAAAGGGGCCAAGGGCCACCGGACGCAGGCGTTTGACATTCCATAAATGATGGTATTCGTGGGCCACCAGGCTTAAAAAATCCTTGTATCCTTCTTCAGTAGCATATCCATCTCTCGAAGCTCCAAGAACCGTCGAATTTAAATGCTCCAGTCCTCCGCCTCCTCTGGCAAAATTATGTACAATAAAGGTATAATGTTGATTAGGGTTTTCACCGTATATTGCAGTTGCCTGCTCCACAATTTTAGCCATATCAACTTTCAGACGTGCCGGGTCATATTTACCGCCTCCGTACATCGCGACCTCGTGTTTCACACCAGCCGCCATAAATTCAAAAACATCCTGATTACCTACTTCTATCGGACTGTCAAACAAGATATCAAAGTTTCTGGCAGTATAAGTAAACTGCTTGCCCGCCACAGGTTCGAGCGCAGTAGACACTTTGTTCCAGCCTTTAAAAGGAATAACCTTCACCGTGCTTCCAAGCGCCAATTGGTTATCAGGGTACATAAAGATTCCGGTGGGCGATAAAAATGCATGGCTGGCATCAATAAATGCAGTCCTTACAGAAACTTCAAAGGCATAAACGTTATAATTTATCTGTACAGATTTTTCGGTCCCGTTATAAATCCTCCAGGTATTCTTTTTCAATTTCTCTGCCTTCAGCTGTTTGTTTCCCGCTTTGGCGGTAAAGCCTTCAACGTTTTTTGAAAACTCGCGCACCAAATAGGAACCGGGTGCCCATACTGGCATTTTAACGTCTACATATGACTTTGATAAACCGGCAATATTCATTTGCACATCAACATAGTGTGCCTGCGGTTCTGTAAAACTCAGTTCATAATCTATTTTAACCTGAGCTTTAGCTGCCAGCAGAGGCATCACCAAAACAAATAGCATTAATTGTATCCTTTTTAATATCATATATATTTCTTTTTGCGGCAAATTTAAAACATCTTGCATTTGAAGGCGGTTAAAATAAAAAAATAGCTGTAACATCCTTAATACAAGTAATATTGCCATACTAATTTGAATATTTTTGTTTTCTACAGCTCCCACAACCAATATATGAAACTGAAATACATCATTTACGCCCTAATCACCATAGGGATTGCCTACCTTATTTATTACCGTATTTCTGCCAACAAAAAGGTCGAAAATTCGGGCGGCGGAGGCGGGGCAAAGGGAGGAGGCAAGGCACAAAGTTTTACTGTGAATGGCATTGTCATCCAGGAAACGTCCTTTGCCAATAATCTTGAAGTTACCGGAACAATTGAAGCCAATGAATCTGTTGCTTTGCAAAGTGAAGTTTCGGGTCTGGTAACAGGTATCTTCTTTAAGGAAGGTACTAATGTAACCAAGGGTACCGTCCTGGTAAAAATCAACGATCGCGATATTCAGGCACAACTACAGGAGGCCTTAACTAAACAAAACCTGTCAGCCAGCAACGAAAACCGCGCTAAACAGCTGCTGGCAAAAGGTGCCATCAGTCAGGAAGAATATGATGCCTCGCTGGCCGATCTTAAATCGTTAAAAGCACAGGCCCAGCTCATCAGGGCCCAACTGGCAAAAACATCAATCATAGCCCCTTTTAGCGGGAAGATCGGTTTGCGCTCTATATCAGTAGGCGTTTATATTACACCTACAACAGTCATCGCCAATTTATTAAGCACAAATCCGGTGAAACTTAACTTCTCTGTTCCTGAAAAATATATGGGCCAGATCCAGTTAAATTCCAGCGTTACTTTCCGTACCGATGCCTCATCGCAGATTTATACCGGAAAAGTATTCGCCATTGAACCCGGTATTGATGCAGCTACACGTACCCTGCAAATCAAAGCACTGGCACAAAATAAAAATAATGAATTACTCCCAGGCTCATTTGCCAAGGTTTCCCTGGTGCTGAGCAAAGTCGATAACGCCATCCTGGTTCCAAATGAGGCTATTATTCCAGTATTAAAAGGAAAAACAGTATTTATCAGCAAAAACGGTAAGGCAAAACAGGTAGAGGTGCATTCCGGCACACGTACGGATGCAAACATTGTAATCACATCAGGTCTTTCTGTGGGTGATACGGTTTTGACTACCGGTGCCATGTCCCTAAAAGAAGACGCTCCTGTAAAAGTATCTGTGGTTAAAATTTAAACCTACCGAAATGAGTATATCAACCACCAGTATAAAGCGGCCCGTTCTGGCAATTGTAATGAACCTCATGATCCTTCTTTTCGGGATTATAGGTTACAATTTCCTGGGTGTTAGAGAGTTTCCTAACATTGACCCTACAGTAGTGTCTGTACGCACGTCGTATCCCGGGGCTAATTCAGACATTATAGAATCTCAAATTACCGAACCATTGGAGAAATCTATCAATGGTATAGATGGGATCAGGAATATTTCATCTTCCAGTAATCAGGGAAGCAGCAATATCACTATCGAATTTAACCTCGATAAAAATATTGAGGAAGCGGCCAATGACGTTCGCGATAAAGTTTCGCAGGCTGCAAGAAGCTTACCAAAAGATATTGACGGTAACCCGGTAGTGAGTAAGGCCGATGCAAACTCCGACCCGATCATTACAATGACTATTCAAAGTGACAAGAGAAATCAGCTTGAATTGAGCGATTACGCAGAAAATGTAGTCGCAGAACGGATACAAACTATTCCAGGGGTCAGTGGTGTACAAATACAGGGGCAGAAGAAGTTTGCTATGCGGATCAGGATCGACCCCAATAAACTGGCAGCTTATGGTTTAACCTCGCAGGATATTGTTACCGCCCTGGACAATGAAAATGTGGAACTTCCATCCGGTAAAATTACAGGTGCCAGCACCGAACTTACCATCAAAACCCTTGGCAAGCTCACCAATGAATCACAATTCAACAACCTTATCCTCAAAAATGATGTAAACAATGTCATCAAACTGAAGGATGTCGGCTACGCAGAGCTGGGCCCGGAAAATGAAGAAAGCATTCTGAGGGAATCCGGCAGACCGATGGTTGCCGTAGCACTGATACCCCTGCCGGGTGCCAACTATATGGACATCTCAAAGGAATTTGAAAAGAGGTTTGCGCAGCTTCAGAAAGATATCCCAAAGGATATGAAACTGAATATATCCCTTGACAATACAAGGTTTATCAAAACCTCAGTTACTGAAGTAGCAGAAACCATTATCCTCTCCCTGGTATTGGTAATCATTATCATTTACCTGTTTTTCAGGGACTGGGCCATTGCGGTGCGTCCATTAATTGATATACCGGTATCATTGGTGTTTACCTTTTTTATCATGTACATTTTTGGCTTCTCCATCAATGTACTGAGTTTGCTGGCCATCGTACTGGCCACAGGGCTGGTAGTGGATGATGGTATCGTGGTAACTGAAAATATTTTTAAGAAAGTTGAAGAAGGTTATTCTCCATTCGAAGCGGCAATCAAAGGTTCAAATGAAATATTTTTTGCTGTTATTTCCATTTCCATCACGCTTGCGGCAGTGTTTCTGCCTGTAGTATTCCTTCAGGGATTTGTTGGCAGGCTATTCAGGGAGTTTGGAATTGTTATAGGTGCCGCGGTGCTGATATCGGCCTTCGTTTCACTTACACTAACGCCAATGCTGAATGCTTATCTGATGAAAAGCACCGGGCACAAAAAATCGCGCTTTTACGACATGACTGAGCCGTATTTTGTAGCACTGAACGATAACTACTCAGAAAATCTGGAGAAATTTCTTAAAAGAAAATGGCTGGCCATCCCAATTATTGTTGCATGTGTGGGCCTGATCGTATTGTTCTGGCAAATCCTTCCTAAAGAAACGGCCCCTTATGATGACAGGAGTGCGGTCAACATGAATGTCACAACCCCAGAAGGTTCTTCTTATGATTATACGGACAAATTCATCATGAAGATTGCCCAAATGGTAGAAGACTCCATTCCGGAAAAAAAGGTATTAATCACCATAACGGCACCAAGTTTCGGTGGAACAGGCTCTACCAACGGTGGAATACTGAGAATGGGATTGGTTGATCCGGAAGACCGGAGCCGTTCGCAGGAAGAAATAGCCGCCCAGCTCACACGTATTACTAAAAAATATTCCGAAGGTAAAGTGCTGGTTACCCAACAGCCAACCATATCTGTAGGCCGCCGTGGAGGTTTGCCTATCAGTTATATTATACAGGCGCAGAACTTTGCCAAACTGCGTGAAAAGGTACCCCAGTTTATGGATGAGGTAAGTAAAGACCCCACATTTACGGTTTCGGATGTAAACCTGAAATTTAATAAACCGGAGATCAACCTTACTATTGACCGGGATAAGGCAAAAAACCTTGGCGTTTCAGTTGCGGCTATCGCCCAAACCCTACAGCTGGGGCTCAGCGGACAACGTTTTTCTTATTTTTTCATGAATGGAAAACAATACCAGGTAATTGGCCAGTTTGACAGGGGAAACCGTAAAGATCCACTGGACCTGAGTTCTGTGTATGTCCGGAGTGATAAAGGAGAGCTGATCCAGATTGATAACCTCGTAACTTCCAAAGAAGAAAGCAGCCCACCTCAATTATACAGGAACAACAGGTTTACCGCAGCAACGGTGTCCGCTGGTTTATCTCCCGGCAAAAGTATCGGCGACGGGATTGCGGCGATGGACAGGATCAGTGAAAAAGTACTGGACGAATCGTTCTCTACCGACCTCAGCGGGGAATCCAGGGATTTCCAGGAAAGTTCATCTAACACGCTTTTTGCATTTGGGCTCGCCCTCCTGCTGGTTTACCTGATCCTTTCTGCCCAGTTTGAAAGCTTTAAAGATCCTGTTATCATTATCCTTACAGTTCCAATGGCCGTGGCAGGTGCCTTTCTTTCGCTGTGGCTCTTTGGCCAAAGCTGGAACATTTTCAGCCAGATCGGAACCATCATGCTTATCGGGCTGGTAACTAAAAACGGGATCCTGATTGTAGAATTTGCAAATCAGCTCAAAGAAGAAGGAAAGAGCGTACAGGAAGCCATCCGCGAAGCGTCTGTTTCACGTTTGAGACCTATTTTGATGACCAGTCTGGCCATTGCTATTGGTGCGCTACCTATTGCCATGGCACTGGGTGCTGCCGCAAAAAGCAGGATGGGGATGGGTATCGTTATTGTAGGCGGCACAACATTCTCGCTTGTACTTACGCTTTTCGTTATTCCATCAATTTATTCTTACTGGTCTAAAGAGCACAAAACAAACACTGAACTGGAAAGATCCCTTAAAGCAGCATTGGCTGAAGAAAACGTCGCATCAGCTTAAATAACACACAAATGAACAAACATTTTTTTTATTCACTGGCCTTCCTTGTCCTATGCTGCACACAAGTGCTTAAAGCTCAGGATACCCTGAGGCTGGAGGATGCAATTGCTACTGCATTAAAAAACAATTACGATATCAGACTGGTAAACAATGATATCCTGATTGCTAAAAACAACCTGAATATTGGAAATGCGGGCATGCTACCTATCCTTGGTGGTACTTTCAGTGAAGGAGGGAGCAGACAAAACACGCAGCAAACACGTTCGACGGGTGCCCAGGTTGAAGCTGACGGGGTACGAAATACCAATATGAGTTATGGTGCGGAACTGGACTGGACTGTCTTTGATGGCTTTCAGATGTTCACCAATTACGACCGCTTAAAAGAATTACAAAAGCAGGGCGAAGCAAATGCGAAATCTACTATACTGAGCACTATTTCTGATGTGGTGGAGGCGTATCAGTCTGTAGTAAGACAACAAAAGCTGGTTACAGCTACCGATAGCGCATTGCTGATTTCTCGCCTGAGAGTAGTAATTGCAGAGAACAAGCTACAAATAGGACGCGGTTCAAAGCTGGATGTACTCACCGCGAAAGTTGATTACAATACAGATACTACTACTTACCTGCAACAAAAAAACATACTCAGTACTTCAAAAGTCACTTTGAACCAGTTGATGGCAAGGGACCTCAATACCAAATTTACAGCGAGTGAAAAGTTTGAAATTGAAAACGACCTGAAACTGGCGGAGCTTGAAGCCCTTACCATGCAGCTAAACCCAAATCTGCAAAATGCGATCATTAATAAAAGACTGGCCGATCTCAACCTGAAAGCAGTAAAAGGACAACGTTATCCTGTAGTAGCCGTTAACGGGGGATACCAGTTTTCAAAAAGTGCCAGTCCCACTGGATTTACTACACAACAGCGTGCAAATGGTTTTACCTATGGGCTGACAGCTAACCTCAATGTCTTTAATGGCTTTATTCAGCGTCAGAACGAACGCAATGCAAAAGTGCAAATCAGCTCTTCGACTTTGTCGCTGGAGAAGACCAAACAGGATGTTAATGCCTTGCTGATTTCTACCTATCAGAATTATATTACGAACCTGGACCTGCTTAAAGTTGAGACCGGAAACGTAGAACTGGCCAAACAAAATCTTGAGATCACCCTTGAAAAATACCGTCTGGGCAGTATTAGTCCCCTGGAATTGCGTGAGGCGCAAAGAAATTCCATAAATGCGATCATCCGTTTTCTGGACGCCCAGTATCAGGCAAAGCTAACCGAAATCAATCTTAAAGAGGTTAGCGGCACATTAAAAGTTCAATAAGATCGTTACTTTTGTATATGATTTTAGTAGCAGATAGCGGATCCACCAAAACCGATTGGTTAGGGTATCACTCCGGGAAAACGATTAGTTTCAACACACAAGGTATAAATCCATACTTCTTAAATGCACAGGATATATATAAAGTCCTTTCTAAAGTGCAAATGCTTAGCGAGCTCACCAACGAGGTAAAAGAAATCTATTTTTATGGTGCCGGATGTTCCACGCCAGACAAACATGAAGTAATTTCAAATGGTTTGTCGCTGTTTTTTCCAAAAGCTTTTATCAGTGTGGAAAATGACCTCATAGGTTCGGCTTATGCTACCTGTGGCGACGAAAAAGGATTAATCTGTATTCTCGGTACAGGATCTAACGTTTCCTATTTTGACGGTGTCGCTACCTATGACAGTAATTATGGCCTGGGTTATATTCTTGGCGATGAAGGATCGGGAACCTATTTTGGAAGGAAAATGATTACCTCATACCTGTATAAGCATATGCCCGAAGATTTGAGAACTTTGTTTGCCAACGATTTTGAAATCGATAAAGAAACAGTAATCACCAACGTTTACCAGCGCCCCTTACCAAACACCTATCTTGCCGGTTTCAGCCGTTTTATGTACGACCGCCGGGACCATCCGTTTATTCTTCAAATACTTGAAGACGGTTTTCAGGAATTCATAGATGTGAACATCAAGGATTTCAAAGATTATAAAATCATTGACTGTCATTTTGTTGGTTCAATTTCCTTTTATTATCAGGACATACTCAAAAGGGTTTGTGAAAGAAACGGAATCACCGTAGGCAAAGTTTTGCAAAAGCCAATTGAAGGAATCTTTAATTATATCCTGAAAAAAGAAGGCATTACAATATAAAACTTAATCAACTGCGTTTTAATTCACAAGTATTTACAGGTTTTATTTGATAGGGGAGGACTTCCACCGGGCTGAGTTCTCCCCTATCGTTAGCACTAGTACAAGCCACAAAACTAATTACCGCCAGAATTCAGTCGCTTTTCTATTTCAACTTCCACGGTACGCGCTATTGCTTCGAGGTCCTTCTGTTGTTTTGGACTAAATTCCCGCGCTTTGCTGTCCATTACGCAGACCACGCCGATGTTAAATCCTTCCCTTGTACTAATTGGCGCAGCAGCATAAAACCTGATTCCATAGTCGCCCGCAATCACTGGATTCAGAATAAGGCAAGGTTCAATTTCAGTGTTTTCAAAAATAGTCACATCGTCCCTGAGTACCGCAAGGGAACAAAGGCTTGTCCCGCGTTCGATACTCATTCCCGCCATTCCGTCATTACCCGCTTTTGTCCATACGTTGTCTTTATCAACAAAATTGATCATTGCCACGGGCATATCAAGAATGGTTGCCGTAGCAGCCGCCAGCTGGTCAAAAACAGGCTCTTTATTGGTGTATAAAATCTTATACTTTTTAAGATTTTCTAATCGTTCCGATTCGTTTTGAGGAATTATATTCCTTCCAAATGTATTCTCCAATGTTTAGTAATTAGTTTATGCTGTGCCACATCTGACACGGTTTATGCAATTACTATACCCGTCGAAAAAAAACTATTAATAAATCTTAAACATTATGAGAGTACTTTACTGACAAATTACATGAAAAGTCTTAACGCTCTGCCTCTTCGTAACGGATAAACTGCCATTTTGCTTTAGCATCTTTTTCAAAAAAAACTTTATAACTTGAATCCGGAGGCAGGGTAAAATGGAACGACAGGACGGTTTCCCCGGCATTTTTTGGTACAAAACTGGGAAGTAGGGTATTAGCTATCGCTTCAATCTGATCGTTTAACTGCATATGCACAA
>Ga0308164_10000630_pt1 | contig 52083 bp, 46 predicted proteins | sample PhyTR2_FD_201031 | JGI IMG/M metagenome (GOLD analysis project Ga0308164, IMG submission 201031) | Phyllosphere microbial communities from UC Gill Tract Community Farm, Albany, California, United States - DLSLT.R2 | ecosystem: Host-associated > Plants > Phyllosphere > Unclassified | place: USA...
ATGAACCACGAACGTGTCCTCAGTGTGCACCACTGGAACGACACCCTGTTCAGCTTCAAGTGCACCCGCGACCCGGGCCTGCGCTTCGAGAACGGGCAGTTCGTGATGATCGGCCTGCAGCAGCCCAACGGCCGGCCGTTGATGCGCGCCTATTCCATCGCCAGCCCGAACTGGGAAGAGCATCTGGAGTTCTTCAGCATCAAGGTGCAGGACGGCCCGCTCACCTCGCAGCTGCAGCACCTCAAGGAAGGCGACGAGATCATCATCAGCAAGAAGCCTACCGGTACCCTGGTGCTCGACGACCTCAAGCCCGGCAAGCACCTGTACCTGCTGAGCACCGGCACTGGCCTGGCGCCGTTCATGAGCGTCATCCAGGACCCCGAGACCTACGAGCGCTTCGAGAAGGTCATCCTCTGCCACGGCGTGCGCTACGTGAACGAAGTCGCATACCGCGAGTTCATCACCGAGCACCTGCCGCAGAACGAGTTCTTCGGTGAAGCCCTGCGCGACAAGCTGATCTACTACCCCACCGTCACCCGCGAGCCGTTCGAGAACGAAGGCCGCCTGACCGACCTGATGCGCAGCGGCAAACTGTTCAGCGACATCGGCCTGCCGCCGATCAACCCGCAGGACGACCGCGCCATGCTGTGCGGCAGCCCGAGCATGCTCGACGAGACCAGCGAAGTGCTGAACAGCTTCGGCCTGACCGTCTCGCCGCGCATGCGCGAGCCGGGGGATTACCTGATCGAGCGTGCCTTCGTCGAGAAGTAAGCTTCAGGTAACGAAAAGCCGCTCGCTCCCAATGGAACGAGCGGCTTTTTTTGTGCGTGCGCCAAAGGCTCGCAGCCAAGGCCGCTCCTACCCCGATTGTATTCCAGCCCGAATACCAAGCTGTGAATACGGTCGGGGTAGGAGCGGCCTTGGCTGCGAGCTTTTAGGGGGTCACCTCAAGCACCCGAATCAACCCTGCCTGCGGGTAATGCCAGCGCACTTGCACGTCCCACAGGCCCACACCATAGATGCGCTCTGGCGTAGGCACTTGGTACGCCGGCCGCGGGTCTTGGGCCAGGCACTGTTCGATCAGCGCAATGAGCGGCTCGCCTAGCCGCGAACCATGCTCTCCAGCCTGCAGCAAAGCCGAGTCCTGCCACTGCACCTCGATCAATTCCGGCGCCGCAGCCGCCATCTGGTTCACGGCCCCCGCCACGCTGTCGGCGTAGGGCACATACGGCTTGATATCCAGCACCGGCGTACCATCCAGCAGGTCGATGCCCGAAAGCCATAGCCGATCGTTCTCCACCCGCTCCAGGCGCACCACCGATTGCCCGATACCATTGGGCCGGTGAGTGGCGCGCGTGGCGAACACGCCCATGGACGTGTTGCCGCCCAGGCGCGGCGGGCGCACCTTGAGCCGGGGCTTGTCTTCCAGCGCCTGGTGAAACAGGAACAGCAGCCACACATGGCTGACCTGCTCCAACCCCTGCACCGCCTCGCCCTGGTTGAACGGCGCCACCAGTTCCAGCACGCCACGGGCGGCCGGCGCCAATTGTGGCTGGCGCGGGATGGCGAATTTTTCCTTGAAGCACGAACGGACGAAGCCGACCGGCGAAACCTGATAGCTCATGGGGCTTCCGCGCAGGGGGAGGGGTCAGTAGGTCTTGCAGCCCGCGCGGGCGAAGGGCCCGGCGATGCGTACCCAGCCGTCGCCGGGGTAGCTCTGGGTGCAGATGTAAACGCCTTCGGCGGTCTTGCTCTGCCACCGGTACCAATAGGCCGGCTTGGCCTGGCACAGGCCCGCCAGGCTACACAGCAGCAGAGCGGCGATGATCGCACGAGTGGGCACGGGAAATACCTCTGAAAGATACCAGTTGGCGCGAGTGTCCTGTCTCAGGGATACGTTTTCTTTGACCACTCGCTGTCGTTGCCAGGCACCGCAGCCTGGCGACAACAGACGCCGTCAAAAGTGAGCGGCTTATCTCTGGGGCAGGGCACCAGGGCGCCACCCTCACATATTTGGGTCGCGAACGCGCAGGGTCAAGCCCTTGAGGAAGTTGCGCAGCAACTGGTCGCCGCAAGGGCGATAGTTGTTGTGCCCGGCCTTGCGGAACAGGGCGCTGAGCTCCGGCTTGGAGACCGGGAAGTCGACCGACTTGAGGATCGCGTGCATGTCGTCTTCCTTCAGTTCGAAGGCCACACGCAGCTTCTTCAGCACGGTGTTGTTGGTGACCGGCAATTCCACCGGCTGGGCAGGGCGGCTGTCGTCCTTGCCGCGCTTGAAAGTCACCAGCCCATCGAGGAAGTGCGCCAGGACGTTGTCCGGGCAATGCACGAAGCCTTCGTCGTCTTCCTTGCTCAGGAAGGCCTGGACGTCTTCCTTGCTCACTTCCAGGCCGGCCAGGCCGATCACTTCAACCACCTTGATATCGGCGAGGTCGAGCATATAGCGCACGCTGCGCAGTACATCGTTTTGAATCATGAAATCGAATCCCGGATAAACGACGCCGCCTGAGGGGCCGCGCCTGAAGAAAGGCTCAGAACTTTTCGTTGCTGGCCATGTAACGCCACTCGCCCACGGGCAGCTTGCCCATGGACACGCCGCCGATACGGATGCGCCGTATCGACACCACATTCAGCCCCACGCTGTTGCACAGCTGAACCAGCACGCCCGGTAGCGGGTTTTTCAGCACCACGCGCAGGCGCGTTTCGTTCTGCCAGCTGACCTTGATCGGTGGCAACTGCTTGCCCTTGTAGGTCACGCCATGTTGCAAGCGGTTGAGCCCGTGCTCGCTCATGTCGCCGCTGATCTCGACCACGAACTCCTGTTCCAGCTTGGCGAGGTCGTCGGTGAGCTTGCGGGCGATGCGCCAGTCCTGGGTGAACACCTGCAAGCCGCCGGTGTACTCGGGCAGCTCGGCGGCGCAGCTCAGGCGCACGAAGTGGCCACGCAGCGGGCGCTTGCCGTAACGGTGGGCCTCGGACAGGTTTTCCGGGCACAGGGCCCGTTGCAGCTGCTCGCGGCTTTGCTCGGCCGGTTGATGGGCCAGCAAGGTGATGGGCTCGGGGGCCACGGCCTTGGCTTCAGGGTCGAGCTCCACGCGCTGGCCCTCGACCTTGAATTGCGGCTCGTCGACGATTTCGCCGTCGACCCGGACCCAACCGCCCTCGATGAACAGCTCGGCCTCCCGGCGCGAGCAACCGACCAGTTCGATCAGGCGTTTGGAAAGGCGAGTGGGTTCAGACATGACAGCAACCGTGTGGCAGGATAAAGGCGCTAGTGTAACCGGCTGGCGGCCGATGGTCCGTGTTTAATCGCGCTTCAGGCGCGGCGAATCGCCTGGCCGGCCGCCAGGCGCAGGTGCAGGATCGGGTAGGGGTGGCCCATTCCGTCCCGTTCGCTGCGGCCCACGGCCTCGAAGCCCTGCTTGTAATAGAAACCCACGGCCTGCTTGTTCTGCTCGTTGACGTCAAGTTGCGAGGCATGCAGTTCGTCGATGGCGTAGTTGAGCAGCTGCTTGCCGACCCCCTGGCCGCGGTGGCGCGGCGCGACGAACAGCATCTCGACCTTGCCCGCCGCCACCCCGGCAAAGCCCATGATGCGGTTTTGCGGGTCTTTCACGCAGATCAGCATGACCGAATCGAGGTATCGCTCCAGCACCAGGGTGCGCAGTTCGCGGATGTAGTCGTCGGGCAGGAATTTGTGTGTGGCGCGTACCGAAGATTCCCACACCTTGGTGAGTTCCGGATAGTCGCTGGCCCGCGGCGTGACCACGGTGGGGGTGTAGGGCATTGCGCGGGTCTCCATGACGTAAGTGCTTCATGGGGAACTATAGCGGGTGTGGCGTGGAAAGAGCTCGCAGGCTTGCGCCAGCTCCTACATGACCGCGTTCCACCCGGATATTTGGATGTGAACACGGTCATGTAGGAGCTGGCGAAGCCTGCGAGCTTTTGATCTTAAGCGCTATTACAGCGGCGTAGCCCACAGGTCGTACTCGTCGGCATCGGTCACCCGGCACCAGATCTTGTCGCCCGGCTTGATGCTGCCGTCGCTCTCGATGAACACGTTGCCGTCGATTTCCGGCGCATCGAAGAAGCAGCGGCCGACGGCGCCCTGTTCGTCGACTTCGTCGATCAGCACTTCGATTTCCTTGCCGATCTTCATCTGCAGGCGTGCCGCGCTGATGGCCTGCTGGTGGGCCATGAAACGGTCCCAACGGTCCTGCTTGACGTCATCCGGTACCACTGCGGCGTCCAGCAGGTTGGCCGGCGCGCCTTCCACAGGCGAGTACTGGAAGCAGCCGACGCGGTCGAGCTGGGCTTCGGTCAGCCAGTCCAGCAGGTACTGGAAGTCTTCCTCGGTTTCACCGGGGAAGCCGACGATGAAGGTCGAGCGGATGACCAGGTCCGGGCACTGTTCGCGCCAGTTCTTGATGCGCGCCAGGGTCTTGTCTTCGAAGGCTGGGCGTTTCATCAGCTTGAGCACTTTCGGGCTGGCGTGCTGGAACGGGATGTCCAGGTACGGCAGGATCTTGCCGGCGGCCATCAGCGGGATCACGTCGTCGACGTTCGGGTACGGGTACACGTAGTGCAGGCGCACCCACACGCCCAGGCTGCTGAGGGCCTGGCACAACTCCAGCATGCGGGTTTTCACCGGCTGGCCGTTCCAGAAGTCGGTCTTGTACTTGACGTCGACGCCATAGGCGCTGGTGTCCTGGGAGATCACCAGCAGCTCCTTGACGCCAGCCTTGACCAGGCGCTCGGCCTCGCTCAGCACGTCGCCCACCGGGCGGCTGACCAGCTTGCCGCGCATCGACGGGATGATGCAGAAGCTGCAGCTGTGGTTGCAGCCTTCGGAAATCTTCAGGTAGGCGTAGTGGCGCGGGGTCAGCTTGATGCCCTGTGGCGGTACCAGGTCGATCAGCGGGTTGTGGTCCTGGCGCGGCGGCACCACTTCGTGCACGGCGTTGACCACCTGCTCGTACTGCTGCGGGCCGGTGACCGACAACACGTTCGGGTGCACCTTGCGTATGGCGCCTTCTTCCACGCCCATGCAGCCGGTGACGATGACCTTGCCGTTCTCGGCCAGGGCTTCACCAATCACTTCCAACGATTCGGCCTTGGCGCTGTCGATAAAGCCGCAGGTGTTGACCACCACCACGTCGGCGTCTTGATAGGTGGGCACGACTTCGTAGCCTTCCATGCGCAGCTGGGTCAGGATGCGTTCGGAATCGACCAGGGCCTTGGGGCAACCCAGGGAAACGAAACCGACCTTGGGGGCGGCCGAAGAAGGAACGGTGGACATGGGTAACCTCGGTATTGAATCGCGGTGTTCGAACGACGGCGCGGTAGCCATCGGGGGCGCGCTGGCGGCGCCTCTTGATCAAAAAGTGCGCAATTCTATCCACGGCAACCGCGCTTGACCAGCTTTATAGAGGGAAATACGACGAGTGCTGCGCTATGCTTCGCCGCGTTGCGCTCGGGCATGTATTGCTGACGGGTGTCGAGTGGGAACCCGAAGTACGAAAAATGCCGCAAAGGTCGCGGATTTCGCGGGCCCGGTTACAGGTTTCAGGAGTGGTTGATGGTTCAGGCAAACAAGCAGGCGGGCAGCGGGCATTCCTCTCCGGGGGCGGTCGGCATGTTGGTGGCCGCCGTGGGCGTGGTCTACGGCGATATCGGTACCAGCCCTTTGTACACCCTGCGGGAAGTGTTTTCCGGGGGCTATGGGGTGCCGGTCAACCATGATGGCGTGTTGGGCATCCTGTCGCTGATCTTCTGGTCGCTGATCTGGGTGGTGTCGATCAAATATATGCTGTTCGTGCTGCGCGCCGACAACCAGGGCGAGGGCGGGATCATGGCCTTGACTGCGCTGGCGACCCGCGCCGCCGTCAATTACCCGAAACTGCGGGCGATGCTGGTAGTCGCCGGGCTGATCGGTGCGGCGCTGTTCTACGGCGACAGCATGATCACCCCGGCGGTCTCGGTACTCTCGGCCATCGAGGGACTTGAACTGGCGTTCGACGGCATCGAGCACTGGGTAGTGCCGCTGTCGTTGATCGTGCTGGTGGCACTGTTCCTGATCCAGCGCCACGGCACCGCGCGCATCGGCAAACTGTTCGGCCCGGTGATGGTGGCCTGGTTCCTGGTGCTGGGCGCCCTGGGTCTGTGGGGCATCGTGCAGAACCCTGAGGTGATCAAGGCCGTCAACCCGGCGTGGGCCGTGCGCTTCTTCGTCGTGCACCCGGGCATGGGCGTGGCCATCCTTGGCGCCGTGGTGCTGGCGCTGACTGGCGCCGAGGCGCTGTACGCCGACATGGGCCACTTCGGCCGCAAACCGATTGCCCGCGCCTGGTTCATCCTGGTGCTGCCGGCGCTGGTGCTCAACTACTTCGGCCAGGGCGGCTTGCTGCTGGCCGACCCTGAGACGGCGCGCAACCCCTTTTACCTGCTGGCGCCAAGCTGGGCGCTGATCCCGCTGGTGGGGCTTTCGACCCTGGCCACCGTGATCGCTTCCCAGGCGGTCATTTCCGGGGCCTTCTCCCTGACCCGCCAGGCCATCCAGCTCGGCTACATCCCGCGCATGTACATCCAGCACACCTCCAGCGCCGAGGAAGGGCAGATCTACATCGGCGCGGTGAACTGGTCGCTGATGGTCGGGGTAATCCTGCTGGTGGTCGGCTTCGAGTCCTCCGGGGCGCTGGCCTCGGCCTACGGTGTGGCCGTGACCGGCACCATGCTGATGACTACCTTGCTGGTGTCGGCGGTGATGCTGCTGCTGTGGAAATGGCCACCGATTCTGGCGGTGCCGGTGTTGCTCGGCTTCCTGCTGGTCGATGGTCTGTTCTTTGCCGCCAACGTGCCGAAGATCGTCCAGGGCGGTGCCTTCCCGGTGCTGGCGGGGACGGTGCTGTTCATTCTGATGACCACCTGGAAGCGCGGCAAGCAGCTGCTGGTGGACCGGCTCGACGAAGGCGCGCTGCCATTGCCGATCTTCATTGGCAGCATCCGCGTGCAGCCGCCCCATCGCGTGCAGGGCACCGCCGTGTTCCTGACCGCGCGCTCCGACGCCGTGCCCCACGCGCTGTTGCACAACCTGCTGCATAACCAGGTGCTCCATGAGCAAGTGGTGCTGCTGACGGTGGTCAACGAAGACATGCCGCGGGTCTCGCCCCAGAACCGGGTCGAGGTGGAAGGCTACGGCGAGGGCTTCTTCCGGGTGATCCTGCATTTCGGCTTCATGGACGAGACCGACGTGCCAGCCGCCTTGGCCCTGTGCCACCTGGACGAGCTGGACTTCAGCCCGATGCGCACCACCTACTTCCTTAGCCGCGAGACGGTGATCGCCTCGAAGATCGTCGGCATGGCGCGCTGGCGCGAGGCGCTGTTCGCCTTCATGCTGAAGAACGCCAACGGCAACCTGCGCTTCTTCAACCTGCCGCTGAACCGGGTGATCGAGCTGGGTACCCAGGTGGAGATGTAAAGGGTGTTCGCTTGAAGCCAGTGCTGTTGGCACTGGCGCCAAGCTCGCAGGCTGCGCCAGCTCCTACCCCGATCGCATTACACCCCTGAATTGGCGTTGTAAACACGGTCGGTGTAGGAGCTGGCGCAGCCTGCGAGCTCTTGATCTTCTACGCGAATAAAAAGCCCGGCTCATGAGGCTCATGAGCCGGGCTTTTTCGTTACCGCAGTGGTATCAGTTGCCTGCGGTGTCCTGCTTGCCTTGCAGCTTGTCGATGGCGTCGGTCAGGCGCTTGGCCAGGGCCGGGTAGTTTTCGTCGAAGTGGTGGCCGCCTGGCAGTTCGAGCTTCTCGCCGGGGGCGGTCTTCTCGGTGCAGCCGGTCTCGTCGACTTCTTCCTTGCCGTACACGCACAGCACCTTGGCAGCTGGCAGCTTGGCCATTTCCGGGCCGGTCGGGGCTTCTTTACCGGCGCTGCCGAGCCAGCCGTCGACCTTGATCTCGAAGCTGCCACTGCGAGCGAAGGCCAGCAGGATAATACCGTCGATGCGTTTCTGCTCTTCGGCGGGCAGGCGGTTGTAGGTGGCCGGCAGCACGTCGGCGCCGAACGAGTAGCCCGCGAGGATAAAGCGCTTGGTACCCCACTTCTGGCGGTAGTACTGCATCAGCTGGCTGAGGTCGTAGGCGCTTTCTTCCGGGCTCTTGTGCTGCCAGTAGTAGCGCAGGGTGTCGATGCCCACCACCGGGTAGCCGAGCTTGGCCATCTCGCCAGCCACGTCGCGGTCGAGGTCGCGCCAGCCACCGTCGCCGGAGAGGAACAGGGTCACGGTGTCGGAAGACTGGCCCGCAGGCACTTCCACCACCGGAATCTTCAGCTGGCCGCCGGCCTGGGTGCCGAGGGCGTCGGCCAGGTTGTTCTTGAGCACCTGTGGCAGGTTGACGTCGTAGTCGCTGATGCTGGTCTGGGCGTTGGCCTGGTTGCGCACGAAGGTGGCGGCAACGTCGTCCGGGTTGTCGTTCCAGGCCACGGTCCACTTGCCATGGGGGGCGGACGGGGCCAGCGGGGTCTTGCACTTCGGTTCGAAGGGTGGCGGCGGCACGGCCGGGGCGGGTGCGTCCGGATCCGGCTCTTCGGCGTGCTCGATGTTGAAGTCCACCGACACGGCCTGGGCCTTGTCGTTGTTCTGGCTGGCCAGCCACTGCCACGCCAGGGTCGCGCCCGGGCCGATACCGCTGACCACGTCAGGTGCGCCATCGAGCTTTTGCAGGCCGGCCTGCAGCGCCTTGGCCTGCAGCACGCAGTCGTCCTTGGGCAGGATGATCTGCAGCATCTGCGCCGAGGCGGCCTGGCTCAGGTCCAGCAGCTGCTTGTCGTTGAGGGTCTGGTCATCCGGCACGGCCAGGGCCACGCGCTGTTTCACGCGGGTGCCAGGGGTCACCAGTGCGGCATGGCTGCCGTCGCTCAGGGTGATCTGATCGATGTGCGCCACCGGGGCGGGGCGGCTCCAATACCAGTACACGCCCGCGAGGGCCACGATCACCAACAGCAGTATGGCGAGAACCGCTCGCCCGTAACGTCGAATCATCAGCGTTTCACCAATCCAGTCAGGCCGCCTGCAATCAGGGCGGCAGTATCGGCCAGTGCGACCAGCGGATCGAGTCCTGCTGGCACGGCCATGTAACGGGGTTCCCAATCAGGTTGGAACTTGTCCTTGAAACGGCGCAGTCCCTGGAAGTTGTACAGCTGCTCGCCACGTTGAAACACCATCGAGCCCAGGCGCTGGGTCAAGGGTGCGCCGCGCCGCGGCTGCAGGCCCGAAAGCGGGACCATGCCGAGGCTGAAGCGTGAATAGTCCTTTGCCTTGTAGTGCTGGATCAGGCCGACCATCATGTATTCCATGGTCAGCTTCGGCGCCTCAGGGTGGGCGCGCATCAAGTCCAGGCTGGCAATGTCATGGCGGTCGGTCTCGAGCAGGTTGGCGAAGGCCACCGGCTTGCCTTCGAAATGCACGATGACAATGCGGAAGTGTTTCAGATAGTCAGCGCTGAAACGTCCAAGGGAGAAGCCTTTTTCGCGCACATTCTTACCTGATAACCAGGCGTCCGAGATGATTTTTAGTTCATCAAGGGGCGCTTGACCCGGTTCGTAGACCTCCAGCGACAGGCCGTCGCGGGTACCGCGGTTCCAGGTGTAGCGCAGGTCCTTCATCTCCTTGCCCTTGGCTTCGAGGTCGAAGGTGTGCAGGTTCACCCGCGCTTCTTCGCCCAGCTTGATCGCCGTGAGGCCGATGTCCATGTAGAACGGCAGGTTCTCGGCACGCACCTGGTAGAACACCGGGCGGGCGTGATGCAGGTCGCAGAGGTCGCGGAACTGCCAGATCATTTCGGCGCGCGGCTGAGTCGGGCCGATGGGGTCATACAGCGCCACCAGGCTGCGGCCACGGCGGGCGTACATGATGAACGCCTTGTCGTTGGGGTGGAACAGCAGCGCCTTGTCGCCGGTCAGCGCCAGGCCGCCGTCAGGCTGGCTGGAGTGGGCGAGGATGCGCGCGGCGCGTTCGAGCTCTTCCGGGCTGGGCAGGTGAATAGTCGGCCGCGCGGTGCGTAGCAACCAGGTCAGCGCCACGATGATCAACAGCACCGCGCTGCCCAGGGCCGAGCGCAGGCCGCGTGGGGCATCGGCGTCGAGCGTGAACTGCCACCACAGCTGGTTGTTGTAGGGCACGTCCTGGTAGGCGAAGAACAGCAGCCAGATAGATGCCGCCACCACGCAGGTGGCCGACACCAGCCACACCCCGGAGAAGGGTACTTCCAGCAGGCGGCTGGGGCGGTAGAACGAACGCCGGAACACCGCCAGCAGCGCTGCGGTGAGGGTCAGCATGGTCGACTCTTCCCAATCGAAGCCCTTGAGCAGCGACAGCAGCGCGCCCACCAGCAGCAGGATGGTGGTCAGCATCCAGGCCGCCGACAGGCGCCGGCGCAGGCCCTGGGCCAGCAGCAGGCACAGCACGCCGATCAGGCTGGCACCGAAGTGCGAAGCGTCGATCAGGCGGTGCGGAATCAGGAAGCCCATGTGTTGCAGGCGCGTGTCGATTTCCGGGGTGGCGCCGGAGAACAGCAGCACCACGCCGGAGAGAAACACCAGCAGCGCCAGAATCGGCGCCGCCAGCCCCGAGGCCACGCGAATGGCCTGCTGGGCGAAGAAGAACCGCCGGCCCTCGTTGATCAGCAGCATGATGCACGCCACCAGCAGCGGCAGCAGCACATAGATGATGCGATACAGCAGCAGCGCGGCGGCCAAGGGCGCGGCGCCGATCTGGTCGGCGAAGGCGGCCAGCAGGATGGCTTCGAACACGCCCACGCCGCCCGGCACATGGCTCAGCACGCCCGCGGCCAGGGCCAGTAGGTAAACCAGCAGGAAGGCGCCGAAGGGCGGCGCTTCCGGTAGCAACAGGTAGAGCACGGTGGCGGCGGCGGCCACGTCCAGGGCGGTGATCACCAGTTGCAGCAAGGTCAGGCGCAAGGTCGGCAGGCGCAGCGTGCGGCGGCCCACGCGCACCAGCAGGTTGTTGGCGATCAGCTGCTCGGCCAGGCGACGGCGGTAGATACCGAACGCCAAGGCGCCGAACAACAGCAGCACAGCGGCGGCCACGGTGCCCAGCAGGGTGGTGGACAGCCCCAGCGCGGTCGAGGCCGCCGGCAGGTCGCTGAGCGTCGCCAGGGCAGCCAGGGGCGGCAAGGCGCAGCCCAGCGACAAGCTGGCGAACAGGGTCATGCGGGCCACTTCGCCGGCGCCGATACCCTTGCGGGCATAGAGGCGATAGCGCACCGAGCCGCCGGACAACAGCGACAGGCCGATGGCATTGCCGATGGCGAACGCGGTAAAACCGCCCAGCGCCAGGGTAGGGGCCTTGAGCTCGACGCCGGCGTAGCGGCTGGCGGACCATTCATAGCCCAGCAGGATGATGAAGCCACAGACCGTTGCGCCCAGAGCACCGAGCAAGGAAGAGGTAGGCGTGCTGAGTACCGAGTCGTGGAGGGCGTAGATATCCATCTCGAACAGCAGATGCCAGCAGGCTATCAGTGCGATGCAGAACAGCAGCAGCGTTACACCCATGCCTATCGGCTGACGATAGCGGCTCAGGAGTTCGATCCAGCGCAGGCGCTTGTCGTTCAGGGGAATCGGAGGCGTAACCTTGGTATCTACTTCCTGTGAGTCGGGGCGCATCAAAAACCTCGCGGACGGTGGACGACAGGATTCAGCCAATCCGATCTTTTAACCAATCCAACTGAAAAAAAGTGTAATCCCAATGGTAACCCGTGCGGCGGTTAGCGGCGAACCCGGTAGAAACTTTAAGGGTAAGTTTCACCTTTGTACCGTAGCCGCTACCTTCAAGATAGCCTAAGGGATTGAAATGTCAGTATTTTTAGCGCGCACAAAAAAAGGCCACTTTTTCAAGTGGCCTCTTTTCGGTGTTGGTTGCGGGAGCCGGATTTGAACCGACGACCTTCGGGTTATGAGCCCGACGAGCTACCAGACTGCTCCATCCCGCGTCTGTGGGTGCGCATTTTACACGCAGACTTTGGGTTGTCAAGGATACTAAGCGATTATTTCCAGATTGCCGCTAAGCAGCGGTATCAGGCAGGTAAAATGCAGAAACAAAAAAGGCCACTTTTTCAAGTGGCCTTCTTTGATGTTTGGTTGCGGGAGCCGGATTTGAACCGACGACCTTCGGGTTATGAGCCCGACGAGCTACCAGACTGCTCCATCCCGCGTCTGTGGAGTTGATTCTACAGAAACGCTGCCGCGTGTCAAACGCTGATTTTCGGAAAATGCTTTTCGTTCAAGCGCTTAGCGCCTGCTAAAGGGTCTGGAAGGCAGGCGCGGCGGGCTTCTCCGGCCTATTGGAGGGATTATTTCAATAAACAAAATAAATCGGTGGCGCCGGTTTTTCGCCAACCCTGACCCCGTAGGTGCGAGTATTGGCGCGGGATGCGATACTGTACAAACGCCCAGTGCGGCAGTGTATCGAACCATTTCGGCAGGGCATTCAGTGCAGGGCTCCAACGAATCATGACCCAACGCAAGATCATCCACATCGATTGCGACTGCTTTTATGCCGCCATCGAGATGCGCGATGACCCGCAGCTGGCCGGTCGGCCATTGGCGGTGGGTGGCTCGGCCGAGCGCCGTGGGGTAATCGCCACGTGCAACTATGAGGCCCGCGCCTACGGCGTGCGTTCGGCGATGTCGTCGCGCCATGCCCTGAAGCTGTGCCCCGACCTGCTGATCGTCAAGCCGCGCATGGAAGCCTATAAAGAAGCGTCGCGGGAGATCCACGGCATCTTTCGCGAGTACACCGAGCTGATCGAGCCCTTGTCGCTGGACGAAGCCTACCTGGACGTTTCCGACTGCCCGCATTTCGCCGGCAGCGCCACCCGTATCGCCCAGGACATTCGCCGCAAGGTGTCCCAGCGCCTGCACATCACAGTGTCGGCCGGGGTGGCGCCGAACAAGTTCCTGGCCAAGATCGCCAGCGACTGGCGCAAGCCCGATGGCCTGTTCGTGATTACCCCGGGCGAGGTCGAGGACTTCGTCGCCGAACTGCCGGTCAGCAAGCTCCACGGCGTCGGCAAGGTGACCGCCGAGCGCCTGAAGCGCCAGGGTATCGAGCGGTGTGAGGATCTGCGCCATTGGAGCAAGCTGAAACTGGTGCGCGAGTTTGGCAGTTTTGGTGAGCGCCTGTACGGCCTGGCTTATGGCGTCGACGATCGGCCAGTGCAGAATGACAGCCGGCGGCAATCGGTCAGCGTGGAGAACACCTTCGATAAAGACCTGCCGAACCTGGAGGCCTGCCTGGAAAAACTTCCCGAACTGATGGAAACCTTGGCCGTGCGCATGTCACGCATCGACAGCAGCTACCGGCCAGGCAAGCCGTTCGTGAAGGTCAAGTTCCATGATTTCACCCAGACCACCCTGGAGCAGGCCGGCGCGGCGCGCGACCTGGAGAGCTACCAGCAACTGCTGGCCCAAGCCTTTGCCCGCGGCGGCAAGCCGGTGCGTTTGCTGGGCATCGGCGTGCGCCTGCTCGACCTGCGCGGTGCCCATGAGCAACTGGAGCTGTTCAGCCCCTGAAGCCCAGTCACCTCAATGGTTGGGCAGGGTCACGTGGCGGCCCGCCCGGGCGAGGGCACGGGTGAAGTCGGTCTGCAGTTCCGGGTCGTTGCGGGTCAGTTCGATCAGGCTCTGTTCCAGGTCCGCCGCTTCCGCTTCGAAACCCAATTCAGACAGGCGCTTGACGCGGTGCACCCATTGCCCGACGTCATCGTCCTCGAGGTCGTCGAAAATCAACCCGCGCGCTTCGGCCAGTTTGCCACGCAGCGCATCCGGCAACTCCAGGGTCGCTTCGCCGTGGGTATGGTCGTCGTCATCCTTGACGCGGATCTGCAAACGGCCGACGTTGCGCAGGCTGTTGTCGGCGAACGGGCTGTCCAGCAGATTGATGCGCAAGTAGCCGTTGCGGTCGGTGTTCAGGCCGTACAGCTTGCTGCCCGCCTGCACGTCGACCGGCCGATTGCTCCAGGGCAAGGTCAGCACTTCCTGCTGCTTGTCCTTTTGCTCTTCCTTGACGCTGGCCAGGTTCTGCTCGGCGCGGCCGCTGGACGGCATGTTCATGAACGGGTTGAGCCCGGCCAGGCCATCGGTGATCCAGTCGTGGGTCACGCTGTCGGGCAGGCGCCCGAGGGCGAACACGTTGACCACGTTGGCACCCACGCCACCGACGACTGCCACGGCACCCAACGGGATCTCGTAGACCTTGCGCCACGGCTGATACGGCGTGTAGCGGTCGTAATAGCGGGTGACTTCGAATTGGGTGACTTCGAAGGTCTTGGTTTCATTCACGCGCACACGGCGTTGCGGCTGGTCGAGCACGGCCGGTTCGCCGACGTCGACCTGCAGGCTATGTTGCAGCAGCTTGCGCTCCGTGCGCTCCTCATGCTCGTTGCGTTGCGACATGTGGTTGGCGCAACCGCTGAGCAGCAGGGCGCCGCACAAGGCGGCCCCCTGCAGGGGAAAGGGCTTTCGCGGGATCATGAGCGGCGGCCGTCAGCGGCGAACGCGAGCCTGGATGAACGACAGCGCGTCGCCCACGGCCAGCGCCTGCGGCTCGCTGTCGGTGCGGCCCTTGTATTCCAGTTGCCCCTCGGCCAGGCCGCGGTCGCTGACCACGATACGGTGCGGGATGCCGATCAGTTCCATGTCGGCGAACTTGATGCCCGGGCTGGTTTTCTTGTCGCGGTCGTCCAGCAGCACTTCGAAGCCGGCGGCGGTCAGTTCGGCATACAGCTTGTCGGTGGCTTCGCGAACCTGCTCGGTCTCATAGCGCAACGGCACCAGGGCTACCTGGAAAGGCGCCAGGGCGTCGTTCCAGATGATGCCGCCGGCGTCGTTGTTCTGCTCGATGGCGGCGGCGACCACGCGGGATACGCCAATACCGTAGCAACCCATGCTCAGGGTCACCGGCTTGCCGTTCTCGCCCAGCACCTGGCACTTCATGGCTTCGCTGTACTTGGTGCCCAGCTGGAAGATGTGCCCCACTTCGATGCCGCGCTTGATGCTCAGGGTGCCTTTGCCGTCGGGGCTTGGGTCGCCTTCCACCACGTTGCGCAGGTCGGCCACTTCCGGCAACGGCAGGTCGCGCTCCCAGTTGACGCCGAAGTAGTGCTTGTCGTCGATGTTGGCGCCCACGCCGAAGTCGCTCATGAACTGTACCGAGCGGTCGATGATGCACGGCAGCGGCAGGTTCAGCGGGCCCAGGGAGCCAGCGCCGGCGCCGATGGCGTCACGCAGTTCGGCGTCGCTGGCCATGACCAGCGGGCTGGCTACCAGCGGGTGGTTGCCGGCCTTGATTTCGTTCAGCTCGTGGTCGCCACGGATGATCAGGGCAATCAACTTGCCTTCTTCGGCGGCGTGCACGATCAGGGTCTTGACGGTTTTTTCGATGGCCAGGTCGTAGCCTTCCACCAGCGCGGCGATGGTCTTGGCATCGGGCGTATCGACCAGGCGCAGTTCTTCAGCCGGGGCAGGGCGCACGGATTCGCGCGGCATGGCCTCGGCCTTCTCGATGTTGGCGGCGTAGTCGGAGCCGTCGCTGAACACGATGTCGTCTTCACCAGACTCGGCCAGCACGTGGAACTCGTGGGAACCGGCGCCGCCGATCGAGCCGTTGTCGGCCTCAACCGGGCGGAACTTCAGGCCCAGTCGGGTGAACACGTTGCAGTAGGCCTGGTGCATGCGGTCGTAGGTGAGCTGCAGCGACGCCTGGTCGGCGTGGAAGGAGTAGGCGTCCTTCATGATGAACTCGCGGCCACGCATCAAGCCGAAGCGCGGGCGGATTTCATCGCGGAATTTGGTCTGGATCTGGTACAGGTTGATCGGCAACTGCTTATAGCTATTGAGCTCGTTGCGGCAGATGTCGGTGATCACTTCCTCATGGGTAGGGCCGGCGCAGAATTCGCGGCCGTGGCGGTCCTTGAGGCGCAGCAGTTCGGGGCCGTACTGTTCCCAGCGGCCAGATTCCTGCCACAGTTCGGCGGGCTGGATGCCCGGCATCAGCACTTCCAGGGCGCCGGCGGCGTCCATTTCCTCGCGCACGATACGCTCGACCTTGCGCATCACGCGCAACCCCAGTGGCATCCAGGTATAGAGGCCCGAGGCGAGCTTGCGGATCATGCCGGCACGCAGCATCAGCTGGTGGCTGATGACCACGGCGTCGGAAGGGGTTTCTTTGAGGGTGGCGAGCAAATATTGACTGGTGCGCATGATAGGCCGTGTCTGTTGCTGAATTTTATATAAGGCGGGCATTGTACGGTGCTGGTCTGGCGACGTACAGGGCAGGGCGTGGCAGGGTGTTGCAAATGGAAAAAGCCCGGCATGAGCCGGGCTTTTCGGGTGTTGCAAACCGCTTCGAAGCCTGGGTTACAGGATCGAGATCGGGTAGTCGACGATGATGCGGAACTCGTCGGCGTTGCCGTCTGGCTGGCCACCGTAGGCGCTGTGCCAGGCTTGGCGCAGGCGGAACGACATGTTTTTGACCGGGCCGCTCTGCACCACATACTTGGCTTCGGCATCGATTTCCTGGTGCGATGCACCATCGACGTAGCCGTAGCCTGCGTAGCCGGCGCCAGCAGTGCTCGAAACGGCGTTGATGTTGTCACCGTATACGTAGCGGGTCATGAAGCTCAGGCCTGGTACGCCGAACGAGGTCATGTCCAGGTTGTACTGGGCTTTCCACGAACGTTCGCCTGGGCCGTTGAAGTCAGACCACTGGACCGAGTTGGCCAGGAAGATCGAGTCGCCGAAACCGAAACCACCGGTGCCGTTCTTCACGCCGCCGACGCCGATGTAGTCGAATGGCGTACCGCCGTTGACCTTCTGGAAGGCCAGGGTCACGGTGTGCGCGGTCAGGAAGGTGTAGGCCGCGGCCAGGGAGAAGGTGTTGTTGTCGATTTCGCCGGCATTGGCGTGGCCAGTGTCGGTGGTCTTGTAGTAGTTGAAGTCAAACGCGATCGATTGGTCGGCTGGCAGTGCCAGGACGTAGTTGGCGTTCGCGTAGTATTGGTTCCAGATGTCTTCGAGCTTGGAAGCATACAGGCCGAAGGTCAGGGTGTCGGTGGCGCTGTAGCGGCCGCCCAAGTAGTCGATGGCACCGGCATTGGTGTTGCCGTACGCAGCGCCCAGGTTACCGCCACGCGCGGTGCTGGTCTGGCTGGTGGAGGAGGTGAAGTGACCGCCTTCCAGGTCCAGGCCTTTGATTTCGCTGCTCTGGATCTGCAGGCCAGTAGCGGTTTGTGGAATGGCCTTGGAACCGCCGACGGCGAAGACCGGGCTGGTCGAAGGCGACATGTCGCCGAAGGTCAGCTGAGTCTTGGAGAAGCGAACCTTGACGTCTGCGCCGGCCTTGCCAACGGAATCTTCGTCGCCAGGCAGGTTGCCGCTGCCGGTGTGGCCGCCGCTACCGTCCAGTTTGACGGTGCCGTAAGCGAATGCGTCAACGCCGAAACCCACGGTACCCTGGGTGAAGCCGGAGCTGAACACGCCTTGAACGGTCTGGGTCCAGGCGCGAGGATCGGTGCCGCCACCGGAGCGGTTGTAGTAGTAGTTGCGCAGGAGCAGGTTCAGCGTGCTGTCTTCAACGAAGCCTTTGGCTTCAGACTGGTCACTTACAAACGCAGCTGCAGAGGCCAGCTGGCTGGTCGCTGCGGTCACGGCGAACGCGATTGCGCTCCACTTCATCACTTTCATCGGTGATTGCTCCTTTGGTTTTAGATAGAGAACTGCCGTCTTTATATGGGTAAACGACTAGCTCTTTTTTTCGTGCCGATTTGGCGGTTCGCCAATCCGGCTCAATTCAATAATCTTTATGGCGCCCTTTGTATTGGACTATTTGCTGCAATGTCGCAATTACTATCCTGAATGTCGCAAAAGACGTTTCGGTGTCAGCCCTTGAAATAGACGCCTCGTCCCTTGCAACCCGGTTGCTTAAATGCCGCGCCCTATTGCCTAAGTAAGCGGCGAGCATTCATGCCAAGAGTCTTTGCAACAAGCGTGCACAAATGTGCCAGCGCTCAACAAAATTTTCACTTTTTTTCAGTTTCGCGCTGGAACCCCCGTGAAATGGGGCTGTCGGCCGGCTCGGGTTACGCCATATGGCGCGGTTTCGATGCGCGATCAGCGCTCCGATCCGCCGTTGTTGTTACCGCCGGCTCTCATTTACCGAGGATTTCCAAGTGGTTCGGTGCACCCAACTCAACCCCTTTGTTCAATATTGGTGCGAAAGGTAGCGGTTGCGGTAAACAGGCTAGCTGAGCCCAGCCGTTTGGCAACTGCTCCCCTTATTCCGTTTTAGCCTTGATTTAGAGCCTTGCGCGACGAACGGCGGGGCTTTTCTTCGGAGGCGAGATATTTTTGCAGGATTAAAAGTGGGAAGGGCGGCGCCCAGGCGATCTGCGATGGTGCGCAGAAAGGTAACCTTGAACAATAAAGGGGCGTTTGCGACGAACGGTTTGTAGGACAATTCTCCGGCAGTGCAGGGCGCGCCAAAGCGGTGCAAGCACTGCTTGCAGTGATCTGCAGGGCGATCACGGGTATCCTGCCTTCAGCGGCTCGGTTTCGATCATCGAGCCAGGCAATCCACGCTGCCCTGGAGATTCTGCAGTGTTTCCTCTCGACCTTCGCCTGCAACAAGACACCCTGGTGCTGGGGGACTTTCCCCTGTGCCGCCTGCTATTGAGCAACGACGCCAATTACCCCTGGTTTATTCTGGTCCCGCGGCAAGAGGGCGTATCCGAAGTATTCGACCTCGATGCCGCGCAGCAACAACAACTGTGGCAGGAAACTTCCCTGTTGGCCGAGCACCTCAAGGCCAGCCTGGGCGCCGACAAGATGAATGTGGCGACGCTGGGTAATGTGGTCAGCCAGTTGCACATGCATGTGATCGCCCGCTTCAAGTCCGATATCGCTTGGCCAGCGCCGGTATGGGGCAAGGTGGCGGCGGTTGCTTATAAAGAGCAGCAGTTCGCGGAGCTCAAGGCTGGCTTGCAGCCGCTCACGGCCCATGGTTTGGTGCTGGCATGAGCCCCGAAGACCGCATCACCGAGCTGGAAACCCGCCTAGCGTTCCAGGACGATGCCATTCAATCCATGAGTGACGAGTTGGCCATCCAGCAGCGCGATATCGAGCGCCTGCAGATGCAGATGGCGGCGTTGCTGAAGCGCCAGGAAGAAATGGCGGGCCAGTTCGAGGTTCGCGAGCAGGACGCGCCGCCGCCCCATTATTGAGGGTCGAGCGGCCGGGCATGGCTGAACGGCAGGCAAAAAAAACCGCGAGCCCGGCAACGGGTCGCGGTTTTTTTGTACGGCTCGAATCAGCGTCGCGGTGAAGCGGCGATCACGTCTTCGGCTTGCAGGCCCTTGTCACGGTTCATGACCGAGAACTCAACGCGCTGGCCTTCGACCAGTACCCGATGACCTTCGCCGCGAATGGCGCGGAAATGCACGAAGATGTCATCGCCCGAGTCTCGCGAAATGAAGCCGAAACCCTTGGACGTGTTGAACCACTTGACGGTCCCGGTATCGCGGTTGGTCATGTCGTAGCTGGCGGCGGGCGCGGCTGCGCGGGGGCTGTAGGCACGATAGAAGCTGGCCCCCAGGTGCAGGACCACGGCCAGCACGCTGCACAGCAGGCTCAGCAGAATGGCGGGGTGCCCGGCCAGTACCGCCAGGGGTGCCAGCAGGGCGATGGTTTGCACGACCACCGCCAGCACCAGCAGCGCGCTCGCGGCGATCTGCAGTTGCTTGCGCGTGCCTTGGTGCCATTGCGGCACGACCGGTGCGATCAGCAGGTTGAGCAGGCCGAAAAAGGCCAGGTACACAGCATCAGGTTGAGATAGGTAGGGAAGCGCGTCGCCGCGCAGGCTGGGAATGAAGGACAGCAGCAGTGCCGCGGCCCCGGTCAGTAGGTGAACGATTTTCAACATTTCAATTGACTCACTCAGGCGGATCACGAGGAAGAGCTGGCGCCGTACCCTTCGCCCGTGGAAAAAGAAGCGAATGCAAGGGGGGAGACCAGCCTATGCACCCAGGCCCGGAAAAAGAGAGCCGTAAAAGCCGCCAGGGTGCACCGACCTATTTAACAGCAAAGGTGAGGTCTACTCAAATCAAGCGCTTAGGACAATCCGGCTATTTGTCGGATAGGTCGTTTCAAGATATGTGCAGGTCACCCTGTGTGGGTGTTTCGCAGGCCAGAATGGGGCGTAAAACGGACGAAAGGCTGCGCTGGCACGCGCGCCTTGCTAGAGTGGCGCGGCTCACCAATCGGGTGAATGCCATTCATTGAAGGGGATCTCCATGGCCATTGATATCGGTATCAGCGAAGCCGACCGCAAGTCGATCGTCGACGGGTTGTCGCACTTGCTGTCCGACACCTACGTGTTGTACCTCAAGACCCACAATTTCCACTGGAACGTGACCGGCCCGATGTTCCGCACCCTGCACCTGATGTTCGAGGAGCAGTACACCGAGCTGGCGCTGGCGGTCGACTCCATCGCCGAGCGTATTCGCGCCCTGGGTTTCCCAGCGCCAGGTACCTACAGCACCTACGCGCGCCTGTCCTCCATCAAGGAAGACGAAGGTGTGCCAAGCGCCGAAGACATGATCAGGAAGCTGGTCGAAGGCCAGGAAGCCGTGACTCGCACCGCCCGCAGCATTTTCCCGCTGCTGGACAAGGTCAGCGACGAACCGACCGCCGACCTGCTGACGCAACGCATGCAGGTACACGAGAAAGCCGCCTGGATGCTGCGCTCGCTGCTCGAAGGCTGATTCCAGCCTTTGGCGCCGGCGAGCCTCGAGCTTCGCTGGCGCCAATTCCTACGTAAAAAAAGACGCTTCCTACGCTTCCTGATGCCTGCACCGATAGCACGCCCGCGCTCCGTTCGGGCTTCATAAGTCCAGCAACGGGCTTCGCTAAACGTGTGATGCCCACAGGGATAAAGCCAAGGAAGCGCTTTTCATGAGCCAGGACGCCACTCGCAACAAGCCTCGCGGCATCGCCAATGGGCGGCCCGACGTCGATCCGTTCGTCACCACCTTCGATATGACCCTCGCGCAACCGAAGTCCAAATCGGTGCGGCTCAACGGGTTCGCCACCTGTCTGCGCCTGGAGGGGGTGTATTGGGGCATCCTGGGCCGCATCGCCCGCGCCAATGGCTGCTCGATCAACGCCTTGCTGTCTTATATAGACCGCGAGGTGCACCTGCGGCACGGTGGGGTGAAGAACTTCAGCGGCCTGATTCGCGTGGTCTGCGTGGTCTACCTGCAAAGCGGCGACGACGCTCTGGTGCTGGCCGACGCCTGAACCTGCGATGGCGGTTGCGACCCATGGCTGCAACCGCCATCATTATGGGGATATAATCCCGCGCTTTGCCGCGCGGTGCGGTTGCCGTGGCTTTTCGTTCGTCGAGACATCCCCATGCCCATGTATGACTATCAATGCGCTTCCTGTGGTCACCAGATGGAAGTGATTCAAAAAATCAGTGCCGAGCCGCTTACCGATTGCCCGGCCTGCGCCGCGCCCGAGCTCAAGAAGATGCTGTCGATGCCCGGCTTCCGCCTCAGCGGTTCGGGCTGGTACGAGACCGACTTCAAGACCGGCGCGAAAAAGAACCTGGCCGGCGGCGACAAGGCCGACTAGACCCCGCGCCGGGTTCCGGCAGCCCCCAACCCATCGGTTGGCGGGTTGCCTGGGCCCGCCGGGTCTTGCACTATTGCGTCTACATCTGCCAGCGCCACGGGGCGCCTGGCTGAAATTCGAATTACTGGAAGTGAAACCACCATCATGATGCGCAGCCATTATTGCGGCCAACTGAACGAGAGCCTGGAAGGTCAGGAAATTACCCTATGCGGCTGGGTGCACCGCCGTCGCGACCATGGCGGGGTGATTTTCCTCGATATCCGTGATCGTGAAGGTCTGGCCCAGGTGGTCTTCGACCCGGATCGCGCCGATACCTTCGCCGTCGCCGACCGTGTGCGCAGCGAATACGTAGTCAAAGTCACCGGCAAGGTGCGCCTGCGTCCTCAGGGCGCGGTCAACGCCAACATGGCCTCTGGCGCCATCGAGGTGCTGGGTTACTCGCTGGAAGTGCTGAACGAGTCGGAAACCCCGCCGTTCCCGCTCAACGAATTCTCCGACGTGGGCGAAGAAACCCGCCTGCGCTACCGCTTCCTCGACCTGCGTCGCCCGGAAATGGCCGAGAAGCTGCGCCTGCGCTCGCGCATGACCACCAGCATCCGCCGCTTCCTCGACGAAAACGGCTTCCTCGACGTCGAAACCCCGATCCTCACCCGGGCCACCCCGGAAGGCGCGCGCGACTACCTGGTGCCTAGCCGTACCCACCCCGGCAGCTTCTTCGCTCTGCCGCAGTCGCCCCAGTTGTTCAAGCAGCTGCTGATGGTCGCCGGCTTCGACCGCTACTATCAAATCGCCAAGTGCTTCCGCGACGAAGACCTGCGCGCCGACCGCCAGCCGGAATTCACCCAGATCGACATCGAGACCAGCTTCCTCGATGAAAGCGAGATCATGGGCCTGACCGAAAAAATGATCCGCAACCTGTTCAAGGAAGTACTGGACCTGGAGTTCGGCGAATTCCCGCACATGACCTTCGAAGAAGCCATGCGCCGCTACGGTTCGGACAAGCCCGACCTGCGCAACCCGCTGGAACTGGTCGACGTCAACGACCAGCTCAAGGAAGTCGAATTCAAGGTCTTCAGCGGCCCGGCCAACGATCCCAAGTGCCGCGTTGCCGCCCTGCGCGTGCCTGGCGGCGCGAGCATGCCGCGCAAGCAGATCGACGACTACACCAAGTTCGTCGGCATCTACGGTGCCCGCGGCCTGGCGTACATCAAGGTCAACGAGCGCGCCAAGGGCGTTGAAGGCCTGCAGTCGCCGATCGTCAAGAACATCCCCGAGGCCAACCTCAACGTCATTCTCGACCGCGTTGGCGCGGTTGACGGCGATATCGTGTTTTTCGGTGCCGACAAGGCCAAGATCGTCAGCGAAGCCTTGGGCGCGCTGCGTATCAAGCTCGGCCACGACCTGAGCCTGCTGACCTGCGAGTGGGCGCCGATGTGGGTCGTCGACTTCCCGATGTTCGAAGAGAACGACGACGGCAGCTTCAGCGCCTTGCACCACCCGTTCACCGCACCCAAGTGCAGCCCTGCGGAGCTCGAGGCCAACCCGGCCGGCGCCCTGTCACGCGCCTACGACATGGTCCTCAACGGCACCGAGCTGGGTGGCGGTTCGATCCGTATCCACCGCAAGGAAATGCAACAGGCGGTGTTCCGCCTGCTGGGTATCTCGCCGGAAGAACAGGACGAGAAGTTCGGCTTCCTGCTCGACGCCCTGAAATACGGCGCGCCGCCCCACGGTGGCCTGGCCTTCGGCCTCGACCGCCTGGTGATGCTGATGACCGGTGCGCAGTCGATTCGTGAAGTGATTGCCTTCCCGAAAACCCAGAGCGCCGCCGACGTCATGACCCAGGCTCCTGGCATTGTCGATGCCAAGGCCCTGCGCGAGTTGCACATTCGCCTGCGCGAGCAAGCCAAGCCGGAGTAATTCCCGGGCTTTGGGCAACAGCAAAAAGCGCATCTTCGGGTGCGTTTTTTGTCAGTAGTGTCAGTAACAAGCAGAATTCGGAGTTGCGTTATGGCTGGTCATTCCAAGTGGGCGAACATCAAGCACCGCAAAGAGCGTCAGGATGCCAAGAGAGGCAAGATTTTCACCAAGTGGATCCGTGAGCTGACGGTCGCCGCCCGCGCCGGCGGTGGCGATCCGGGCTCCAACCCGCGTTTGCGCCTGGCCCTGGACAAGGCCTTGGGCGCCAACATGAGCCGCGACATCATTGACCGCGCAGTCGCCCGGGGTACCGGCGCGGCGGGCAGCGACGATGTGGTCGAGCTCAGCTATGAAGGCTACGGGCCAGGTGGCGTGGCAGTGATGGTCGAATGCATGACCGACAACCGCAATCGCACCGCTGCGGCCGTGCGCCACGCGTTCAGCAAGTGTGGCGGCAACCTTGGCACCGACGGTTCGGTGGCCTACCTGTTCGATCGCAAGGGGCAGCTGACCTTCGCCGCCGGCGTCGATGAAGACGCATTGATGGAAGCGGCGATGGAAGCCGATGCCGACGACGTGGTCAGCAACGGCGACGGCTCGGTGGACGTGTTCACCTCGTTCGCCAGCTTCTATGCCGTGGGCCACGCGCTGGAGGCGGCCGGCTTCAAGGCCAGCGACGCGGAAATCGTCATGCTGCCGACCACCAGCGCGGAGCTGGACGTGGAAGGCGCGGAAAAGGTCATCAAGCTGATCGACATGCTCGAAGACCTCGACGACGTGCAGAACGTCTATTCCAACGCCGATATCAGCGAAGCCGTAATGGAACAGCTTGGCTGACGCCAGAGCAGGTATCATGGGCCGGGGTTGCACGCTGCCGTAAAGGCGGCGCGGCGGCCCCGGCTTCTGTTTTCTGAAGGGTCTTGCCGGCCGTTCCCCCATGCTGCGAGCGTTATGACACTTATTCTTGGAATCGACCCCGGGTCGCGCATCACTGGTTATGGCGTGGTGCGCGACATCGGCCGCGGCTGCGAATACGTCGCTTCGGGCTGTATCCGCACCGGCAGCGGCGAGCTGCACGAGCGCCTGCACATCGTCTACCGCAGCGTGCGCGAGGTGATCAAGCTGCACGGGCCGGTGACCATGGGTATCGAGCGGGTGTTCATGGCCCGCAACGCCGATTCGGCCCTGAAGCTGGGCCAGGCCCGGGGCGCGGCGATCGTCGCGGCGGCGGAGGAGGGGCTGGAAATCGCCGAGTACTCGGCCACCCAGGTCAAGCAAGCGATCACCGGTACCGGCGGCGCCAACAAGGAACAGGTGCAATTGATGGTCATGCACCTGCTCAAGCTGACCCAGAAACCGCAGATCGACGCCTCCGACGCCCTGGCCATCGCGCTGACCCATGCCCACACGCGCTCCAGCCTGATTCCCCACGGCTTGAGCACGGCGCGCAGCCGTGGCGGGCGCTTGCGGCTCTGATAGCATCATTGGTTAACAAAATTTCAATTGCGGGCCGCCACAGGCCTGTAATGATGGCGAGCACAGCTGGCCGGTATTCTTCCCCTCGAGCGTCGAGGGGCATTGCCCAGGATTGGAAACGTGATTGGACGCTTGCGCGGCACCTTGGCTGAAAAACAGCCGCCGCACCTGATTATCGATGTCAACGGCCTCGGCTATGAGCTGGAAGTGCCGATGACCACCCTGTATCGGTTACCGCCCGTCGGTCAGCCGGTGACCCTGCACACCCATCTGGTGGTGCGCGAGGATGCTCAGTTACTCTACGGCTTCACCGAGCGGCGCGAGCGCGAATTCTTTCGCGAGCTGATCCGCCTCAATGGCGTGGGCCCCAAGCTGGCGCTGGCACTGATGTCCGGGCTGGATGTCGACGAACTGGTGCGCTGCGTGCAGGCCCAGGACACCTCGGCACTGGTCAAGGTGCCCGGCGTCGGCAAGAAGACCGCCGAGCGTCTGCTGGTGGAGCTCAAGGACCGCTTCAAGGCCTGGGAAACCGTGCCGAGCATGTTCCAGCTGGTGTCCGATGGGCCTCAGGGCGCCAGCGCTCCAGCGCCGACGGCGGAAACCGACGCGGTCAGCGCGCTGATCTCCCTGGGCTACAAGCCACAGGAAGCGAGCAAGGCGGTGTCGGCCATCAAGGAAAAAGGCTTGAGCAGTGAAGAGCTGATTCGCCGCGCGCTGAAGGGAATGATCTAAGTGATTGAAGCCGACCGACTGATCGCCGCCGCCCCTAGCGGCCGCGACCGGGAAGAACAGCAGGACCGGGCGATCCGGCCGCTGAGCCTGGCCGACTATATTGGCCAGCCCACCGTGCGCGAGCAGATGGAACTGTTCATTCAGGCCGCGCGCGGGCGCAACGAATCCCTCGACCACACCTTGATCTTCGGCCCGCCGGGCCTGGGCAAGACCACCCTGGCCAACATCATCGCCCAGGAAATGGGCGTGTCGATCAAGAGCACCTCCGGCCCGGTGCTGGAGCGCCCCGGCGATCTCGCGGCGATGCTCACCAACCTCGAACCCCACGACGTGCTGTTCATCGATGAAATCCATCGCCTGTCGCCGATCGTCGAAGAAGTGCTGTACCCGGCCATGGAAGATTTCCAGCTCGACATCATGATCGGCGAAGGTCCGGCCGCGCGTTCCATCAAGCTCGACCTGCCGCCCTTCACTCTGGTCGGTGCCACCACGCGGGCGGGGATGCTCACCAATCCGTTGCGCGACCGCTTCGGTATCGTCCAGCGCCTGGAGTTCTACAGCACCGCCGACCTGGCCACCATCGTCACCCGTTCGGCCGGCATTCTCGGCCTGCCGATCGAGCCCGAGGGGGCGTTCGAAATCGCCCGCCGTGCCCGCGGCACCCCTCGTATCGCCAACCGCTTGCTGCGCCGCGTGCGCGATTTCGCCGAAGTGCGCGGCAAGGGGGAGATCACCAAGGCCATCGCCGACCTGGCGCTGAACCTGCTGGATGTCGACGAACGTGGCTTCGACCACTCCGACCGGCGTCTACTGCTGACCATGATCGAGAAGTTCGACGGTGGGCCGGTGGGCGTCGACAGCCTGGCCGCGGCCATCAGCGAAGAACGCCACACTATCGAAGACGTGCTCGAGCCGTACCTTATCCAGCAGGGCTACATCATGCGCACGCCGCGGGGGCGGGTGGTCACTCGTCACGCCTATCTGCACTTCGGGCTCAACATCCCGGGCCGGCTGGGCGATATGGCCAGCGCGGCCGTCGTCGACCCGGCCGATGATGAATGAAAGGCAACGCCGCACAGATTTATTCGGGTTTTCGGTGGTCCGAAGGGCAGACGACATGAAAGTCCCTTCTGCAATCGGTAAATGTATGAAAAACAGTTGCCTGGCCGGATTGGCAACCTGAGGAGTAAGCACTAGAGTATGCGCGCGCAAAACGGGGTTCCGTCGTTCGCACACCGCTGTCGCGTTTATTACGAAGACACGGACGCGGGCGGCATCGTTTATTACGTCAATTACCTCAAGTTCATGGAGCGGGCCCGTACCGAACGGCTGCGTGAGCTGGGGTTTTCCCAGTCCACCATGGCGGGCGACAACCTGCTGTTCGTCGTGCATTCCTGCGAGGCGCGCTATCACTCGCCAGCGCGCCTGGACGACGAACTGACCATCAGCGCCGAGGTAAGCGAACTGAACCGTGCCAGCCTGCGCTTTCACCAGCAGGTCAGGCGGGCAACGGATGGAACACTGCTCTGTGAAGGGCAGGTAATGGTGGCCTGCGTGCGCGCCGACAATTTCAGACCCCGGGCCATTCCAGAAGCCTTGCGCACGGCCTTTGCCGGCGCGAGCGGCCCGGGTACACACATTCAAGCAGGAGATTAAGCGTGGAAGCTAACGCCGTCGACCATACCTCCATGTGGAGTTTGGTCAGCAATGCCAGCATCGTGGTGCAGTTGGTCATGTTGATTCTGGTGGCCGCCTCGGTCACTTCGTGGATCATGATCTTTCAGCGCAGCAACATGCTGCGTGCGGGCAAGCGTGCCCTCGACCTTTTCGAAGAGCGCTTCTGGTCGGGCATCGACCTGTCCAAGCTGTACCGCCAGGCTGGCAGCAACCCCGACCCGGATTCGGGCGTGGAGCAAGTGTTCCGTGCCGGCTTCAAGGAGTTCTCGCGCCTGCGCCAGCAAGCCGGCGTAGACCCCGACGCCGTCATGGAAGGCGTTGGCCGGGCCATGCGCGTAGCCATCTCCCGTGAGGAAGAAAAGCTCGAACAGAGCCTGCCGTTCCTCGCCACCGTCGGTTCGGTCAGCCCGTACATCGGCCTGTTCGGTACCGTGTGGGGCATCATGAACTCCTTCCGCGGCCTGGCCGCCGTGCAGCAGGCCACCCTGGCCACCGTTGCCCCCGGTATTTCCGAAGCGTTGGTGGCCACCGCCATCGGCCTGTTCGCGGCCATCCCGGCGGTCATCGCCTACAACCGCTTCGCCGCGCGCAGCGAATCCCTCATCAACCGCTACTACACCTTCGCCGAAGAGTTCCAGGCCATCCTGCACCGTAAAGTGCACACCAGCGAAGAGTGAGCAGGTAAAAACCAATGATTCGAGGTCGCCGCCCCAAACGCAAGCCGGTCGCCGAGATGAACGTGGTGCCTTACATCGACGTGATGTTGGTACTGCTGGTCATCTTCATGGTCACCGCACCCATGCTCAACCAGGGCGTGAAAGTCGACCTGCCCAAGGTTTCCAGCGAAGCCCTGCCGCAGGACAACAACGTCCAGGTTCTGACCATTTCCATCAAGGCCGACAAGACCTACTACTGGAACACCGGTAGCGAGGTCAACACTGACAAAGTGCAAGACAAGGCCATGACCTTGCCGCAGATGACCCAGGCCGTTAAGGCCATCATCAGCCAGGGCAATGCCAACGGTAAACGCACCCAGGTGTTCATCCGTGCCGACAAGTCCGTGGACTACGGCTCCGTGATGGGCGCCATGGGCGGGTTGCAGACGGCTGGTGTCGGTAACGTCGGCTTGATTACCGAGGCGCCGTAATGGAGCAGCGAGAGCCCACTGCCTCGGAAAACTACTTCTGGCCCTCAGTGTGGGCCATAGGCCTGCACGTGCTGATTTTCGGCATGTTGTTCGTCAGTTTCGCCATGACGCCCGACCTGCCGCCGGCCAAGCCCATCGTTCAGGCTACGCTCTACCAGCTCAAGTCCCGGAGCAACGCGACCACCCAGACCAATCAGAAGATTGCCGGAGAGGCCGCCAAGTCCGCTGCACGCCAGACTGAAACCGAGCAGCTGGAGCAGAAGAAGGTCGAGCAGGAAGAGATCAAGGCTGCGGAACAAAAGAAAGCCGACGCCGCTCAAAAGGCCGAAGCCGCCAAGGCCGCCGACGAAGCCAAGAAGGCCGACGCCGTCGCCAAGGCCGATGAAGCGAAGAAAGCCGACGACGCGAAAAAGGCTGCCGACGCCAAGGCTTCTGAAGCCAAGAAAGCCGAAGCCGCCGAAATCGCCAAGAAAAAGGCCGAAGACGACGCCAAGAAAGCCGCCGAGGAAGAAGCCAAGAAGGAAGCCGCCGACGAGGCCAAGAAAGCCGCCGCCGACGCCGCCAAGAAGAAAGCCGCCGACGACGCCAAGGCCACCGCCGAAGCCGCGAAGAAGAAAGCTGCCGACGAGGCCAAGAAAGCTGCCGCTGCCGATGCCTCCAAGAAAAAGGCCCAGGACGCCGCGCGCAAGGCCGCCGAAGACAAGAAGGCGCAAGCACTGGCCGACCTGCTTTCCGACACGCCGCAGCGCCAGCAGGCACTGGCCGACGAGAAGGGCGACCAGACCGCCGGCGACTTCGACGACCTGATCCGCTCGCGGGCGGCAGAAGGTTGGGCACGGCCGCCATCGGCGCGTAAAGGCATGACCGTGGTACTGCAGATCAACATGCTGCCGGACGGCACCGTCACCAATGTGGCCGTGTCCAAATCCAGTGGCGATGGCCCGTTCGATGCCTCGGCAGTCGCCGCGGTGAAGAACATCGGCCGCTTAACCGAAATGCAGGGCTTGAAACCGAGCGATTTCAACCCCTATCGTTCATTCAAGATGACATTCACACCTGAGGATCTAGCCTTGTGATTAACCTTCTTCGAGGACTGCTTGTCGTTCTCTGTTGTGCGGCCGGTATGGCGTCAGCAGACGAAAAGAACATCCTGGTCACCAGCGGCAGTGACCGTGCAACGCCGATTGCGGTGGTGCCTTTCGGCTGGCAGGGCGGCTCGGTGCTGCCCGAGGACATGGCCGAGATCATCGGTAATGACCTGCGCAACTCTGGCTATTACTCGCCCATTCCGAAGCAGAACATGATCAGCCAGCCGACCCAGGCCAGCGAAGTCATCTTCCGCGACTGGAAAGCGCTGGGTGCCCAGTACGTGATGGTCGGCAGCATCGTGCCAGCGGGCGGCCGCCTGCAGGTGTCGTATGCACTGTTCAACGTCGCCACCGAGCAGCCTGTGCTGACCGGCAGTGTCTCGGGCAGCACCGACCAGTTGCGTGACATGTCGCACTACATTGCCGACCAGTCGTTCGAAAAGCTGACCGGCATCAAGGGCGCGTTCTCTACGCGCATCCTTTATGTAACGGCTGAACGCTTCTCGGAAAATAACACGCGCTACACCCTGCAGCGCTCGGACTACGACGGTGCCCGCGCAGTGACCCTGCTGCAGTCCCGCGAGCCGATCCTGTCGCCGCGTTACGCGCCAGACAGCAAGCGCATCGCCTACGTGTCGTTCGAGCAGCGCCGCCCTCGTATCTTCATCCAGCATATCGATACCGGCCGCCGCGAGCAGATCACCAACTTCGACGGTCTCAACGGTGCGCCGGCGTTCTCGCCTGACGGCAATCGCCTTGCGTTCGTGCTGTCCAAGGACGGCAACCCCGAGATCTACGTGATGGACCTGAGCAGCCGCGCCATAAGCCGCGTGACAAACAGCCCGGGCATCGACACCGAACCCTTCTGGGGCAAGGACGGTCAAACCCTGTACTTCACGTCCGACCGCGGTGGCAAGCCACAGATCTACAAGCAGTCGGTCAACGGTGGCAACGCCGAGCGCGTGACTTTTATCGGTAACTACAACGCCAACCCTAAACTGTCGGCGGACGAAAAGACCCTGGTCATGATCCATCGCCAGGATGGTTTCACCAATTTCAAGGTGGCTGCACAAGATATGGCCCGTGGGAGCGTAAAAATCCTCACAGATTCGAGTCTTGATGAGTCGCCTACTGTTGCGCCCAACGGCACCATGGTAATCTACGCCACCCGCCAGCAGGGCCGGGGAGTCTTGATGCTCGCGTCTCTTAACGGACGCGTAAGGCTCCCGCTTCCTACCGCTCAAGGCGAAGTCAGAGAACCGTCCTGGTCCCCTTACCTGAACTGACGCGGCGATATACAAAAGTTGTACTTAACACACTGGGGTTCATTAGGAGTTTCACGATGGAAATGCTGAAGTTTGGTAAGTTCGCTGCGCTGGCCCTGGCCATGGCTGTAGCTGTAGGTTGCTCGTCCAAAGGTGGTGACAACGCTGGCCAGAGCGCCGCTGTTGATCCTAACGCTGGCTACGGTGCAAACACCGGCGCCGTTGACGGCAGCCTGAGCGAAGAAGCTGCTCTGCGCGCGATCACCACTTTCTACTTCGAATACGACAGTTCGGACCTGAAGCCAGAAGCCATGCGCGCTCTGGACGTTCACGCCAAGGACCTGAAAGCCAACGGCGCTAAAGTCGTTCTGGAAGGTAACACCGACGAACGCGGTACTCGCGAGTACAACATGGCACTGGGCGAGCGTCGCGCCAAAGCCGTTCAGCGTTACCTGGTACTGCAAGGCGTTTCGCCAGCTCAGCTGGAAATCGTTTCCTACGGTGAAGAGCGTCCAGTTGCTACCGGCAACGACGAGCAATCCTGGGCTCAAAACCGTCGCGTCGAACTGCGTAAGTAATTCGATATGCGAACGTGCCGCCTTGCTGTAACGATCCTGGCGCTGTCCCTGCCTTTAGTGGCTGGGGCGGCAGTTCCTGTAGTCGACGGAAACAACGGCGCTTCCTATGGAAGCAGCAATAATCCGCCGACGGGTTATGGCACGAGCGGCGCCTACGCTGGGACGGGGGCGCCTGCCGCCCCGGTCTCGGCGCAGGGTGAGCTGTTCATGCAGCTGCAACAAATGCAGGAAGACATCGCGCGCTTGCGCGGTCAGCTCGAAGTCCAGCAAAACGATATCGCGCAGATGAAGCAAGAAGCTCTGCAGCGCTATCAGGACCTCGATAGTCGTATCAACAGCGGTGCCGGAAATGCTGCCAACGCGCAGCAGCCACAGGCTCCCGCACAGAATTCTCCAGGCGACGGCAGTGTCAATGCCGGCGCTACCCCCGCAGCCCCCGCCGATCAAGGCGCGGCCAGCAGCGAACCTGGCGATCCCGCCAAGGAAAAGCTCTACTACGATGCCGCCTTCGACCTGATCAAGGCCAAGGACTTCGACAAGGCCAGCCAGGCGTTCGCCGCCTTTCTGCGCAAATACCCCAACAGCCAGTACGCCGGCAACGCCCAGTACTGGTTGGGTGAAGTGAACCTGGCCAAGGGCGATCTGCAGGGCGCTGGCCAGGCGTTCGCCAAGGTCAGCCAGCTGTATCCCAAGCATGCCAAGGTGCCGGATTCGCTGTACAAGCTTGCCGACGTAGAGCGTCGCCTGGGTCACACCGACCGAGTCAAACCGATCCTGCAGCAGGTGGTTACCCAGTACCCAGGTACCTCTGCCGCACAGTTGGCGCAACGGGATCTGCAAAAGATGTAAGCCCGCCGCCAGGTCATTGGCCTGGTTGCCTGAAGAAACCCGCGCCTTGCGCGGGTTTTTTCGTTACAATTTTGCCCCTTTTATTGGAACACGCCTTTTGGGATCACGCGCTCGCGGGTTCTTCGAGGTGCCTGACGGAGGCGGACAGCCTGTTTAGCTGTTACGCCCGTGGCGGATATGCAACCTACATTACGCATCACCGAAATTTTTTACTCCTTGCAGGGTGAAACGCGAACGGCCGGGCTGCCCACCGTTTTCGTGCGCCTGACCGGCTGCCCCTTGCGCTGCCAGTATTGCGACAGCGCGTACGCCTTCAGCGGCGGTACCCAGCTCAGCCTGGATTCCATTCTCGAGCAAGTGGCCAGCTATCGCCCCCGTTACGTGTGCGTGACCGGCGGCGAGCCGTTGGCCCAGCCCAACGCCATACCGTTGCTCAAGCAACTGTGTGACGCTGGCTACGAAGTGTCCCTGGAAACCAGCGGCGCCCTGGATATTTCCGCGGTCGACGCGCGTGTCAGCCGGGTCCTGGACCTCAAGACACCGGGCTCCAAAGAAGCCCACCGCAATCTTTACGACAATATCGGATTGCTCGGGCGCAACGATCAGGTCAAATTCGTGATCTGCTCGCGCGAAGACTACGACTGGTCGGTTTCCAAGCTCATCGAATACGGCCTGGACGCGCGGGCGGGCGAGGTATTGTTCTCGCCCAGCAAGGACCAACTGCGGGCTACCGATCTGGCGGACTGGATCGTGGCCGACAACCTGCCGGTCAGGTTGCAGATGCAGCTGCATAAAATTCTTTGGAACGACGAGCCGGGGCGCTGATATGACCACTACACCTTCTGTCGACAAGAAAGCCGTGATCCTGCTGTCTGGCGGCCTGGATTCCGCCACTGTGGTAGCCATGGCCAAGGCCCAGGGCTACCAGTGCTACACCATGAGCTTCGACTACGGCCAACGCCACCGCGCCGAGCTGCATGCCGCTGCCCGAGTGGCAAAGGACCTGGGTGCCATCCAGCACAAGGTCATCGGCCTCGATCTCGACGGCATGGGCGGTTCCGCCCTGACCGACAGCAGCATCGATGTGCCAGAGTCGCCTACCGAAGGCATTCCGGTCACCTACGTGCCGGCGCGCAACACCGTATTCCTGTCCTTGGCCCTGGGCTGGGCGGAGGTGCTGGGCGCACGTGACATCTTCATCGGCGTCAACGCCGTGGACTACTCCGGCTACCCGGATTGCCGCCCCGAATTCGTGGAAGCGTTCGAGCGCCTCGCCAACCTTGCCACCAAGGCCGGCGTGGAAGGGCAGGGGTTCACCATCCAGGCCCCGCTGCAGAACCTCAGCAAGGGCGATATCGTCAAGGCCGGCATCGGCCTGGGCGTGGATTACAGCTTGACCGTGTCCTGCTACCAGGCCAATGACGAAGGCCAGGCTTGCGGCAAATGCGACAGCTGCCGCCTGCGCGCCGAAGGCTTTGCCGCGGCTGGCGTCAGCGACCCCACCCGTTATTTCTGATTTATTTTCGCTAAGGGGTTGAATTAGCTGTAAAATCCAGTAATATGCGCACCACGAAACGGGTCGTTAGCTCAGTTGGTAGAGCAGTTGGCTTTTAACCAATTGGTCGTAGGTTCGAATCCCACACGACCCACCATTTCGAATCAAGAGAAGAGCCGGAAAGCACACAGTGTTTTCCGGCTTTTTTTTGCCTGCGATTTGACCTCTCTCCCTTCCCCGCGCTGCCCCGGCAGCCGCTCGCGCTCTGGCGCAATTGCTACGAGATCTTACGAGAACTGAACGGTCAGAAAGTGACGTCGCCGATATTAATCGATTTATGGATTATTTTCGGTAATTTTCGTCGATCAGGAAAATTTGTACCAAGTTGTATGGAAGAAAATTCCTACAGCTCCGGCGGAAACGTCTGATTTTTTTTGCCTTGCGCGCTAGGTATTGTCCCCGCCGTAGAGACAATTTCCTCCCCATCGCCCGACCACGACCAGCCCGGTCGTGAAGCGGCGAGGAGAGGGAGAAACCAATAAAAAATCATCAGACGGGTACAACATGGCTTCCAACAGCTATCAAAACGAGGTTCCCAAGGCGCGGGTCAATATCCGCCTGGATCTGCACACCGGCGGTGCCCAGCAGAAGCTCGAGCTGCCGCTCAAGCTCATGGTCATGGGCGACTACAGCAACGGTCGCGAGCAACGGCCGTTGTCCGAGCGCAGCAAGGTCGATATCAACAAGGGCAACTTCAATCAGGTGCTGGCGGAGTATCAGCCCGCGCTCAATCTCGACCTCGGCGAGGCCCTCGGCGGCAAAGGCTATGTTGATCTCAACTTCCGCGACATCAAGGATTTCGAGCCGGAGCAGGTAGCCCGGCAGATTCCCCAACTGCGCGCCATGCTCGCCATGCGCAATCTGCTGCGCGACCTCAAATCCAACCTCCTCGACAACGCCACCTTCCGCCGCGAGCTGGAACGCATCCTCAAGGACGACGCCTTGAGCGCCACTCTGCGTGCCGAACTGGCAGCGCTTGCGCCACAAAACCCCACCACCCCAGCGCTCTGAAAGGAATCACCATGTCCACTGAAGGAATCGTCTCGCCGTCGGGCGAGGCAAGCACCGTGCTGTCCCAACATCAGAGCGTCTACGGCGAGCTGTTCGACAAGATCAACCTGCAGCCGGTTACCGCGCTGGTCGACATCAACGTCTTCCAGTCCAGCGACGGGCTGGCCGCCGTGACCGCAGACGAACGGGTCACGGCCGCAGTGAATGTGTTTCTCGAATTGCTTGATGCTGCATCGCAGAAGGTCGAGCGCCTGGACCGTAACCTGCTGGACAGCCACATCGCTGTTCTGGACGCGCAGATCAGCCAGCGCCTGGACGTGGTCATGCACCACCCCGACTTCCAGCGCGTCGAATCGCTGTGGCGCGGTGTGAAGTCGCTGGTCGACCAGACCGACTTCCGCCAGAACGTGCGCATCGAATTGCTCGACGTCAGCAAGGAACACCTGGTCCAGGATTTCGAAGACGCCCCGGAAATCGCCCAAAGCGGCCTGTATTTCCATACCTACGTGCAGGAATACGACACACCCGGCGGCGAGCCCATCGCCTCGGCCATTTCCAACTATGAGTTCGACCGCAGCCCGCAGGACATCGCCCTGCTGCGCAATATCTCCAAGGTCGCCGCGGCGGCGCACATGCCGTTCATCGGCGCTGTGGGGCCAGCGTTCTTCGGCAAGCAGACGATGGACGAAGTGGCGGCCATCAAAGACATCGGCAACTACTTCGACCGCGCCGAATACCTCAAGTGGAAAGCCTTCCGCGACACCGAAGACGCGCGCTATATCGGCCTGGCGATGCCACGAGTCCTCGGGCGCCTGCCCTACGGCCCGGACACCGTGCCCGTGCGCAGCTTCAACTATGTGGAAAGCGTCAAGGGCCCAGACCACCACAAGTACCTGTGGACCAGCGCCGCCTTCGCCTTTGCCGCCAACATGGTCAAGAGCTTCGTCAGCAACGGCTGGTGCGTGCAGATCCGCGGCCCGCAAGCCGGCGGCGCGGTCACTGACCTGCCGATCCACCTGTACGACCTGGGCACCGGCAACCAGGTGAAGATCCCGTCCGAAGTGATGATCCCGGAAACCCGCGAATTCGAGTTCGCCAACCTCGGTTTCATCCCGCTCTCGTACTACAAGAACCGCGATTACGCCTGCTTCTTCTCGGCCAACTCCACGCAGAAGCCGGCGCTGTACGACAGCCCCGATGCCACTGCCAACAGCCGCATCAATGCGCGCTTGCCCTATCTGTTCCTGCTGTCGCGAATTGGCCATTACCTCAAGGTCATCCAGCGCGAAAACATCGGCACCACCAAGGACCGCCGCCTGCTGGAGCAGGAGCTGAACAAGTGGGTCACCGGCCTGGTGACCAAGATGACCGACCCCAGCGATGCCCTGCAAGCCTCCCATCCGCTGAGCGACGCCAAGGTCACGGTCGAGGACATCGAGGACAACCCCGGCTTCTTCCGCGTGAAGTTATACGCCGTGCCGCATTTCCAGGTGGAAGGCATGGACGTCAATCTTTCGCTGGTCTCGCAAATGCCCAAGGCCAAGGCGTGAGCCGCTTGACACGGAGACGCCAGGATGAAGATTGACCGACCGTTATGGAACATGGGGGCGATGCTGTCTCCACAGCAATTCCAGCAGCGTGATCGCTGGGAAGCCTGGACCAATGACTGCATTGCCCACTTGGCACTGGTGCACCCTTGGGGGGTACTGGCGCTGGACATCGATTTGCCGGCGCTGCGCCTCGGGCAGTTGAAGCTGACGCTGGTGCGCTTGCGTTTGCCCGATGGCACCTTGATCGACAGCACCGCCACCGATGAACTGCCCGCCGCCCTGGTGCTCGACCCGCTGCGTGTTGATGGGGAGGGCAGCATGGTGATTGCGCTGTGCCTGCCCATGGAGCAGGCCAGCGGCAACAATTGCCTGCTCGATGGCCCGCAGCCCGAACGCCCGCAGCGTTACCGGCGGGTATGGCGCGAGGTCCAGGACCTGAACGGTCATGAACAGCTCGATTGTGCCGTACTGCAGCATGGCCTGAGCTTGCGCAGGTTCGATGCCGCCCAGGCCGACTTTGTCGATTGCCCGCTGATACGGCTGGTGCGTGACAACGATGGCCTCTGGAGCCTGGATTCGAGTTTCGTACCACCATTGCTCAGCCTGGCCGCCCACCCGGGGCTGCTGCTGCAACTCGACAATCTGCTGATTCAATTGGCGGCCAAGCGTGAACGGCTGATGGGCATGCGCCGCGAGAGCAACCAGCGCATGGCTGATTTCGCGGTGGCAGACGTGTCGCTGTTCTGGTTGCTGAATGCCCTGAATACCTATCAGCCGATCCTGGCTGATATCAAGGCGCACCCGGCCCGGCACCCAGAGCCGGTCTATCGCGAGCTGGTGAAATTGGCGGGCAGCCTGCTGACCTTCTCGCTGGAGCACGATATCGACAGGATTCCGCCTTATCGGCATCGCCAGTTGGAAGGGGTTTTCCAGCCCCTGCTGCACACCATTTCGCTGTTGCTGGAGGCGAGCCTGCCTTCCCGAGTGATTGCCCTGACGCTGAAAAAACAGGGCATGAACCGCTGGCATACGAGCCTCGATGACCCGCGCCTGCTGGATCCCGAAGCCGTGGATTTCTACCTGTCGGTGCGTTGCCGGTTGCCGGCGGCGCAGTTGCAGCAGCAGTTCCCGGGATTGTGCAAGGCGGGTGCACCGGACGATATCAACGAGCTCATCAATGCCGCCATCGGCGGTATTCCGCTGCGGCCACTCAGCCACGTTCCGGCGGCTATCCCCCTGCGCCTGGAAAACCAGTACTTCGCCCTCGATATCGGCAACGCCAAGGGGCAGGCCATGCTCGTAGCCCAGGCTTGCACCTTCTACGTACCCAGTACGTTGAAGGAGCTGCAACTGGAACTGTTTGCGGTGCTGCGCACATGAATATAACCCCTTCGAAACACATGGGCGATGCCGCGAGCACGGTCGACTCATTGCTGCACGACAGCTACCTGCTGGTAGTCGAGCTACGCCTGGGGGGCTCGGCGAACAACCACACCGACATCTGGCCGCGCTGCGTCCAGCAAGTCGAAGTGGCACGCCAACAGTTGCAGCAAAGCGGCCTGGGCGAGCGCAGTGTCGGCGCCATCTGCTTGGCGCTGTGTGCGCTGCTGGACGAAACGTTGCTGAAGCGCGCTGCAGGCGAATCCCATGGCGAGTGGGCGGAGGAGCCGCTGCAGGTGAAGTTCTTCAAAAACCACGAGGCCGGCGTGTCGTTATTCGAGGACATGCGCAACGTGCTGAATGAGCCTGCTGCGGACCCCCATGTGCTCACCGCGTTTCATCGGGTTCTGGCGCTCGGCTTTTCCGGGGGCCTCATGGAAGAAATCCACCCGGAACGCCTGCAACTGCTGGCCGCGCTGGAGGCCCGGGTTGCACCCTTGGGCCTCGATACGCGGATTTCGACGGTCGTGGAGCGCGCGCACTGGCTGGGGTTACCAGGCTGGTGGTCGCCCCTGCTCAGCCATGGGGCGGCGGCGGGGCTGCTGCTCGCAGCGCTGTGGTGGGGGCTGGACCTGATGCTGGGTCAGCAGCTCGCCAGCCTTCGCTTCGGTCAGGCATGAGGTCCGCATCATGACGCTTGCACTTGTGCGCGGCCTTTGGCTTTGGGCCGCAACCCTGGCGCTGGGCCTGCTGTTCATCGTTCCTTTGCCCTTTGGGGTAAAGGTGGCGAGCACGCTAGTCACTTTGGCGCTGGTGCTGCTGGCTTGGCTCAGCTCAGGAAAGCGCGCTGCGCGTAACGCCGAAGGGTTGGCCATCGTACAGGGCGACAGCCTGCCTTCGGTGAGCTATCGCAAGCCTGTGGTGCTGGTGTGCGGCGACAGCCTGGAAGGCCTGTTCGGTCGCGTTGCGCCCGAGCAATTGGCCGTGCGCACCACGCAACAAGGCTGCTATCTACGGGTGCCAGGGGTTGAGCAACTGCCAACGATGGTGGCGGCGCTCGAGGCGCAACGGCCTGACTGGCGTGGGCAGCTCAGCGTGATATTCGTCGCCACCCCTGGCGAGCACCGCGACAGCGGCGAGCTGGCAGGGCAGCTGCGCACCTTCGGCTACCAGCTGAAGATGGCACGCAAGCAGGGGCTCGTTTTACCGCTGGTGTTGGTCAGTTATCTGCAAGCGGCAAGGGCGACGCCGACCTGGTTCACTTGGCAGGATGATGCCAGCCACCCTCAGGCACGAGAGCAGGGCGCTAGCCACACGCTCAGCGACTGGCAGCGTGATGGCGATGGCGAGCGCTTGTACGCCTGCATTCAGGTCGAAAGTGTCGGCGCCTGGCTCGCGGAACATGTGTTGCCTCACCTCGCTTCCCGGGGGTCACGCTTTGCCCGGGCGCGGCCGTTCGCATGCGCCGTGGCGCGGGTGCCTGTGCTTCCCGGGGCGGTCGCAGGCAACCTTTGGCAGCGTTGGATCGGTGCTCGTACGGGCTTGGTCGACAGTCCGGCAACCCCGGGTGCGGTCGATATCCACCTGCTGTTTCCCGATGAGTTGCTGCATCTGCTGCCAGCGCAAGCGGACTCAGGGCCACGCCGCCGTGCCGGGGTGTTGGCATTGTGGCTGTTCACGCTGGCCAGCCTGGTCGCCTTGGCCAGTTCTGCCTGGCACAACCGGCAACTGGTACGGGCAATCGATCACGACCTGCAGCGTTACGAGCAGTTAGTCGACCACGCCCATTTCGAGCAACGCGACGAGCTGGTCAGGGGGCTGCGTGAGCATGCCGCGCGGCTGCACGGCTACCAACGCAACGGTGTGCCGCTGGGGCTTGGGTTCGGCCTGTATCGGGCGCAGCCCTTCCAGCAACCGCTCACTGCGGCGATCGACTCGCACCGCCAGCCGCTGGTGGTGCCGTTGCCGACCAGCCCTGGCACCGTGCGGCTCGACAGCCTGTCGCTGTTCGCCACCGGCAGCGCCGAGCTCAAGCCGGGCTCGACCAAGGTGCTGGTCAATGCGCTGGTCGGCGTCAAGGCCCAGCCGGGCTGGCTGATCGTGATCGCCGGCCACACCGATGCCACCGGCAGCGATGAAAAAAACCTGCCGCTATCCCGTGCTCGCGCCGCGGCGGTGCGCGATTGGATGCAACGCATGGGGGACATCCCCGATAGCTGTTTTGCCGTGCAGGGGTTTGGCGCCAGCCAGCCCGTTGCCAGCAATGACAGCGCTACAGGGCGCGCGGAAAACCGTCGCGTCGATATCCGTCTGGTGCCGGAGGTAGGGGCCTGCATGGCGCTTGCCGAGGGGCTGGAAGGAAAAATATGAGTCGCAATGAGCGGCTTTCAATGAGTGAAAAAAGGAGTTTCAACCATGGCAAATCCAGTTTACCTGTGGCTGTACAACGAAAGCGGCGAGCAAATCGATGGGGCGGTGAGAGTTGCCGGCCGTGAGGGCTCGATTGAGCTGATGTCGCTGGACCATTGCGTAGCCACTCCAACCGACGACAACACCGGTGCTCTGACTGCGACACGCATTCATTCGGCCTATGAGTTCGTCAAGGAGGTCGATCCGAGCTCTACATATCTCTACAAGGCCGTGACCAGTGGGGAGACGCTGCAGAAGGCGGTGTTCTATTTCTACCGAATCAACAGTTCGGGCAAGGAAACGCTGTATTACAAGACCACCTTGGAGGACGTCAAGGTGGTGAAAGTCGCAGCCAAAGTGCATGACATCAAAGACCCAGCCAAGCAAAAGCACACTCATTTGGAACATGTCGAGCTGCGGTACAAGAAAATCACTTGGCTGTATCTCGACGGCACGCTCGAACACTCCGACGAGTGGAATGAGCGGTAACGGCCGCTGAGTCAAGGGGAGGCGAATAGCAGCTTCCCACCCCATGGGTGAGCGTCTGGCTGTTCGCGGGCGCTCATGCAGGGTGCTGCCGTTTCCCGCGGCGTCATCCTGCAAACCTCCCGAATCTCGACACGGAAGTGCTCCACAATGGTACAAGAATCCGCACGCCTGCTTCGCCGCCTCAACCCTTTTTGCGCCCAGGCGCTGGCGGCCGCAGCCTCGCTCTGCCAAACCCGCGCCCACGCCCATATCACCATCGAGCACTGGCTGCTTAAGCTGCTGGAGCAAGGGGAGGGCGACCTCACCGTTATCGCCCGCCGTTACGGTTGGGACATGGATAGCCTGTGGCAAGACCTGCTGAACCACCTCGACAGCCTTCCCCGCAGCGTTCAGGGCAAGCCGCAGCTCGGCAGCGATCTACAGCAACTCATCAAAAACGCCTGGATGAGCGCCTCGCTGCAGGGCCAGGCCGAAAGCCTGCGTTCCGCCCACTTGCTCGCGGCGCTGCTCGAATCGCCCGCGCTGCTCGCCTGCGGTGCCGCCTGGCCACTGTTCAGTGTTGGCGAAGCACAGCTGCAAGCCCTGTTTCCCCTGCTGGACCAGCATTCCGAAGAGCGCCCGCAGGTTCAGGAACAAGCACTCATGAACAGCGCTGATCCCAGCCTCCACTTGCCCCCAGCCAACACAGATGCGGTGTTGGAAAGATTCACCCACGACATCACCGCCAAGGCCCGTACCGGCCTGGTCGACCCCATCTTTGGCCGCGACGACGAGATCCGCCAGGTCATCGATATCCTCAGCCGACGTCGCAAGAACAACCCCATTCTGGTCGGGGAGCCCGGCGTCGGTAAAACCGCTCTGGTCGAAGGCCTGGCGCTGCGCATCGCCGCCGGCAACGTGCCCGACAGCCTCAAGCCGGTCACCTTGCGCACCCTCGACCTGGGCTTGTTGCAAGCGGGCGCCGGGGTCAAAGGCGAGTTCGAACAGCGGCTGAAGAATGTCATCGATGCCGTGCAGCAATCGCCCACACCGGTGCTGCTGTTCATCGATGAAGCCCACACCCTGATCGGCGCCGGCAACCAGGCCGGGGGCGCCGACGCCGCCAACCTGCTCAAGCCCGCCCTGGCGCGCGGCGAGCTGCGCACCATCGCCGCCACCACCTGGAGCGAATACAAACAGTACTTCGAACGCGACGCCGCCCTCGAACGACGCTTCCAGCTAGTCAAGGTCGACGAGCCCGACGACCCCACCGCTTGCTTGATGCTGCGGGGCCTCAAGGCCCGCTATGCCAGCCACCACGGTGTGCATATCGAGGATGCCGCGGTGCAAGCTGCCGTCAGCCTGTCACGTCGTTATCTCACGGGGCGGCAGTTGCCCGACAAGGCCGTCGACCTGCTCGACACCGCCAGTGCCCGTACGCGCATGAGCCTCGACTGTGAGCCGCAGGCGCTGGTGCGTCTCAAGTCCCGCCACGCCGCCCTGGAATTGGAACGCCAAGCGCTGGAGGACGATGCCCGGCTTGGCGGTGATGCCGCCGCCGAGCGCCTGGCAGCCATCGACCTGCAGCAGACAGAAGCGTATTGCCAGCAGCTCGACCTCGAGCGACAACACCGCGACGAGCGCGAGCTTGTCGGCCAGCTGCTCGAGGCGCGCCAGGCCCACCCGCCACGGCTGCGCGAGTGCGCGCCATTGCAACAGCGCCTGCAGGAAGTCCAGGGCCAGCAGCCCTTACTGTCGCTGGACGTGAGTGCCCGCGGCGTTGCCGAAGTCATCGCCGACTGGACTGGCGTCCCCCTGGGCAGCCTGCTCAAGGACGAACAGAGCAACCTGCTGGCGCTGGAGCAGCAGCTGGGCGAACGCGTCATTGGCCAGGACCAAGCCCTGGGCGCCCTGGCCCAACGCCTGCGTACGGCCAAGACCGGCCTCACCGAAGAGAATGCACCCCTGGGCGTATTCCTGCTGGTCGGTACCAGCGGCATCGGCAAGACCGAGACTGCCCTGGCCCTGGCCGATTGCCTGTTCGGCGGCGAGCGCTCGCTGATCACCCTCAACCTCTCTGAATACCAGGAAGCCCATACCGTCAGCCAGCTCAAGGGCTCGCCGCCGGGCTACGTCGGCTATGGCCAGGGCGGCGTGCTGACCGAAGCCGTGCGTCAGCGCCCGTATAGCGTGGTGCTGCTCGACGAAGTGGAAAAGGCCCACCGCGACGTGCTCAACCTGTTCTATCAGGTGTTCGACCGCGGCTTCATGCGCGACGGCGAAGGGCGCGAAATCGACTTTCGCAACACCGTCATCCTCATGACGTCCAACCTCGGCAGCGACCTGCTGCAGCAATACTGCACGGCGCAGCCGTCGCTCACCGACAGCCACTTGCAAGAGCTGCTGCGGCCGACCTTGCGCGAGCATTTTCAGCCGGCGTTGCTGGCACGCTTTCAAACCGTCATCTATCGCCCGCTTGAAGCCGCCGCGCTCAAGCGCATCGTCGCCCTGAAGCTGGCGAAGGTGGCCGACCGCCTGCGGCGCCACTACGGCCTCGCGTGCCTGATCGACGCCGCGCTGGGTGATGCGCTGGTCGCAGCGTGCCTGCTGCCGGACAGCGGCGCGCGAAATATCGACAGCCTGTTGAACCAGCAGATATTGCCGGTGCTGAGCCAGCAACTGTTGCAGCGGCAGGCCCAAGGGGTGCTGACCGCCAGTGTGAGCCTTGCCCATAACGACGAAGAGGGCATCACCCTGGCGTTCGTTGATGCGCAGCCTGCCGCGGCGGAGGTGTAAGCATGGCCCGGCCGATAGCGGCACCACTCAAACACAGCGCCTACCGGCTGGTCATCCGCGATGACGAAGCGCTGCTCCTCGACGTTCTGCGTTTTCAGGGCGAAGAACACCTCAGCCAGCCGTTCAAATACAGCATCGAATTCACCTGCACCGAGCAGGACCTGCCCATCGAGCGCCTGCTCAATCGCGACGCCAGCTTCCTGATCTTCCCTGCGCCGCACACCTTGCCCAAGGTCAACAAATGGGACCTCCCCAAGCCCGAAGTCATGCCGCTGCGCACGCTCTACGGCGTGGTCACCGGCCTCAAGCGCTTGTCCGATTCCCCCGACGAAGCGCGCTACGAACTCACCCTTGAACCGCGCCTGGCCCTGGCCGGTCGCGGCCAGCAATACCGCATCTACCAACAGAAATCCGTGCCCGAGATCGTCGATGCCATCCTGCGCAGCCGCCATAGGTTTCGCGGCCAGGATTTCTATTTCAATCTCATTCGAGAGTACCCCCGGCGCGACCAGGTCATGCAGTACGGCGAAAGCGACCTGGCGTTTATCGAGCGGCTACTTGCGGAAGTAGGGATCTGGTACCGCTTCACCAGTGATGATCGGCTGTTCATCGAGGTCGTCAATTTCCACGACCATCAGGAATTCTATCAATTCGGCGTCGAGCTGCCCCACTGCTCGCCTGCGGGTTTGAGCGCGGACGAGGACAGCGTCTGGAATCTGCAGACCCGGCACAAGGTGGTGGAGCAGCAGATTCGCATCCATACCTACAACCCCCTCGATATCCATGCGCGCCTGAACACCGAGGTGAACAAGGCGAAGAAGCTGACCACCACCTACGGCGAGGCCTATCACTACGCTGAGCAGTATACCGAGCTCGGCAAACCGTTGGACTGGGACCGGCAGATACCTTGCGAAAGCGGCGAATTCTTCGCGCGCATCCGCCACGAACATTACCTCAACGGCCAGACCGAACTCAGCGGGGTAACCACCAGCGCCACCTTGGGACCGGCTCAGGTGCTGACGATCGAAGGCAAGGTGCCGCAAGCTTTTCAGCCGCGCTGCGTCATCACTGGCGTCGTCCTCAAGGCCGCGCGCGACAAGAGCCTGATCATCGATTTCGAAGCCATTCCCTACTCGGAATCGGTGTGCTTCCGGCCGCCCTTTCTAGGTAAGCCGCAGATAGCCGGTACGCTCCCGGCCCGTGTTACCTCCAACAAGGAAGACCCTGTTTACGGTCGCCTCGATGACCTGGGCCGCTACCGCGTCAGCTTCCTCTTCGATCGCGACAGCTGGGAAAAAGGCCGCGAAAGCATGTGGCTGCGCCTCGCTCGCCCATACGCCGGCGCCACCCACGGCCTGCACCTCCCGCTGATTGCCGGCACCGAAGTCGCCATCGCCTTCGAGCAAGGCGACCCAGACCGTCCCTACATCGCCCACGCGCTGCACGACAACAAGCACCAGGACCACGTCACCCTCGACAACCAGCAGCGCAACGTCCTGCGTACGCCCGCCAACAACAAGCTGCGCATGGACGACACCCGCGGCAAGGAGCACGTGAAGCTCAGCACCGATTACGGCGGCAAGAGCCAGCTCAACCTTGGCTATATGACGGGCGTCAAAAAGAACGGGGTGTATCAGAAGCGCGGGGATGGCTTTGAGTTGCGCAGCGACAGTTGGGGTGTGGTTCGCGCTGGCAAGGGCATGCTGCTGACAGCTTACGAGCAGCCCAAGGCCGGCGGTGAAGCCTTGGTGATGGACCCGCTGAACAGCCTGATCCAGGGCGCGGCGCAGCAGCTCACCGACTGGCGAACCCTAGCCGACGCCCACCACAGCCGCCCACCGGCGATTGCCGGGCTGGAACAACTGCAAGCCAACGCCAAGGACCTCACGGCCCCGGCGATCCTGCTCGGCGCCCCGCAAGGCATCGCCGCAGTCACCCCCGCCAGCCTGCTGCTGAGAAGCGGCGACTCCCTCTACGTGCAGAGCCAGGCCGAGATCAACCTCGCCGCTGGCGAGCGCTTGTCCGTCCACTCAAACCGCGCGCTTTCCTTGCTGGCCCAGGAGGAGGGCATGCGCCTGGTCTCCGGCAAGGGCCCGCTGGAAATCGAATCCCACGGCGACCAGCTCAAGCTGATCGCCCAGCAGGACATGACCCTGCAGACGGTGCAAGGGCATCTGCAGGTGACGGCCAAGAACGGCATCACGCTGGGGTGTGGGGGTGGGTTTATTCGGATCAAGCCGGATGGGGGGATCGATATCCATAGTCCGGGGTTGATTAATTACAAGGGCGAGCATCGGTTTGATGTGGCGGCGGGGGAGGCGTTTCCGTTGCCGGAGTTGCCGAGTTCGGTGTGCCTGGCCTGCCTGAAAAACGCCTTTATTAGCGACATGGCCTTAATGACAAGAGAGGCTTAATCATGAGTGCTGTTCCCGCCGAAGCCTGGCTGGCGATGCTTGAAACCAGCTGCGAGAAACTGGGCAGCCACTGCCTGGACATCATCATTGATCAGTCTGGAAGCGCCAGGCCTTGGCTCCCCAGCGTACAAAGTGTAGAGCCGCCGCTGCCATGGTATTCGCTATTTACCGGGCTGCCGGAGGCAGGGGCTCTGCACCTTGCGCCCTTGTTGGTCAGGGTGGATTTGCGTCAGCCGCTACAGCGCCACTGGCTGGCCGGACTGATGGAGGAGTTGGCCGATCGCTCACAACTGTTGGTGCTGGTGTCGCAGTGGCGCTTCGAAGCCCTGGCAGAGCATCTCGTGCGTTGCGTCGAGGTGCAGCAAAACGGTGTGGTTTCGCTGCTGCGCTATTACAACCCGCGGATTTTCCCCGTGCTGTTCAGCCACGTGTTGGAGCCGGCACAAAAGTCTAACTGGCTGCACCCCGTTTTGTTCTGGAGCTGGCTGGACCGCGATGGCGTACCCCAGCACCTGGCAGGCACCGCTGGTGTTCCGGACGCTTCCAACAAGTTTGAGCCGCTTCTGCTGAGCCCTCCACAAGTAGCGGCTCTTTGCTGCATCCAGGACGCAGCTGAACTGATGCAGGCATTGAGCGACATGCACCCCGAGACCTGGGGGGCAGAGCGGCGTTTTCAATACTGTTATACGGCGGCGTTGGATGCCTATCGAAAGGGGGCGCTTGCCGCTGATCCCTTCAAAGCCGAGGGCTGCTGTGAAGGGGGCTCGGCATGAGTGTCTCGTTGAAGAAGAAAAAGTACCTCGGCCGTCGCGGCGTCAAGCGCCTTGGGCTTGTTCTGGTTTGCGGTGGGCTGGTCAGCGCTTCGTTAGTTGAGATAGCGGTGGGTGGCGTTATAGAAGGGATCAACCATACGCACTGGGCCATCAACCGGTTCAGCGTGAATGGCCGCTCAGGCCTTGATGCGATTGGCGCGTATCAAGGGGGCGGAGGTGGATGTTGTTATGTGGCGCCCAAGGTTTGGCAGCCGGGGATGACGGTGCTGGTTGAGTGGGAGACGGGGGTCTCCAGCACTATGGATTTTCCGGGGTTTGGTGATCGAACTAAATATCTGGCTTGGAGAAAAGCTGCTGAGGATAAAAAACGTAGCCATAGCCGAGAGGTGTCGGTTCCGAGTTATTCAGGTCAGGAGGTCTGTGGCATCACCGTCCATTTCTTACCGTGCGATGAGCTTCAGGTCAGCACCTCATGTCATTCCTACGGCACGCCCCAATACCCAATCAAGACACCGCTACGTATGCCGGAGCCCCAATCATGTCCGATGTAAACCACGCCCCAGTCTCGTATCCACCTCAGTTTCCAACTATGGGACGGTTACCTAATCGTCCGGTCAAGGTTCAGCAAAACCTTTTGCGACAACGCAGTGACGAACGGGAATATAAGAACTCTCTTTCCCTGGAGGCCGGAGCTCGGGTAGTACCTCCTTGCTGTAAGACACTACATGTGACGCTGTGCTTCGATGGAACCGGCAATAACCTTCATCATGATTTATACGAAGCTGAAATTGCTCATCCGACCAATATTTCCCGGATCTTCCGCGCGAGCATCGGAGATGGTATTGCCGGTGGTACTGCGCACAATGGCAGCATTGCCCAGGGTCTGACCGACCCTCTGGATGCTGATGGCGGAAACTACTTCAAGTACTACATGCCCGGTGTGGGAACTCCCTTTGCGGAGGTCGGGGACTTGGACTACTCGACGCTCGGACTTGCCTTGGCATTGCGCGGAGAGCACCGCCTGAACTGGGCGCTGCTGATGCTTGTAGATGCACTGCGCCGTTCACTGAAGATACCGCGGCTAAGCAATGTGGCCCTACGTAAAGCAGTGGACGCGATGGGCAGTACGCTTGGCCTTGAATGGGCGACCGGGCATGCCAATCGCGCCATCGAATTTCGCAAACAACTGTGGGCGCTCGAAAAGCCTTTGCGTATGGCGCTGACCCAGCCATACCCCGGGCAGCCGAAGTTGATGGGTCTCAAGCTTTATATCTACGGCTTTTCCCGGGGGGCAGCGGCGGCCCGCGCTTTCGTTAACTGGGTAAACCGGCTGCTGTCGCATTCCGACAGCAAACCCGCTTGGAAGCAGGGAGATCTGGTACTACCTATCAGCGTCGAATATCTCGGGTTGCTCGATACCGTAGCATCGGTAGGGATCGCCGACATACTCCCCGGTACGTCTGGCCATATGGGGTGGGCGGATGACAATCAGCAGCTGCCAGAGGGGCAACTGGTCAAGCGGTGCCTTCATCTTGTTGCCGGGCATGAGCAGCGGTTGTGTTTTCCGGTGGAGTCTATACGGCGGGCCAGTGGCGAGTATCCCACTAACGCTACGGAAGTGATTTATCCAGGTGTTCACTCGGATGTGGGAGGCGGATATCCACCAGGAGATCAAGGAAAGGCGATTAGTAAGGGCAAACTTGAACATGACAGCCAGCTCCTGTCGCAAATCGCTTTGCATGATCTGTATGCCGATGCATTTGCTCACGGTGCCCCACTGAAAGTTCCAGCTGCAGTCCTTCCACCGGACTTACGTGATCAGACGTGGCGTTCGATGACGCTTGAAGTTGCAGCAGAGTTTGACATTACGCCAATACTCGTCAATCGCTTCAACGCTTGGCGCCAAGTAACCCTAAACCTCGCTCCTTCAGTTGCTCCACTTTCCCGCGAGAAAGTCGAGTTGTACCAGCCTTCCGTTTCTAACGTCATGCTAGAGGAAGCCATGCGTAACCAAATGGACTGGTTCACTGCTTGGCGTATCGACCGCTATGCATTCTTGACCCTCAAAAGTTGTAGATTTTTCGACCAGGCCAGCGATACACATGCGGATCCGGAGGCTCTTCAACAGGCTAAGGATCAGCGCGAAAGGGATCAGGACAAAATTACCGAGGGACGTCGTACGCAACTGGCCCTTGAGCGTCTAGGTACAATTGAGGCTAAACCGCTGGAGCCAGGAGAAAAGGATTTTGATCCCGATCTTGCCAGAACACAGCTCCTGGATGGAGCGATAGAGTTCGGCAAGGCATACCGTCGCGCCACCGGTTTCCTGACCGTTGTCGTTCCTCAGCGCACGCTAATCACGCCCAGACCCATCAATGTGACCACTCATGCGGCCTACCACGCAGAGCGGCGACGCATGACTGCAGCCGGTTATGCCAAGGTACGAAGACTGTTCCCCCCACCCCCTCTCGAGCGCAATCACCACGATGAGCATCGGCGCGGCAATGTGGACGAAGCCAGTAACGCCTCTGAGCCTGAAGGGCTGCTCCGGGCGCTTTTCGATGATCAGGTACACGATTCCAGAGCTTGGTTTCTCTACAGCCGGGGACGCGAGCCTTTTGGTAGTTACCTCGCTGAACGCATGGTGTTCTTCGGTGATACCAATCGGCGAGAACTAGTGGCCTACAGGGAAGACAAGACGGGCACCATGGTCCAAGTCAACCCCGCCAGTAGTTCTGCGCAACCGCAAATAGCCTCGATTGAATCGACGCCCGTCGGCGCTGAACAGACCGCTGAAGGTATGAAGGCCGTAGAGCAATTATGGGCCGACTACCACGCGAAAATGAAGGAGGTGCAGGATGCACAGGCCTGAATTCGAGCGGCTATTTACGTGGAAAAAGACGGAGGCAGTAAAGTGCTGCTACGGAGAGCTGAAACGCACTTTATTAAGTGTGGCCATTCTATTGATGAGCCCGGTTGCATTTGCCAGCACCATTGAGGGGATCAATCATACCCACTGGGCAATCAATAGATTCAGCGTTGATGGCCGATCCGGGCTGGACGTAATTGGTGCTTATCAGGGGGGCGGAGGCGGTTGCTGCTACATCGCTCCTAAAGTTTGGCCACCTGGAATGACTGTACAGGTTGATTGGGAGACTGGAGTCTGGAGTACAGAAGGTTTCCCCGGCTTTGAAGACTATTCGAAGGCACTGGCCTGGGTTGAAGCAACTGACAAGAAGCAAACTCATGTTAAGCAGGTTGAAGTCCCTGACTACACAGGCAAGGAAGTCTGCGGCATCACCGTCCACTTCCTCCCTTGCGACGAGATCCAAGTCACAACCTCGTGCCACGCATTCGGGAGTCCCGACTACCCAATCAAGACACCTCTGCGCCTGCCAGAGCCGGAGTCATGCCCGATACCCAGCAATACCGTGGAGCCCGTCACATGACCCCAGCTCCCCAGTACGCTCCTTATCCCATGGTGCCTGCTCCCGCCTACCCGCGGTGGCTGGCCAGCGGCATTGCGTTGCTGGCGCTCGTCAGCAGTATCAGCGTGTTGCTTGGCCCGGTGATTGAACCGGTGCACACCGCGTTCGCTGTCGCCGTCGTGATGGTGCTCTGGACGCTGGCGCTGTTGCTGCGCGTTCTGCACTGCCGCCTCAACGGCCATAATGCCGAAACCTACGACGCTGCCGTCGATGAGGTCATGCAAGCCTGGTGGGCAAGGCATCGTCAGCATGCCTCGCTCGTCGAGTCAGTGATGGTCTGTGCGGCCGTGGCGTCACCGGAGCAGCGCGAGCGATTCTTCAATCCAGACCGCGACCCGCCCGCCGTAGTGATGCTCGAAGACGGCCCCACGCTCCGTTCGCCAGCTGTGTTTGGCCGCGATTTGGGCAAGCGCGAACAGCATCTTGCCACCTTGCTTGCGCTGCGATGGCATGACCAGCAAGCGTCAGCTCCCTTGACCAAACCCCTCTGCTGTTACTGGCTAGGTTCCGACGAGGCTTGGCAAGCCTTTGCCAAGCAGGTGGCCATCAGTCGCCCGCTGGTGGCCCTGCCCGAGCGGCCCGAGCCATGGCGCGGCCATTCGACCATGAGCAGCATCATCGATCGCTTGCACGACGGTAGTTCGGATGCCTGGATCCTGTGCGCCGGCTGTCATTGCGCACCTGCTATCAGCGGCGGCGGCAGGGTAGCGGGGGAAGCTGCATTGCTATGGATGCTTGGCCGTGGTGGCGGTGTCCGTTTTTCCAGAGGCGAATGGCTCGACGCCGACGCTGAGCCATTCGCTGCCGTCGCCGAACGTACCCTTCGCCAAGCCGAACTGGAAGCGCCCGTTCCGTCGTGCATGGCATTCGCTCCAGCCGACTTACCGGACCCACCCCTAAGTCTGTTGAGCGAGCAGCAACGTCTTCTGCACCACGACTTCGGTGCGTTAGGCGACTTGCAGCCCATGGTCACTCAGACCATCGCAGCCTGGTATGTCGAGCAGCACGGCAAACCTTGCGGGCTGCTGGTCGACGACCCTCACCACTCGCTTGCTCTTGGAATCGTGAAACCTGATGACTCAAGAAACTAAAATGCCAACGCTGTCCCTATGGCGGACTGCGATTTTGTCCGCTGCCGCGATGGCGCTCGTAATTATCATCGTAGCTCTGGTGTGGGCATACCTGAGGGGCAGCAAGATGCCCGATCAGCAGGCTCTGGCGGGCATTCTTCCAATCGTACTATTAGGCTGGGCCGCGCTATCCGTCTGTGCCGCATTCGTCTGGCGACTACTGCAAGGTGACATCCGCAAGCTGGTGAAGGATGCACATCCTCAGCCCCTGTCGCCCCCTAAGCAGCTCAATGGCCCAGATCAACGCTGGCTCCGCGAACTACGCAAATCCCTACACACCGACCACGGCCCCCTCTGGCGCTACAAGCTACGCCTGCTACTGGTATTCGGAGAACCCGAAGAAGTCGAAGCCGTCGCCCCCACCCTCGCCACCCATCTCTGGCTCGAAGGCCCAGGTTGCGTGCTGCTATGGGCCGGCAGCCTCCACGCGGACCCTGCCGATTCCCGCATGCAGCAGTGGCGCAGCCTCACCCGCTGGCGCCCCCTGGACGGCGCCATCTGGGCCATGACCCGGGCCCAGATCGCCGACCCCACAGCACTCAACGCCGGCATCCGCCGCCTCCAGCGCCTCTCCCGAAAACTCGGCTGGCAGCTCCCACTGCACCTCTGGCAAGTCGGCCAAAGCGACTGGAACCAACCCACCCGCGCGTCCCAACCCGCCGGCATCCAGGT